>ENA-ORXB01002172-ORXB01002172.1-sediment-metagenome-genome-assembly--contig:-NODE-2172-length-18008-cov-3.494228_pt1 | contig 18008 bp, 18 predicted proteins | sample MGYA00237863_ERZ511475 | MGnify/ENA primary metagenome ERZ511475 (study PRJEB26305, sample SAMN06343858) | sediment metagenome | isolation source: hot spring sediment | place: Canada: British Columbia... | reverse complement strand
CCATCACAATCTATATCTATGTAACTATAAGCATAATGTCCTCCATAAGAGCAATCAGCATTTACAGCGAACAAAGTTACAACTTGTCCAGCATAAGAACTTAAATTTACACCTCTTATTGTCCAAGGTTTGAAGTATAACCCATATCCACAAGCAGAAGTGTCAAATCCTAAAGTACTAAAAGTTCCTGTTTGATACTTATAAAAAGACCCAGGAATTGTATCTCCACTAGCATCTAAAATTCCTATTACAAAATAAGGATTGTCAATAGCCGAGTGGCCAGGCGCTTGTAGGTAGGTTGAATATGCAAATAAAAAGTTTGTATCATTTACAGAAGGAACAAAAGAATAAGTAAGAATCTCAACGCCCATACCCGTTACATTGTATTCTCCTAATCTTGCAGAGTACTGACCAAAGCCATTTGCAGGTAAGGGTTGATACACTGTAGGATTGCTAACAGAATTGCTACATATAATTGTGCCCGTAGCAACTCCTTCTATACTGAACCTCGGCGAAGAAATGGTTGTGCCTGTAATTGTTATTGAGTAATTGCCTGCATTTGTCCCTGTAGCACCCTGCCATCCAGCAAAACTGTTACTTTCAAAGCCATCACTACAAGTTTGAGCTATTGAATGATTGATAACAATTGCTATCCCTAAAAAAAATACTTGTGTTTTCATAATTGTAAATTTTGAAGCAAAGTTAATAAAAATTATTCAATTTACAAAATGTTGTTTTTTAGGAAATTTTCATTATTGTCTAAGATAATTGTTAATAAAAAAAATTATTTCAGAATAAATTGTTGAATAATTATTATAAGGATAATCGGGATAAGAAAAGGAAAAAAAATTTTTCTTTATTGGATTAAGAAGACTATCAAACTCAGCAACTTTAAGATAATAAAAAAGATCATAACTTCTAATTTTTATGATAGAAAATATGGAAGATATTGAGAAAATTACAAATAGTAAAGCTTTTCTCTTGTTAATATTTTAGCCCTTTTGATTTTTCATTCTGAAAAGCTACTCCATATAGGAGTAGCTTTTCAAAATATCGTGACTAATATGTGTTAGCGGCAAATCCACCGCCCCAGTTTGACCAGAATTGACCAGTTGTAGAATTATATCTCCAGGCAGGTTTTGTGACAGCTGTACCATCCGCTGCAGTAACAGCTGGTGGAGTAGCTGTTGTTGTGACATCAATTGCTTTTTTATCAGCAGATGGATTTATAACTGCTGCATTATCTGGTATAGGACCATTTAAGATACTTTTAAGCACAGCTTCACTGGGCGGAAATACTGTAGTTTTTCCTTTTAAATTAGCATTTGCATAATAAATATTTATTGCACTTCTTACACTTGCTACTGCACCTTTAACCCCAGATTTTTTCGCTTCTTCTTGAAGATTCATAAATTTTGGTACTGCAACAGCAGCTAAAATACCAAGAAGAATTAAAACAATTACTAATTCAATGAGTGTAAAACCTTTCTGATTCCCCATAAATACACCTCCAATTTTTTCTTAATATTAAAACAAAAAGACAAATTTTGTCAATATTTCTGTTCACTTTTTTTATATAAATAAAAAAACATTCCTACAAAGCCAGTAATGAGCATTGTTAAAAACCACATTAAGGATAATCCAACAGCCTTTTCCTTTGAAATTCCAAAATTCCCAAATAGATACATAAAACCGTATTCACGTATGCCAAAACCAGATAAAGATACAGGAAGCATGGATATAACAGTTATTATAGGTATAAAGATAAGATAGTATTTAAATTCAAGAGGTATTGATAATCCCAATCCTAAAAGATAAACTACAATAATACCTATGCCCTGAACAATTAAAGAAAGAATATATGTCTTAGCAAATATAGATGCATTAAATGTAATTCCTTATAGATTCCCTTGCTCGATCTAATTTATGATAAAACTTTTCATAGGGGAAAAAAACAATAAATAAGGAACCGGTAACAAATAACAAGAAAATTAAATAAAAAAGTTTGTCTATTATGCTATCTTTTAAATAATTATAACCCAACAGAAACCCAAAAAAAGCTATAGTAATTAAAGCACAAAGCCCCATATATCTTTCCATAAACACAGAAACAAGAGGATTAGTTTTTTTTCTATCTTCTTTATATAAATAGTATGCTTTGATAACGTCCCCACCTACTGTTCCAGGCATAAAAAGGTTAAAGAATGTCCCTATCAAATAAAGCTGGAGTAATTCTTTAAAGGATTTTTTTGTTTTTATAAAATAAGACCATCTAAGGGTTGAAAAAATCATAGTACTTAAATAAAGGATGGTTGCAAAGACAAACATAGATATATTTATCTGCTTAAGTTCAAAAAAGATTGTATTAAGATCAAGTTTTCTTATAACAAGGATAAGAAAAAATAAACTTACAAATGCTTTTAAAAAAAATTTTAATAGTTTTCTCAATTATTATTCCTTCTTCGAAGATAATATTTCTCTAATATAATATATGGGTTTTTTTTGAGTTTCGTAATAAATTCTGACTAAATACTCTCCCAGAATACCCATCGCAAGCATCTGAACACCTACAATTATTAACATTACGCCAAGTATCAGAAGTGGCCTTCCTCCAATATCTTTGTGATAGTAAAACTTTTCAAAAGTTAATTTTAAAGAGACGAATATACCAACAAAAAAACTTATTAAACCAATTGGACCGAAAGCTCTTAATGGTTTAGAAAAAAAAGACTGAAAAAATTTAATCATTATCAAATCAAGAATAACTTTAAAGGTTCTTGAAATCCCATATTTTGATTTTCCAAATTTTCTTGGATGATGTTTAGTTTCTACTTCTGTTATTCTTACGCCATACTGGCTTGCAACAGCCGGAATAAATCTGTGCATCTCTCCATACAAATTTATATTTTTCAATACATCCTTTCTATAAGCTTTAAGACTACAGCCATAATCATGGAGTTTTACTCCAGTGACTTTTGAGATTAGCCAGTTTGCAATCATAGAAGGTAATCTTCTTGAAATAAATGGATCTTTTCTATTTTTCCTCCATCCACTGACAATGTCATATTCTTTTGATAACTCAATTAGTTTTGGGATATCTTCTGGATCGTTTTGTAAATCTCCGTCCATTGTTATAATTACATCACCCGTGGCGTAATCAAATCCTGCTGCAAAAGCTGAAGTTTGACCGAAATTTTTTCTAAGAGAAATAACTATAACCTTTTCATCATTTTTTTGGATTTCTCTAAGTATGCTTAAACTATTATCTTGACTGCCATCATCTACAAAAATTATTTCATAATTATAATTTTTGCTATCCATAACATCTTTTATCTTTTGATATAAAAGGTTTATATTTTCTTCTTCATTATAAATGGGAATCACAATTGATATTTTCACTAATAACTCCTTATTGGTAATTCAATAACTCTTTTTAAACCATAACATTTATAAATGTATATATCCCTTATTTTGATATTTTTATTATAGAGTATTTCTCTATTTTTTTCATAGGAATTACAACTAAGTCGTACTAAAAATTCTATAAAGGGATTATCATTCTTTGTTACAAACAAAGCATTATAACTCTGATAATTTTTTAGATTATATTTTTCGTTTAAAGACCAGATATCATATTGATTCATCCTTCTGCCAGTAAAATTAACGCAAAAAACAAAAGGTTTATTTTCGGTATAGAATGAAATTAGGCTCGATAGTTGATAATCATCTGTTATTATAATTGTCCTGTTACCATCTGGCATAATACTTTTTATATAGTCAATTTTTTTACCCAAATCTTGCCATCCTAAAATTCTAAGGGAAGGATTATAATTTTCTGGCAATTTTAAATAAGGTGTTAGATATCCAAAAAAAGTAATAATTCCAGCTATGAGATAGGAAATTAGTAAAATTTTTATTTTATTCTTATATTGCAGTAATGAATTAACAGATATAATACCTGTTATGTATGCAACCAATGGCCAGTTAGCTTCAACTTTCCCTTGAATACTTTTTAATGTAAAGAATGCAAAAAGAGGCAGGAAAAAGCTTATTAAAAAATTTCTTTGAAACCCTTTTACCACAATAAAGGAATAAACCATTAATATAAAAATAAAAGGGGTTAATAATCCTATCTGGGAGAGAAGGAATTGAAAAAAATCGTACATTGAAATCGTAAGCCCCTTTTCTAATCTTGCATGATATGCGGTATGCTTCAATGTCACCCATCCATGTATATCGTTCCAGATCAAAACGGGGAGAAAAATAATGATAGAAGTTAAAATACTCAGATAAATCCCTGGTTTTTTAAACAAGTTAAATTTTCTTTCTAATATCAGGAAAAGCAGTAAAGATGGATAGAAAAATACCATGGTATACTTTGCAAGCATACCCAAACCAATAACAACACCTAAATAAAACCATTGTTTTAATGAATATAATTGATCTGAAAGTGACATTTTACAAACTAAATACAGACCGAGTATCCAGAAATATAGAAATGGGCTATCAATGGTCATTAGAATTCCGAGATATGAAAAAAAGGGCAATATCTGTATCGCAATCCCACTTAAAAAAGAAGATTTTTGATTTTTTGTTAAGAGAAAAGTTATTTCATACATTAAAAGACTTGAAAAAAAGGAAAAAAATACTGCAAAAAATCTAACACCCAGCTCAGTATGCCCCAAAATTTTTGTTCCCAGAAAAATAATATAAGAAATCAAAGGGCCTTTGGAATAATAGCTCATGTCTAAATTTCTTGACCATTCCCAGTAATGTGCTTCATCACCACTCAGATCAATGGGCGAATATTTTATATATAAAACACGTAATATAGATAAAAATAATAGAATAATGATCAGGAGGCTCTTATATTTTTCCCGGGAATATAAAATTTTAAATTGATTATAAAAATGATTAAACATTGTTCCTGAAATTGCTCCGATTAAAGAACCTACTACAATATCAGAGGGATAGTGGACACCTATAAATACTCTACTTAAGGCAATCAATCCTGCTATTATAAAAAGTAAATAATTTTTCTTAATATATTTATTCAGAAAAAATGCCATCGCAAAGGCATTAGTCGCATGGTTTGAAGGCATAGAATATGAGTATCCTTTTCCTTCCATATTTATTATCTCAAGCTCCAGAAATGGCCTTGGACGCATGATAATGTTTTTCAAAATATTAGAAATAAAATCTGTAAAAATAAATGTAAAAACGATAAAAATAACAAAATAAAAATCCCTCTTTTGTCGAAAAAAGGCGATCATGATGAAAGGTATAAAGAGCAAATATCCATAGTGTGATAAGAGGGGCATCAAAAAATCTGTAACAGAATTTTTGATTGTAATATTAAAAAAATAAAGTAGTTTTATATCAATGTTGCGAATAAAACTTAAAAAAGTATTCATTGCTATAAAAGCCCTTTCTCTTCTAATTTATCAACCACATCTTGTACAGTAATTAGTTCCATACATTTCATTTTATTAATTTTGAGTTTACATTCCCGATCCAAACAATATGAACACTCTAATTCCTTATGTAAAACAAGATCTCTATAACCAAAAGGATATGTGGTTTTTGGGTTTGTAGAACCAAAAATTCCTATGACAGGTGTACCTACAGCTGCTGATACGTGCATTGGACCAGAATCATTAGCTACGGTAAATTTACAACTTTTTAAAATCACTGGTAAATCGTCTATTTTTGTCTTTCCAGCTAAGTTTAGAACATTGGAATTTATACCTTTGGCTATATTCTCGCATACATCCTGGTCACCCACACTACCAATAAGTATAATAAAATAACCTTTTTCAACGAGTTTTTTCCCCAACTCAATGTATCGCTCTTTAAACCAGCATTTTGCTGGCCCATATGCGGCACCGGGAACAAAGCAGCAAAGCTTTCTATCTTTAAGACCAAAATTTTTTTTAAATAAAATTATTTCTTCATCTAGAACATTTAATACCGGTGTATCATCAAAGTGTTCTTTTTTTATACCTTTAACTATACCTAAATAATAATAAACCTGATGTTGTTCAAAGATATTATCAGGTAAATCAATCGGGTTAGTGAAAAAAAACTTTCTAAATCTTATATTGTATCCATATCTCTCTGGTATATTAGCTAAAAAAGGTAATAAAGCAGATGTCCAGGAGTTAGGAAATACTACCGCTTTTTCAAAACTATAATTTTTTATTTTATTCAGATTATTATAAATTTCAGAAAATACAGTTTTTTTTTCAAAACTTATTACCCCATCAACAGTATCAAGCCTCTTTAGTATAGAAGCATATTCATTTCTAGCATAGCACCATAATTCATATTCAGGGAAAATTTTTTTTACAGCTCTTATGGCTGGTGATGCCATTATAATATCACCTAACCAATTGGGACATCTAACAAAAATTTTATTAATCATTTAATCTTTCTGCCTCATCGATTAGCATAACCGGTATATCATCTTTGATAGGATATTTGAGTTTACAAAAATTACAAATAATCCATTTTTCATCAGTTGATATTTCTATGCTTTGTTTGCATTTTGGGCAAGCAAGTATTTCTATTAATTCTTTTGAAAGACTCATAAACTTATACCTCCTTAAGTGACAATGCAAAGTCATAAAGATTATCAAAAATCTGGACTTTATCTATATCACCTATTTTATTTTCTTCTTCAATACCATATCCTGTTCTTACAAGTACAGGTATAGCTCCCACATTCCTTGCAAGTTCAATATCTATTTTTTTATCTCCCACTACGTATGAATCTGATAAATCTTCTTTTTTATTACCAATTGCCATATATATCAAGCCAGGCTTAGGTTTTCTACAAATACAACTAATAGCAAAATCTTTCACTACACCCTCTGGATGATGGGGGCAGTAGAAATATCCATCAAGATGTATATTTTTTTTAAAAAAATAATTTAAAAAATAATTTTTTTGATTTTCAGCCTCTTCAATAGAAAATTTCCCTCTTGCAACCCCTGATTGATTTGTGATGATAATAATTTTATAACCCTTTTTTTTCATAATTCTCAATGCATCTTCAGCCCCTTGAATAAACTCCATCTTTCTATAATCATCTAAATACTCTTTCTCCACACAAACAGTACCATCTCTATCAAGAAAAATGTATCTTTTCATAAATTATCCTTTCAAATTCTTTTTCATTACTCAAAATAAATTCAGGAATAACAATAAAAATAGGTTTATCTGCTGGCCAGATATTTGAAATTTTAATCCAATCTTTTTCAGTGGTCAAATAATAATCGCAATTATTGTTTGTCAAATCTTCTAAATCTTTCTTAGTATACCTATAATGGTCAGGAAAGGCAAAAAAATTCTCCAATATCAATCTATTTCCTATCAATATATTTTTAAAACTATCAGGATTTGCAATGCCGCAAAAAGCTATTGTTTTTCTATTCAATAATTTATCAATTGAAACTTCTATATAATTTTTATCCCAGATAACTAACTTGTGGTAATTAAAATTGAATGTTGGTCTTTCAAAATAAATTTTTGTTTCAGATTGTAAATTTTTTATCACCACAATATCGGCTCTTTTATCGATTGAAATTGCTGGTTCTCTTAGTGGCCCAGCGGGCAATAAAAAACCATTACCAAATTTCAAAGAACCATCAATCATAACTATATTTAAATTTCTTTTTAGTTTTCTATGTTGAAAACCATCATCTAAAATAACAACCTGTGGCAAAACTCTATCAGAAAAATATTCTGAAAAAATCCTGTATCTATTAGGATTTGCCAAAACAACTACATCTGGAAATCTTTTTTTTATAAACATTGCCTCATCGGGTTCGCCTTCTATACCTTGAATATAGCCTAATTTTTTAGCCTTATATCCTCTTGTAAGGACTACTATGTTCTTTATATTCCTTCTTAGAAAAAATTCAATAAGATAAATTATAAATGGAGTTTTTCCTGTACCACCAACTGTTATATTACCAACACTTATAACGGGGCATTTTAGATCTTTTGGATGGTAAAATAGATTATAGTATAGATCTAAAATTTTCCAGCATAAATAATATAATGCTGACAGAGGGAGCAAAAAAAACGATATTATCGGCCATTTTTTTTTATACCAGATCTCAAATAGATTTTTTTCCCACATTCAATTTATCCAAAATAAAAGTTAATGTTTTTTCTAAACTTCCTGAATTACTTAATATAATTTCTTTGGCTTTTTTACCAATTTTTTTTCTTAAATCTACGTTTTCTATAAGATTATACATTATTGGAAAAATCGTATTTTCATCAACCTGGAATGCTGCACAATTTTTTAAAAAAGTTTCAGAAATATCTCTAAAATTTTGCATATAAGGTCCAAAAAGAATGGGTTTTTCAAAGATGGCTGGTTCTATAATATTATGTCCACCTATGTTGACAAGGCTTCCACCGACAAAAGCAATATCACATAATGAGTAAAATGTTTTTAACTCACCTATTGTATTTAGAATCATAACTTCTTCAATACTTTTATTCTCAGTTCTTAAAACATATTTTAAACCTAAATTTTTAACTAAATTCTCTACAATTTCAAACCTCTCTGGATGTCTCGGTGCTATAATTAATTTTACGTTTTTAAAGGATTCAGCAAGTTTTTTATAAGTTTTTATAATTATTTCTTCTTCTTTATCGTGTGTACTACCAGCAATCCACACAAGATCATCATCAGATAAGCCAAAAGCTTTTCGATCAATTTCTAACTTTTCATCAACAAAATCATATTTTATATTGCCAGTAACAATGACTTTTTCTTTGATGGCCCCCATTTCAATAATTCTTTTTCTGTCAGAATCAGTTTGCATCATAAAAAAAGGATGTTCAAGAAAATTTCTAAAAAACCACTTAAATTTTTTATACCTTGGAAATGACCTATCTGATATGCGTCCATTTATTACGAATACAGGTATTCCTTTCAATTTAGCAAAAAAAATTACGTTAGGCCATAATTCAGTTTCAGTAATCACTATACATTTTGGAGAGTATTTTCTAAAAAAACTTAAAACTGAAAAGGGAAAATCTAACGGGAAAAACTCAACTTTTTTTACTTTATCCAATAATCTTTCATTTGCGATACTCCATCCAGTTTTTGTTGTTGTGGTTAATATTATGTTTCTATCAAACATTTGAGAAATTTTTGTAATAAAAGGAATTACTGATAGAGTCTCTCCTACAGAAACACAATGTATCACAATGGTGTTTTCAAAAGTATGATTTAAAGGATAAAACCCCAATTTTCTTAGAACTCCTCCTCTCCTTTTGTTAATACAGATTGACTGGATTAAAAAATAAAGTAACAAAAAAGGAGAAACTAACATCAATAAGAGATTATAAAAAAAAATCAGAATCATATTTTTTTTACCAGTTTATCAGCTAAATCATTGAGACTTTTTAGTTTTTCTTCTAATATTTGGGAATAACTTTCAAGTTTTTGATTATCTATATTCGAAGGTATATATAAAGGTTCTCCACAAATAAATAAACCTTTTGTAAAAGGTTTGGGTATTATAAAATTATCCCAGGAGTTTAAAATTTTTTTGCTCTTAACACTATATGTAATTGGCAGTATGGGATATCCAGTAATTTTACTAATAAAAATTACCCCATTTTTTACTTTTTCCTTCGGACCTCTTGGTCCATCAGGTGTAATTCCAATATCACAATTCTCTAAATTCACGATTTCCTTTAATACTTTTACTCCCCCCCGTGTACTTGATCCTTTTAGAGTATCCACACCATAATAAGAAACAATTTTACCAATTAGCTCTCCATCAAAATGATTACTCACTATCATTTTAATCTTTCTATTGGGTCGCAATAAATTATAAAAAAAAGGTAACATCATCATTCTCCCGTGGAAAAAAGCAATTACAACTGGCTTATCAATTTTGTTTCCATATTCTAAACCCTGAGTTTCCCAGGATATAGACTTAAACAAAGACCTGTGTATTTTGCTTAAAAGATAGGGGAAATATTTTATAATTATAGATCTTTTTTTTTCTTTACTCAGTAACTTCAAAGCTTACTCCCTGATGTTGCATTTTACAAAGTTTATAATATTCTCCTTTTTGCTCATATAATTCTTTCGGAGAGCCAATCTCCACAATCTTTCCTCTTTTTAAAACTATGATTTTATCAACATTTGAGAGAGTTGATAATCTATGGGCAACAATAAAACATGTTCTTCCTTCCATCAATACATTTAAAGCATTTTGTACCTCTCTCTCAGATTTTGAATCTAATGCAGATGTGGCTTCATCAAGCAACAAAATTGGAGCATCTTTAATAAACGCCCTTGCTATAGCTATCCTTTGCCTTTCACCGCCAGAAAGTAATTCACCCATTTCACCAACATTTGTATCATATCCTTCTGGTGTTTTCATAATGAAATCATGGGCAAAAGCATGTTTTGCTGCTTCGATAACTTGCTCATCAGTAGCATCTTGTTTTCCGTATTTAATGTTTTCCTTTATGCTTGAATTAAAGAGGATAACCTCTTGAGTAACCATTGCTATATGGGATCTTAAAGATTCTAATGTGAAGTTCCTTATGTCTATTCCGTCAATCATAATAGAACCTTCATTTATCTCATAAAACCGTGGGATTAAATTAAGGAGTGTACTTTTTCCCTCACCGCTATGACCTACAATACCAATTTTTTCTCCCTTCTTAACAGTAAAACTTATATTTTTCAAAACGTATTTAGTGTTGTATTTAAAAGATACATCTTTGAAGGCTATCTCATTAAACAGCCCCTTCATTTCAATAAGATGGCCATTTTTTGGTTCTTCCACTGGAAGCTCTAAAATTTCAAATATTCTTTTTGATGCACCGATGCCCTCCTGAATAGAGTTCAAAGAAGCATTAATTTTCTTTATAGGTTCATACATTAAAACGAGAGCTGTAATAAAGGAAAAGAAATCACCGGGTGTTTTATGGCCAGAAATTACCTGTTTCCCTCCATACCAGATTATAAATGATATGGCTATCGCTGCCAAAAGGTCAATTATAGGAGCAGAAATTGCGCGCACCCTTATTTGTTTCATATAATTTTTAAAATACTTTTGATTTTCTTCAAAAAATCGAGATTTTCCCATATTTTCTAAACTGAATACCTTTACAATTCTCATGCTCGAAAAATATTCTTTAAGGAAAGACAGCATATTACCCATTATACCCTGTCCTCTATAACTGTATTTTTTTGCTTTTAAGCCAAATCTTAAAATTGGAACAAAAATAAAAGGAATGCCAATAAATGCAATAATTGCTAATTTATAATCATTGTAAAAAACAACACCAATCAAACCAATGGCAGTAAAAAAGTCTTTTATTAAGCTGGTAATAGATCTTGATACTGAAGATTGTAATATAAAAACATCATTTGTTGCTCTTGATACAAGATCGCCCACTGGAAGACTTATAAAATGTGAAAGTGGCAATTTTTGTATATGTTCAAAAAGTTTTTGCCTTATATCCATAATAACTCTTTGTCCCACATAATTCATTAAATAATCCTGAGAAAAGTTAAAGATTCCTCTAAAAACATATGTAAAAAGTATTGCTAATGGTAACAGGTTCAATAATTGAGCATCTTTTTGAAAAAAAATACCATTCAAAGCAGGTTTTACTAAATAGGCAAGAAGAGATGTACAACCAGCAACACCAAGCATAAAAATCATTGATAATACAAGTAATTTTAAATATGGCCTGACATATTTGAGTACTTTTTTATATATTTCTATTGATTCACTTTTCATTCAACCATTCCTCAATTTTTTTAGCAGCTCTATGGAAAAAACCACCTTCACCAAGTATTTTTTTTACTTTTTGCAACCTATCAACTGTGGAAATATAAAAATCAGGATCTTCAATCAACCTTTCAATAGATGAGGTAATATTTGCTACATTAAATTCATCCTGTATAAATTCGGGATAAACATATTCATTTAACAAGATATTAGGTAAAGAAATAAATTTCACATCAACAAGCGCCTTTGCTACAAAATAACTTAATCTATTAACTTTGTAAAATACCACGGCAGGTTTCTGAAGAATTGCCGTTTCTAATGTAACAGTTCCAGATTTAGCAAGTACAATATAAGAGGCATTTATGGCATTATACGTATCACCAAGAACCAAATGAATTCTTGACATATTAGTAAGAGAAGTTTCAAAAATACCTCTGAATTGTTCATTAGCGAGAACTAATAAAAACTCAAAATCTGCATACTTTCTTTTTAAATAATTTATTGTTTTATCAATAACATCTAAATGATGCTTTATTTCTTTAATCCTACTACCCGGGAAGATAGTGATAAGTTTATTTTCTGGTTTTATACCCAATTTAATCTTAAAATCCTGTGGAGACATGTCTGGTTTAACAATATCAACGAGAGGATGCCCCAAATATTCTACGTTAAAATCTATCTCATCATAAATTTTCTTTTCAAATGGCAGTATAACTATCATCTTGTCAACATGTTTTTTTATAAAAAATTTTCTTTTCTTTCTCCAAGCCCAAATTTGTGGGCTGATTATATAAACAATTTTTCCTTTAAAAAATTTACGTATTTTTTTTATTAATAGAAAATTAAAATCTGGAAAATCAAATAAAATCACCATTTCAGGATTATGTTCCTTAATCCATTTTATAGACTTTTTCAGTACATGCCTTATTTTAAAAAAATGACTTATTACTTCTATAGCACCAACCACTGCAAGTTCACTTGCTCTACCTATAAGAGAAACTCCCGCATTTTTTAATCTATCGTCACCAATACCTGTTATAGAAACTTCTAAACCTTTTGTTAGTTCCTTTATTATAAATGAGGCATACATTTCAGCTGATGGTTCAGCAGAAACTATAAATATTTTTTTCATTGATTTATTACCTTTCTGAAGCCATAAGAATGTTTTCAGCACATTTTAAAGCCTTTAAACCATCGAGAAGGGTTACTGGTGGTTTAATACCATCAGTAATACAATTGATGAACACTTTTAATTCATCTTTTAATGCATCTACTTTTGTTTCAATATTAAACCTGACTTCTTCTTTTGAATTTTTATAGAAAGTAGTAAAGTCTATTAAATTCCCCTCGTATATACTATTATTTTCAATAATCGTAATTTTTCGTTCTTTTTCAGATGATACCCTTGAACATTCCATATTTATAAAAACATTATCAATAAAAAATTTTGCACTAATATAATCGTTGGTATTAGTAACTATTTTTTCACCAAAAACAAAAAAATCTTTCAAATTAGAATTATCAGGAAAAAAGCTCAAAGCTAAATCAATGTCATGAATCATTAAATCAAATACCACATCTACATCAATTCCTCTATTAGTAAATGGCGATTTTCTAACAAAACTCATATATTTTGGAGTCTTTACGAGCTTCTTTATGTCTAAATATACAGGATTAAATCTTTCAATATGTCCAACCTGAATGACAAGGTTATCCGGTTTTATATCCAGAAGCTTTTGACACTCTATTGATGTTGTGGTTGCAGGTTTTTCTAGGAAAATATGAATGCCATTTTTAATAAAAAATTCTGCAATTTCATAATGATATACAGTTGGAACAACAATAGAAACTGCATCCACTCTACCAAGTAAATCTCTATAATTTGTTGTTAAGAAAAAATTCTTGTTTTTATATTCTTCTAGTGCAAGGGGGTTAATATCTGAAATAGCAACTAATTTACAATCAGGAATGTCGATAAATTTTTGTATATGAAACTTTCCTAAATATCCTGCTCCAATAACTCCTACTTTTACCAACGTATTACACCTCTTGAACTTCTCAAAATAAAGTTTAAAAGATTCTCAACCTCATCCTTTAATAAACCCTGCTTTTCGATTGCTTCTTTAGCTTCAGCGATCGTTAATTTGCTCTTGAAAATCAACCTATAAGCCTTTTTTAAGGCTTCTAATCTTTCACCTTCAATCCCCCTTCTCTTAATACCAACAAGATTTAACCCATAAAGTTTTGCTCTATTTCCAGACACTATTGTATATGGTGCCACATCCTGCGCTACAGCAGAGGCACCTCCTACCATTGCTAAAGTACCAATTCTAACAAATTGATGAACAGCAGTAAAGCCACCAATTACAGCATAATCTTCTACTTCCACATGACCTGCAAGAGTTGCTAAATTTGCCATAACTATTCCATTAGATAAATGACAGTCATGCGCCACATGACAGGAAGTCATTATGAAATTATCATTTCCTATTATTGTTTTACCCTTTCCCGAGGTTGTCCCCCTATTTATTGTCACATACTCTCTTATTGTATTTCTATCACCAATTATTAGCTCTGTTTTTTCATTTTTATACTTTACATCCTGTGGCGCCATACCAATAGAGGCAAAGGGAAATATACTACAGTCATTGCCGATAGTTGTCCATCCATCAATTACAGCATGGGGATATATCTTACACCTATCTCCAATAACCACATTTTCTCCAATGTAAGCATAAGCACCTATTTCAACATCACAACCTATCTGAGCACCTTTACAAACCACAGCTCTTTCATCAATTTTTGTCATTTTTATCCTCACATCTGTGTAGTTGCCATAAATTCTGCTTCAACAGCAACAATATTATCGACCATAATCTTACCCTTAAATAGATAGATATTTCTTTTTTGTTTTAAAAGTTCTACTTCCATAATAAGTTGATCTCCGGGAACCACAACCTTCCTGAATCTTGCTTCTCTTATGCTTGCAAAAAATATATCACTAACACCATACTTTTCTGCAGATTTCAATACGAGAACACCTGCAACTTGTGCTAAAGCTTCAACCATCAGAACACCTGGCATAACGGGATTAGAAGGAAAATGCCCTACAAAAAACGGTTCGTTAATTGTCACATTTTTAATACCAACAGCTTTCTTATCTTTTTCAAAGCTGATAATTTTATCAACTAATAAAAAAGGAAACCGATGAGGAAGTATTTTCTGGATTTCTATAATATCAATCACCATCTTTACTCCTTTTTAAAATTTCATCTATTTTCTTTTTTAATTCAGGTAATTCATTTAAAATTGCCTGTATTTTTAACCATTTTCTAAATTCTATTGCAAATGTTCCTGCCAATTTTGCACCATCTTCTATTTTCCCAGTAACACCCGATTGAGCCGCTATCATAACATTATTTCCTATCTCAGCATGGTCGGCTATACCAACCTGACCACCCATTATTACTCCATCACCTATCTTTGCACTTCCAGCTATACCTACCTGCCCTACAATTACACAGTTATTACCAATTTCTACATTATGTGCAACCATTACAAGATTATCAATTTTTGTACCTTTGCCTATTCTTGTCGCATCGATTGTTGCTCTATCTATTGTTGTATTAGCACCCACCTCAACATTGTCATCAATAATAACATTACCTACTTGAGGAATTTTAACATATTTTTTTCCATCAAAGGCATAACCAAAGCCATCCGAACCTAAAACTGCACCGGGGTAAATAATAACATCATCACCAATAACTGTATCATCCATAACTACAGCATGGGGAAAAATTTTTACGTTCTTTCCCACTTTTACATTCTTACCAATATAAACAAAGGGATATAAGATACTTCCATTCCCTATAACTGTATTATCATCAACAAAAGCGAAATCCATTACAGTCACATCTCGTTCAATTTTTGCTGTTTCAGCCACATATGCTTTTTGTGATATAAAAGGTTTCACCTTTTTTTCCGGATAAAATAAATTTAATAGGACTGCCTGTGCATAGGCTGGATTTTTTACAACTATTACATTTTTACCCTCAAGATTAATACCTTCAGATATAACAAAAGCAGACGCTTCTGATATTTTAGCTTTTTCTATGTATTTTTTATTGAAAAGAAATGTAATATCACCCCTTCTAGCTTTATTAATTGAAGATACACCTGAGATACTTATATCTTCTCCTATAAGTGCTCCCTGTACTAACTCAGCAATTTGAGATAAGTTATAGGTTATCATTTTTTTGCAGGTTCCTCATTTGCTTTTTTTATTAGAAGTTCTGTCAAGTCTATTGCTCTGTCAAAATAAAATATACCACCCGAATTCTTTTCTAAAATAATAGTATATTTCTCCTCTTCTCCAATTTTTTGCAAAATTTTCTCTAAACGCTGAATAATCTTCTTCGTTAATTCCGCATCCTTTTGCTGTAACTCTTCTTGTGCATCTTTATATTTCCCCTGAAATTCTTTAAGTTTTTTCTGAAAGACCTTCTCTTTCTCAGCCTTTGCCTCTTCACTCATAAAGGAACTTTGTTTTTCAATTTCAGTTTTTAATTTATCCAGCTCCTGTTGAAGTTGCTTTAATTCATTCTGTATTGTCTCTGCCTTTTTTGAAATCTCTTTCTTTGCTTCCATACCTTCTTTTGATTCATTCAACGCCCTTTGCATATCAACCACACCAATTTTAACTGATTGAGAATGGGCACCAGCTACTACAAATAAGCTAAAAAAAACTAACACTATAAGCCTTTTCATTATATCTCCTCCTATTTAAAAAATTATTATATCAGAATATTGTGCCTATAGAAAATTCCCATTTACTACCTTTTTCGTCAGCTTTGGGATTTAAATTTTTACCCCATTCTAATCTGAGTGGTCCCATAGGTGAATACCATCTTATGCCAGCCCCCACACTATACCTGAGTTCGGTTGGTAAAATATTTGAATTATACGCGTTACCAGCGTCAAAAAATAACACACCTCTCACACCTGCTTCTTTTATAAGCGGAAATATATATTCTACATTACCAAATAATTCTCTATCACCACCCAAAACATCGCCAGTTAATGGATCCTTTGGTCCTATACTCCTGCTTTCGAAACCTCTTAAAGTATACATTCCTCCCAGAAAAAATCTTTCATAAATGGGAAGTTTTTTACTTCCATATGACTCAATAATACCATATTGACCATGTATTGATATTGTATGTTGCCATGGCAAAAGAAAATATTTTGCGTAATCAACTACACTTTTTACGTACTCATTATCTCCACCTAAAGGACCACCTGCAAATTCAAGATACCATGTAAAATTTGAACCATCTGTGGGGTAAAATGCATCGTTTCTTGTGTCCCTGATTAAATTACCATAAATTGCACTTGTAATTTTAGTGCCAATTTGCTCTAAAATTATCTGAGAAGCTGTCGTTTTTACATCTTTAACTTCTGCATTCTCGAATCTGTAACCACCAGTTACACTCCAGTCATCATTTATTCTATAGCCACTTCTTAAACCAAATCCAGTGCTTTCTTTTGTGTAGTCTGTATATTCTCTTTTAACTTTGAAAACATCAATACCACCTGATATTGGTTTTCCAAACAGCCATGGTTCTAAAAAGCTAATATCATATTCTTGAGTTTTACTTCCTAGTTGAAGCTTTGCAGATAGCTTCTGACCTTTACCCAATAAATTATTTTGCGAAACCTGTAAAGAGCCCAAAAATTGATCAACAGAACTATATCCAACTCCAAATGTAAGAAATCCAGTGGGTCTTTCTTTAACCTTTATTAATATGTCCATCAAATCTTGATCTTCTTTTTCTGGCTTTTCATAATCTATTCTTTGAGGTATAAAATTTAAGTCTTCAAAATAACCCAATCTATTTAATTTAATTCTACTTTTTTTGATATTGCTGGCATTATAAAGTTCACCTTCAGTAACATTTAGTTCCCTTCTAATCACGTTATCCCTTGTTTTTGTATTTCCCTCTATAATTATTCTGTTAATCTGAACAAGTTTACCCTTTGTAACATTATAGATTATTTTAACGGTATGATTCTTTTCATCCACATCAAAAAGAGGTTCAGTGTTTGCATATGCATACCCTTTATTTCCCATAAATTCTACAAGAAAGGAAATATCATCTCTTACATTGGAAACTTTGTAAATTTCATTTTTCTTTAGTTTTAATAATGGGATTAGCTCAT
>ENA-ORXB01002171-ORXB01002171.1-sediment-metagenome-genome-assembly--contig:-NODE-2171-length-18013-cov-3.191570_pt1 | contig 18013 bp, 15 predicted proteins | sample MGYA00237863_ERZ511475 | MGnify/ENA primary metagenome ERZ511475 (study PRJEB26305, sample SAMN06343858) | sediment metagenome | isolation source: hot spring sediment | place: Canada: British Columbia... | reverse complement strand
GTAGGCCGTCTGCCCGTACCCTTCGCCCGCTTCGATGTGATCGTCATGGCGGCAAGTGCTGTGGCGCTCACGAGCTGGGTGGCTTTCCCGCACGCGCTGGCAACGGCCGCATTCGCTGTTGCGGCGGGGGCCATGAACATCGCCCGGCTCTTCCGCTGGGCGGGCGAGCGCCGACTGTTCCGCCCAAAGTGCTTCGGCCCGAAAGCGCCGACGGCATCGCGGGCGAAATGACCGTGGTGCCAGGCTGCAAGAGCCGTTGCCCGGCCGCTGCTGGCGCCGCAGGCGTGGGACGTTGCACGGCTTCGGGGCTGGTGCCAGGCGTGCTTTCCCTCAGCCTTGGCGACGGATCAGGACGACTTTCGGGGGTGACCGGTGGATCAACGTCGCTGGCCACAACCGGCCTTCGGGCAACGTTTTGCGGCGTGCCAGCCGGTGCCGGGTTTTCCACGATGCCGACTCCGGGCGCAGGCCGAGGACGGGCCACCTGCGGCGGGTCGGAAGCCACCGCATCTTCTGCTGCGGCCACCGAAGAACCACTGCGTCCCTGATTCCGATCCGGCTTCTGTCCACCGGCGGTAAATGGCGATTGACGGAACGTCGCCAGCCGCTGGTGCAACGGCGGCAATTGCGAGCCAGATTCGCCGACGGCAGGCTCTGGCCCGCCCTGGCTGGCTGCCGGAAGAGCTTGTCCGGGCTTGGCCACGCGCAACGTCCTGGCGTCGGCAGGCTCGTCGGTTTCTCCCGATCCGGCGGTGGAAAGCGCCGCGGGTTGCCGGACCGCACCACTGCCTGCCGGTGTGCCGACACGCACGCCCGATTCGGCTCCCCCAGGTGTCCGCGAACGTTGCACGGCAGATGACTGCGGAGCGACGGGCCGATAGCGTGAACCGGTCCACGGCTGGTTGGCCTCGTCTTGGTCGCTATCAGAAGTAACCACCCGTGTTGAACCCGTCCGGGGGGCCGCCTCCTGCGGCTTACGGCCAGGAAGCAGGCCACCGAACAGGTTGTTGCCTATCTGTTCGAGGTCTTCTACCAGCGGTACGCTGCGCGTTCGGGCAGGTTGCGTAGTTTGGGCCCGGGAAACCCCTATCCCCAATGCTACACAAACAACCGCTGCCAAGACTGCTGTGGCCAGCTTCTGCTTGCTCATGGCTACCCTCTGCGCAACAAGCGCGCTGCGTGTGGACACAATGCCGTTACTGCTTATCGGCTTGCCCGAATATTCCGGTTGAGTAAACTTTGTGGGCTTGGAGGGTAAAACCGGCGGCGCAGCTACTGTCTGACGCGCTGTCCTGGCAAGATGCGAAAGCTGCGCGTAATAGGATGAGTTTTCTGGCCGACGTTCCCAAAGCGGCCTATAGCCGCAACCAAATGGCAGCGACGCGCTGCGGTCGCGTCCGCTAGCACTGGGAACACGGCCACGACAGAGCGTGGCCCTCCAAATTGCCCTACAACATGCGCGCAAAACGCGCACAAGTTTCGTTGTAAGAGAGTAAGCATCTGTAGGATAAACTTGCGATCGGCGTCTTGGTTCACGTTGAGCGTAGCTGCGGCGCTTGTTTTCCGGCGCGGCCCGGGTCGAGGAGAAAATGTACATGGGTTTGCTAAACAGTCGGTGGTTCCAGCGCCTGGGCGGTGGTTTCTTGGAGCGGATGGCCATCAACAGTCTCTCATGGGTGCAACTTCAGTTTTTGACGGGCCACAAGGACAAACAAGATGTGAGGCTTATCCGCCGGGTGCGCCGCGAGCGTCAGTCGCTGCTAACCGCATTCGAGTCGTTCGTGCTGCACTCTATCGCCCGAGCTTACCGCAACATGCCGGGCCAGATGGCCGAGGTGGGAGTTTACCGGGGCGGTTCGGCCAAACTGCTTTGCGAAGCCAAGGGCGACAAAGAACTTCATCTTTTCGATACTTTCATGGGCCTGCCCGAGTCCGGCCAGTCCGACGGCAATGTGCATCGCCCTGGGCAGTACACGTGCAGTTTGGAGTCTGTCAAACAGTACCTGGCCCAGTACTCGAATGTTTTCTTCCACAAGGGTTTGTTTCCTGACAGTGCTGCTCCCGTGGCCGATAGTCGATTCTGCTTCGTCCACATGGACGTGGACTTGTACGAAAGTACCCGAGCGTGCCTGGAGTTCTTCTATCCGCGCATGCTCCCCGGCGGATTAATGATCTCGCATGATTACTCGATTCTGCTTGGCGTGAAGAAGGCGTTTCAGGAGTTCTTCGCCGGACGGGCGGAAGGAATCATCGAGCTGCCGACAACGCAATGCATTGTCATCAAAGGGCAGTAGCCACAAATTGGGCCAGTAGCGACAAGTTGTCAGATCTCGGCCGCTTTGCCAGTCGTTTGGCCCCCGCACACAACCAGTGCGGGCCGGGCGAAAGCTATCGCTAGAGTCTTTCGCCGTACCATGTGTGCATTGTGCGCGCATGATGTAGGGGAATTTGGAGGGCCGTTCCCCACCATGCCCGTACCCGCAGCGACAACGCACGCGACCGCGGCACATCCATCCATTTGGTTGGGGCTGCGGGTGGCATTAAGCTGAGGTAGCACCAAGTTGGTCTAATGGAACTGCTTCCATCTTTCTGATACAAGCCATTATCTGGGGTAAGACTTCATCCGTCTGCGATAAAGCCGCATGAGTTTAAGATCTGCTTTGGCCAAAGCCCTGTTGCTGGCAGCCGTGGCGACGGCCACTTACATTCCCACGGCATTGGTGGCTTATTTGCTCGGCGGTTTGTCAGGGGTATTAGCGGCTACAACTGCGGCGGGGTTGTGCCTTCTGGGGGCGATCGTGCCGGTGATGATTCCCTCCCGGCTGGTCGCTTTTACACCCGCTTGTCCCATGCTGGCCGGAATGGTCGCCAGAATGGGAATACCGATCTGCGGCGGACTTGCTTTGCATCTGTCTGTTGACGCCCTAGCCAGCGCAGGCATGTTGTATTATCTTCTAGTGTTTTATCCGCCGCTGCTGGCAGCACACGTGTGGGTGTGCTTGCCAAAAAACAGCGCGCACACGCGCACCTAACCTCGGCAGACCGGAACAATTGCTGAAGTCTGGCTGAGGCTTTCTCGGGATTGGCTGGGCGATGATCGACCCCGCACAGTGCGCAAAACACGTTGAAGATGCATACGGGTTCGAGCTGCCGTTCGGACTGGCGCACGACTTTCGTCTGCCCGAGGTCTTCGGCCTGCAACTGACCAAGTTCATGGTCATCGAAGTTATTGCAGCGGGTTTGATGATTGTGCTTTTTGTTCCGCTTGCACGGAAGGCGGCCAGCGGCGCCCCGCCGCGCGGTTGGCTATGGAACATGCTCGAAGCGATGGTATTGTTCGTGCGCGACCAGATGGTCCGCCCGGCTATTGGCCATCGTCACGAGGCCGACCGCTTCGTACCGTTTATTCTCACTTTGTTCTTCTTCATTCTGCTGTGCAATCTGCTGGGGTTGGTGCCGTGGCTGGGTTCTCCCACGGGAGCTATCTCGGTTACGGCCGCTTTGGCTTTGCTGTCGTTTGCAGTCGTTGTGGGAGCGGGAATGAAGAAGTACGGGCCGCTGGGGTTCATACTGGGGCTGTGTCCGCAAATGGATTTGCCGCTGCCGCTGAAACTTGCAATGTTTGTAATAATGCTGCCCATCGAAATCCTGGGCATGCTCATCAAGCACACCATCTTAGCTGTGCGTCTTCTGGCAAACATGTTCGCCGGACATCTTGTGCTGTCTGTGATATTGTTCTTTATCGCGGAGTTTGCCGACTCGATCGCCTGGTACGGGGTAATGCCAGCCAGTGTGATCGGGGCCACGGCACTGAGTCTGCTGGAATTGCTGGTTGCTTTTTTGCAGGCATACATTTTTTCGTTTCTGACGTCGTTGTTCATCGGCATGGCGCTGCATCAGCACTGATCGGGTAGCAGCGCCTGCCGAGACAATCAGGGTTGTTATCAAGGAGAAATACCCGTGAAGAAGCTGACGAGCGTCGCGGCGCTGGCCGCCGCATTGTGGCTGTATGCTTCACCGTTGGCGCTGGCTGCTGCCGAGGCCGATCCCGAGGCCGTGGCAAAGGCCGTGGCCGAGGAAACCACCAAGGCCCAACAGGCTGTGGCAGCCGCCCAAAAGGTGCTCGGCCGGGAAGGGTTTTCGATGTTCTTCGGAGCGGCATTCGGGGCGGGGTTGGTAATTCTGGGAGCCGGCTACGGCATAAGCCGCATCGGCGCCGCTGCCGTAGAAAGCATGGCCCGACAACCTGAAGTGGCCGGCAACATCCAAACCGCCATGATCATCGCTGCGGCGTTGATCGAAGGTGCAACCTTCTTCGCCCTGATCGTCTGTATCGTCAAGATTTGAAACAGCTTGCGGTTCGAGGCAGCGCGATGACAATCGCCTTCAGGATGAAAACCCCCCTGGAAGTCTGGCTGCTGATCGGCGTGTTGGCCGGGTGTTGTTTGCCCGAGCCGGCGTGGGCTGCCGGCGGGCACGGCGGCCAGTCGGCGGCGGCCGAAGGGGCTGATGGGCTGAATCCCCTCTCGCCACAGAAGATCAAGGGCGATCTGGCCCTGTGGACCGCCGTGGTGTTCTTGCTACTGCTTGCCATTCTGTGGAAGTTCGCCTGGGGACCGTTGATGCAAGCCCTGGACCGTCGCGAAAAGGCGATCGCCGAGCAGATTGCGCAGGCCGAGCAAGCCAACGCCCAGGCCAGACAGTTGCTGGCACAATACCAGGAGAAGTTGCAGAACTCGCATGAGGAAGCCCGGCAGGTCATCCAGCAGGCCCGCCGCGACGCCGAAGAGCTTACCCGCGATCTGCTGGCACGCGCCAAGGCCGAGGCCGAGGCCGAGCACCAGCGGGCATTGCGGCAGATCGACGCCGCCGTGGGAGTGGCAATCAAAGAGCTGGCCGATCATGCCGCCGCTTTGGCTGTGGAGCTGGCCGGCAAGATCGTCGAGGAGAAGCTCAGCCCTGAGAAGCATTCCAAGCTGATTCAGCAGACCGTGGCTCGCTTCGCCGCCCGCCAACCTGAGATCAACTGAACCGGTTTTGGCACATGTCCGAGGCCAGAGACATACATGCCGAACATGCTCGCCGCGCCGCGCAACTGGACGCCGACGTGGGCGCCGAGCAGATTGCTTCGGTGTATGCCAGGGCGTTGCTTCAGGCGGCGGAAAAAGCCGGTCAGACCGAAGAGGTGATCGATAGTTTCGATCAACTCATCGAACAGGCGATCAGGCCGTTTCCCAAACTGGCCGACATTCTCGCCTCGGCTCTGATTTCGCACGAGCAGAAGGCGGCAATGCTGGATCGGCTGTTCGCCGACCGGTTGCCTCCGCTGCTGCTCGACTTTCTGAAAGTCCTTTCGCGCCACGGGCGACTGGACTTGCTCGCCATGGTGCATCGCCAGGCGCATGTATGGCACGACCGGTTCCGGGGACGGATTCATGTGCGGCTTGTTACGGCCCGTCCGATCGACAAGCCGCTGGCCGACCAGTTGACCGAGCAACTGCGCAGCCAGCTTGGCGGCGAGCCGGTGCTGGAATGCATCACCGATCCGAACATCATCGGCGGCGCCGTGTTGCGCATCGGCGATACGGTACACGATGGTTCCATCGCCAATCAGTTGAAACTGATTCGCCAGCAGGTACACGACAGGATTGCCCATGAGATTCAAAGCCGACGAGATCGCTTCCGTCATCCAGCAGGAAATTGAACGCTTCGAGTCCCACATCGACGTGCGTGAGGTCGGGCAGGTCATCGAGGTGGGCGACGGGATTGCGCGCGTTTACGGGCTGTCGGGGGTGATGGCCGGCGAAATGGTCGAGTTCCCCAATGGCGTGTTCGGCCTGGCCTTCAACCTGGAGGAAAACTCCGTAGGCGCGATCATCCTGGGCGAATACCTCGATATTCACGAAGGCGACGAGGTGCGCAGCACCGGACGACTGCTGAGCGTGCCGGTGGGCGAAGCACTGCTAGGCAGGGTGATCGATCCCCTGGGGAACCCCTTGGACGGCGGCGGGCCGATCGTCACCGCCCAGCGCCGCCCAGTGGAGATCATCGCTCCCGGCGTGGCCGAACGACAGCCCGTCAAAGAACCGCTCCAGACCGGCATCAAAGCCATCGACTCCATGACGCCCATCGGCCGCGGACAGCGAGAATTGATCATCGGCGACCGCAAGACGGGCAAGACCTCGATCTGCATCGATACGATCATCAATCAGAAGCATTTCGATGTGAAGTGTTTTTACGTGGCCATCGGCCAGAAGGAGTCGAGCGTGGCGGGCATCATCGACGTGCTTCGCCGCGAAGGCGCCATGGATTACACCACAGTAGTGGTGGCCGGGGCCAGCGACCCTGCGCCGTTGCAATACATCGCCCCCTACGCCGGATGCGCGATGGCCGAGTACTTCATGTTCAACGGCCAGCACGCGCTGATCGTTTACGACGACCTGTCGAAACAGGCGGTGGCCTACCGGCAACTGTCGCTGCTGATGCGCCGACCGCCAGGCCGCGAAGCGTACCCGGGCGACATCTTCTACTGCCACAGTCGGTTGCTGGAGCGAGCGGCGAAACTAAGCGATCAGTTGGGCGGCGGCTCGCTGACGGCGCTGCCCATCGTGGAAACTCTGGAAGGCGAAGTGTCGGCCTATATTCCCACCAATGTGATCTCCATCACCGATGGCCAGATCTACCTCCAGCCCGATTTGTTCTTTGCCGGCCAACGACCAGCGATGAACGTGGGCATTTCGGTTTCGCGCGTGGGCGGAGCCGCCCAGGTGCCGGCGATGAAAAAAGTGGCCGGCGGACTGCGGCTGGATTTGGCTGCCTTCCGCGAACTGGAGGCCTTCGCCCAGTTGGGTACCGAAGTCGATGCCGTCACGCAGGCCCGTCTGGATCGCGGCTACCGCATGACCGAATTGCTCAAACAGGGTTTGTATCGGCCGATGCACGTTACCGATCAGGTGCTGAGCATCTACGCCGGAACGCACGGTGCGCTGGACAAGATACCCGTCAGCGAAGTGCGTGCGTGGGAGGAAGGCTTTTTGAAGTTCATCCACGAGGAACGTCGCAGCCTGTGGCAGAAAATCACCGACACCCGCCAGTTGGACGACCAGACGGCTGCGGCCATCGACCAGGCCATCGAGGAGTTCCAGCGTCGCTACGCAGCACAAAAAGGCGAACAAACCAGCAAGGCAGCAGCAACAGTAACGGTGTGAAGTCGCATGGTGACCCAATGCGGCTTGGAGCCGCAATTAAATGGCGGTATTGGAGGGACGCGCTCCGTCGCGTCCGTTAGCACTGGGCACACGGCCACGATGGAGCGTGGCCCTCCAAATCGCCCGAAAACATGATCGCAAAACGCGCGCATGTTCCGCCATAAGGGACTAGAGACGCTTCGAGAACTCTCCACGGTTGAAGCCCGGTTAGCCGACCGTGCCGAAGCCGGAGGAGTTGGACTTCCGCGGGCCGCCTGCCAGCCGAACAGCACAGTGAACTATTGAAGCATTGGTACTATGACCAAAGCCAGAACGCTAGATCGCCGACGCCGCAGCATCCGTAATATCCGCAAAATAACGCGGACTATGGAGCTGATCGCCACTGTGCGGTTCAAGCGCGCGATGGACCGCGCGCTGGCAGCCGTGGCCTACACCGAGCGCATGACCGCTCTTGTCAACCACTTGGTCCGCAGCGGCATTCAAGTCAGCCACCCGCTGCTGGAACCGCGCACCGCAGTAAACCAGGCGACGTTGCTGGTGCTTACGTCCAACCGGGGGCTGTGCGGCGGATACAACAGCAGCGTACTGCGATTGGCGTACGCTCATCTGGCGGAACTTCAGCAGACGGCACAGCAGGTGCGACTGGAGATTTCGGGCAAACGGGGTATCGCGGCGTTTCGGTTCCGCAAGGTTGCTGTACACGAGCGATTCACGCATTTCGAAGATAAACCCACTTTCGCCGAAGTCGATGTGCTGGCCACCCGCTACCTGGACGAATACACCAGCCGACAGATAGACCGCCTCGATGTAGTGTACACCAGGTTCGATTCTCCCAGCCGACAGTACGCCACTGTGGAAACGCTGCTGCCGATCGCACCGCTGGGGGTAAACCAGGAACTAAACGACCATCGGGTCGTGGAGTACGAGTTTCTGCCTTCGGCCGAGAGTATTGTCGATGAGGTTTTGCCGGCCAGCTTCAAAGTGCGGTTGTTCAAGTGTTTTCTGGATGCGGCCGTCAGCGAACAGATCGCCCGTCGGGTAGCCATGAAGGCTGCTACAGAAAACGCCGAGAAGATGATCGCCATGCTGTCGATGGCCTACAACCGCGCCCGGCAAGGCCAAATCACCGGCGAGTTGCTGGAAATACTCTCCGGCGCCGAAGCGCTGCTCAAGGAAGCAGGAACCGGGCTTTGAGGTTTCGCCCGGCGGGCGGCGATCCGCTTGTCGCCGTTGGCGCCCATCACCACCTCAGCCGCAACGTCATGCCGATCTCGCGGGCCGTGGTCGCGTCAATGGGCCGGTCGGCTCCAAAGAGCACACTAGTGATCCGTCCGGCGCCCGCCACCGAGATGTCGTTGCGCGGCGGGGCAAAGTGCGGATGATTGAACACATTGGCCATCGAGGCCACGTACTCGAGCCTGAAGCGCTCCGTGAGCGCAAAATCCTTGGCCACGCTCAGGTGGTGCAGGTTGTAGCCCGGCCTCTTGAGCACGTTGACGCCGCTGTTGCCAAAACGGCCGGCCGGCGGCGCGACGAAGCAGGCCGGATTGAACCACCTCTCCACCGTGCGCTCGCCTCGCGGCAGGTTTCCGTCGCAGATGCGGTCCGGCAGCCCGCCCACCGTGTTCGTGTTCGAAGGGTCGGAGCCGGAGAAGACGGGGCTGAAAAACTGCCCGGAGCTGAAATGGCTGACCGTAGTGAGGTTCCATCCGCCCAGCACGTGATCCAAAACGGCCGGCGTTGCTGCCAGATAGCGCCGGCCGCGGCCGACCGGAATCTGGATCATGGTGGTGATCACAGCCCTGTGCCGCGCGCTGAAGGCCTCGCGGTTCCAGAACTTGTGGTCGTAGGGGTTCTCCAGGTTCAGAAAGTCCGACAGATGCGATTGCAGGGTGTAGTGCCCGTTGAACGTAATGATCTCGCCCATCTTCCGCTGGACTTCCACTTGGAGCGAGTTGTAGTTGGTCCGGCCGTCGTTTTGCCCCATCGTGACGCCGATGAACTGCGGGTAGGGCCGGCGGGATTGAGCAAACGGGACCAGGCTGGGCCGCGGCTTGTTGATGGCCAGGTTGTAGTTCAGGCCGCGGCTGCGGGAGCCGATGTAGGAGAGCCGGATGCCCACATCGCCGACCTGCCGTTCGACGGTGAGGTTGAACTGGTGGATCGATCCGTTGCGGACCTCCATGGGGAAGCCGACGACGCTCTGCGAGGGGATTTGCGCCGAGGCCAGGCTGGTCGGGAAAGGATTGGGGAAGGAAAACAGCGGGGCGCCGCTCTCGATCCGGTTGATATAGGTTTCGGCGATCTGGAACGGTCCTCCGCCCTGTAGATGGGTGAAGTAGCCGATCTGCTCGGTGAAGATCCCATAGCCGCCCCGGATCACGGTCCTGTCGCGCAGCCGGTAGGCGGCGCCGAACCGGGGGGCGAAGTTCTTCCGGTCCGGCTTGGGCAGCACGTTCCCCTCGATCACGGTGATGTTCTTGGGATAGAGCGGACTCACCGAGCGCATCGCTCCCTGGGGGACGATGACATTGCCGGTGGCCGGATCCCAGGCGTACTGAAGCCCGTCATCGAATCGTGGCGAGGTGAAGTAGTCCCAGCGCAGGCCGTAATCGAGACTCAGCCGGGCGCTCACCTTGAAGGTGTCCATGACGAACAGCCCGAGCTCCTTGGCGCGGCGGTCGCGGTTCACCAGCGGGCTCAGGCGCTGGCTCGTGAAGGGCAGCCCGAGCAGGAAGTCGGCGTAGGAGGCCCCGGAGAGGCTGCCGTTGAAATTGAACGCCCCGAAGGTGGGATCGGGAATGCTGCCGAGGAAGGTCTGCAACGTCTTGAGCTCCATGCCGAACTTGAAGACGTGACGGCCCACCGACCAGGTCAGCGAGTCGGCAAAGGAATACTGGTGGTCGTCGCCGACGATGCCGCCGCCCGGCATGCTGATGCCGTCGTAGCCGGTGATGGCGATGTTAGGCGAGCCCTGCACATCCTTGAAGCCGGGCTGGTTGACGCCTTGCACGCCGATGCGCTCGATGACCCGGTCGGCCTTGAGCGGCGCCACCCCCGCGATCACCTTGCCGTCCTCGATGAAGTCCGTCTTCAAGCCGAACCGGAACGAGTTCACCAGCGTCGGCGAGAACACGTGCGTGTCGGTGATCACCGAGTGCGTGTGCGAACGGAAGCGGGTCCAGGTGAGCCCGGGAAAACTCCGCGCCAGCACGTAGGGCGTCCGGCGCCGGATCCAGCGGAAGAAGATCGTGTTCTTCTCCGAGAAGTTGTGATCGAAGCGGATCTGCGGGTAACGCGCTTCGAACAGGTCGTTCGGGTACGGATGCACGAAGCCGTAGTTGTTGACCTGTTCGTCCGGGCCGCCCAGGTTGGGCGCCGGAATCAGCTCGCGCTGGATGTTGAGCGAGGTCGGGTTGTGCCGGCTCGCCGGAATGAGGTTCTGGGGAAAGGGCTGCCCCGAAAGCGGGTCGCGCACTGTGCGGGCCAGTTGCGAAAAGTCGCCCTGGCGCATCTTTTCCGTCGGCACGGTCCGCCGGTAGAAGTAACTCGCGGGAATTCTCAGGTACCAGTACGAGACATAGAAGAAGGTCTTGTTGCGCCAGATCGGCCCGGAGACGGCCAATTGGCCGCTGTGTTCCTTGAACGGCGTCTTGACGGGGTCGAAGAAGTTGCGGGCGTTCAGCGCGGAGTTGAAATGCGTGAAGTAGAGCTCGCCGTGGAAGTTATTGTCGCCCCGCTTGGAGATCATGTTGTAGTTGGCCACCCGCGCCTGGTCGGCCGTGTTGTTGACCCCGGTCACCGTGATCTCGCTGAAATCCATCCGGTTGACGAGATTCACCGTCCCGTCCATGGTCGCCCCGTCCATGCCCAGGGCGACCTGGCTCGGCGGCTGGCCGTTGATGTTCAGGCTCCACCCGCCGGCCTGGCTCTCGACGCCGGCGAGCGTCACCAGCAAGGGGTGCGGGTAGGAGGTGCGCATGAACGGGTTGACGTCGTAAAGCTGGCGTTTGAAGCCCGTGGTGATCTGGGCGCTGTCGGTCGTAATCGGAGTGACGCCGGCCTCCACCGTCACCTGTTCGGCGATCTGGCCGAGCTCGAGCCGAATGTCCACGCGGCGGATCTGCGAGCCCTCGACGACGATCTTGTCGGCGATAAACGTCTTGAAACCGGCCGATTCGACCGTAAGCCGGTAGACGCCGGTCACCACGTCGGGCACCTCGTAGTTTCCGGCCGCATCCGACGTCACGCTGCGCAACACGACGTTGGTCTTCACATCGGTGACGGTGATGCGCGCCCCGGCGACGACCGCGCCGGTCGGATCGGTGACGGTGCCCCGGATGGTGGAAAGCAGCGACTGGCCCAAGAGCGCGAGGCCGCCGGCGAGTCCGAGGGCGCCCAGAGTGCGGCTCAGGCGGACGAGGGCGGCGCGGCGCCGAGGCGGTGACGCCGCGGTTTCAAATCGCAACCGATCGTGGTCCATGGGGCCCTCCTGAGGCTGTACTTCCGGCGCTGACGCGAGCTGGTGCGCCGTACCCCCGTTCTTATCACGAGAAAGGGAAATTGTCAATGAATTTTTTCCTATTGAATTCACGCCCCGGGGGCGAGGCCGGAGCGGGGTTCCGCCGGGCGTGCGCCGAACCCGGCGCCGGGATGCCTGAAACCCGCCCGGCGCCGCGGGCGTCGAAATGGCTTGGTATACTAGAACTGCTGCCTCGAACTGGCTTCGTCTCATGAGGTTTCTCGCTCTGTTTCTCCTGGCGGCGTCCTCTTATGCCGAGATGCGCTTCGTCACCGCCCAGGGGGCTCGCCTGGTGATCGGGCAGACCACATTCACGGCGCAGGAGGCGGGCGTGAGCGACCGCATTCTCGGCGGCGTCTCCGGCCTGGCCTACGCCAACGACATGCTCTTCGTTGCCGACGCCAACCGGGTGAACGCCGAACCGATCAACCACCGGGTGCTGATCTTCAAGAACCTCTCCCGGCAACTTCCGGCGCCCGAGGCGGACATTCCTTTCACCGGTGAGCGCTGCCTGGTCTGCGTCGGCGCCGCCGACGTCGTGCTCGGCCAGAAGAGCATGGATAAAGGCGAGCTGCAACCGCCCCGTGCCGACACCCTGCGGCTTCCCATCGGCGTGGCGACCGACGGCGTCCGCCTGGCCGTGGCCGATACCGACAACAACCGCGTGCTGATCTGGAACGCGATACCGACCTATAACGGTCAGCCCGCCGACGTGGTTGTCGGCCAGCCCGATTTCACCAGGGCGACCTCCACCGGCTTCAACCCGAACGAGAGGAGTCTCAAAGGCCCGCAGGGCGTCTGGCTCCAGGACGGCAAGCTGTTTGTCGCCGACACCGGCAACAACCGCGTGCTCATCTGGAATTCCATTCCGACCACGAACCACGCCCCGGCCGATATTGTGCTGGGGGCCCCGGATTTCAAGACCTTCGTCCAGCCGGATCTGACCAAGGCGCAGCTCGAGCCGAAGGCGACGACGCTGCTGACGCCGGTTTCGGTGACCAGCGACGGTCGCCGCCTCTATGTGACCGACCTCGGCCACAACCGGGTTTTGATCTGGAACTCGATCCCGACGACCAACCAGGCACCGGCCGACATCGTCATCGGGCAGCCGAATTTCGAGACGGCGATCGCCAACAACGCCAGAGCGCTGTGCGAGTCGCGCGGCGAGGACGAGCGGGGCAACAAGCTCTACCCGCCGCGCTGCGCTGCCACGCTCGAGTTTCCGCGCTTTGCCCTCTCCGACGGCACGCGGCTGTTCATCGCCGACGGTGGCAACGACCGCATCCTGGTCTTCGACAGCGTGCCGACCACGAACGGCAAAGCGGCCGACGCCGTCATCGGGCAGGTGAACGAGTTCGTCAATAACGTCTCCGACAGCGCCTTCCCGGACGACGTCGCCAGCGCCGGCGCCGTCCGCGCTCCGATGTCGCTCGCCTGGGACGGACTGAACCTCTACGCCAGCGATCCCTTCAACCGGCGCGTGCTGGTGTTCACGCTGGCCGAACAGCGCGTCGCCTTCACCGGCGTGCGCAATGCGGCGAGCCTGGATGTGTTTGCCGTCGGCCGCGTCGAAATCGACGGGACACCCGCTAAGGGAGACGAGATCACCATCACGATTCAAGGCGAGCGCCAGTACACCTACAAGGTCGAAGTTAACGACGAAAAGCTCGAAAACATCATCAACGCGCTGGCGGCGTTGATCAATGAAGGCGAGGGCGACCCGGACGTCTTCGCCACGCCCAACCCGGAGTTCCGCTCCGTCATCCTGACTGCTCGCATGGGTGGGGCGCCGGGCAACAACATCAAGTACGAGGTGAAGACCTCGGAGGATGCCAAGCTAGTGGTCCAGACCGACGGCGCCACCCTCCGCGGCGGCGGCGAGGCGACCAAGATCGCCCCGGGCACCATCGTCAGCATCATCGGCGAGAACTTGTCCGACTTCGAGGCGTCGGCGCCGCCCGATGCCCGCATCCTTCCCCGCGAGCTGGCCGGTGTACGGGTCTATTTCGACGGCATCCAGGCGCCGCTTTATTACGTCTCGCCCAGACAGATCAACGCCCAGATGCCGCTCAACGTCTATGACTCGCAAGGCGTGAGCGCTTACGTGCGCACGGTGCATGCTGACGGCCGCGTCGTGGCCAGCAACGCCGTTGCCGTGCCGATCGTGCAGTACAACCCGGGCATCTTCGCCGAAGGCGATGCCGAACCTCGCCTGGCGGCGGCGACGCATTCGAGCTCCTACGCCATGGGCGTCGTCTCCGTGGACGGGCAGGCCAAGGCAGGCGACACGGCCACGGTCATCATCGGCGATCCCGAGAGCGAGACGGCGCGCCGGTATACTTACACGGTCAAGGCCGAGGACGTGCCCCCGGAGGGCCAGCCGGCGCGAGTCGGCCTGGAGAAAATCCGCGACGGTCTGGTCGAGCTGATCAACCAGGACCCCGAGGTGCGCGCTTTCGCCGCCGGCATCTTCGCCACCCGCGTTCGGCTCGAGGCGCGCGTCGCGGGGCCGGCGGGCAACGGGATCAAGTACTCGGCTGAATCCAAGGGCGGCACCGGCGACGCCAGCGTGATTCTCACGGCGACCACCTCCGAGCTTTGCTGCGCCAATGAGGCAGGCGCGCGCGTCACCGTCGACAATCCGGCCATCGCCGGCGAGATCATCACCGTGTACGCCACCGGGCTCGGCATCGTGCAGCCGGAGGAGGCCCGGCAGAAGCAGCTCACCGGCGAAGTTTACGGTGGGCCCGAACTGAACGAACCGGTCGAGTTCGTCTCCTCGCTGTGCGGCGGCCGGACGGCCAACGTGCTGGCCTCGGGTCTGATGCCCGGCACTATCGGCATCTACCGGGTGGACCTCCAGCTCAACTCCGGCCTGCCTACCAACCCGAAAACGCAGTGCACAATCGCCCAGGGCTTCAACGTGAGCAACGTCGTGGCCGTCCCGGTCTTCAATCCGAACCCGGAGCAATAGCCGGCTCACAACTGGTACGGGCGGTAGCCGCTTTGCGCCATGGCGGCGTGCGCGCGCTCCAGATCGCGCCGGGCGACGTAGAAAAAGGCCCCCACGCGCACCCGGCGGAAGATCACCCCGCCGGTGTATTCATCGGCCTCCACCAGGTAGTCCACCGCCTGCTCGCTCAACACCCGCTCCAGGGCCTGGGCTTCGCTGAGGCGCCGGGCGATGTAGATGAGCTCCAGCTCCTCGTCCTGGAAGAATTCTGCGTGACGGCGCACGGTAAGCCTCCTCGCCCCGAGCCGGAAGGGCCGATTTTGGATTGAGTCTACTCTCCCTACCTTTTTACCAGGAGGGCGGCAGCAGCAGCGTCCACAGCCGCACCCGCTCCCACAGGCTCGAGGTGTCGGTGATGCGAACCCAGTCCAGCCTGGCCTCCTCGCCGGGGTCGGCAAAGAAGCCCACGCCGCCGCGCGCGTGCCGGCCGTCGCGCCAGGAGTCCACCACCTGGTTGTCCACCAGCGTGACGAAATGATCGGCTCGCACGCGAACCGAGACCTGGAAGGGCGTGCGCGGCCGGAGGCGGACGGGCAGCGGCAGCCGGAGCGGTTGGGACTTCTCGCCCCGCGCGACCACCCAGCGCTCGATGGCGGCGCCGCCCGCGCGCGCCTCCTCGGTGCGTATCTTCACCGCATAGTAGTTGCCGCCGTCAGTGGCCCGGAAGACCCATGCCAGCGCCTTTCGCTCGATCTCGCCCTGAAAGGTGAATTCGTAGTTCCGCAAATTGAGGGTCGGCTTCCACAACAGCAGTTGCCCCGGCCGGATTGCGCCGCCTTGCCTGAACCAGTCCGGATTCTTTCCCGCCGGGCTCGTCCAGGCGCTCTCCGAAGCGGTCAATTTCGCGATCCGCGCCGGGCTCGACACCGACAAGGTGCTGGCCACGATCTCGAAGGGCGCCGCGCAGTCCTGGCAGATGGAAAACCGCTGGAAGACGATGGTCCAGGGCAAGTTCGACTTCGGCTTCGCGGTCGACTGGATGCGCAAGGATCTGCGCATCGCGATCGAGGAGGCTCGGCGCAACGGCGCGCCCTTGCCGATCACCGCGGCGGTCGACCAGCTCTACCGGTTGGTCCAGATGAAGGGCGGCGGCCGTTGGGACACCTCGAGCCTGATCGAGAACCTGCGCGAGCGCTGATGGTCGCGGCGGGGGAGGCTGGAATCCCGACCGAGCGCGCCCACATGGGAGGTCGATGAAGGACCGCGGCCCCGCCCCGGGGCCGGGTCGGCGTGTCGATCGCGAGGTCGTGACCATGAGGACGCAGCGTCCGCATCGCACCGCCAAGTTCCAGATCGGACAGATCGTCAAGCATCGCCTGTTCCCCTTCCGCGGGGTGATCTTCGACGTCGATCCGGAGTTCGCCAACACCGAGGAGTGGTACAACGCGATCCCGGAGGAGATCCGGCCGCGCAAGGACCAGCCGTTCTACCATCTGCTCGCCGAGAACGCGGAAGCCTATTACGTGGCCTACGTCTCCGAACAGAACCTGGTGCCCGACCCGGCCGGCGGGCCGGTCGAGCATCCCAAGGTGCCGGAGCTGTTCGGCGAGCTCGAGGACGGACGCTACCGGCCGCGCCGGTTCTACATGAACTGAGCGCCGGATCGGCGGGGTCGGGCGAGGGGCGAGGCGGCCGGCCCTGGCCGGCCGGGCGGGGGATCGCATGAGATTTTTCGTGGACACCGCGGACGTGGCCGAAATCGCCGACCTCGCCGCCACGGGCCTGGTCGACGGGGTCACCACCAATCCCTCGCTGGTCGCCAAGACCGGCCGCCCGTTCCTCGAGGTCTTGGCCGAGATCTGCCGGCTGGTCGACGGCCCGGTCAGTGCGGAAGTGACCGCCACCGACCAGGCCGGCATGCTGCGCGAGGCCGAGCGGCTGCTCGCGGTCGCGCGCAACGTCTGCATCAAGGTGCCGCTCACGATCGACGGGCTCAAGGCCTGCCGGGCACTGGCTGCGCGCGGGGTCGCGGTCAACGTGACCCTCTGCTTCTCGCCGGCCCAGGCGCTCCTCGCCGCCAAGGCCGGGGCCACCTTCGTCTCGCCCTTCGTCGGCCGGCTCGACGACGTGGCCCACGACGGGATGCGGCTGATCGCCGACATCGTGCAGATCTACCGCAACTATCCGACGCTCAAGACCGAGGTGCTGGTGGCCTCGGTCCGCCATCCGGGGCACGTCGTCGAGGCGGCCCGGCTGGGCGCGCACGTCGCCACCTTGCCGCCCGCGGTGATCCGCCAGCTCGTCCGCCATCCGCTGACCGACATCGGCCTCGAGCGCTTCCTCAAGGACTGGGAGAAGGCACAGGCGGCCCGGGTCTAGCGGGAGGGAGGGGGCGTGAGCGACGAGCGGCTCCTCGAGGAGCTCGACCGCAAGGTGGACCGGCTGGCCGACGGGATCGTCGACCTCCGGGAGCGGGTGGCCAGGCTCGAGGGACGGGCCCTGGGTTCCCCCCTCGTCCCGTCGGCCGAGCCGAAGCGCTGACCGGCGGAGGAGGACTCGATGGGACCCGAGCCCGACCGGCTGCTCACGGTGAAGGAGGCCGCGGCCATCCTCGGGATCCGACCCGGTACGGTCTACCTCTGGGCCGAGCGGGGCGAGCTCCCCTCGTACAAGATCGGGTCCCTTCGCCGGTTCCGCCTGGCCGACCTCGAGGCCTTCATCGAGTCCTGCCGCCAGGCGCCGGAGCAGGCGCCACCGTGGTGGCCCCGCCCAGCTGGGAGGGCGAGCCTCGGGGGCCGGAGCTAAGATCGCACCCGCGTCATTCCCCTTGCCTCGGGACCAGGGGCGGGGGTAGAGACAGGCGCTGAGGGAACCATGGCCCACATCCAGAAGCTCGGTCCGAACCGCTACCGCGCCCGGTACCGGGGCCCCGACGGGCGGGAGCGCTCCCGCGTGTTCCGGCGCCGGAGCGACGCCGCCCGATTCCTCAACGCGATGGAGGCCGACAAGGCCCGGAGCGAGTGGGTGGACCCCAGGCTCTCCAGGATCTCCTTCGCCGAGTGGGCGGAGCGCTGGAAGGGCACCACCGCCCACCTCAAGCCCAAGACCCGGGCCGGCTACGAGAGCCTCCTCCGCACCCACCTGCTCCCCGCCTTCGGCCGCGTGCCCCTCGGCCGCATCCAGCCGGTGCACGTCCGGGAGTGGGTGGCTGGGCTCGCCGAAGCGGGCTTGAGCCCCTCCAGGATCCGCCAGGCCTACCAGCTCCTCTCGGCGATCCTGAAGGCCGCGGTGGAGTCCGGCTACCTCGTGCGCTCGCCCTGCGTCGGGGTG
>ENA-ORXB01002170-ORXB01002170.1-sediment-metagenome-genome-assembly--contig:-NODE-2170-length-18037-cov-4.874109_pt1 | contig 18037 bp, 17 predicted proteins | sample MGYA00237863_ERZ511475 | MGnify/ENA primary metagenome ERZ511475 (study PRJEB26305, sample SAMN06343858) | sediment metagenome | isolation source: hot spring sediment | place: Canada: British Columbia... | reverse complement strand
GCCTGGGCCTGTCCCCTGGTGAGCCTGGCGGCGAAGGCGGAGGCGCTGGGGAACTGGAAGGAGACGGGGAAGTCGCCTGCCAGCTGGCGGAGCCTGGCGAGTTTGCCCTCCTCCAGGCCGCCCTCCAGGACGACGATGGCGGGGACGGCCTTGCTGTCGCCGGCCTTCTGCAGTTGCTCCTCCAGGGCATCGACGATGCGGTCGCCGTCGGCGTCCACCTGGGGCGAGGGCCTGGGGGGCGGCGGGCTGGCCCCGGCTGGGCGGCTGGCAGCGCCCCCCACCAGCGAGAGGACAGCGGCCACCGCGGCGGCGACGACAGCGAGGGCCAGATGTGACCTCCTCACCATCCACCTCCTCAGAAAGGAGATGCGGGAGGCCGGCGGGAGTTTCACGGCGGTCACATCTGGCGAGTGGAAACGCGAACTGCGAAACGGCATTTTCTAACACGAGGGAGACGGAGACTGATGGAAGGGGAAGCCGATGGGAGAGACCGGGATGGCCAGGGCCCTGGCCGAATGTCTGGAGGCAGCGAAGCAGGGGCCGGAGGCCCTCAGGGAGGCGCTGGGCAGGTACCCTGTGGAGTGGCAGAGGGAGCTGGCGCAGCTGGTCCAGCTCGCCATCTCCATTCCCGCTGCCGGTGAGGAGTCCACTCCCTCCGCCGGATGGCGGGCCAGGACCAGGCGCCGCCTCCTGGAAGGACTGGAGGGCCAGGAGGAGACGCAGGCGGCGGGCGCCTGAGGACTGCCCCCATATGCCACACCGCCGTTGTCGCTGAGGGGTGAGGCGTGTTACGAAGAGGGAGATGATGACAGCGTGCGCGGGAGTGCGCTCCACGCGCCATGCAGCTCCCGCGTTCGCTGGTCGAGCCGTTCTTGCGAGGTGACGAGGATGAGGGGGAAGAACAGTGAGTCGCGGAATCTCCTCATGGCTGCTGCCGGGGCCCCCGGAGTGGAGAAGGGGCTGGGGGAGAGGCCGCTGCTGACGGCTGTCCAGAGGCAGATACTGGAGTTCATTCGCTGCTTCATCGACGAGCACGGCTACGTGCCCAGCGTGCGGGAGATCCAGGAGGGGTGTGGTCTGAGCTCCACCTCGGTGGCCCACTACAACCTGCAGGCGCTGGCCAGGATGGGCTACCTGCGGCGCAGCCCGGATGTGGCCCGCGGACTGGAGCTGCTGTGGCCGGGAGGCAGGAGGCGCCGCCGCACGGTGCTGGCGCCGCTGGTGGGGGTAATCGCTGCCGGGGAGCCTGTGCCGGTGGTGAGCGACGAGGCCTGGTCGCCCGGCTGGGAGGAGTCGCTGGAGCTCCCCGCTGACCTGGTGGGCGGCCGCGAGAACGTCTTCGCCGTCCGCGTGCGCGGCAGCTCCATGATCGACGCTCTGGTGGGGGACGGCGACATCGTGGTGCTGGAGCGGACGGCTGCCGTGCGCGACGGGGAGATGGTGGCAGCCTGGCTGAAGCGAGAGGGCGAGGCGACTCTGAAGCGCATCTACAGGGAAGGCAGAAGGGTGCGGCTGCAGCCGGAGAACCCGGCCTACTCGCCCATCGTGACCGATGCCGCCAACGTGGAGGTCCAGGGACGGGTGGTGGCCGTCCTGCGCCAGCTGGCCTGAGAGGACCCGCTGGTCGTGCGCTGGCCCAGGGCGTGGAGCGCTTCTACCCGGCGGCCGCTGGGGGGCCGAGAGCAATAGCGAAGTGCCGTCGCATCCAGGGGGCATCGCCCAGACTTGTCGCGGCCGCTGATCCAGGGCTGCCGCCGGATGAGGATGCATTCAGGTGCAGCCGGACGGCTAGCTGTCAAGATCTCCTATGCAGGCACATTTTGTGGTAACGAGGCGTGGCGATGCGATGGCATCTGCGCAAGTAGCATAGCGCTTGCCCATCATGTCATAATTATTCGTGAGTGTTCAATGTGTTGGGAGGGTGGAAACGAGTGCGCAGGGTGCGTATGACGGCCGAGGAGCGGCGAGCACAGCTGCTGGAGAAAGCGGCCATCGAGTTCGCTCAGCGTGGCTATCATGCGGCGGGAACAGCCGACATCGCTCGCGCCACCGGGATCGCCGAGCCTACCATCTATCGCCACTTTGCCAGCAAGGAAGAGCTTTTCAGCGAGGTTGCGGGAGCGGCGGCGGCGAGCCTCGCAGGGCGCATCCGGGAGGTCGTGCCCCGGGACCTGGCGGCCCTGGAAGCGCTGCTGCGAGAAGAGGCGGCGTCCGCTCCGAGGCTGGCCCTGGTTGCCAGACTGCTGCAGGGAGGCCGGGATCCGGCGATGCGGAGGGTGGCGCAGGAGGCCCTGCTCTCGCTAGAGGAGGCACTGGCCGGCCTGGGCGAAGAGGCCCACCTGGGAAGGGCGATGGTGCTGGCGGCCGGTCTCCTCTCTGCCGCCGGCCTCTACGTCAGCAACGAGCGGTGGACGCAGGCAGCCTGATGCTGCTGCCTGGCCTGGCAGAGGAGCCGTCCGCGCAGTGAGATCTCAGTCCTGGGGGATATGATGGTCACTGGCAACAGCCCACTGCGATTGCGCAGCGTGCTGGACGAGCTGGCCCTCCAGTGGAGCGAGGCCAGGCGCCTGCTCCAGGAAGCAGTCCAGAGCATGCGACAGATGGCGACCGCTCGGCCCTGGGAGAGAGAGGTGGAGGAGTTGAGACGTCGGGTAGCCGAGCTGGAGCGCGAGAGAGATATGCTGTGGCACGAGGTCTGGCAGTTGCGCCGGCGGCTCGAGGAGGCGACGACGATGAGTTTGCCCGAGCGGCTGGCGCTCGCCCGCGAGGAGCTGGCAGCGCTGGCCGAAGAGGTGCATCGGCTGGCCAGCGCTGCCGAGCGCATCGATAGCACAACCAACGGAACTGAGGGACGGTGACGGCATGGTCTTACCTGTCGACTTGCCGCCGGGGCAGACGGCGCCCGCCGCTGGACAGGCGATCTCGCTGCCTTATGTGCTCTACGATGTCCAGGCGGGAGACACCTTGTGGGACATCGCCGTGAGACACGGCACAGAGGTGGGGTACATTGTGGCGTCCAATCCCGAGCTGGCTGCCCATCCCGACCTGATCCGGCCTGGCGAGCGCTACCTGGTGCCTCTGGGGCCTGGCCTGGTCCACCGGCTGGGAGAGAACGAGACGGTGGAGCAGATAGCCGCTCTCTATCAGGTGGAGGCCGACGCCATCAGACAGCATCCAGCGAACGCTTCCCTGGGGCCTGCCCCGATGCCGGGAGCGCTCCTGTTCGTTCCCCGGGCGCAGACGCCGTCCGGGTTGCTGCCTCCCTATCCCTGGGAGCGAGCGGTGGTGACCGGCGAGATGGCGCTGCCTTCACCGGAGATTCCCACGGGAGCGCCCGTGTGGGGACTCATCACCTCCCGCTTCGGCGAGCTATCGGAGCTGCGCAGTCACAGACCTCACACCGGCATCGACATCGCCGCTCCCCTGGGGTCGCCGGTGAGAGCGACGGCCGACGGTCGCGTGGCCTGGGTAGGCTACGAGCCCGGCGGCTACGGACTCTATCTGGTGCTCGAGCACAGGAATGGCATATCGACGCTCTACGCTCACCTGGAGCAGGCAACGGTGAAAGCCGGGCAGATGGTCAGGCGGGGAGACGTCGTGGGCAGCGTGGGCAACAGCGGCCTCTCGACTGGCCCACATCTGCACTACGAGGTCAGAGCAGGAGGCCGACCGGTGGACCCGCAGCCGTATCTGGAAGGCAAGCGCTGACGGGCGCTCCGCCGCTGTCTCAGGGGTCGTAGGGATCGGGCAGCAGGGACTCGCAAGCGGCGGTGGACTCGCCAGGGCGCCTGTAGCAGACGTCGGTGCCGGCGCCTCCGTTGAAGCTGTCCGTACCTGGCCCGCCGATCAGGATGTCGCTTCCCTGACCGCCGCTGAGGCTGTCGTTGCCGCCGCCGCCCAGCACACAGTCGCTGCCGCCGCCGGCGTTGATGGTCTCCCCTGTGGGTCGACCGAGGACGAGCTCCGACTGGTTGCCTGGGCTGCTCTGGCCCATATAGACGATGGTAGCGAGAGAGCTCCGTATGGAGTCGCACTCGGGAGGAGCAAAGGCCTGGGCCTTCAGCGCCTGCGTAGGATAGGCAGTGGTCGACAGGCCCAGGCGGCTCGTGGGCATCGGATTGCTGGCAGCCAGCCCCGCCGCCGAGCTGGCGAGGGCGATGGCCACTGAGAGGGCGAGGATGAGACGCATCTATCTCACCACGGCGGCGCTGCTTCCAGGGCCACCGTCGCCGGGCTCTTGCGCGGCCTCTCTTTGAGAGGATGGCGGCGCGTAGAGGTAAAGCACTCCCGGCGTGGCTGCCCAGAGAGCCCCGTCATCGGCCGAGACCACGGGCACTCCAGCCGTCCTCGCCGCCCTGGCCAGGGCCTGCGGAGAGGTTACCCGCACTACCGGGAGCTGCCCCTGCGGCGAGACGCCGCCGGGGACGACCACTGCGCCTGCCAGTGAGGCTTGCCCGGCCGGGGTGCGCTGCGCAAGAAGAGTGGCCAGCAAGGTGAGAAGGAGCAGGGCGCTGCCGCCGGCGAGGAGATAGGGCGCTGCCGCCTCCACGCTGGCCAGGTCCAGTCGGATGGCTCCCACTCCCACCGAGCGGGGCCTCTCCTCCTGTACTATGAGAGTCCGGTCCAGGCGAGGGCGCAGCAGCTGAGCGGTGTCCTGCACGTTTTGGGGGGGCTCCAGGAGCAGCTGCGCGGGATCCAGACGGTAGGGAAGCTCGAACGTTGCTCTGTCTTCGATGGGCCTTCCGGCGTCTGTCCCTCTAAGGACGACCTCGGCCGTGAGGACCAGGCGAGCTGGCGTCTGCGTCTGCTGGCCCAGGAGCCGCTGGAGCTCCTCCCACATGGCACGGGCGCCTCGTACGTCGATGTCTCCGCGGGCCTCGCCTCCAGTGGACCCCAGAGAGACGGGGCCAGCGATGGGGATGGTGCGGCGCCATCCAGTGGGGACGTAGTCGCCCAGGCGAGCGTAGAGGGTGAGGGTGCCTTCGGGCGAGGCGAGCGAGGGAGGAGATCGGTAGCGAAAGGAGACGTGGACGCGGTCAGAGAGCGGCAGGAAGATGGGGTCCCCTGTGCTGGCCTCTGTTCCCCGGTCGTAGACGGGAACGGTAGTGCTGGCGCCGTAGCTCCACTCGCCCGAGTGCGACAGGGTGACGGGCACCCTTGCAGTCACCGTGGGCGACAGGCGGGTGACGAGGGCCAGGGAGAGGACGCCAGCCAGGACGAGAGCGAGGCCGGCGAGAGATGCTCCCAGGATGGCGGCTGGCGCAACGAGGACTGCTCTCCGCCTCCTGCTCTTGCCCGCCGCCAGGGAGGCAGCGGCAGCGCCGCCTGCGGCTGCCGCCGTCAACTCTGGCCGCAGGATGCCGTAGCCCAGGAGGGGCAGTCGCCAGCGCATCCGTCCCATCACTTCCTCCTGCCGGGGCTGGTAAGAGTCCTCACGGGGATTGTTATCGCCCCTGGTGACGAGCTTCCCCTCGGGGCCGTATCCCACCACCCGGTGGATGAGCACGCGCCCTCCCGCCAGAGGGGAGCGGTATGCGACCACATCGCCCGGTAGATACGCCCTGGCTGGGAAGACCACTGCCAGGTCTCCCGACCGCAGGGCGGGCAGCATGGAGGTTCCCCTGACGGCGACCGGCCGTGCTCCCGCGCCCACCGGCGACGGGAGCAGCAGCCACAGGACCGCCAGCAAGGGCACGGCAGCCAGCAGGAGGGCCAGATGCCGCAGCACTCCGCCTGCAATAGCTCCGCTACTGGGCAGCAACGACTCGCAGGCTGGTGATGGGCTGCACGGCGGCGTCGGGCGTGAAGTCGCAGGTCCAGGTGCTGCCGCTCAGGCTGCAGCTGGCCCAGGTAGAGCCGTTGTCCACCGACGCCTTGACCGTCTGCGCGCCGGACGGCGAGAGCTGGAAGCTGACCTTGTCCACCTGCTGGGGGTTAGCGCTGTTGAGCGTGTAGGTGATGTTGCTGACGGTGTAGCCGGTGACATTACCAGAGCCATCGCCCGCACTGGAGTCGGGCACCACGTTGGTGGCAGCGAGACCGAGGACCGTACCCGCTATGGCGAGGCCCATGGCGAGAGCGGCCAGGAGTCGCATTCCCATCCCTCCCTTGTGAGTCCCGTCATACACAGGATAACGAGCGGCGACGGTAGTGTCAAGTGGCCATTTGTGATTGCCGTCGTGGCAATATCCGGTTGGCCATGGAGCTGATTGCCGATGGATAGGGAGATACTATTCCCGTGGGCGTTGCCGGAGCGCTCGGTCAGAGCTGACTGAGTACGCCACCTCCAGCACGTCAGCAAGCGCTTGGTGCAGAAGGAGTGGCAGCTGTGCCATCCATGAGCTGGATCGCTGGTCCTTCAATCGGGCCTCGGGAGTTCGTGATGTTGTCACCAGCGAGCTTGAGTGGCCTCCGCTCGCTGGCTCTTGCCGCCGCATCAGTATCTCGACCGACAGTCATAAAGTCGCATGCCGCAGGATATCTGCTGCCTGCTCGATAGCGTGGAGAACGCGCTCTCGTTCTCGAGAGAGGGCACGCAGGCGGGCCAGCATCTCACGACGGCTGGAGCGTTTCTGCGGCAGCTCTCGTCCCAGGTATGTTTCCCGCACACGTCCGGCCTCGCGGCGCTCGGCCACGTACCAGGAGCCACGCAGATGTCCACGCTGGTAGTGGCAGGTGGGGCGGCCGCAACGGACATGTTCGGCCCGGACGGCGCCGCGCGAGAGCTCTGCCTGGATGCGGGCTAGCTCTGCCTGGATCTCCGCCGCTCGTGTGAGGGCTGCTCGCGCGGCGGCGATGAGAGGGTGCTCCATCTTTGCGCACAAACGCGCGCAACTATTTTTACTCCGTGGGGAAAGATGGGCACAAAAAAGAGCGACCACCTTGCCTGCGGAGCGAGAGTAGCCCATGGCGGATGTGTGATCCCTAGCGAGAGGCCCAACTGTTGATGCCGGACGCTTATATCTTCCCTCACACAGGGCCTCCGAACGGGCCAATTGTGGGGAGGAAAGACGGGCGTAAAATAGAGGCATACCTTCTCTCGCTGCGGTCGGTAGTCGCAGCCGAAGGGCTGGACGAGCTCGCCACCGGCTCTTCAACGGGGCCACGGTGGTCCGTGGCATTGCGACCGCATCGAGGAGCAGGACGTGCTGGGGGAGATCTGCCTTCCTTCAACGGGGCCACGGTGGTCCGTGGCGTTGCGACGGCCGTCTGCCCGAGCTGTACATCTCTGGCATCGACCCTTCAACGGGGCCACGGTGCTCCGTGGCGTTGCGACGCCTGGCTATGCCGCTCACCCCCTGGTTGGCCGCCACCCTTCAACGGGGCCACGGTGGTCCGTGGCGTTGCGACGACGGCGGCGGCGCACAGCGCAGGGGCGGCGGTGGACCTTCAACGGGGCCACGGTGGTCCGTGGCGTTGCGACGTCTACATGTCCTGCGCCTCGGCCGCGCCAATCGACCTTCAACGGGGCCACGGTGGTCCGTGGCGTTGCGACCGGCGTTGAGGTAGAACTGGCCGTGCTCGTCCTTGGCCCTTCAACGGGGCCACGGTGGTCCGTGGCGTTGCGACGACGGCCAGCGCGTCCGCGTCCTGGACTTCCCTTCAACGGGGCCACGGTGGTCCGTGGCGTTGCGACACCCCTTATTGGGACCCGAATTCGTTTGCCGACGCCCGTTCCTACCCCTTGAACGGCGCCACAGTGGTTCGTGGTGTTGCGACTCGGGAGGCGTTGCTGCGGCCGCGCGTTTGGCGATGCTTTGGCTCCCGCGCAATTCACGCTGGACACATCTTGCGACCGACGACCCGGCGTGTGATCGTCCCCTACTCATGGTTGTCGGCAACCATGCAGCCCTCCAACGGGGGCTACGGTGGCCTGTGGCGCAGCGACAAGGCAAAGCGCCTGGCGCCGTTCACCGGAACTGCCGGCCCATGAGGGGCGCCGCCTGAGCTGTGCCCGCCCACCACCGGCCTCAGGGATCAGCGCTGTTCGGTTGTTAAGGTGCGGGCGCAGTCCTTCGTGACGGGACGGGGATCCGCGCCGATCTGCACTCGGTTACTCCCCCGGCGCAGGCGGCCTCCGAGCCGGCAGGAAGAGGCCCAGCCCATAGTGGCTGCCATAGCCGAGGGCTATAGGGCCGCTCACCTCTTCCTCGAACTCGATCACGAACCCGTAGCCCGCATGGTTAGGGGTGATGCCTCGCCCCCTGTGCCGACGGCGATAGGCCAGCCACGGATAACGGCCCCGCACCAGGAACCGCACATCCTTCGGCGGCGGGAAACCCCTGCGCTCGAGCTCCAATCGCACCTGGTCTGCCGGCGTATCGCGGACGCCCCCGCTCCTGCGCCGAACGTGCCGGACAGGCACGAAGGGGGTGATGGAGAGCCAGGTGGCAGAGCGTCCCAGCACCGGCACAGCCTCCAGCTCTCGACGGGTGGCTGCCAGCATGTAGAAGGCCTGTAGCGAGTAGTCCAGCTCGCGGACCCTCAGGTCGCGCACGCTGCGGAGCGCTGCAAGCTCTTCTTCCCCCAGCCCAGCCGGGCACCAGACCGTGAGGTGATCGAGCCGGCCATCACCGTCCTCGTCGGATGGCAGGTAGTGGCAGTGGCGGTGCCCACTGAGGGGGCGTCCGTCTTCACCCCGGCCCGAGAGCAGGGGCGCGTTCTCTCCCCCGTTGGAGCGGCCGAACTGGGCCATGGCCGCCTCCCGCATGGCATATCCCACGGCCACGGCCTCGGTGACGGGCGGCAGGACGCGTCCGCCTAGTGCGAAGCGCACCACCTCACCCGAAGGCCAGGGCCTGCGGCTTGGTAGTGGGACATCCTCGAGGAGGGCGGGGCGGAGATATGGGACCGTCCTGGCTCCCTCGGGTATGGGCCTTCCTCTCTGGCGCAGGTACCTGCTTGGGACCTCGAGCGAACGTACCAGCTCTTCGCCGCTGAGCCCGGGTCGGGGCGCCAGCAGCGAGACCTCCTCCCAGTCGGGAGAAGGTGGGTCGGCGGACGCGCCCTTGGGCGAGCATAGGACGCCGGCCAGCGGTCTCTCGGTGACCACACCGACGCGGCACCAGGACTCCACGCGGCCGAGGTAGCTGAGGTAGCCAGCTAGACGGTCCAGCAGCTCCAGTTCCGGTCCTGTGAGGGAGGCGTCCTCCCACCAGTAAATGACCCGTTCTCCGGGCGTCACCGACACGAAAGCGTCCACGACCCTGTCCCGGATGTACCGCTTGTCGCCGGGTCCGTAGCCCGGCATGTAGTGGCACGTGTTGCCCCGGCAGGCTGGAGGAACCCGGATCTCGGGAGCTGGCGCGAGCTTCCGGATGACCGTGGCGAGGGTTTCTCGTTCAGTTCGGCCAGACCGGTGCCAGGCAGCCACGAGCGCCCTCAGCAGGCGCCAGGGCGAAGGCGGCCACTCTACGATCCCTTCGTTGACGTGGCGCCCCCACGGATTGGCGTGCAGGCGACCGCTCAACAGCTCCACACTCAAGCCGACGCCCATGGCCGTTACCACTCCTCGCTGTCCTCAGCCGTCTCCTCCTCAGCGACCTCCTCCTGAGCGCCGCGCTTCCCGGACGCCGCTCTCAGAGCGCTCCGTGACCACACCACGGTGGTCACGCCAGGGAGGCCCAGTCCTCGGGCCACTCGCTGGCTCAGGTCCTCCACCTGCCGCCGGAGGGCTTCCGCCACTTGGGATGGGCCCCAGGTGTCGATGGCACCAGACTTGCCGTGGACGGCTGCCCCCTCCCGGCAAACGAGGGTGCAATCGGTGCGGAGCCGTTGGGGCTCCGCCAGCCAGGAGAAGACCTGGTACAGGGCGACGGCAGTCAGCAGTCGCGTAACGTCGTCGCCCAGCCCGTAGCCTCGCAGCTGGACCGTGTCTATCATAAAACGGGCCCAGATCGCCTCGGCCGTGTAGTGCCGCCGATGATAGGGCACGAACCCATACCCCTGCTGGGCGCCGACGCCCAGTTCCCTCACCATCTTCGGGATGACCAGGTCCTTCTTCACCCCACCGAAGTCCGCCTGCTGGACGCCTTCCGCCTCGACGTATGCCCGCAGCGCCCGTGTCACCCTGGGCTGGGTGGGTATGCCGGGGTTCGAGAAAAAGACCCCGTGTACCAGGCACAGCGGGTCCATCCTCAGGATGCCCCGGTAAACGGCCGGCCAGTCGGTGGGCTGGGCATGGCCTGGGGTGACGGCTTCCAGGCCCAGCTGCTCCCTGACCCAGTCGAGGCCGCGTTTGTCCTCATGTTTCAGTTTTCCGTCCATGATGTAGATGGATGCCAGGCGATGGGGGTCCTGACGGCTGGACGTGAGGTAGCGGCCGTCTTCGCTCTCGACGACCACGTAAGGGAGCGGTCTGACCACCTGGCTCGGGCGTTTGTCCGTGTCGTCCCAGAGGACGGCCTCCAGCCTGTTGGCCATGGACTGCTCAGATTCCACCACGAGCATCCGTTTCCCATCGGGCCGCTGGTACTCCGCCGGCCCCAGGTGGGGAAAGGACGCGGGCTGGAAGCGGGCATGCCGCCCGTCGATGGGCTCCAGCTGGGCAGCGATGACCACCCGTCCCTCCCCCATGGCCCGGTTGAGCACATCGTCGCCATCCACGGTTCCACCTCCCCGTTTACTCAGGCCTGCGGTATCGCCGGCCGGCAGAGACGGGCCACAGCAGGCCAGTTCAGCCTCACCGGCACGTAAAGGGCCACTAGCAGCCTCGCCCCCAGCTCATGGTCGTTGGGCAGCCGCTCACAAATGAGGGCCGCATCCCACAGGGGCACCAGGCCTCGTGCCCTTAGCGACCACCGGGAATGCATCACCGCGTCGGTCAGCCGTCCCGCCAGCAAGAGGTTCGGCAGCGTCAAGTCGGGCAGCCTGCGCGTGCCGTCGGGTGGCTCTCCCTGGGCCAGCCCTGCGGCTGCCTTGAGGATGGCCAGCAGCGGAAGGGGGCGCCCTCCACCCAGCGGCGGGCAGGAACGCGTCCCTCCCACCAGGGAGAGCGCCCTCACGAGGCGGGCCAGACGTTGCTCGTCGAGGCCGTTATCCAGGAGCGCTGCCAGGTCATCCCATGAGGCCCATCGGCTGGCCCGCCCCATCTCCTCGGCATCCAGTCCGGACTGCAGCGCTTGTAGCGCACGGCGGTAGAGGAGGGTAGCCAGTCTTCCCATGCTCGCTAGCCCCGATGCCAGCGCAGGCGCCTTCCTTTCCCCTTCCCCGTCCCGAGGAAATAGCAGGTCGCGCATCGGTATCGCCTGGAGGGACGCTAGGGCTGCCGCAAGGCGGAACTCTGCCGAGCCGTCGTCGCAGGCCTCTAGCCAATCGTGAGTGAGTCTCGGGCGGGGAGCAGCCTCGGAGCCGACCGCTAGCATGGACTCCAGCAGGTCCGCCGCTGCCACGAGGATATCTTGCATGGCCGGTGCTGAGGGATTGCGTGTCCAGGCGGCCATAGCAGCGTCCACCCGGTAGAGCCCCTCCGACACCCTTCGCGGCGGCCCGTCCCTCAGGGAGCGCCGGATCCGCTCCAGCCAGCTGTCCAGCTCCAGCAACAGGTGGACGCCTCTAGCGGGCTCGCCCGGGACGCGCACCGTCTCGATAGGTACGGCGGCATGGTTCTTCTTGCCCATCCGCTGCACGACGACGAACCTCTGGAACCGCGATATGCCCCTGTCTATACCCAAAGCCGCTACTGCCCGGAACGCGTCTACCCCTTTCCGCGCGGGCCTCCCACCCCACTCAAGCCTGCCCTCACGGAAGAGGACTTCCAGCTCTGGCAGCGCTGCTGGCCGCTCCCAAAGGGGCAACCAGACCTCGCCCAGTGTCTCCTCGTTGGGCCGTATCAGTGGCTCGACCGAGAAGGGAAAGGAGACGACTGGCGGTCCCTCCTGGTGGCGGCGGTGGACGCCGCCCGCGAGGAGAAGGCATCCCTCCAGCGCCAGGATGTAAGACCAGGGGTTGACTTTCCCGGTCTTGTCCTTGGGGCCCTGGGCGGCGTTGGGGGCCTCAGCGGATACCGGGAAGAGGATACCGCCCGAAAAGCCCCTCTTCGCTCCCAGGAGCCTCCCCAGATCCGCCACCTCCAGAAACAGGGCTGCCCTCAGCACTTGCCGCGACCACCCCGGCGTGGCGCCCAGCTCCGGCAGCACCCTCCCCAGGGCTTCCAGGTACCGCACAGAGAACTCCTGCCTGGCATCGCTGCCCCCGCGCCCCAGCAAGGGCAACGAGGCTACACCTGCGTGTCGGGCTGGACGCAACACGGCGGCCACATCTAGCCATGCCACCGCTTCATCAGGCCAGCGAGCGCGGCACAGGGCCATGATTCGGGCCCGCCGCCGGTCCGACGGCAACCTTAACTCATTTACCTCAGTTACCACGCTGTATGATGCGTCGATGGTCTCGACAAGGGGGCGCAGACGCTCGGATCCCCGGGCGCGCTCCGCCAGCCGTCGGACGGGCGACGCGTCCCTGCTGAAGCCGGCGCCGGCGTTCCAGGGCGACACGATGGGGGAGGGGCGATACTCGTGCACGAAGAACTCGAGCAGGCCCCCGGAATCGAAGCGCGACCGAAGCACGGGGACGATGCCCCGCCACCAGAGCCGGGCCTCCGGATCGCCTTCCTCGTGGGACGCCAGCCCTTTCAGCAACCCGAGGCTGGCGAGGTAGCCGAGGGCCGAGTCGGCCGTGAGCCCTGGGAGCTCTATTTCCGTCATAGCGGCGCCATCCCGCTAGCGCGCCAGTCCGCGACCCGGAGCAGGGCCTCCAGGAAGGCCAGCCTGAACGGGCCGCAACGCCGGAGGAGATTGCTGGCCATGCGGCTCCACGAGAACTCGGCCCCCAGCTCCATGGCGTCAAGGCCGAGCGTAGCGGGAGGGAGTGAGTGTCCGAACACCTCGAGAGGCCCCATGCTGTCTCCCTCCCGTACGCCGAGGGCATAGCGGCAACCCGCTGGTGCCTCCCTCTCCTCCCCCGGAACCGACCGGATGGCTAACCTGACGCGGCCGTGGTGAGCAGCTACCAGGTAGAGGCACAGCTCACGCTCTTCCTGGCCCATCTCCTTCAAGGGTCCCTCGCCATCCTGTGACCAGCGCAGGAGCGCCAGGGCCCCAGCCAGCTCGTGCCGGAAGCAGGCCCTGTCGTGCTTGCCTCGCCGGCTGGACCTGGCCCATACTCCCTGGCTGGGTGGCCCCAGGGATTGCATCGTCCTCTGGAAGACAGGGTGCGCTTTGCCGATATCGTGCCATTCGGCGGAGATCATGAGCGCCCGGTGCAGCGCCTTCGGCACGACCTGGCCCAGAGCGTCGATCATCCGCTTCATCTCGTGACCTGTCTCGCGGCCGTGCGTGTCCAGATCCTTCCAGGCGAGGCCCATCGAGAGCTCGTCCCCACCGATCCCCTCTTCGGGCCTGCTCTCTGCCACCGACACCGTGGGGACGGGCCTTCGGTGATCGGGCCGGAAGCCGACTTCGGGATCGTAGCCGCCGAGGGCCGCATCCAGCATCACCCGCATCCCCGGCCGCACGTCCTCCTTGCGCCTCAATGGCACCCAGCTGCCTTCCAGGTAGTCGAAGGTCCATGCGCGGCGGCCTCGTGCTTCCTTCGAGAAAAGAAACTCTCTGGCCTCGCTCAGGGGCACAGGGCACAGCTCGTCCCGCGTGGGCCTCGGCGCATCGGGTGGCGGCCCACTGTCCCCGACCTCACGCCAGAACAGGTAGAGGTCAAGCTCGCGGTCGTCCCTGATGAAGCGCGAGGCGTCGGCCTCGTTCCCGCACAGGTCCGGGGTCGTATCGAAGAGCGATTCCATGTCCCGCCGGCGCAGGGTGTAGAGCGGAGGTTCTGGGCTACGGAACCGGCGCTGGTACAGCGCGCCGGGGGAGGCCGACTTTCCTTCCAGCTCCTCCAGCAGCTCCCTTCCCTCCTCGAGTTCCCGGGAGGAGTAGGGGGCCTGATGGTCCCCACTTACCGGGACCCACCAGACCTGGGCATCGTCCCACTCCCCGAAGCGGTTGCAGCGACCGAGGCGCTGGACGAGCGACGCCGGCGGCGCCTGCTCCGTCACCAATGCCCAGGCCGACAGGTCCAGTCCAGCCTCCACCACCTGGGTGGACACTATGACGCGCCCTGACAGGGACTGCGCCTCTGCCAGCTGTTGCTCTAGCCGGCGCCTCTCGATCGGCCTGAAGCGCCCGTGCACGAGCATCGGTTCCAGGCCGCCCCTGCTCAGATGCTTCCACACTTCCACCGCCCGCTCCACGGTGTTCACCACCACGAGGACGGGCCCCCGCCGCCGCCCGGCCTCTCGGGCCAGGTCACGGAGCCGGGCCGCCACGAGGCCGTAGCCGCCGTCTAGCCTCCTCACCTCCTTCTGGGCCTGCACCCGGGTCGAGAGCGCTGGGGCGGCGAGGTCGTCGCCGCCCAGCTCCAGGATCTCCTCTCGCCGCGGCGCCGTAAAGTCGGGGGACCCAAGCCAGCTCGGCTCCACCGTGGCCGACAGCCAGAGGAAGTGGCTGGGCCCGAAGTGCCCTAGCCTGTTTATCAGACCCGCAAGTTGACAGCTGGTGGTCAGGCCATTCCCCATGAGCTGAACTTCGTCAAATGCCCATAGGCAATCATTGGTGAGGAGCCCAAAATCAACCGGGTAGCGGAAGCGCGAGAGGCCGTACCCCCTTGCCAGAGCGCGGGAAAGGAGCATGTCCATCGTGCCGACGATGATGGCTTCCTTCTCCGGTGCCATAGCCCACTCATCGTCGGCGGCGCCCCCCATGAGGATCCTCACCGGGATGTCGCTGCCGGAGGCGGCCACCAGGCGCCGGGCGCGCTCCGCTGTCTGGTGGACGAGGGCCCGCAGTGGGAGGCAGTAGACCAGCCGCCGGGGCGTATTGCGCGGGTCGACCTTACGGCGCCACATCCACGCGCAGACAACTGCTTCGGTCTTGCCGCATCCCGTGGGAATCCTGACCAGGGCCGGCAGGGTGCTGCCGGTGGCTGCCCGGACCTGGTACGGGAACGGCCGTAGCCCTGTGGTCTGGTAGAACCAACCTTCGAAGTTGTCGAACATCACGTTCACCGCGCGATAGGCGTCACTATTTAACCGGGAGGAACGGCGGGCGCGCAACGGGGGGCGAAAGGGGCTCTAGAAGGCGCCAGCGATCGCCTGGGCGAAGGGATCGAGCGGCGACCTGCCTGGGAGGGCGTACCTGCCTGGTGGCGTCGGTCGCTTACCGGTAAGTCCACTCACATCCGACTCAGGGTGCGAGTGTGTCCCCATCCCTCAGCCTTGAACCGCTTGCGGAGACGGCTCGCCTTCGGGTCGGCAAGAGTGGAGCGATTCCCATTGATCAGGCCCGGCCCTGGCCAGCTCGTGCCACAATTGGGCCTGCTTTGCGTCCCCGTCCTGGATTGTCGCTGGTGACGCCTTACACCAGGGCCACCACCCGCCTTCACTGCCTCGCCAGCTTCCTCGCAGGCGACGGCGGTTCCTGCCCTTTCCAGCGTAGGGGGCCGGACCGACAGATGCTAAAGTCCCCGCCTGACTTCCACCAGCTGGGGCGGCAGCAGGCGAAGGAAGGGAGAGGGAGACACCGGGGTAGCCCTGGAGCCGTCGTGGGAGGGCCTGTAACGGTGGGTCGTGAGGTACAGGCGCTCTCGCGTCCGGGTCATGGCCACGTACAGCAGCCGGCGCTCCTCGGCGAGCGCCTCCTCTCCTCGCTCCTCCACTGCCCGCCGGTGAGGGAGAAGCTCCGCCGTGAGGCCGGTGACGAAGACCACGTCCCATTCGAGGCCTTTGGCAGCGTGGATGGTGAGGAGGGAGACTCCCTCTTCCTCTCCCCTCTCTAGCTCCTCCCTGAGGAGGAGCACTTCGTCCAGGAGGCCCTGGACGCCCCGGCGGGGGAGAGAAGTGGAAAGGCGAAGCAGCGCTGCGAGGGTGGCAGGCGGCCGCGAGGGGTCGTAGCCGGCGAGCCTCACCGCTTCTCGCATGACCGCCTCGGCAGGGGCATCGGCCATCTCGCGGAGGGCGGCTGCTGCCCGTGCCAGGGAGATCACTGCTCCCCTGGCGGGGGGCGGCAAGTCCACCGCCTCCAGGAGCTCCTCCAGGCCGAGGTCGTCGCCGTATCTTATGCGCCTGGCCAGGTCGTCGCAGCGGTAGGGGCGGGCCATGAGAGCGGTGGCGAGGGCTTGCGGGTCGTGGGGGCTCGTCGCCAGTGAGAGGAGGGAGATGACCTCGCGCGCCTCCCTGGCGGAAAGGAGGTCATAGTCTCCGCGCACGTGGTAAGGGAGCCGCGCCTGGGCGAAGGCAGCCTCCAGCTCACGGGCCTGCCAGTTGGCGCGGAAGAGGACAGCTGCGTGTCTGGGCGACTCCAGGATGCCCTCTTTGAGGAGGCGGCGAATCTCCCGGGCGACGAAGGCGGCCTCCTCCTCGGGGTCCCGCGCCTGGTAGACGACGATAGGCAGTCCCTCGGGGGCAGAGGAGGAGAGCTCTCGGTCGGCGAAGGGCAGGTCTCGCACCACCTCCCTGGCAGCCCTCAGAACGCCCGGCGGGCATCGCCAGGACACCCCCAGGTCCAGCACCCGGCAGCGGGCGGCCGCTGCCTCCAGGAGGGCCGGGTCGGCCCCTCTCCAGGCGTAGATGTTCTGCAGGGGGTCACCCACGATGTAGAGGGAGGCGGGGGAGAGGCGCCAGACGATAGCCCACTGGGCCTCCTCCAGGTCCTGCGCCTCGTCCAGGAGGAGGTGGCGAGCGCTGGCCTGGATGGCCTCGGCTGCCCCTGGATGCTCCGCCAGGAGGAGGTAGGCGAGGAGGAGCATGGCATCGAAGTCGATGGCGCCGGCCCTGCGCATGACCGCCTGGTAGCAGCGCATCAGCTGTGCCAGCCTGGGGTCCTCCCGCTCCAGGTCGCGTGGGCGCAGGAGTTTGCGACGGGCCAGGGAGATGGTGGCGAGGGCGGCGTCCAGGTCCCAGGCCGAGGGGTCTTCTCCCATCTCTCTGAGCGCTCTGGCCAGCACTCCCTTCCTCTCCAGGTCCGACGCATAGACGTTGGGCCGTCCCCGGATGCCGAAGGGCTCCCCGTGGAGAGATACCTGCTGGTAGGCAAAGGAGTGGAAGGTGCCGGCGAAGACTCCCGTGTCCTTGCCGAGCATGAGCTTCAGCCGGTCGCGCATCTCCTGCCCCGCCTTCTGAGTGAAGGTAAGGGCAGCTGTCTCGCCGGCGCCTGCCCTCCTCTGGTCCAGCAGCCAGGCGGTGCGGCAGGCGAGCACCAGCGTCTTGCCGGCCCCGGGGCCAGCCAGGACCAGCAGGCGGTCGTCGGGAGCGGTCACCGCTTCTCGCTGTCGCGGATGCAGCACCGACAGGTTGAGGGCCACTTCATCACCCCCTTTCTCTCCCTCGCGGGACAAGCACTGACGCGAGCGGGCCCGTCCGGTGGGCTGCTGGTGAGCGATGGCGATGCGGGGGAGGCTCTCGCTGTCCAGACGGAGACGGCTCAGGTCAGTCCTGAGGCCATCGGCGGCGACTGCGTGGCCGGGGCGGCCATGGTGCCCTGAAGTGTGGACCGGGAGGAGAGAGAACGCCGGATGCCGTTGCGTTGCCCAGGGATGATCGCGATGGCTGACGAGACACAGAACTTCAGCTGTGACGGACGAGAAAGCGGACACAGGACAGAGGCACGAGGAACTCGCGCCTGGCTTCGAGGCCCATGGCCGAGATGGGCCTGAGGATGGCGAAGCCGTCGGCGGTCTCGTAGGCGGCCATGCGGCGGTCACCGTAGGAGATGATGCCCAGGTAGCGGACTATCTGGGACTGCTCGGGAAGAGGGGAGCCGTCGGGGGAGACGGGAGCGATATGGTGCAAATTCTCACCTCCTCTAGTTGAATTCTACCGCGGGCACAATCGGGAGAGTGCACGACGTGCGGAGGCTAGACCTTTATATGGTCGGTGCGGGCCACCTCCGTCCCGTCCGGGAGGCGGACGATACGGTAGTCGCCGAATATGTTGGGGGCCTCCCGCTGCATGATCCGCAGCACCTGGAGGGCCACCTTGCGGATCTCCGCC
>ENA-ORXB01002167-ORXB01002167.1-sediment-metagenome-genome-assembly--contig:-NODE-2167-length-18044-cov-3.303278_pt1 | contig 18044 bp, 12 predicted proteins | sample MGYA00237863_ERZ511475 | MGnify/ENA primary metagenome ERZ511475 (study PRJEB26305, sample SAMN06343858) | sediment metagenome | isolation source: hot spring sediment | place: Canada: British Columbia... | reverse complement strand
CCATGTTCGCCAGCATGTGCGCGATGGCCTGGAACTTTCCGATGGGCTTGCCGAAGGCGTGCCGCTCCTTGGCGTACTGGATGGAGACGTCGAGCAGGAGCTGCGCTCCCGCCACCGCGCCCAGGGACATGATCAGGCGCTCCCACACGAAATTTGCCATGATCTGGAAGAAACCGCGGTTTTCCTCGCCCAGCAGGGCGTCGGCGGGAACGCGCACGTCGATGAAGGAGAGCTCCCCGGTGTCCGAGGCCTTCCAGCCCAGTTTCTTTATCTTTTTGGAGGTCTCGAAGCCGGGGGTGCCGCGGTCGATGATGAACTGGGAGATGCCCGCGTATCCCTTGTCCCGGTCGGTCTTCACCGCCGCCACCACCCAGTCGCAGCGCACGCCGTTGGTGATGAAGGTCTTGGAGCCGTTTATGATCCAGTCCGAGCCGTCCCTGACCGCGTAGGTCTTGATCCCCGCCACGTCGGAGCCGGCCTCCGGCTCGGTTATCCCCAGGGCCCCGATGGTCTCGCCCTTGATCCCCGGCACCAGGTATTTCTCCTTCTGCTCCGGGGTGCCGAAGCGGTTGATCTGGGGCATGGCGATGCCGATGTGGGCCCCTATGCCCGAGGCAACCCCCGCGGAGCCGCAGCGGGTCATCTCCTCGCCGAGGCCGGCATGGCAGCCGATGCAGAGCTGGTGCATTGCCTGCACGTAGCCGATCGCCCGATAGCTTTTCACCTGGGTGGGCGAGCCCTCGGGAATGAGGTCTTTGTGACAGTCGTTGCAGTGGCGCGCCGTCTCCAGGCTGCGCAGTGCGCCTTTGGGATGGCAGTCGGTGCAGGACAAACCGGCGCCGCTTGAGGAGGCATGCCAGTCGTGGCGAAAGGCATCCGACGGCAGATACATGTCCCGATGGCACTCGCTGCAAACCGTGTTGCGGTCGCGCGGCAGATTCATGTGGTGGCAAGTGACGCAAGAGTCCTTGCCGCCGGCGACGTCCTGATGGGAGCTGTGACGGAAGGTGACGCCGAAGCCGTCGAGGTTGCCGTCGATGCGGAGCTCCTCTCCCCCACGCGCATGGCGGACCGGCGAGGGATGGATGCCCCGGCTTTCGGCGGGCTGCGGCTCAAGCAGGGCGAAGCCCAGGGCCGCGGCCAGAACGAAAGCCAGCGAGTACGCCTCGGCCGCGGCCCGCGGAGGTCCGAGCCAAAGGAGGTGCGTTTTGTCGGTCTCGGGCAAATCCTCCACGGCGATGGCGGGGTCGGCCGGGCGTTTCTCCCAGACGCGGAACCGCTCGACCATGAACATGAACAGCAACGCGGCCATCGACACCACGCCGCAGGAGATGGCCAGTTCGGTCCACGATGGCAGATAGTAGCCCCGGCCGGTGTGCATCAATCCGCCGACGTTGATCCGGTTGACCACCACGCCCCAGACCGCCAATCCAGCCGTGATCCACTGGCCCGCTCGCGAGGAGCGAACCACGGGAATCGACAACAGCAGCACCGGGGCGATCACCATCAAGGTGATCTCGAACCAAAACATGGCCGTCTGCCACGTGGGCGCCCAGAGCTGAGGAAGCTGGCCCCGCCAGGCAAGGTCGGCCAGGCGCAGCGCGAGATAGCCCAAGAGCACCCAGCGCGCCCCCGCCCCAAAGCGCGCCAGCAAGGTCGTCTCCGGCCGGCGATGATACAGCCACGCAGTCGTGTGGCTCTCAAACATCACCATCATCAGGCCGAGCCCCACCGCCGAGATGAAGAAATGCACCGGTAGCAGCGGCGAATACCAGAGCGGATTGAGGTGATAGGGCATCAGCAGGAACAAGGATCCGAGCGAAGACTGGTGCAACGTGGAAAGGCCGATGCCGAGGATCACGAGCGGCAGGCGAATTCTGAGCAAGGCGCGGCGGATCCGGGCCAGCGCGCTGAACTCCTCGGCCGGCACCGGAAAGAACTCGAGCGCCAGCACCGTCAGGTAGAGCATGACGCACCAGCCCACCTCGAACAATGGTGAGCGCGGGTTCCAGTAGATGAGCAGATGCCACATGTTCCACGGCAAGCCGAGGTCGAAGACCAGTCCGGCGACCACCGCAAGATAGCCGAGGAAGGCCGTGAGCACGGCAGGGCGGACGACGGCGCGAAACCTGTCGAGCTTGAAGATGTAGACGATTGCCGTGACGAGGAAGCCGCCGGCGGCGAGCGCGACGCCGCTCAAGACGTCAAAGCCGATCCACAAACCCCAGGGGGTCGCGTCGGAGAGGTTGGTGGTTGCGCCGAGGCCGAACAGGAATCGCCCGGCCGCTACGGCGACGGCGAAACCGGTCAACAGCCAGAGGATGAGCTTGACGAACCGCGCTCTATGCATGGCCGCCTTCCTTCGGCGGCGCAGGCTCCGATTCGCGCTCGAGCTTCATGCGGCGCTCGATGATCCAGTTCACGGCCGCCATGGCCGAGACGACGCCGAGGAACGCAAACGGCACGGCGTTCATGGCGAGCTTGGTCCGCTCCGGCAGAGGCTGGCTGGACAGTTCCTGACCGCGCGTGAGGAAGGCGAGATCGATGTCGGAGATGTAAAGGACCGCCGTGCCTCCCACCTCCGTCTCCCCCCAAACCTTGCCGAGGTAGCGGTCGGGCGCCTCGCGCAGCCGCTGGTGCGCGATCTCGAGCAAGTCCGCCCGTTCGCCGAAAATCGTCGCCTGTGTCGGACACGCCTCCGTGCAAGCGGGCTGGCGGCCGGCGCTGATCCGCGAGTAGCAGAAGATGCACTTGCGGATGTAGGGAACTGTCTGGTCCCAGTCATAGCGGGGGATGCCGAAGGGACAGGACATCATGCAGTAGCGGCAACCCATGCACTTGCGGCCGTCATAGATGACCGCACCGACCTTCGTCTTCTCGAGAGCTGCCACCGGACAGGCGGAAACGCAGGCCGGCTCCAGGCAATGCCGGCATTGTTTGCGGACATACTTTCCCCCCGGGCGGTCGATGATGGAGGTCCAGTTGCGAGCCGAAAGGCCGTCCTCGAGGTCCCAGCGCCGAGGAAAGTCCGGCGGCAAGCGGTTCTCCTTCTTGCAGGCGATGACGCATTGGCGACACCCGATACACTTGGTGGTGTCGGTCAAGATCGCGAAGGGCATCTCTCAGACCTCCTCGGCTGACGCCCTCGGGCGTGCCGGAGCCGGACGGGGGCGGAAGGTGACGGAAAGGGCAAGAATCTCCGCCAGTGGCTTCCAGAACGACCGGTCGACAGAACGCGTCAGGGGGCGGAGAATACAGTCGGCCGCGCGGGTGAATGGAATCGTGGCGAGAATGAAGTTGCCCGAGTAGACGTGCACCAGCATGAGCGCGCGGTAGGACTCGGGCTGGAGGACGAAATTGGCGGCCAGATAGCCCGTGGCTACAGGCACCAGCAGCGCCAGCACCCAGATCGGGCGCCGTCCCTCGGTCACCCCGCGCGCCAGATCGATCGAGCTCATCAAGAAGAGCGCCGCACCGGCCCCGACAGTGGCCAACGCCAGCCAGTCGGAGGCCTGTTTCGGAAGCGCAAACCAGGCGAAGCCGACCGCGCGGCGCCACGCGAACACATGGGCGGCGACGAACAACGGCAGTGCAATCAGGCCGGTGTGAAAAACGATGAGGAGGACCACGCGCGCGCCCCGCCACAGCGCGCCCACCCGGGCCGGCGCCGGCGCGTTCGGGCCGGGGATGGGTTCCTCGCGCCTGCGGAGCGCCGCCAGCACCACCAGGCGCAGCAGGCCGAGCAACATCAGGGCAAAGGCGAAACGGAAGAAGGGGCCGCGGCCGAATTCCAGCCAGTCAAACACCGTCGCTTCTCTCCTTCCCCTCGCCGGGACGACGGTCCCTGCCCCGTGGGACCCCTCTACGTTTCAGTATAGAATAAACAGATCCTAAAATTCAGTAAAAGAATTGCCCGATGTAGCCGGCCGCGATTCCAAGCACCACCAGGCCGAGCCCCAGGCGGATCCAACGCTCGGGGAGGTATTTTTGCATCCGTGCGCCAACGTAGGTCCCGACCAAGCCCCCGACGCCGAACAACGCGCCGAGGAGCCAGTCCGGCCGGACCGGCACGTGCGGCGAGAGGCCCCAGAGCGCCAGCAGCTCGAAAAACGCCACGCCGGCGATGGAAGTCGCGAACGTGCCGAACAAAGCTGCGCCGGCCACGGTGTAGACGGGCAGGTGCAGGACGCTGACCACGAACGGCGCGATGATGGCGCCGCCGCCGATGCCGTAAATCCCGCCGGCCACCCCAACCCCCAGCGCCAGGGCGAACAGGGCCACCGGGCTGAACGAAAAGGTCTCACCCCAAAACTCGTATTCCACACGGCCGAGCGAGACCCGCCGCGTCTTGACCACCGCTTCCTTGGGGAGCCGGCCGCTGAACTTATCCTCGATGGCGCGCTTGGCGGCGCTCGCGTTGCGGCCGCCGGTGAAGAACTCCGCAAGCAGCCGCCAGCCGAGCCAGGCGAGCACCAGCCCGACGAAGAACTTCGCCGAGCGCGCGTCGGGCAAATAACGGACGCGAAGCACGGCGCCCAGCAGGATGCCGGGCAGCGTCCCGGCGAGCGTGGTCCAGGCGATCGGCCAGGCCATGCGGCCCTCGCGGATGTACTGGGAGACGCCGCCGGGAATCGCGACGACGTTATAAAGCAGGTTCGTCCCGCTGACGGCGGGGCTGGTGAAGCCGAGCACGCTCATCTGAAACGGCAAAATGAGAAACGCGCCCGAAACTCCGGCCGGACTCACCAGCGTCGAAATGGCAAAGCCCACCAGGGGAGGAACGATCGGCGAGACCTCCACGCCGGAGGTGGGGAAGTGCACAGGCGCTTTCTAGCCTCCACCGTCGATCTTACCGCTCGAGCAGCAGTCGGGGCCGCCAGGCGGCGGACGCCGGCTTGCGCGGCGCCCGCCGGTTCTCGATCAGAATCAGAAGAACAGTTTCAGCCCGAACTGGATGATCCGCATCGGCGTGCGCAGCCCTCGGATCTCTCCCATGCGGGCGCCGTCCGGTGTGATCGACTCGGTCCGGGTGAAGCTGATGCCGTTCGGCGTGCTGAAGTAGGGTGTGTTGAAAGCGTTGACGAACTCGGAGCGGAACTGGAGCTTGAACTGCTCCGTGAGAGCGAAGTTCTTGAACAGACCGAAATCCAGGTTCCGCTGGCCGGGCTCGTCCAGGATGTTGTAGCCGGCGCTGCCGAAGCGGCACAGCTCGGGCCGGGACGGGATGTTGCAGCTCACCCGCTGGAACGCCATCGGGTTGAACCACAGTGCCCGCGTGGGATTCTCCAGCCACGGATTGCCGACGATATCGGGGCGCACCGGCCCGCCGGTGTTCAGATCGCTGCCCTGACCGACAGTGAACGGGAAGCCGCTGCGGATCGACAGGATTCCGTTGGCCTGCCAGCCGCCGAAGAAGTGCTTGAGGGGCCCCTGGAGGTTCTGCCCGGGCAACTCCCAGACGAAGTGCGTCACCCAGTTGTGTCGCTGATCAAAGCGGTAGCGGCCGCGCGAGCCGCGCCGATCGAGGGGATCCTGGAAACTCGCGCCCTCGTTGCCGCCGTTTTCGCCGTCCCCGTGGGATTTGCTGAAAGTGTAGGCAGTACCGAGCGCCATGCCGCGGGCGTAGCGCTTGTCGACCTTGATTTGTAAGCCATGATGGAAGGATTCGCCGTAACTGTCGATGTAGCGGATGGTGCCGAGCGCCTGGATGCCGAGGTTCGGCGTGGCCGGGTCGTAAACCCGCTGATAGGGCCGTCGGGCCTGGATGTTGGTGTTGGGCGAGGGCGGCGCCTGGTTGTAGTTGCCGATGCTGTTGCCGACGTGCGTGCCCTTGCTGCCCACGTAGCCGACCGTCAGCGAAGTGGCAAACGGCAACTCGCGCTGGATGTCAAAGCTCCACTTCCAGACGCTGCCGTCTTTGTAATCCTGCGGAAGGTGGAGCAGGTTGGTCGGCCGCACGATGGCCGCTCCGCCGGTCTGCTGCAAGAACGGATCGTTCAGCGTCAGGATCGGCTGGCCCGGCCGATACCGGCGCGTGCGGATCGAATAGGAGGCGCCGTCGGCGCCGGTCACCGAGATCAGCTTGTCCGGGTCCGTCACCGACTGGTAGAGCAGACTGCCGGACTTGGGCGGCATCAGGTTGAAGATCGTCCAGGTATTGACGTGGTTGATGTTGTCAAACCAGCCGGCGCCTGTGCGGATCACCCACTTCTCCGTGGGCCGGAAGGCGATGCCGACGCGCGGCATGAAGAAGCGCACCCACTGCTTGGCCAGTTTCACCGCGCCGCTCTCATCGACCCGCGCCGGGAAGATGGTCGGGATCAGAGTGCCGTCGGGCGCCTTGTAACCCTCGCCCCGGCCCGGCACCGGCCCTTTACCCACGAAGTCCAGCGTCCGCCACAGGCCCTTGGAGTCGACGGGAAAGCCGTTATAGTCGAACCGCAGGCCGAGGTTGAGCGTGAGCCTCCGGTTCACCTTCCAGTCGTCCTGAATATAGGCGCCGAAGCGGTTGGCGCGCGGGAAGGTCAGTGGCAGCCCCTCGGCCGACTCGGTGGCGTTGGGCAGCCCCAGCAGAAACGACGCAAAGCCGTAGCCGGTCTCGGCGGAGCTGAAGGTGAAGCGGCCCTCTTCGAGATTGGCCGCGCCCCGCTCCATCGAAACCCGGTAGATCTCGCCGCCGATCTTGAGGTTGTGCGCCCCCCGGATCATCGTCAGGTGGTTGCCCGCCTGGATGGTGTCCATGTTGTCGTAGCCGTTGCCGGCCGTAAGCTCCTGCAAGACGAAACCGAGGCCGCTGAAATTCGGGATGCCGTGCTCGCGAGGCGTCAGCTTCCGGTTGTTGTCGCCGAAGACCCGAATCTGCCCCACGCCAAGCGCGTCCATGTCGAAGTCGGTGTTGTCGGTGCGCGGATTCGCCGTCAGATCGTCGGAGATGTTGAAGCCGAAGCGGACCTCGTTGAGGGTGGTGGGGCTGAAGGTGTGGATCCACTGGCTGGCGAGGTTGGTCACCTTCGAGGTGACAAAGACCGGCAGGTGCGGATTGATGTGGTTGCGCGTCAGGCTCGAGCGGTCCCAGGCCAGCCGGCCGAAGACCCGGTCCCGGTCGCTGAAATAGTGGTCGATCCGGGCGAAATAGGTGTTGACGTCGACCGGCTGATTCACCCCCTTGCGGGCGGTGAAGTCGAGCGGGTCGGCCTGGCGGAACTCGGCGCGTGGCACGTACAGGTTCAGCACATTGAGAGCGCCCGGATGCAACCGCGATTTCGGCAGGATGTTGTTCGGGAAGGGATCGCCGCTAAACGGGTCGTAGAGGACGATCGGGGCGCGGAACAGCCGCCCGGTGGCCGGATTGATCGTTCCCCGCAGCAGCTCCGAGAAGTTGCCCTCGCGGAACTCGTCGTGGGGCCACCACTGCGTCTGCACCACCTCGCGGCGGTCCAGACGGTACTCGAGATTAAACGCCCAGAAGGTCTTGTTGCGCCCGTTGTAGAGTTTCGGGAACATCACCGGACCGGAGAACACGAAGCCGAACTGGTTGCGCCGGAAAGCGTCCTTGCGGGCGCGCTCGCGACCCGCCGGCAACTCGAAGTTCAGGAAATAATGCTCGGCGTCGAACTTCTCATTGCGCAGGAAGTGGAAGAGCGTGCCGTGAAAGTCGTTGGTGCCGCTCTTCATGGTGATGTTGACGTAGGCGCCGCCGCCGAAGCCGTACTCGGCGCTGAAGGCGTTGGTCTGAATCTTGAACTCCTCGATAGCCTCGATGGAGGGGACGAAGTTGGTGATGTGGATGCGCGGATCCTTGGCGTCCACGCCGTCCAGGCTCACCACCTGATGGATTTCGCGTTGACCGTTGGCGCTGACCGAGAAGCCCTGGCCCGGGATGGGAAAGCCGCCCAGGCCGTCGCCGCGGCCGGTGCGCTCGCCGAACTGCACGCCCGGCACGAGAACCGCAAGCTGCACCACGTTGCGGCCGTTGAGCGGCAGTTCGATGATCCGCTTGTTTTCGATCACCCCGCCCACGATGGCGTTCTCCGTCACCAGGTTGACGCCTGAGGCGGACACCTCGATCGTCTCGGCCACGTCGCCCACCTGGAGGGTGAAGTCGCGCCGCACCTGCGCTGCCGTCTCCAGGCGGACATTCCGCACCATCTCGGTCTTGAAGCCCTGCATCTCCACGCGAATGTCGTAATTGCCCACCGGCAGCAACGGGAAGCTGTAGTTTCCGGTGGCGTTGGTCTCCTCGGTGAGCGTCAAACCGGTGGCGACGTTGGTTACCGTGACTCTGGCCCCCACGACGACCGCGCCGCTCGGGTCGGTCACCAGACCCTGAATCGACTGCGTGATCGACTGACTCCAGAGGAGCGCGCCCCCGGCCAGGGACAACAGAAGCAGAACAGCCCGTACGGGCCCGTTAGCCGTCATTTCTTGTTCTCCTTGCCTTTTGAAAGGAAGCACTCCGCCGGGAGCGGATGGCCTAGTCCCCGACTCGCAACCTTCGTCCCGCCCCCTCCGGCGGGGACCCCTCGCGCTGGATTTTATCCAAGCGCGTGTCGGGTGTCAAGGCCTGTCACGAACCGACCGCACCCGGTGCCGTTCAGCGGGAATGCACCGGTGCTTGCTCAGGCGCCTGATGCGCCAGAGCGAATCTGGCCGCCTCCGCCATCAGTCCGATCGCCCGCACGAGGGCGGGAGTGTCTTCGAAGCCGTAAGAGAGCCGGAGCTGGCGCCGTCCGGCTTCGACCAGCTCGCCGCGCGGATGGACACAATACTCGCCGGGTAAATAGACCACACGAGGCGCGACCTCCTCCGGAGGGCCGTCGATGGCCGGATCGCCCGTCGTGCGGCTCAGATAGCGAAAGAACGGCGACCCGGTGTGCGTCTCGACGCGGGAGAAGCTCAGGTAGAAGTAAAAGCCGGCGCGCCCGCCGCGGCAGGACTCCAGGTATGGCCCGAGTACGGCTTCGATGGCTCGCCGGACGGCGACGGCCTTGTCGCGGTAGCCCGCCTTGACCCGTTCGAGCTGCTCGCCGATATGGCCGTCAAGCAAGTAGGCGGCCATCTCCTGCGCAAACAGCGGGGCGCTGAAGCCGGTGTCGGAGGTCTTTTGCACCATCGCGTCCATCAACAGGCCCGGCGGACCGTGGAGGTAGCCGATCCGCAGGGCCGGCGCCAGCACCTTCGACAGCGTGCCGATTTCATAGACCAGGTCGAGCGGATCCTCGCGCAGGGCCGAAACCCGCGGCCCGACGTCCGGATCGTGAATCAGCAGCTCGTAGGCGAGGTCGAAGAAGATCGGAATCCTGCGGCCCAGCCGCGCGGTGAGCGAGCAGACGAGCTCGACCAGCTCGCGCCGGCGCGCCTCCGAGAGGATCGTGCAGCTCGGGTTGTTCACCGTCACCACGTAGAAGAAGGCGATCCGTCGGAGGCGCTCGCCGAGCGCGGCCAGGCGGCGGTGAAGCGTCTCCATTTGGATCCCCTCGTCGTCTTCGGGCACCGCCAGCAGCTGGAAGCCTTTGCGTTCGAGCGCGTTCGCATAGACGTAGTAGACCGGATCGGACGTGACGACGATGCCGGGAGCGAAGATCTCGGCCAGAGCGTCGAGAATGCTCGTGGCGCCGCAGGGGCCGATCACCAGCCGCTTGCGGGCCAGCGTCTGCTCGTCGAGCCGTCCCGAGCGGGTCAGGAACCGGCCGATGGCGCCGATGAGGTTGGCTGAGCCCTCGGGACCTCCATAATTGAAGGCTTGCCGGTAGCGGACCGGGTCGGCGATGACGGCATCCATGGCCCTGCGGAGCAGCGCAATCGGAATCGTCTTCTCGTTGACGTAGCCGACGCCCAGGTTGATGTCGATCGCGTCGCGGAAGTCTCGCGCGAAACCGGCCATCATCCGGTTGACCGGCGACGGGCAGGTCGAGGCGCGCCCATAGGGAGAGAGGGCGGGCGGCGCAAGAGAGCTTCGGCAGAGCACGGCGTCATCCATCGCAGGCAAACCTTCCCTCTTTATACTCCCTGGCGCCGCCGTGGAGTCGGATCCAGTATCCTAGGAAGTGAGGAGGCACACCGGACGGGGTGAGGGTGAACCAAGGCCGGTTCCCGGGTCCCCCTCTGTACTCATGTCTTCGTTGTTCCGAAACATCCAGTTACACGTCGCGCCGAAACGCTTCAAGAGTTGGGATGACTTCGTCAGCCTAACGCCGGAGTACTCGATCGGCCTCGAGGTGATCGACGACGTGCCCGGCCATCGCGGCCACTGGGTTCATTTCGACCACCATCGCGGCGTGGTGCGCGAAGCGACCATGAGCGCCGCCATGCAGGCCTACATCGCCGTGCGCCAGGGGCGCCTGATGGAGAAATGGCTCAAGCGCCAGAACCCGGTCCATCTCTGGGTCTGGAACGCCGATCAGGACGTGTGCCTGGCCACCTTCGTTCTCGAGAATCATGAGCTGCTCGAGCGCGCCGAGGGCGAGCCGCAGTTGCGCTGGATCGTGCAATACAACAACAAGATCGACGTCTGCGGCGGACTCTACCCGGTGAAGATCGAGGAGCTCGAGCGCAACCACTTCACCTGGGTTTTCGAGCCGTACCGCGAGCAGCGGATGCGAGGCAAGAGCGCCGGCGACGAGAGGATCATCCTCGAGACCATCCGGCAGGTCTGCGACCGGCTCCTGGCTTTGCTCGAGGGCCGGGCGGGCGTGGCGCCGGTAACGGCGCAGCCCGAGATCCTCTACGAGTCGCCTTACGAATTCGTGATCGCCGATGAGAAGGGTGACCCGAACTCACGCCTGGTGCTGGCGGCCGGGGGCTACACGAACCTGATCAGCCTGATCTGCCGCCGCCCGAACGGGCGCTACACCTATAGCGTCATCCGCGGCTCGCCGTACGATGAGGACGTCTTCCGGGTCAAGAAGCTCATCTACGCCTTCCAGGCGGCCGAGGATTTTCCGAACGAAAAGATCTGGGGCGGCTCGGGCCTTGCGGCGGGTTCCGACAGTGAGCTCGGCAGCAGCCTGCACTGGACACAGCTTCGGGATATCGCCGAGCCGATCGTGCGCGAGGCCTACTTGCGGCACTACCCCGATCCGGTCAAGGCCGTGGTGCGCTGAGGCGCCGTCACGGGAACGGGCCGGCGTGGCGCCGGAGGCGGTCGCCGTGAGCTCGGAGGCGTTCCAGCTCGGCAGCGGCGGGCGGGTTCCACTCCTCAAGAAAGCTCAGATCGTGTTCCAGTTTCGCCCGGTCGCCCGGAGCGGCCAGCACCACGGAGACGGCCGGCTGCGCCAGGCAGAAACGGTAACAATCGGCGGGCGACGGCGGCCGGAAGCCGGGCGGATCTTCGGGCGTGCGCTTCAGCAGTGCGCCCCAGCGGAGAGCGGTGAAGCTGACCACCGGCATGCCGCGCGCGCTCGTCGTGGGAAAGACCTCTTGCTCGGCGCCCCGGTGCGCGGCGTTGTAGCGAATCATGAGCAGATCCAGCGCGCCGGAGACGGCCCAGCCCGCGGCCAGCCGGCGCTGATGGCTGGTCAGGCCGATCAGCCGCAGGCGGCCTTGCTCCTTCTGACGCTGAAGGTAGCCCCAGGCGCCATCCGGTGCGAGCAGGCGTCTCCACTGTTCGTGGGACTCGACGTAGTAAAAGGTTACGACGTCCAGGTAGTCGGTGCGAAGTTGCTCGAGCAGGCGCTCCAGTTCCCGGGCCGCGCCCCGCGCCGTGCGCGACCGAAACTGCACGGCCACGACGACGCTCTCCCGAGCCTTCCCAAGGCCGGCGACCGCCTGGCTCAGCCCGTCGGGTCGGCCGCACCAGTTCAGGTAATTGATGCCGCGCTCCAGCGCCGCTTCGACGTCTTCGGGCCGAAGTCTCGAGGTCCCGCGGGTAGCCAGGCCCAACCGGCAGATTTCGGGCAGGCGAGGCGCCAGGCGGAGGGTGCGCGGATAGGGTGCGGCCGTCATCTTAGGCGACCGTTATTATAAGCGCCGCCGGGCGCCGGCTTGCGCCGCCTGGACGCGCTTTGCTACCCTGTCGCGGCTATGCTGGCGCGAATCGCTGTGATGCTCGCCGGGGCGGCTCTGCTGCCGTCGGCAACGGTGAGCTTCCCCGAGGCCTATCCGCCCACCCACGACGTGGTGATGGAGAATCTGGTTCCCATTCGCATGCGGGACGGCGTCACGCTGTACGCCGACATCTACCGCCCGGCCAGGCCCGGCCGCTACCCCGTGCTGGTCTCCCGCACGCCCTACAGCACGGAACGCTACCCGAGCGCCTATGCCGACGCGGTCTTTTTCGCCCGGCGCGGCTACGTCTTCGTTTACCAGGACGTGCGCGGACGGCACGAGTCCGAAGGCAAGTGGGAGCCGTTCCGCAACGACATCGAGGACGGCTACGACACCATCGAGTGGGCGGCACGCCAGAGCTGGTCGAACGGCAAAGTGGGCATGCAAGGCGGCTCCTACCTCGGCCACGTCCAGTGGCGGGCGGCCATGGCGGCGCCGCCCAGCCTGGTCTGCATCGCACCGCTTGTGGCTGCCACGAGCCTCTACCACGACTGGGTGACGCTCAACGGCGGCTGGCGGCTGTCGTTCAACTTCGGCTGGGGGCCGGTGCGGCAGGAGTCGCGCATCATGCAAAACACCGGCCCGCACACGATGGCCGACGGCCCCGAGGGGCTGAGCTACGACCGCGTGCTCCGCCACCTGCCGCTCATCGGCATGCAGGAGCTGCTTGGGCGCAACGCACAGTTCTACCGCGACTGGATCCGACATCCGGACTACGACGACTACTGGAAGCCGCTGAACGCCGAAGAGGTGTTCGACCGCATCACGGTTCCGGCGCTCAACATCGGCGGTTGGTTCGACATCTTCAGTCAGGGGACGCTCCGAGGCTACATGGGCCTTCGCCAGAAGGGCAAGACCGAGGCGGCGCGACGCGGCACGCGCCTGCTCATCGGCCCCTGGGGACACGGCCCTTCCCGGAAGACCGGCGACATCGACTTCGGGCCGCACGCCCACATCGATATCGACGCCGTACAATTGCGCTTCTTTGATTACTGGCTCAAGGGGGTCGATAACGGCCTGGACCGCGAGCCGCCGGTGACGATCTTCGTCATGGGCGAAAACGTCTGGCGCCGGGAGCCGGACTATCCGCCGCCCCAGGTCCGGACGCGGCGATTGTATCTGCAAAGCGACGGCAGAGCCAACACGCTCCACGGCGACGGACGTTTGAGCTGGGAGCCTCCCGGAGCGGGTTCGCCCCCGGACCGCTACCGCTACGACCCCGAAAATCCCGTGCCGAGCTTGGGTGGCAATAACTGCTGTGGCACACCCACGCCGGCCGGCCCCGTCGATCAGCGGCCCGTCGAGCAGCGGGGCGACGTGCTGGTCTACACCTCGGACTTCCTCGCCGAGCCCGTGGAGGTGACCGGGCCCGTCACGGTGGTGTTGTACGCCGCAAGCGACGCCCCGGACACCGACTTCATCGCCAAGCTGATCGACGTCTTCCCCGACGGCCGCGCCATCAACGTGGCGGAAGGAATCGTGCGGGCGCGCTACCGCGAGAGCTTGAGCGCCCCGAAACCGCTCGAGCCGGGCCGTGTCTACGCCTTCACGATCGATCTGGTCGGCACGAGCAACGTGTTCCGGCGCGGCCACCGGATTCGGCTCGACCTCACGAGCAGCCACTTCCCGCAATTCGATCGGAACCCGAACACGGGCGAGCCCTTCGGCACGAGCGCCAAGGTCCGCCCGGCGAATCAGACCGTTTACCACTCGCGGCAGTATCCGTCGCACATCGAGCTGCCGGTGGTCGAAGCGGCGCCGTAGCGGTTTCGCGGGACGCCTGCGGACCGTTACGATCAAAGGTGTGGGGTGGAAAAGGGCAGGGCTCGTGGCGGCGTTGCTCGCCTGCCGGGCCGTGGCCGGCGAGGGCGCCGGCCCGGCCGACGATCTCATCCGGGCTCTCAAAGACCACCAGAAGTCGCTCGGCATTCCGCAGACCCGGAACTTCGAAGTTCACTTGAGCGCGCGCGAAGCCTTTTTCCGCTGCTATTACACCGGCAAGCTCGAATTGCCGGATTCCTACGACGAGCTCGAGTTTGCCGAGGGTACCGCTGCGGGTTGCTCCCTCGACCCGACCCGCTACGACGTCTTCTTCTACCCGGCCGAGGCGGTCGCCGACGGCGAGGCGCCGGTCACCGTCTCGCTCGCCTCCGCTTCCCCGGAACGGCAGGCAGTGGTCGTCGCCCACGAGGATCTTCACCAGATGCTCGAACGCCTGCCCGTTCACGTCGCCGAGGCGGCGACGACGCTGGCGGGCTTTCTCACGGCCGCCGACTTCGCCCGCCACCGCTGGGGCGAGTCCTCGGCGCCGTACCAAAGTCTGGCTCGCGAGGCCGAGCTGTTCCTGGCGAAGGCTTCGTTGGTGAACTCGTTCCACCGGCGCCTCCGAGAGCTCTACCTGCGGGTCCGCCACGGCGAGATCGGCGTCCCGGAGGCATTGGCGCTCAAGGAGAGGATCTTCGGCGAGCTGGAGCGCGAGTGCCTGGCGATTGCGCCGGAGCCCAAGACGTTCAACCGCTGCCCGGCGGCGCTCAACAACGCGGGCCTCGCCTTTGATTACACCTACACGAATCACTACGGCCGTCTCTGGGAGTTGTATGAGGCCCTCGGCCGGAATCTGGGCCGCTTGATTGAGACGCTCGTGACGCTGGCCCGCCGCCCGGGAAACGAACGGGAAACGCTCGAGGCGCTTCAGCGGGCAATCGCCGAAGCCCCGCCGGCCGCCAATTGATCTTCAGACCCGAACATGCTATTGGTGAAGGTTGTCGGCGGAGGACCCATCGATGAAGGCACCGAGGCGAAGAGATTTCTTGAAAGGCGCCGCCGGCGCCGGCTGGGGCATGCAGGCTGCGGCCGCGCCAAAGGCGCTTCCCACCGTCGAGCTGGGCCAGTACCGGGTCTCCCGGCTGATCGCCGGGGGCAATCCCATGCGCGGCTTCTCGCACTCCTCCAAGAAGCTTTCCCAGCACATGCTGGACTATTTCACGGCTCCCGAGATCACGAAGTTCCTGCTGCGCTGCGGGCAGGAGGGCATCACGACGTTTCAGTCCTCCTACTCGGCGACGGTGCGGGACGGGCTCGTCGGGGCTTGGGAGCGCGGTTCGTCCATTCAGTTCATCTGTCTGACCTCGGACCGCCACACGGATCTGGCCGAGGTGCTCCGCCTGAAGCCGATCGCCGTCTGCCACCACGGCGGCGTCACCGACGGCCTGTTTCGCGCCGGGCAGGCCGAAAAGGTGCGTGACTTCGTCAAGAAGGTGCATGACCGCGGCGTGCCGGCCGGCGTTTCGACCCACAATCCGGACTATCTGGCCCGGATGGAGGACGCCGGCTGGGAGAGCGACCTGTACATGACCTGCTTCTATAACATGACCCGGACGGACGACGAGCTCGAGGCCATGCTCCGGCACCGGGTGCTCGGCGAGGTCTTCGTCGCCTCCGATCCGCCGCGCATGGCTGCCCGTATCCGCCAGTGCTCGAAACCCTGTCTGGCGTTCAAGATCCTGGCGGCCGGGCGGTTGAGCGAAACCGAGCGGGATCTGGAGGAGGCGTTTCGTTTCGCTTACGCCTCCATCAAGCCGACCGACGCCGTCATTGTAGGGATGTACCCGGTCTTCTCCGACGAGGTGGCTCAGGACGCCGAGCTGGCCCGCAAGTATTCGAAGGCGACCTGAGAGGCCGCCGGCCTACTCGACCATCAAGCCGAACTCGCGCAGCAACTCGCCGCCGGATTCGTAGACCCGGATCCAGTAACGCCCCTCCCCGAGGCCGCCCTTCAAGGTCACGACGGCGTTGTCGGCGGCGGGACGCACGGTTCCACGCCAGACGAGCTCGCCCGCGGCATCGACGATCTCCAGGCGATAGCCCTGCTCGCCGGCCAGGCCGGTGAGGTCCACGGTCACCAGCAGTGGCCGGTGGGCCGGAGCAGTCGGAGCACCGGCCTGGCGCAAGGCCTCGAGTTGGACGGCGAAAGGCGGCTGGGCCCGCTGCTGCCAGGGAACGAGCAGCACCAGGGCCACCACGGCGGCCAGGGCGGCCGCCCACACCGGCCTGGGAATCGCCGCCAGTCGCGCCAGCCGGGCGGTCCAGCTCTCCGCCTGCTTTCGGACCTCGATCTCCCGCAGCGCCGCCCGCATGGCGGCCGCGAATTCATCGAACTCCTCCACCCTCCGCCGGCAGTCCTCGCAAACCAGGAGATGCTCTTCGACTGGCCTGCTTTGCCCCTCCTCCATCCGCCCCAGGCTGTAAAGCTCGAGCTCGTCGTCGCTGGGGTGGGTCTCTCGTGAAGTCGACATCAGGATCACCATCACGGTCTTGCTTGCCTGGCCCGCCGCAACGGCAGCCGGCAACCCTCATCGATCTAGTCCCGGCGGCCGGGGGAAGCTCTCAGAAAAAACCGAGCCAGGGGCCGCCGTTCCAACCGCTTCTTGCCCAGCTCCCCGAAGCGCGCCTTGGCCCGCGACTTCAACAGGCGGAACTGCGTTTCCGTGAGCTTCATCTCGCGGCAGATCTGTTCCTGACTCTGTTCGTAGATGTAAAAACGCGTGAGAATCTCGCGGTCACGGCTGGAGATCTCGCGCAGAACCTGCTTCATCAACTCGATCTTCTGGCGGGCGATGGCTTGCGCCTCCGGGCTGGAACGCTCGTCGGCGACCGGTGCGGCGGCCTCCAGGTCGGCCTGGTTGCGCCGGCGGTTCACCGCCGATTCGATGTAGCCGGCAACCTGGCGGCGGACGATCGTATGGACGAACCCCATCAGCCGTTCCGGTTCGCGCAGATTTCCGCGCCGGATAGCCTCGACGACGATGAGGAACGTATCGTGGACCTTGTCGTCGAGCTCCTGCGGGCCGAGCTGTCGGCAGAGCTGGAAGCGGATGCCCTTGGAAAAGATGGCATAAAGTTCGGTCAGGGCCTGCTCTTCGCCGGCCCGGATCCGCTCGACCAGAGCGGCCAGGGCGGCATAGTCGCCGGCGGCCAGATTCACGCTCCCGGCGCCATTCGGCCGGGGCCCGGCGCCGCATCGAGCGTCTTCGGCGGCATCCCTGGTCATCTTCTTACTCGCAGCCGGCATAACTAGTTTCGGCGCATGACGAAAAAGGCGGCCCAATGTGCGGGTCGCGCTCTCCAGCATCCGGAGCGAATCATATCCGTTTGCGCCTGTTGCATGGCGCGCTCCGGCCGCACCGGCAGGCCCGCCAGCTCCGAGGCGCTCAGGTGGCTGTAGAAGCGCTGGAGCAGCTCTCCCGACTGATCCGTGACGGGCCACAGCGTTGCCGCCACCGACAGGGCGCCGGCGCGTAGCCAGGCGCGAGCCAGCCCCCACAGCCCTTCACCGGCCAACAGCGCCCCGCCGCCGGAACGGCAACCGCTCATCACAACCAGGGCTGGACGTGCCGCCAGCGCCGCGATCTCCAGCATTCCGATCAACTCCGGCGCCCCGTCCGGCCGGAGACTGAGCGCAATCATGCCCACCGAGGGATCTTCGGGTGAGGGGACCACGTGGGTGGCAAGATGAAGGATCGCGGGCCGGTGCGCCAGTGCCTGTCGGAGTGCTTGGCGGTTGGCGTCCGCTCCGGAGAGCAGAATGGGCCGCGGCGCTTTGCCATAGGCCATGGCCGCACTCTCGATTTCCCGTCCGCTCGCTACCAGTCGGGCCAGCTCCGCCCCGTCGCTCTCGGTGTGCCGGCCGTTGATGCGAAGCGGGCCGATGCCGGGGCGTTTCCCGCTCCAGCGGGAGTCGGCTCGGTTATAGATCGGATCCCCGAGCGCGACCATGGGCCCCTGCCAGACCTCTCCCGGCCCGCCCAGCAGCATGGCCGCGCTCGGCACCAGACGCAGCGAATGCCGCTCGATCAGATAAGGGCGTCGTTCGCCGCTTCCCTGGGTTGGGAGGGCGGCGAACGGCAACTCGAACAATGCTCGGTCCACCAAGAGCAGCCAGTCGGGCTTGCGCCGGATTTCCTCGCTCAAGCGGGCAAAGAGCAGCTTTTCGATCTCCG
>ENA-ORXB01002162-ORXB01002162.1-sediment-metagenome-genome-assembly--contig:-NODE-2162-length-18061-cov-4.907084_pt1 | contig 18061 bp, 11 predicted proteins | sample MGYA00237863_ERZ511475 | MGnify/ENA primary metagenome ERZ511475 (study PRJEB26305, sample SAMN06343858) | sediment metagenome | isolation source: hot spring sediment | place: Canada: British Columbia... | reverse complement strand
TTTTTTTCAAGCAGAAGACGGCATACGAGATTGACATGTGACTGGAGTTCAGACGTGTGCTCTTCCGATCTACGCCGCGCCCAGATGCCCCTCCTCGAGCTGTTGGGCGACGAGAGATCGCTGGTAAGGCTGGCCGCGGTCGAGGCGCTAGGCCATGTGGGCGACTCTGAAGCGACGGAAAGCCTACAAGCTTTGCTTAAATCGGAAGATACCCACCTGAGAGACGAGGCTTTCCGCGCTCTGGAGCAGATGAGAAAACGCGGCGTCAGGGTGGACTAGGAAAGCTTGCACCGCCGCCAATCGTACCCGGCCCAAGAGGCCGGGATTATCTCCCCTCAAGGATCGACTACGCAGCCCATGAAGAGAAAGGTTGCGGTGAGATTGTCCCGCACTGCGAAGAAAGAGGGACGATCGACGTTCATGGCGAAAGGCTGTTGATCGTCGGAGATCAGCTCGATACCCATGTGGGCAGCAGCAGACGCTAAAGAGCGGCCAGCTCCTTATCTATCTTTTTCAACGAGTACTCGTAGAGGCCGATCATGAAAGGCGCGCTGTTATTGTAGGTTTTTCCTTGGCGGCGGATGCGGTAGGCCAGGCCTTTTCGGGACATATTCTCCAGTTTCTCATCCAGTTCCCCGCTATCCACGCCGCAGCGCGCAGCGATTCGGTCTACCTCCTCGGGGAGGGGGGAAAGCAGCAGCGCCGTTTCCGCTTCCTCCTCGGTAAACAACTTCTTTTGTATCTCTAACTCCACGCCCGAGGGAGTAGCCGGGAATCCCAAGGGCAAGCGATTAAGGTACTCTCTCAGCTTTACGTAGACGTCATCTTTCATGCCCGGACCACCCCTTTAGGTAAAGCTCCCTAGAGCACCTGCACCACCAGGGCGAAGGGCTGCGGAGCTAAGGGAACGTTCCAGGCGGTTATCTCCACGGTATAATCCCCAGGTTTTCCGGATACATCTACGACAACCCTCTCCGCGTTGTTCAGGGGATCACGGGAGCTGCGGTTGTTGGGGTAACAAACATTCCCTTCGGGATCCACCAGCCTCAGGTCAAGGTCGTTTACCAGATGCTGCCTAGCCTCCGGGAGGGAAGGGTAATCGGTCCAGGCTAGGGTGACCCGCAACTGTTTTCCGGAAGGCACTTCCAGTTTAAAGGCCCGCGACTCTCCGAGGCGCATGCCCTCCCTATCGTCCAGAACCTTTACCCAGGAACCCTCCTTGAAAAAGAACTCGCTATTCATTTTTCCCCAGCCTTCCACCGGGTTGGGGGCGGCAGGAATTTCCGCTAGCTGGTCTCCGTACTGGCCGGGGCAAAGATCCGCGGCACCGTTAACCACGAAAGCCTTGAGCAAAGAGGCCGATGGCTCGCTTCCCTGCCGCAAAGCCAGCAGGCTACGCATGGAAGCCAGGTTTCCCGCCACCAGGGCCGCGGCCATGGAAGTGCCGTAAGCCCGCACGTAGCGTGAGTTGCCGGAGGGGAACAACCCCGGGCATGATCCCGCGCCTCCAGATGCCACCGTGAGCACATGGGCGGCGGGGGCGACAAGATCCGGTTTTATCCTCCCGTCCCTGGTGGGCCCACGGGAGCTGAATGCCGCCATGCCCGAGGGATTGTCGGCGCTGGAATCATCACGCAAGGGCGGTGACTGGAAGCGGCCTGGAAATACCTTCTCCAGATCCTGGTATTTAAGAGGGTTTGAGGCTTCGTCTTGCCCTACCGAGCCCTCGGTTCCGCCCACGCTGACGACATTCTTGGCCGTCGCTCCCCCTAGAAGGCTCCCCATATCCACCCGACCGTCGCCGTCGGCGTCCGTGCCCTCGTTGCCGGCCGGCTCCACCAGGCTCACCATGGGGTTGTTCCACGCAAAAGCATCCCTCTGGGAAGCGTAGACTCCATATGCCCCGAGAGATTCCTTCCCCTCGGGAACGCTTCCCGAAAGATATGTTGCGGCTCCGCTCTCGTAGGCGTTCCTGAGAACGGAATAAAGGGAAAGGGGTTGAGGTGGGCTGCTTAGGCCGTACCCCGTCGCATAGGCTATCAAACCATGCGACGCCTTTACGGACCGTCCTCCTTCCGCGCTTATCCCCAGCAAAACTCCCGCCACCGCCGTACCGTGCCCGTTGGCATCCCTCCCATCATCTCCCCTCAAGGAGTTGACGGCCTGTACTTTACCCCGTATGAGTGGGGGCAAGCCCTGCATGCCCCCCGTTCCCAAACCGGAATCTCCCAGCGCCACCTTTTGGGTTCCGCCGCTCACGGTAGCCGCATGCCCCTGTAGGATGCCTGGCTCCAAGCCCTCCGCATCCGTAAATCCCGCCTGCGTGCCCGAAGTGGAAAGCTCCATCCATTCCACGGCTGGAAGCTTGGCTATATCCTTCAGCCTCTCCACGGGCACGCTTACGGCGATTACCCCGCACCACTCATCGCCCTCCGCCCCCAACACCTCCACGGGTAAAGCGGCTAATGCATCCAGCGTGCTCTGCAAAAAGCGCGCCGAGAATATTTCCACCAGTATACGAGCCTCTCCCCCCTGGGCCAGGCGTAATTGCAGCGCCGGCGAGATCTTGTAATAAGGCTGCAAAAGCCCCGACCACTCCAGAAAATTCAATTCCCCCAAACGGGCATGAGCCGCCCCATCCATGGCCACCACAAGGGCGTTGTAGGATATGTAACCCCGCAATTCTCCTCCCAGGCGGCGGATGTCCGCGACCCATGTTTCCATGACGGGACCTTTGCATTGCAGGATATATAGAGCGGTCGCTTCCGCCGCATAGCCGTCGACCCGAAAGGAACTGGGCAAAGATCCAGAGCTGTAGCTTTGAGGATAAATGGCGCCGTTCAGGAGCAACACCGGCAAATGCAGCGAGCTCGCTTCTTGCGCCCGAGCCCCCTCCCCGACTCCCAAGAAGGTTGATAAGAGAACTAGGATCAAGGATAAAGCAACCACCTTCCCGAACGGAATCCGCCGCAAGCGAAAACGATAGGGCATAAAACCTCCCGCCGATTTCCTCAGGCTATTCTGCGAAGTAATGTTATCCTTAAAAACTGCAGTGGTAAAGAAAGGCGCTTCGGACTTAACCGGTCGTGTGCACGACGGAAATATAACGCCGCCAGCAGCCGGACAGGCATGGCTCATCGCTTGGAGGCCGGCCCCCGTCTCCAGTTTTACGATTTCGCCCTGTAGAATAGGGCAACGGCAAATGGCGGTATGCCTCGTATCGGTCTCGCCTCATATCAAAATGGAACGGGGTCTCCAGCCGCAGACCTCGCTCATCATGGCCTCGAGGTTTCTTACGGGAACATCCACGGGAACATCGCAACCCGTGGACAAAATGAAATTCCTCGTCCCTTCCATATGTCGCAGAAGGCGGCGAACTTCGCGACGCACCTCCTCGACCGTGCCGTGCTGCAATACCATCGTAGGATCGATGTTTCCCAGAAGGAGCAAGTTAGAGGGAAGCTTTTCCGCTTCTCGCGGCAGATCCACCTGACGGCTCAAGATCACACCCCCCACCCCGCTAAGGGCGATTTCGCCCAAGAGGCGGGAAACGTTCCCGCATATATGCAGCAGGCACTCCGCTCCAGCGCTTCTTATTATTCCCGCTAGCCCGCCGATGTAAGGCCGGCAAAAGTGGCGGTATTCCCAAGGCTGCAATGAACCCGCCGCCGGCTCTACGACCACCACCAGATCCGCCCTCGAGGCGAGGGAAGCGGCGTATTCGCCGACTACCTCAAGCGCGAATACAAGAGGATCTTGCAAAGGCTCCCCCGATCTCAGGCAGGCCAGCACCTCATTCATCCCCAGCAACTGGGATAGAAGGGTGAGCGGCCCGGTGACGAAAGCCCCGCACATCCTGTCCTCATTCTCGGAAAGAGCCTCCGCAACCCGCAGAAACACCGGCATGCGCCCCGACCGTTCCGGATCGGGAACGTCCAAATCGGAAAAACCATCCAGGTCGAACAACAATTTTGCGGCCAGGCTTGGTGGTTTTTTTTCGAAAAAGCGCACCCCGAGGCCCAAGGCGTCCGCTTCTACCGTCACATCCATCAAGGTGAAGACGATGTCGGGCTTCAGCCTTTCTTCCAGCGCCTTCAAGGCTTCCAGCTGAACGCCGGGGTGGCTCAAGGCATCTCGCACCGATCTGCCGATAAGCCTTACGCCGGGGTAGCCTGCGAGCGGCGCGGCTAACCTCATTCTCGAACTTAATACACGATCATAAAGATTTATGCCGCTTTTCAGGGCGACTCCGGCCGCATTCCCCTCCAGTCCAACCGCCATTTCCATCCCCCACTATCCCGAAAAGGCGTTTGCCGCCAAACTATGATAGATTTTCGCCGGCGTTCTGGGACACTGCAAGGATAATACAAAGAAGGCATGCGTGGATAGAGGCAAATCGAGCCGCCGAAAAAGAAGAGGCCCTTTTTCGCCAAGAGGTCGCTCCGGAGCTGCTCCGGGGTCAGTCTACGGATCGCAGCATTCCGCGCGGAAGAAAGATTTCCTTCGACTCCGCTTTAATGCCGTCGGCGTCAAGGTGCAAGCGGCCATGGCGACGGCAGCGGCGGCAGAAGAAAGAGCCCCGGCTCATCCTGCCGCCACAGATGGGGCAGTGGATACCGCCCTCCGAAAACAAGTAACCGCGATGATTCCCGTTACTCATAGCAGCGCTCCTGTGAGCGTACATAGCCGTCTCCGTTTAACTACCTTCCGCCAACCCAATCCCTTAATCCCTTAATCCCTCTATGATTTTTTATCGTCCGCCTGCCCTGATACCTCAAGTACTTTTTTCGGCAGCACCCTGGCCACAAAAAGAAGGCCTTCCGCCCGACATGCGATGCGCGACAGCCCGCCTTTACCCAAACTATCCACCTTTTCCGAATGGCGCCGAAGCGACCATCAAATGCATCCATGCTCGCGGTGGAAGCATCTTTAAAGACATGGCTATAAATGGCCGCGTTCGCGCAAAGGCTTACACCTGGAAGAACCGACCATTACGCCGTGGCGGCTCAAAGCGATAAAGCCGCAACCTTTCGAGGGTTTTTCTAGGGCAGCACGGCAACTTAGCGATGGGATTCGGCGGCTTTTGGCAAAAGCGGAGCGCAGCAGCTCCGGGACATGCCCGGCACCATGAAGTATAATATGGGACATGAAAATTTTGCACTACACCGAGGTTCCCGCCGAAAGCCCGGCTGGAGAAGCCAAGGATGTAACCATCAGGTGGCTCATCTCGGAGGAAGATGAAGCAGCCAGTTTCTACATGAGAATCTTCGAGATAGCGCCCGGCGGCTACTCCCCGCTGCACAGCCATTCCTGGGAGCATGGAATATACATTCTCTCGGGGGAGGGAGAGGTAAAAAGGGGTGACGGCAGCGAAAGCGTAGGTCCGGGCACGGCAATTTTCATACCCGGAGGGGAAAGGCATCAACTGAGAAATCACGGGGAACAAGTACTACGATTCATATGCGTTATCCCCTCCTCAGGCGCCTGACCATACCTCGGCGTAAAGGTATGGTAAGGTTGCCAAAGGCATCAAAAACCCGCTGCTTTAGACGTGCGATGACGGATTATACCTCATCGCCAAGCAGCTTCGGATCGGGAAACAGCTTCTGGAGTGGCCAGCGGCGAAGTTACAGGGGGGTGAGCTCACATGAAGGCTCAGGGTATTCGCGACATCAGCACTCAAGACATCCTGGAGATCAACATGCGGCAACTTGCCATCGGGGAAATGGTGGCCAGGAACGCCCGCAAGATGCCGCAACGGGAAGCGGTAGTATTCGAGGGAAAACGCCACACCTACCGAGAATTTGATCAGCGCACCAACCAACTGGCCAACGCGCTCATGTTGCGGGGTTACTCAAAGGGAGACAAGTTAGCTCAACTCCTCTTCAATTGCAGTGAACTCGTGGAAAGCTACATCGCCATGGCCAAGATGGGCGGCGTGAGCGTTCCGCTCAATTTTCGTCTCATAAGCGGGGAGATACTCTACCAGCTCTCGCACAGCGAAGCACGCGCCTTGCTTTTCGGAGAAGAATTCATACCCGTAGTCGAGGAAGTAAGAAAGGAGGTGCCGGACCTGGATTATATCTGCGTAGGCGAAAAGGCTCCCGGCTTCGCTATCCCTTATGAGGATCTCCTACGCCAAGGGGAGGATTATTATCCGGAAGTGAGGGTACGCGATGACGATCCCGCGTTCATCATGTACACTTCGGGCACCACCGGCAAGCCAAAGGGAGCCGTACTCACCCATAAGAACCAGATCATGAACGCCATTAACTGTCTTTTTGAGGTGGAAAAGGAGCTGGCCTTACTGGACCATGAGAAAATTCAATTCGTGGCACCTCTCTTCCATGAAGCAGCCCTGGCGCTGGCCCTGATAACGCTATACACCAACAATACCCTTTTTATCCTACGCTTTTTCGAGCCGGAAAAAGTGATGAAGCAGATCGAGGAAGAGGCGCTGACTATTACTTTTATGCCTCCGGTAATGTCGACCTTCCTTCTCAACGCCGTGGATGTCAGCCGGTACGATACCTCAAGCCTGCGCATCATGCTCTCGGGAGCGGCCATACTGCCCACCGAGACGCGACGCCAGCTGAACGAGGCGCTACCGAATGTCAAGCTATTCGATGTGTTCGGCCAGACGGAGATGAGTCCGGTGACCACCATACTCAAACCTTCCCAAGCCGCGGGAAGGCATGCTTCGGTGGGCTTGCCGGTGATCAACGTGGAGGTTCGGGTGGTGGACGATAACGACCGCGACGTGCCGCCGGGAGAAGTAGGCGAGATCATCTACCGCGGCCCCACGGTTATGAAAGAGTATTACAAGGATCCGGAGGCCACCGCCGAAACCATGCGCGGAGGCTGGTTCCATTCCGGGGACATGGTACGCATGGACGAAGAAGGTTTCATATACGTCGTGGATCGTAAAAAGGACGTGATTATCTCCGGCGGGGAAAATATTTACCCCGCGGAGATCGAGGATGTTCTCTACAAGCACCCCAAGATTCTGGAGGCCGCGGTCATCGGCGTCTTCGACCAAGTGTGGGGGGAAGCGGTCATGGCCGTGGTGGTTCCCAAACCGGGCGAGGAGATCACCAGAGATGAGGTCATCGAGTGGTGCTCGCAACACCTTGCAAGCTTCAAAAAGCCCAGGTACGTGGAATTCACGAAGGCCCTTCCGCGCAATGCGGCCATGAAGGTGGTGAAAGGGGAGCTGAGGAAGCTCTACGGCAAATCGGTACGCTACGAGTAAGACTTGCTGCCGGGTTTGGGCGAGGCGAGGTAAGCCCTCAAGTCTGTCCTTCAGGCAGGAAATCATCCCTATCCAGCAGGTGGATAACTTCCAGGCAGTCCTTTACCACTTCCTGGTACTTGCGATGGTCCTGGCTTATATACCCGACGGGACTGCGCACTGCCCTGACATTTTTTGCTAGAACATCTTTTTTCTCGTGGATGTGACCCGAGATGGAGGTGCTGACCTTTTCGTATGAATACAGTATGGCTCCCGTGTCATGCGAGCCGGGGAAGGGAAGCCCCTTAACCGACATCTCGATGAAGGGAGGATAATGAGTGACCACTACAATCTCGCTTACCGAAGCATCCCGGTTGAAGGACTCGATATCCTGGTCCAGGCGGAGATTGAACTCACGGGCAACCTCGGGGTCCGGCCTCCTGACCGGGGCCGGTTTCTTTTCCACCATCATGGAGATGTCGCTCCAACAGGCCCATCTCATATCGTTCCATATGCTGTCCACCAGGTAGCGGTGCAGTTGCGGAAAATCTCCCTCGGTTACGCCTGGGCCGGCGGCATGATCATACCAACCTATGCTGCCGATAAAGCCAACCCCCCTGAAAATCACCGGCTCCATCCATAGGGGAATAAAGTCGTTGCGACGGCAGACCTCCGGGAGGTAAAAGTAGTACTTCTCGTAGGAATCATGGCCTTTTTCCTGCATTTCCTCGGAGAGGACCCAGATATCTTGATTTCCCGGCACGAAAAGCTTGGGGCACCTAAGGCTGGAAAAGCAATCCAGGGCGTACTCCATGTCTCCCAGTTCCGGGCTGATGTCGCCGGCGATCACGAACAAATCGGGGTCGATCATCTTAAGAACCTCGCTCATATAAGGAACGAGTTCCCAATTGCGTTGTGATATGTCCACGTGTAGGTCACTTGTATAAGCGATTCTCAAAGCTGCGCTCCCCCGGGTTTCATGACCGTCATATTTATTTTAAGGCATGGCGCTGCTTTTCTCGACCACTCGGCCGCATCAATCTGCCCCACTCGAAAACAACCTTGGCTACCTTCCCCTCTATCTCCTCTATACCCTTCGCTTCGGAGACCAGACGTAGTACCATAGTTCCCAGATCAAACCTTTGGGAGATCACCCCTTTCCTCATCTCTGTTTTGCTTGTTTTGTCAGGATGATAGGGTGGTCTCTCAATCTATTTCAACCCTGAAAGCGTCTACTGAAGCGATACAGCATCGCCGTAGGTTAAAGGCTTAAGCGGTTACCAAAGGTGTCGCAGCCCGCTAAAAAAGGCAAGCTTCTCGGACGATATGGCCTCCGCCGCGGAAACGACTCAGGCCTGCAGGGCATCGGATTCGCTGTCCTGGTTTTCCTTAGCCGACTCGGGTTGAGGAATACGCGCTATAAAGGTGGATCCCTTGCCGTGCTCGCTTCTCACCTCGATGCGGCCTCCATGCGCCTCAACCAAGCGGTTAACTATATAGAGACCCAACCCCATACCCTTGGCCGAGACTCCCTTGCCGCCTTCGCCCTGCCGGAAGGGCTGAAATATCAAATTCAGGTTCTCCTCGCTAATTCCCTGCCCATGGTCCTTTACGCCCAGCAATATTTCTCCCCTGGAACGCTTGACGAAAACGTCGATCCTCGATCCCGGCGGCGAGTATTTGGCGGCGTTGTCCATGAGATTAAAGAGGATCACTTCCAGCTTGTCGGGATCGGCATATATTCTCTCCACCCCGGGCTCCACTTCCATATCCATGACATACTCCGACGAGCGGGCCTTCAACTCGTCTATGAGCCCGCTTATCATGCCTACCAGGTCAACCTCTTCAACCGACAAGGCCAGCTTTCCCGACTCCAGGCGGGAGACTTCCATCATGTTCACCACGCTTCGCCGCAGCCTGTCCGCGGCCTTATGCAATTTACCCACCACCTCTACGCTCTCCCTGGCATTCAGGAGGTCGCCGTAGTCACGTAGAACTTCGGAGAAGCCCATAATGAGGGTCAGGGGATGGCGCACTTCGTGGGAAGCCATGTTTATCAAATCGGTTTTAATCCTTACCTTCTCTTCCTGAGCGCGGCACATTTCCTCCAGAACACGTATCCGGCCTCGCATGCTTTCTTGGTCAAGGGGCAAGGCGACAAGAGAATCCAACACCTCCGCAACCTTTTCCAGCAGCGCTACTTCCCTTTCCGCAAAGGCGGCCCCACGGGTGTTTCCCAGCAGCAAAACGCCCTTTAAATCCTCCCCTTGTATGGAAACCGCCATATAGGAGCGAATCCCCCTCAGGGTCAGTCCATCCTCCCCGGGGTTTCGCAGGAAAGTGTTCAAGTTGTTGCGTACCACTTTTCCGGTCTGTGAAAGGGCAAGCATTAAAGGGCCCCGCGGCTCCAATAGCTCCTCGAAGGCATCCATGCCCACCTTTTCTCCTCTGAAATACGCCAGCCTCCTGTTGCCTGCTTTGCTATAGACGGAAAGCAGGCACAGTTCCGCACCCGTAACCCTTTCCAGCTCCTTGCTCAGCTCCCGGCACAACTCCTCCGTGCTCCGGCAGGTGGACAATTTGCGAGTGATCCTCAGCAAGGTTTCGGTTTCCGCGGCTTGCTCCTCCATCCTGGCGCCTTCACGGCTTGATTCCAACACCGCAACCGCCTGGCCCGCTAGGAAATGCGCCAGCCGCCGCTGGAATTCCCCAAAAAATCCCGAGCGATCCGCCTCTTCGAACACCAGCGCCCCCAGCCTCCCCCTTCTGCCTATGAGGGGCACGGCTATGATCGACTTGTGCTCATTCCTGCCATACAGGCTTTCCGGGTCCTCATCGGGCTGGAGAGAATATAAAGCATGTCCTTTTGCCAGGGAAAGCGCTATCTCCCTCCCCGCCAGGAGGCTCAAGTCCCCCACTTCCAACCCTTCCGCCGTCTCCACCGCTCCCTCGAAGACGCCGCGGTCCTCGTCGATGACCACGATGGCTGCGCGATCGCAGCCCATAAGCTCCCTGCCTCCTCGGACCAGAAGACGCATGACGTGGTGCGGATCCTCACAGGCCGCAATATCCCCCTCCACCTCGGTCAGAATTTCCAGGGACCGGCGGTAGCTTTCCGCATATGCCCTCTCCCGTAATCCTCTTGCCAAGCTGAGCAGCATGCTGCTCAGCGGCTGCAGGGATTCCATCTCCGCTTTGGACAACTTGCGCTCACTAGGGAGGTAGAACCCGTTCAGCAGCAACAGTCCTTTTTCCCGAGCCGGAATGAGCAGTAAAATCAAATCGTCCACGATGGCCTGCTCCCCTGCGGGCAGCTCCTTCATGGCCGGATTCTCCGCTTTGATCACCGCCATCCGCTGAATATGAGAAGACATTCTGCTCAAACCCGGCGTGGCTTTGAAGACGGCTTCGCCACCGTATATGGCGTCCGCGTACCAGAAGAAATCCCTGTCCTCGACGGAGAACTCATCCCCGAAATAGGTGAAAGACATGGCCGCCCCAAGATCGATGGATACTTGCGGCAGGGCCGATGAGAGGAAGGCTTTAACGTCCTCAGAATCCTCGTAAAGCCTGGTAATGCTTTCCACTATTGCCGGGAAATTCCATCCACCCCTCAATGCCCGCACGCCACGGAAGAGATCTTCCTCCTCCGAAAAGAGCGCACCCAGGCTTTGACATAGGCCCACCAGAAGATCCATATCCTTTGGCTCCATGGCCGTATAGGACCTTCCGAAAAGGGTGAGCAACCCAACCAGCTTCTCGTCCTGGAAGATAGGAGTGAGGAGAAACGACTTCACCTGGCTGGCGTGGAAGTAGGGCTTAACTCCCGGAAAATATTCGGCTATACGCCCCGCGTCCAAGCTGAACTCCTTTTCCTCGGAATGGCGCATAGCCTGTAATAGATCGATGAGGTTGTTCTCGAAGAGATGCTCGATGATCTCCGCCATCCCGTCCCATCCCCTGGACGCAATAAGCACGGACTTCTGATCCCCCAGGGCTCCCCTGACGCGATGCACGGTGCCGCCGTCCATATTGAGCAGCTTAATCAGCAGGTCCAGGCTCAGGGAAACAGCCCTCGAATAATCCGTTTTTCCCAGGAGATAATTAGAAAGTATTCCCAATTCAAGCGAGGAGGCCTCCGCTTCCTCCTTTCGGTATTCCTGTTTATCGTCGAAAGTGAAGAGTTCCACCATTCTCTCAAGCACCGTGCAAACCGCGGCCACCTTGAGGGATTGCTGGTCCGGCAAAGTTACGTGTCTGGGAACGGCCATCATTAAAACGGCTCTCAAGTGAGCGTTTGTCCTGATAGGGAAGAAAAGGAGAGCTTCCGCCTCTCCGCTGCTCATGCCCTCCATGCCCAGTTCAGACAGTTTTTCTTGGTTCGCCGCGAAATAACGTCGCACCGGCTGGCGGGTCACCCAATCCACGGGCAGGATCCTCTCCCTTATCCTTGCCCAGTCGTCTTCCCCCAACCTCCAAGCCAACTGAGGTTCCAGGAATGAATCCATATCCCTACGGATAAAGAGCACTGCCCTTTCCGCTCCCAGCGCCTCCGCTACGCTCCCCAGAACCTCCTCCAGAGAAAAACCCTCCGAATAGCGGCGCAGCGCTTCACGATAGAGATCGACCGCGTCCTTTAAATCCATCTTCCTTCTTCCCCTTCCTCATGGCCTTTTGGGCCATATATCCTCTTATGATCAAAAATATCGAGCTCACAAAGGCCGCAATCGAAAACTCTCCTTAAGCATTGGACAATTATTGACAGCCGCAGAATAAGATTCGGAAGCCTTCATCCTCCCTTCTGTAAAACCTTTGCTCAGCGACGCTCTACGAAATCAACCGTCATAACGCTCTCGGCGTATTTCGGCAAAGAACCTCTTATTAATATTTAACTTCCAAGGAACGATTCCTTCCCGCAAGGCAAGGTATAGGATAAGCTCCCCGGCGGCATAGAAGGTGAAGACCCGTGCAAGCGAACTTGGCGGTAAAACGAAGTCGCACTCGCACAAACCTCCATCCCATCACGCCTCACCTCTCCCTTTAGAGGCAAGGTCAATCCTTCATCCGTACAAACACTTTCCGGGAAAAACAAAAGCGACATCCCACGCGTTGCGATTTTCCCTAATGCCCGTTTCACAGCCTGCTACAGTTATAACATTCTATTACCCTTGACTGACATCTTCAACAGCGAGGGGCAAAATGAGGTCAGGTTGCCTCGCTTCCGGAAAATAAAAACAAGGTTCATCTCCCAAAAGTGTGGGTAGACTCAAGGTGTTTGATGCGTCGGGATTCGGAAAAGAGCAGGCAGTCAAGGTACTGGTTAACTATCGCATGCCGCATGTCGGTCGCATTACCCACATTTTATGGCGAAGAGCCAAAAATAAGAAAAGCGGCCGCCAATGTCGAGATAGGAGCGGATACTCCTACTAAGCTTCTGTATTCAAGGCGCCTCGGTTTTGCCCTGGTTAACCTTCCTCTTTCAGCTTCTTCAGAAGGTCATCAAGCTCCTTGGCGCTCTTTATCTCATTGAGCAACCATTGCGCTTGCTCTCTTATCTCACTGTCCTCGTCTTGCAGCCTCTCCTCAAGGGTCTCAATCGCGGGCTCTCCGAGCTCCGATAGTTTGTTCCACTGCCGTCCGGCCATATAATAGCGGGCCTTTTCGCTATCGCTACCCGGCTCCCATCCCATCTTGGCCAACACTTCCGCCGATTTGAAGCGTACATCTCCGTCATTGTCCCTTAGAGCGCGGCTCAAAGGACCAATTGCCCGCCGGTCACCGATCTTTCCCAGCGCCCAAACCACCTTTCTGCGAACATCGCGACTGTCGTCTTCCAAAGCCATGATCAAAGCTTCCACGCCCTCTTTCTCGCCGATAATGCCCAGGATCGCTGCCGCCTGCCTGCGGGTTTCCGCCTCACCCCGCCTTAGTGCCTCCGTCAAGGGCTTAACCGCGGGGCGGCCTATTTCAACCACTCGATCCCACTGCCGCTCTTCGATAAGTTTGCGCGCCGCTCCCGCTTCCTCGGCCTCGGCCGCCTCCTCCGCCGCTTCCTGCGGGGTCACTTCCAGGGCTTCCTCGAACACCTCTTCCCGCAGGGCCTTTTCCTCCGCGGCTTCTATGAGTTCCTCCGCCGCCTCCTCCGCCGCTTCCTGCGGGGTCACTTCCAGGGCTTCCTCGAACACCTCTTCGACAGCCGCCGGCCTCCAGCCCAATTTGTCCAACGACTCAGAGGCAGTCCAGCTGACGCCCTCATCCGGATCCTCCATCGCTTTGACCAGGGCATCTCTGGCCTCTTCATCTCCGATCTTTCCCAGGGCCCAGGCCGCTTTCTCCCGCACGCTCGCTTCCCTGCTTTCCAAGGCTTCGATCAACGGCCCAACCGCCCTGCGGTCTCCGATCTCCCCTAAGGCCCATGCTGCCTTAACCCGCGTTTCCGTGTCTCCCACGCGCAGGGCATCGATCAGCGATTCCAGGGCCACTTCCCCCAACCCGGCAACGCTATCCCATTGCCTTTCGGCGATGAGGCGTCCCACTTCCTCCACTTCCTCGGGTGGCTTCCAGCCCAGTTTATCCAGAACCAGCAAGGCCACCCTGCGTACATCTTCGTCCGGATCCTCGATGACCCTCACAAGGGAATCGATAGCCCGTTGGTCTCCTATCTCTCCCAGGGCCCAAGTCGATTTACGCCTCATCTCCGCGTCCTCATCTTCAAGAGCACGGGTCAGCGGAAGGGTTGCCCTGTCGTCTCCTATTACCCCGAGTGCCCAGGCCACTCCACGGCGTACCGAAGTGTCGCCATCCTCGAGGGCCTTAATCAAATGCTCCACGGCCCGGCTGTCCCTAATGACACCGAGCGCCCAGGCCGCTCCGCGGCGTTGATCGGGGTCTTCATCGCTCAAGGTTGCAATGAGAGGCTCCAGCGCGCTGTCCCCCAGGGCCGCGACCTGCTCCCACCTCCCCTCGGCAATCAGCTTCCTGGTTTCGTCTATCTCCACCGGTTCTAATTTCTCTTCTCCTACCGCAGCCTCAGCCTCAGCCTCTACGGCCGCCTCCTCGGGAGGTTGCCACCCAAGCATTACCAGTATCTCTGATACGCTTCGATGTAAATCCCTATCCTCGTCGTTCAGAGCTTCCTGTAAGGACTCCAGGGCCGGTTCTCCAATTTTTTCCAAAGAAGCCGCAGCTCTTCCACGCACTTTCTCATCCCCATCCTTAAGCGCTTTTATGAGGGGCTTGATGGCCTTGATATCTTTGATATCCCCCAGCACTCTCGCCGCTTCCTTGCGAATCTCCGGCTCACCATGCTTGAGGGCCAAGATAAGAGATTCGGTTGCGGAATAGCCGATTTTTTTCAAAGCCGCCGCCGCTTTTTTGCGCACTTCCCTTTCCGGGTCGCCCAGGGCCCGGATAAGGGGCTCAACAGCCCTCGTGCCGCCTATTATCCCCAGAACCCAGGCCGACTGGCCCCTCGTCTCCACGTCCCCCTCGCTCAAGGCCCGGATAAGCGGCCCCACCGACTTGTCGCTTAGCTCCACCAGCTGATCCCACTGCCGATTGGCGATATACATCTCGGCTTTGCCTTCCGCTCCCATCGGCTTCCAGCCCAGCTTGTCTTGGACCTGAGCGGCCGTTTCGTACGGCCTCTCCGCCGCGATATCTTCCCTCTCCGGCGCGGCTTCCAGCTCCATTCCGGCTTCCTCGGTCATCTGTAGAGGCTCAACCGCCGCTTCCACTATCTCTTCCACCTGGGCGATCAGTTCCTCTTCGATCACGCCCCCGACTTCCGCCGCTTCCTCTTCCTCCTCCTTCAATCCGAGCTTGGCAAGGATTTCCGAGACCACGTCACGTATCTCTTCTATGGCCAACGCCCGCTTGAGGGGCTCGACGGCCCCTTCACCTATCTCTCCCAGGGCCCAGGCGGCCCCACGACGTACATCATCCTCAGGGTCCTGAAGGGCTTTCACGAGAGGCTCGCTTGCCCGGGCATCGCCAATAACGCCCAGGGCCCATGCCGCCCCCTTGCGTATATCGGCGTCATCCTCCTCAAGAGCTTGAAGAAGAGGTTCCACGGCCACCACGCCCAGCCTCCCCAGGGCCCAGGCCGCCACCCGACGCACATCCTCGTCCGAATCCTTCAAGGAGGCGATCAGCGGACGGATAGCCCGTTCGGAGCCCAGCTCCCCCAGAGTCAAAGCTGCGCTTCTCCTTACGAACCAGTCCTGATTATTGAGGGCTTGGATAAGAGGCTCGATAGTGCTCTCATCGCCCAGCTCTTTGAACATGAGAGCGGCTTCCCGGCGAATATCCTCGTCGGGGTCATCAAGGGCACTGATCAGAGCCTTCATGCTCGAACCCTCCTGAGCCCTTAAAGACATCGCCACCTGCCTTTTTACCCCCCAGTCCTCGTTCTTCAAGGCTTTGAGAAGCGTCCCCACCTCTTTTCCGACAACCTTAACCGCTTCGTCCCACTGGCGATTGGCAATGTAGAATTGAATCTTGTCGGTATCCTCCTCCGGCCTCCAGCCAAGCCTGCCTAGGACCAAAGCGGCCAGCTTGCGAAGGCCTTGATCTTCTTCCTTGAGGTAGCCCTGTAAAACCGCAATAGCTCTCTTATCGCCCATATTTATAAGAGCGTTGGCAACCTCCTGGCGCACTTCCTCGTCCTTATCCTTAAAAGCCTCGAGCAGCGCGTCCAGGGAGGCCGGATCCCGTGTGACCCCCAGAGCGGTAGCCGCGTCCTTGCGTACTTCCGGGTCATCGTCGCCGAGGGCCCTGACAAGCGAGTTAGTGGCCGCTTCGCCGATCTTCTCCAGAGCCCACGTGGCTCCCCAGCGCACATTTTCGTCCTCGTCCTTCAGGGTATGAACCAACGGTCTCACCGCTCTTATGTCTCCTATAGACCCAAGCACCAACGCCACTTTGGCCTTAGCCTCGCCTCTTTCCGTCTTCAGGGCCTGCACCAAGGACTCGACCACTGGTTTTCCAATCTTCTCCAATGACCAAGCCGCCTTCCATCTCACGTCAGCATCTTCGTCGTTTAAAATCTGGATGAGCGGCCTTGCTGCCGGTTTCCCTATTTCACCCAAAGCCCAAGCAGCAGCCCAGCGCACATCTTCATCCTCGTCACGCAGGGCTTCGATAAGGGGCGCGACCGCCCTTGCCCTCTTGATTTTTCCCAAGGCCAAAGCCGCATTGATGCGATAGTTAACATCCTCGTTCTTAAGGGTTTTTATGAGGCCGCTGGCATCTTTTTTGGCTTCCATCTTCTCGATGTTCGGCTTGAGTAGCTTGGATCTTTTCCCTTTAGAGCCCTTCACTTCCACTCTCCCCTCTTCGCTTAACCGCTATATGCAAATATAGTTTCTTCGCGGTTCGCCCCCTTTACGCCGGTAAGGGCAAACCAAAAACCACTGTTCCATAGATGCTTGGATCTTCGCCATATAATGCGGGCAATGCGATCGGCATCCGGCGCTCGATAATTTGCCGGTTACCTTAACCGCCTGCTCTTTTCCGAATGGCGCTAAACAATCCACGAAACCGTACCCGTACTTCCGATAGAAGGACTATTATTTAATACTGCAATCGGCCAAGTTACACGCTCAAATCCCCACTCTCGTTGCGCTTTCCTCCCTATTCAATCTCTATTCTTACAGGAAAAGACAAATTGTTCTCCCCCTATAACTAAGCTTTATTTTACGCTTCGTTCGCGCTATCCCCGAGCCGGAAAATCAAGCCTTTCAAGCAACGCAAACACCCAGGCTGTGACGGTTCATGAAGACACGTCTTCTTTAACATCTATTATACAGGCAAGCGTGTCAAGCCTGAACGCAAACGGGCGCTTTTCCAACCCGGCCTTGCGGCTATGGGTGCTTCGGGAACGATTAAAAGCCTTTAGTACGGGCTGCGTGGCCATCCCTTTTTACGGTGGCTCCACGCCTATAGAAACATCCCACCATTATGAAGGACGGCGGGCAAAAAAGAAGAATTATTGTATATGATGCTTATTTTATTAATTCCTATCGCAAAATAAGCCGAAAGTTGTTATAGTAGCGGAAAATACAGGGAGACTTTATACTTTAGGGATGAAAAGTAAAAACGTTGCCTTGCGGAGGTAGTGAAATCTTCTTGAAGGAGGAGATAGCAATGGTGATAAGCCCGATGAACATCCACCTTAAGGAGTTCAACACCGTTAGCACGGAAGGGTACAAGAAGGAAGAAGTCGACTCCTTCCTGGGCGCGGTAGCCGATGAGCTTGAAAGGCTCACCAACCGGAACAAGGAACTGGAAGACATGGTGGCCGACATGAAGCAGAAGGTCTCTCAGTTCGACGAGATGCAGCAAACTCTGCAGAACGCCCTCATGAACGCCCAGAAAAGCGCCGGTAACATCCTTCAAGAAGCCAGGAGCCAGGCCGCCGCCATAATTAAAAAAGCTCAGGAGCGCAGCGATCGCATTCTGGAGGATATGGAAAAGGAAAAGGAGCGTATAATCAACTCTTTCACCGCTATCCTCAACCAGATAGAGAAGCAGATACCCCAAATGCGCGAGTTGATGGTGAAGAGCCAGGGCCTCCTCGAGGAATTCGAGGAAAAAGCCAAGCAAGCGGACCTTGCGGCCATCGCGGAGCGTAGCGAGGCGACTTACGCCGCGGAATCGGGAGCGGCCAAGGAGGAAGACGTCGCGAAGCCGGAGCCGGAAGAGGAAGAAAAGGTCAGCGAACCAAGCGAAAAGCATTTCGGCTCCAAGGACGATAAAGACGTCTGGGAGTAGCAGCCCGCCTTTCAAACGCAGCGATGCTTAATAATTATCGCTCCATTAGTTGATTGC
>ENA-ORXB01002161-ORXB01002161.1-sediment-metagenome-genome-assembly--contig:-NODE-2161-length-18069-cov-4.044964_pt1 | contig 18069 bp, 8 predicted proteins | sample MGYA00237863_ERZ511475 | MGnify/ENA primary metagenome ERZ511475 (study PRJEB26305, sample SAMN06343858) | sediment metagenome | isolation source: hot spring sediment | place: Canada: British Columbia... | reverse complement strand
AAACGGTAGGGGCTGAACATTAATATGTTTTTCGTGGAAATTTGAATCAAAGGCATGTATTTGAACTGGATAATCTATATCATAACAGGTTGAACCATCACCATCATTATAAGCATATTTTGCTGATGAGCATCCACCTATAACAGTTCCATCTTGAAGAGGTGTCACATAAAGATTTCCAAGCATTCCCATCTGCATATGTTCTGTTGCTTCCACATGACAGTGGTACATATATGTTCCTGGAGATGGTGCAACATAATAATATGTAAAACTGCTACCCATATTAATTGTTGCTGAAGCCATTGGCTCGCCATCAAAAATCGCTGAGGCATTGGGAAAACCATGCCAGTGAACAGAATGGGGATCAAAAAGATCAGGTCTCATAGCCATCCCCACATTTGTAAGGGTTAAATAAACTTCCTGACCTTCTCTCACCTTTATTGTGGGTGCTGGGAAATCGGCATTTAACATACCCTCCATCATTACTTGATTTGTTGGAATACCTGTTACATCCTTGAAACCAAAGGTATATAAATCTTTTCCATCTGCCATCTTAACAAAGCCATCACCTGCAGTAAGATGGATACATACAGCATCGGGATGATTCGGGTCTGGTGTATCGATTATTGCATCTCCATCAGTATCACCGGGACATTGGACTTTTACATCTGCCCTTGACAAGGATACAAAAATAAAAGTAACAGTAATCCCAAACAATAGACCATAAAAATATTTTGTAATTTTCTTCATATTTTCACCCCTTATTACGGTGCTGGATTTATTGTAAAAAATGAATCACTCACATCAATACCTATGGAACCACTATTTGACTTTCTTAAAATTACTCTCACCCTTACTTTATTAACAGGTACACTTACTGCTGGTATTGTCCAGTTATATGTTCCTGGATTTCCATTTAAAGTAACGATGTTTTTCCAGAAAAGTCCTCCCGTATTGTATTGCAGAGTTACTTTAGCAACGGGAGCAATGGTAGTATTTGTAGTCCAGTTTATAGATACAGTTTGTCCTGATGTATAAGTTTCACCACCATTGGGTTGAGTTAATTTGACTACCTCAATAGTAAATTTACCACTTTGAGCTCTACCTATTTCATCATTTAGAAGATTATATGCTATTACCCTTATCAAACAATTAGTTAAATTGGATACAGGAACTGGTACCGAAGTCCAATTATAAGTATTACCGGTCACATTTGTCGCTACTACCTGCCAGGTACTACCATTATTTGGTGAAAAGTAGATATTAAACTTTGTTGCTACAGGCTCAGCAGCCCAGGCTATTCTTATTGCTGAACCAGATGGATAAACTTCACCACCTATCGGTGTTAATAAAGCAATGCCTTTTGTAACATATACCTCATCAGCGCCAATGTCAACTACAGGATCGTTAGGACCGGTGGTATCGTAAATATTATAGATGTTTGTATTTGGTCTTGACATACCATCTATATCATAGGATAAATTAATATAACCACTAATTGCAGAATTATCTCCTTTATCTCTCGCCGGTGAAGCAACTTGAAGATGATAATTTCCAGCATCTTCCATAAGAGGATCAATTCTAACGGAAATAAAATTACCACCCTCATCAAGAACTGCTGCTGTTAAAAGTCTATTTTTGTAACTTTTTATGAATTTGGGATCAGAAGATATATTAGTACTTGCATATCCTGTTGTATCGGTAAGTATACAATATTGGGGATTTAACAGAGGTTCCGGAGTGATACCAGTTACAGCTAAATCCCAATATTGTCTGGTTGGGTTGGGTGCAAGACCACCTGCTCCACCATTTAAACTTGCATCGTTATAGAAAGATCTATTTTGCCATATAATATTGTTAATTAAAACTGGATCAGAATAGGTCTGAGTAAATCCTGCGATATTTCTTAAATCTAAACTATGAATATTTGAGACAATACCCGCAGGTTGTGGCGCAGAATTAAGGCTATTAGGTATTGTGAATGCAGCCAAAGCGGTAGCTGTGGAATCGTTATTTGCTATTGTGTTATGAACTATTCTTACCTTAGCCGCATCCTGAAGAGAAATACCACCACCCATATATGCAGCTACATTGTTAACTATGAAATTATTATATATTTCGATTCCATACCAGCTATTTGGATCAGCAGGATTACTATTTATATCTTGACCATTTACAAAAGCCAATCTAATTCCACCGCCCATACCTGAGCCTGCTAAATTCCCCTGAATTAAATTATCATTAATTTTCACATTGCCGGATCCATCTGTTAAACCTCCACCACCTGGTGCGACTTCTCCACCTATATAAATTCCACCACCATCAGTTGAAGCTGGTCCACCAAAAAACGCTTCATTAAAAAGCACCTTATTGTTTTCGATTGTACCATTGTTGCTTAAACCATAATGTAATATTCCACCACCGCCTATACCACGTGAGAAATTTGCCATTATTATATTGTCTTGAATAAGATAATCATCAGCACCTGAATAAATATTTATTCCACCACCACCATCTACTCCAGAGTTTTTAACGATTGTATTGTTAATTATTGTAATATTATTATTATTTGAACTTGTTGCAATAGTAGGCGTACCTATAACAATCCCACCACCATATATCCCCTGATTGCCCTTTATTATGTTATTTTTTATCGTCAAATAATTTACATCACGATCCACATAAATACCCCCGCCTGAAATAGCGCCAGTTATAACAAAATTTTCAATGCTTGAAGGCATGGACGACGTAAATGGCGCTCCACCATTTGCAGGTGGGACATTACCCATTATAAAGAACCCCGGTGCTTCTTTAGGTACATATTGTGTTGTATCTGTTAACCCTAGGAGATTCTTTATTTTTTGATGCCAATTAGCAAGCCTCGTGGACGGCGTTGGATTAGCAGAAATAATGGTAGCTTCTCCTGAACCTATTATCTTTAATGGTTTGTAAACAACTAAATTTTCTTTATAAGTGCCAGGTCCCACGAAAATTGTAGCACCAGCAGGAGCATTATCAATAGCAGATTGAATGGATTGGCCACTTGTTACAAATATACCGTTATTACAAAGATTACCTGTTAAATCAATATAAAAGTTTACTCCTCTCGTTGATGAAAGCTTACTATCACCACGATTTACTTTAATCTCTCCTGTTGATGCATCAGATGGAATTGTTGCAGTAATTGTGTAGTTTGTCCAAGAAATAATATTTAAAGAAATACCACCCAGAGTGACTGTACCTGCAACATTTCCAAACCCATAATCTCTTATAATATAAGGTTTACTACCTGCTGTATTTGGATTATATTGCGGGTTTGGAACATTTACAAAACCAGCTGAAGTTATAATAACTGTATTACCAACATTACATGCAACGGGACCGCCATTGGGTCCTAAAACAGACGCGATAACAGGTGTCTTATCAGGCAAATTAACGTCTAAAGAACCATTAGGAAAGCCTGCGAAGGCACCAACGGGAACTAAGGGCGTATCTGTATATGTAGTTGTCCCGGGCATGAACTGAAATGTCCAGGGTGTAACACTATAACTTGGATCATAAAATGGGTCAATAGAACCATCGGGCAAATAGGGATCATTAAGTACTATTGTAATCATATTTGGAGACATGCCAGAAGGTGCTGGTATATTTGCTGTAAATGTTGATGGAACCAAGGCATTATACGAACCATATTCATCACTATAAACCCTGTTTACTTCATTTCCGAGGTAATCTTTATATGAAACGGGAATCCATGAAGGTGACGCCTTCTCGCCAAAGTTCGGTGTATTAGCATTAAACTCTGCAGTAAGATCATTATTCACAAAGCCCACATTTCTTGCCGCTTTTGGTACCTCTGTAAAAATAAAGAAATCAGATGCCGTATTTCTTCCTGGGCTTACCTGTACCTGCTTTCTATCACAAAGTGGTCTTATCTGATCAGCATAAAATGTTGGAACACCGGGGAATAAAGATAATTCATTTGGTACAAGATGGGGATCACCTACACAGATTGGGGGTAGTAGTTTTGTGCTGGGAGTATAATTTTCACCAAAATCAACATTTTTATCTTCTTCTTTAACTATTTCATAACCCTTTGGGGGTACCACTTCAACAATGTATGTTCCTGTTGGTAACCCCTGAACTTCTCTGGCTCTTGGCTTTTTACCAGTAGGAAAATATGAATTGAACGCATACCCACCATCAAATACACCAGGTCTTACCTGATTCCATGTACCAAAGTTATCAAAGCATTCAGGGGCTAATTTCCCGTGTAAAACAGGTCTCGTTTGAATACACCCCGTCGGTTTATTATCATCCCAGCTATCAGTTATTGTAGTTTGAATTGCATCACCATAATCTAATCTTCCGTTACCATTCCAGTCCTTGTCTTCTGGTCCTGGGAAATTACCAAAAGGATAATTATCGACATCAGCCTTTTCAATAATTCCATTATCATTAACATCATCAATAACCCCATCACCATCATAATCTCTATAGAGATTAACAACTACCCTTGGAACCCCAGGTTCCCATGGTTCAGCTACACCATACCTTGGATCATTTTCTGCCCTTGTAGTAGAATAATAAACTATACCAGAAATACCACCATTTTCATTGGGACCATACTCTTTCTTACCCCAGTCAATAATATTTGTCTGATTTAAAAATAAATGCATTGCCTGAGTTAATACCTGCCCGGTTTCTGTTCTTGATAGATTATTACCCGTATTTGGATTGACTGTTGCCTGAGGTTGAGGATTTAATTTCCCAAAGGATGGAACAATCCAGCCATTTGCTGGAGGAATAGCACCCCCATAATCCACGGCTGTGGTCATACCTGTTGCTTTAAAACGAGCGAAATCCACTTCTACAACCAGCCATTTAAAAAAGGGAAAAACTTCAGGGAAACCATACTCCCCATTAATATCAGTAATCGTTGTTTGATAAAGAGAACCATCTCTAAATCTTATATTTACAGTTTGTTCAGGAATACCCATTTCACCAGGATCTCTAAAGCCATTTTCATTGGCATCATAAAAAACTGTTCCCTCCAAAGTACCAAACCATCTAAATCCCAAAATATTTCCTAAATTAACATTATCTCCCGTACCGCTACCACCAGGAGGAACAACTACCGTAAGCATGCCAAATAAAGCATCAAGTGGTCTATCCCAATATACAAGCTGGTATGTCCCTGGTGGTACATTGTTTATTGTAAATGTACTATCATCATTACATGACCAGGCATAAAGCCCCTTATTTACCGCAGTCAAATCATTAAGCCCTACCCAACACTCTGTGATAGGTGGTCCTTCATGAAAACCCTGTATTTTTGGTGGTCTCGAAAAATGATTGTATAGCAACTTACCAGCAATAGTTCCGGTTCCACCAGCAGGAATATTATTAAATTTCCTTACAAAACCAAACATTACATGCTGTGCCCCCTTACCAAACCCCTCAATAAAAGTTTTTGGTTCATCTGCCTGTACCCATGCATCAATAGTAGGTGTACCTTCAATAGTTGAAGTTTGATACCATTCTTCATCTGTAGGTGAAGTAACTATAACGCCATATTTACCAGGAGCTATATTTTTAATGTAAGCTATACCTTCTGAATTTGTTTTTATTACACCATTCCCCATAACATCAACAATAGGATTCCCATCTCCATCAAGCTGGTATGAACCATCGGGATTCTTAAGGTAAGTTGTACCAAGAGGGTTTCCAAAAACATCTTTTGAAACTGGACCAGCAAGATCAGATATAGTAACAATAAAATTTTCCAATCCCCTTTCTACAGGGTTATCCCAGATATTATTAATTGGATTGTTATCTTCAAAAACTTTAATGGAAATTTGAGCAGTAGGTAATGGTAAAGGATTAACTATGACCTTAACATTTGTCTGACCAGGTGCCACTGGCGCACCACTTAAAGTATACCCGCTATCAGGAAGTACTGATACATAATATCTTTTATTAGACAAAGCATTTATTACAGCTGAATTTGTATCAGAATGCCCTTTATCTACAACTGGATTGTAACTATTGTGTATGTTTACTCCGATACTATTATTAACTGGAACTCCTGGATTAACCCAATGGGTGGTGTCTTCTTCCAGTAACCATCTAAAACCCGAAACAGGATTACCATTTTTATCCTGTACTGTTAGTGTAAAAGCAAAGACATTTGAAACAAAAATTAGAAAAATTAAAAAAGAAACCGTAATTTTCAAATAAATTAAATTAAATCTTCTGGAGAAAACTTTATCCATTATATACCTCCTATCATAATGAAAACAATTATTAAAAAAATATTAGTAAAAGTTTATAACCTTTTATAAATTAGACCACACAATCTTGGGAATTTCAAGAGAAGCATCTTTTTTTCTTTAAAAAAAATATTATTTTTTTTTAATCTTTGGTAAGAATTTCTTCTACTTCATTAGATGGGAGTTCCTGAACCTCTTTTAACTTTTTTTCTATACTTCTGGTTTTTTTTACAGCTGTGTCAATACTTTCGTGGGCTTTAAGTAATTTGTTGCTTGCGTCTTCAAGGAGACTACCAAATTTACTAAAATCTGTCTTTACTGCTCCAAGGAGTTTCCAGACCTCACTTGATCTTTTTTCAATTGCTAATGTTTTAAAACCCATTTGCAAACTGTTCAGAAATGCTGCAAGAGTAGTAGGTCCAGCAATTACAATTTTAAAATCTCTCTGTAATACTTCTACTAAATCGGGCAGTCTTAAAACTTCTGCGTAAAGTCCTTCTACAGGTAAAAAAAGTATACCAAAATCAGTCGTATCAGGTGGATTAATATATTTATCTCTAATATCACCTGCACATTTTTTTATACTTTTTTCTAACTGTTTTTTTGCTTCTTCTATACCTTTTTCATCACATTTATCGTAAAAATTTAATAATCTTTGATAATCTTCCTGTGGGAATTTTGCATCAATGGGTAACCATACAACACTATTTTCGTCATTTTTACCTGGCAGTTTTATGGCAAACTCCACTCTCTCATTAGATCCCTTTTTTGTTTGTACATTCTTTGCATACTGATCAGGAGAAAGTATCTGGGAAAGAAGATTTTCCAGTTGAATCTCACCCCAGATGCCTCTTGTTTTAACATTTGACAAAATATTTTTGAGATCACCCACACTGGATGCCAGATTTTGCATTTCCCCCAATCCCTTATGAACTTGTTCCAATCTTTCACTAACAAGTTTAAAAGATTCCCCCAATCTTTTTTCCAGAGTTTCATGGAGCTTATTATCTACAATCGCCCTCATATCTTCTAATTTTTTATTTGTATCATCTTGAAGCATTTTAAGACGATTTTCCACTGTAACATTTATTCTATCTAACCTTTGTTCTAAGGTCTGGACAAGTACACTTAATTGGTTCGAAAAAATTTCAAACTGATTTTTCTGCATGTTTGTCATATCACTCATCTGAGCTCTTATGGTGTTTGTAAAGTCAAAAACATTCCTATTTAATTCCTCTCGCAAACCCTTATGAAGAATTAAAGTATCGTCCTTAATTCTCCCAATTTCATCCCTGAACAATTTTTCCAATCTTTCATAATTTTTCACCATATAAGATAGCTCTTGTTTTAAATCTGTTAAATCATAGTTTTTTAGCCTCGACACCAAGAAAATCAACAAAACAAATATTAATGCAAGCAATGAAAAAGCTATATATTCCATATCAATCAGCTCCTTTAATTTCTAAAATCCTTGAAACTGCAAAGGTTCTTTCTTCCCCTCTTATACTACATATTCCTTTTACTCCAATAAACTTTTTACCTTTATAATTCATTTCTCCCACTTCTGTGGGCAATATTTTCCGTCTACTCTTCACATCGCTTGATTTAAGATATACAATCTCAACCTGCCTTTTTCTTTTCAATGCATCATTTAAAAGTTCAAGTTTCTTTTCCATGGGGCAATTTTCTTCAGATTTTTTATACTGAAACTCTGTAATAAACTTAACGATCCTTTTATCCATCAAAATCTGCTTTTTTGTGATTGGTTTTTTCAAAATTAAACCATTCAAAGAAGTACACCTACTTAGAGCAACATACATTTGTCCATGAGCAAACGTTCCTTTCCCTATATCAATAATTACTTTCTCAAAAGTGAGTCCCTGGCTTTTATGTATTGTGATTGCCCATGCAAGTTTAATTGGATATTGAATATATGTTCCCACACATTGTGTCAAAATCTTCTTGTCTTTAGAATCATAGTAAAATTTAAACATCTGCCATTGGAAGGGTTCCACTTCAACAATATCACCACTTTTTAATTGAACAACAATTATATCATCACTATCATCGGGTATTATATCTTTGATTATACCTATGGTTCCATTGATCCATCTACCTTCTGAATCATTATTTAAAAGCATTACCTGAGAACCTACTTTAATTTTTAGCTCCAAACTTGTTGGTAAATCTGATAATTGAAAGTCTCCTTTAATTTTCCCGTAATATGTGAATTCATCACCATCGATAATATCTAATTTATTTTTATTTATCCTATCAGCTAGTTCGTTAGTTGATGTAAGATGTATAAAACCTTCTTCATTAAAATCTGATATACATCGACTATTTAAAACCTCAATCTGTTCATCTGTAACAGTATTGTTTCTTATAGCATTAAGAATTTCAATAAATTTTTCATCTTTTTGCCTGTAAACCTTTTCTAATTCTATGAATTCCATTTTAAAGTTGTTATTGTCAACATTAAATTTACCATGAAATATACCAAAAGCATTATTTTTATTGGTTTCTTTAAAAACATGGGCGTCAAAAAAATACTGGCTTTTGTATAAACCGGAAAAGATATCTCTTTCCCTGAATGTTACTACAGGTGGTAGTTGATATAAATCTCCGATAAATATCATTTGTATCCCACCAAATGGCATTTTTCTAATTGGTCCATTTTTTCTTAAAAATCTATCTATACAATCAAGTAAATCTGCTCTTACCATAGACACTTCATCAATAACTATTGCATCTAAATCCTTATACAATTGAGCATCTACTGGCTTTATCTTTTCAGCTTTATCGGGTGTTATATCGGGTTTAAAGTTAAAAAAGGAATGGATTGTCTGTCCTGCTATATTTATAGCAGAAACACCAGTGGGTGCTAAAAAAACAACTTTTTTTCTGGTATTTTCCCTGAAATATTTTAGTAAGGTTGATTTACCGGTACCAGCTTTCCCGGTAATAAAAACATTTTTCTTTGTGTATTCAATTAAATGATATGCCCTTTCAAACTGCTCATTAAACTCAATTTGAGTATAATTCAAACTCATATGAACATTTTAACACTTTTTAAGTAATAAAAAATAAAAAAAGGGAGAGCTTAATTCAGCCCTCCCTTTTCAAACAATCAAAAATAATTTCTTAGAATAGACCTTTTACTTTTCCTGTATTAACATCTACATCAATTCTTCTAAATGCGGGGTCAGATGCAGTTCCGGGCATGAGTTTAATAGGACCAGCTACAGGAACAATAAAACCTGCTCCCTTAAATACAAGAATATCTCTAACAAAAAGCTTCCAGCCTTTGGGCACACCTTTTAAATTGGGATTATCTGAAAGACTTAAATGAGTTTTAACCATACATGTACCAAGCTCAGCAGAGGCAGGATCTGCTTCAAGGGTTTTGGCTTTTGCAAGAGCTTCTGGAGAATATTCAACACCATCTGCACCATAAACATTTGTGGCGATAAGATTAATTCTTTCTCTAAGTGGCGTACTCAAATCATAAAGGAATTTAAAATTGGTAGGTTCATTACAGGCATCAATTACTGCATCGGCAAGCTCTAGTGCTCCTTCTCCACCATACTGCCAGTGTTTGGAAAGGGCTACCCTTGCACCAGCCTGCTCACAAAGTCTTCTGACAGCCTTAATCTCATTTTCTGTATCAGTATAGAAAGCATTAATACAAACAACAGGATTGGCACCAGATTTTTTAACAATATTAACCATGTGAAGAAGGTTTTCACATCCCTTTTCCACATAAGCAACATTTTCTTTGCTATACTCTTCGGGGAGTGGTCTACCAGGTACGGGAATTGGAGCACCACCATGACTTTTCAATGCTCTTATCGTAGCCACTATCACTACTGCATTTGGAGTAAGACCTGAATACCTACATTTTAAATTCCAGAACTTTTCATAACCAATATCTGCTGCAAAACCAGATTCTGTTACATTATAATCTGCCAACTTAAGGGCTACCTTATCAGCAATAACCGATGACTGTCCAATTGCGATATTAGCAAAAGGACCTGCATGTACAAAGACTGGCTGCCCTTCTATAGTTTGAATTAAATTGGGATTTAATGCTGGAAGCATCCATGCAGTCATTGCACCTGCTACATCCAGATCCTCACAGGTGACTGGCTTACCAGATTTACTATAGCCAACCACAATTTTCCCGATTCTTTCTCTAAAATCTTTTAAATCCTTTGCAACAGCTAAAATTGCCATTACCTCTGAAGAAACAGCAATATCAAAACGAGACTCCATCATAAACCCATCTTGCTTGCTGCCCAATCCAATAATTATTTTTCTCAATGCCTGAGCACAGAAGTCCATTATCCAGCCCATCTGAACATTTCTTGGATCTATATCAAGCCTTTTTAGACCTCTTTTTGCTAATTCCTCATCAGTATAATTAAACTCATGTTGCATCCTCGATGTTAATGCAACCATGGCTAAATTATGGGCATTCATAATAGCATTAATATCACCTGTAAAACCTAAAGAAAACTCAGTTAAAGGGATACACTGAGAAAGACCACCACCAGCAGCAGAACCTTTAACATTCATTGTGGGACCACCGGAGGGCTGTCTTATAGCAGCACAGACCTTCTTACCTCTTCTACCAAGCCCCTGAACTAAACCAATTGTTGTAGTAGATTTACCTTCACCTAATGGTGTAGGCGTTATTGCAGTTACATCAACATATTTACCATTTGGCTTATCTTTTAATCTTTCGAGAACTTTTTGATAATCCACTTTTGCAATGTAATGTCCATAAGGTAACAATTCTTCATCAGTAATTCCAAGCTCCTCAGCAATCTGCTTTATTGGCTTCATAGTTTTTTCAGCTTCTTCTGCAATCTGCCAGTCCTTTAATTCCCCTCTCCCCAGTTTTTCAGCAATTTCTTTAAAAGTTTTCTCGCTTAATGGCATACTTTTCCTCCTTGTAATGTAATATTTTAATTACTTTTTGATAGACAAAAGACCAAACAAACTTCTACTATAGATTTGTTCACTCATCCCCCCAAAGAAAACAAATAAAAAAACTATGCAATTTTTACCATATTTAGAAATTAAATGGCAAGAGTTTTTTACTTTTCATTATAATTTTTAACCTCTGATTTCAATTTAAATATTTCTTCTGCCCCGTATCCAGAAAAAAGTAATGAATAAATTGAATTATTCGTTAAAAGAGGATCTACATCTTTATTAATAACTCCCTTTTTAACAAGATAATTCCAGCAATCAGTCCCGGGGATTGGTGAAAATTCTGCTAAATTTATTCTCACATTTAATTTTTTTAAAAAATTGATTCCTTCTTTTACTTCTTCTATCGTTTGTTCAGGTAAGCCGTACATCAGATAAACGCCTATTTCTTTTTTTGTAAAATTCTCTTTCTGTAAAATCCTAACGGCTTTAACAAAATCAGCATTGTCAACTTTATTGCCCATATCTTTTTGACGTACTGGATTTATAGTTTCAAGACTCAATCTTATAGTTTTAAAATTAGCCTTTTTGAAAAGGCGGGCTAACTCTTCATCAATAAATCTTGCGTGTAGCCCATTTGGTGTATGAAATCTTATATCTTTAAATTTTTTTATAATTTCTTTGAGCAATGGTTTAATATAATTTTCAGAATCAACAAGTAGAGCATCATCATAAAAAGCGAAATCCCTAACACCCAGATCATATAATTCAGATAATTCCTTTAATACTTCATCATTGTCTCTTCTAAAATATCTTTCATAAATCATTCTGGATGCGCAATAAGAACAACTAAAAGGACATCCATACGAAGTAATCACAGGAGCAAAGGGTAAGTTATTATAAAAATTAAGTTTATAATACGGTGTTCTTTTTTTTCCTGAACTTTTTATATTCAGATCTTCTAATAATTCATCAAATCGATAATCAATCCTTCCTTTATAAACATAATCTGCCCCAGAGTTTGATATAGCATGCTCATAATATAAAGTTGCGTATATACCACCTAATATTACGAATGTGTTAGGATAAAGTGACTTGATAATTTCGATTACCCTTCTAACCCCTGGATACCAGTATCCCATAATAGAAGTGACAAAAACGACATCGTATGGAGCATTATCCTTGACTTTTGCAATAAACTCTTCCTCTGAAATACCATATCTTTTATATTTAAAAGGGATATCTTTTATAACTTCTGGTTTTGAAACTTCTATTGACATATATTTCCCTGTGCCATAACTTTTAAATTTTTTTATCTCCAAACAATCTATAAAAGTAATTCCGCAATCAAACTGGCTTAAATATTCCGCAACCTGAAGCAGTCCTAATGGCCTAGCCCAGAAACAATAGGCAGAAAAATCGTAAATCCATGGGTTTATTAAAAGAAGATTCTTTTTCATCCGTGGGTTAAATTAATTTCCTGATATCAAAATTTTAAATTTATATTTTCAGCCTTTTATTATAGAATATTTAATTCTATGGTAAAAGAATATGATTTTATACTAAAAAAATTAAAAGTTGTCATTTTGCTTCTCATTTCAATAATTGTTTTAGGAACTCTTGGATTCCATCTATTGGAAAACTTAAATCTGATAGATTCTTTTTACATGACAATTATTACTGTTTCAACCGTTGGTTTCAGGGAGGTTAAAGAGCTTGATGTAGTTGGTAAAATCTTTACCTCTATTTTAATTTTAATCGGGGTTTCAACTGTAGCCTATGGATATTCCGTTATAACGACAATTATTATCGAGGGTGAATTAAAGCAGGTTTGGGTGTTCAAAAGGAGGCTTAAAATGTTAAAAAAACTTAAAAACCATTACATAATCTGTGGATATGGAAGAATGGGAAGTTATATTTGTAAAAAATTATCTCAAGAAAACTTACCATTCGTTGTTATTGAAAAAAATAAAGATCTGGCTTTAAAGCTGGAATCAGAGGGATACCTGCATCTAATTGATGACTCTTCGAGAGAAGAAGTTTTAAAAGAAGCAGGTATTGAAAAGGCAAAAGCATTAGTAAGCGTTGTTTCATCTGATGCTGATAATGTTTTCATAGTACTTACTGCCAGACAATTAAATCCAGATTTATTTATCATTTCAAGGGCCGCTGAAGAATCTTCTGAAATAAAGATGTACAAAGCTGGAGCAAATAAAGTAATTTCCCCGTATAAAATTGGTGGTGAACGTATGGCGCTTGCCATATTAAAACCAAGCGTTCTTGACTTTATAGAAATTGCAACAAGCACAGCAAAAAGTGAAGAAGCTATTTTGAAAATGGAAGAAATTTTAATAACTGAAAAATCACCACTCTGTGGAAAAACAATTATCGAGAGTAAAATTAGAGAAACAACCGGTGTAATAATAGTGGCAGTAAAAAAATCTAATGAAAAAATGGAGTTTAATCCAAAGCCATCGTATAAGATAGAGCCAAATGATATTTTTATTGCTCTTGGTAGTTCTAAACATTTATCGCTATTGGAGGACTTAGCTTATGGTAAAATTTAATGTTCATATGCCATATAATGAGAGAAAAAAGTATTTTAATAGATTTATTGAACTAAAGATTGGACCAGAAATATATTTTACTGGCCAAGACTTAGATAACTTAAATATAAAAGAGTTAGAGGGGATCAGCAAATCACTTCAAGAAAATAGATTAATTCCCTCTGTACATGCCCCTTTTCTTGATATAAACCTATCTGCAACAGATACAGCAATAGTTGAAGTTACACAAAAAAGACTGATGAAAACAATAGAATTAGCAGAAATTTTAAATGCCTCTGGAATTGTAATACATCCAGGATTTGATCCATATAGGTTCAGGGCAATGGAAGAATCCTGGCTTTCTTCGGCGAAGAAAAATTTAGAACCCATACTTAATAAAGCTGAAAAAGTAAAAATCCCTCTGGCTATTGAAAACATTTTTGATGAACACTATGAATATTTAAAAAAGATTATCATTTTCTTCTCATCTCCCTGCTTAGGACATTGCTTTGATACCGGTCATTTTAATATCTTTGCAAAGGTAAGCTTAGAAGAGTGGCTTAATAATATGAATAGATACATTTTTTCCCTTCATATACACGATAATTTAGGATATATAGACCAGCACCTTCCAGTGGGAGAAGGTTCATTTCCATTTACATTCTTCTTTAGCAAAATAAATGATAATATTAAATGGCAAACCCTGGAGATGCATAATGAACAAAGTGTAATAAAATGTGTTCAAAATATAAAATACTTTACGAATAAAACATCATGATTAATTATTATCACCAATGGGAAGAAAAGGTACTTAAAAATTGTCAAAAACCAGGTAGATATATCGGCGGTGAACTCCTAAGTACAAAAAAAGACTGGGAAAAAGCGAAACTTAGATGGGCACTCTTTTTCCCTGATATCTATGATTTAGGAATTTCAAACCTTGGAATAATCACTCTATATAGAATTTTGAATAGCCATCCCCATATTCTCGCTGAAAGATTTTATATGCCAGCATCAGATGTTATATCCATAATGGAACAAGAATCACTTTACCCACTTTCTTTAGAAAATAAAAAGCCTGTGAAAGATTTTGATATTTTAGGGATAACACTGCCCTATGAACTGACTGTCACAAATATTCTTAAATTTCTAAAACTATCAGGATTAGAATTAACAAGGCATCACGGTAGTTTTCCACTGATAATCGGCGGTGGAGCATTAGCATATAATCCCCTTCCCCTTATGCCATTTTTTGATGCCTTTGTTATTGGAGATGGGGAAGAAGTACTTTTCCCCATCAGTGAAATTGTTATGGAATACATCAATAACAAAGATAAAATACTCGAAGAGTTATCAAAAATTAATGGTATATTTGTCCCTAAATTCCATAAATCTTTTAATAGAAAAATAAACAGAATTTTTGTCAAAGACTTAAACAAATTTGAACCACCCTTACCCATTGTACCAATAGTGGAAGCAACGTTTGAAAGATTATCCCTTGAAGTGGCAAGGGGGTGCACAAGAGGTTGTAGATTTTGTTTCTCTGGAATGACAACAAGACCATGCAGGGAAAGGGACGTAGAAAAAATTTTAAATTTTATTGATTACGCAATAAAAAGAACAGGCTTTGATGAATTATCACCCTCTTCATTAAGTATAACTGATTTTTCATGCTTTAATATTCTCTTTGATGAGCTCTTTAAATACAGCAAAAAAAATAACATTGCACTTTCACTCCCCTCTTTGCGAGTAGGTAGTATAAAAGAAGATGTAGCCGAAAAAATAGCGGATTTTAGAAAAACAGGTTTTACTGTTGCCCCTGAAACGTCACCATCATTACAAAGAGCCTTAAATAAGAATATAGATTTTAATATGATGGCAAAGGATATTGAAACAGCTTTTTCCATGGGATGGAGAAATATTAAGCTTTACTTCATGATTGGACTTCCGGAGGAGTCCGAAAAAGACCTTTTAGAAATCAACGATTTTGTTAATTATATTTTAAAAACTGCAAAACATTTAAAACCCCATATAACTCTATCTTTTTCAAATTTTATCCCCAAGCCACATACCCCTCTTCAATGGGTAAAAATGGCAAGTATAAATGAATTGCTAAATAAGCAAAAAATATTAAAAGATCTATTTTATCCCAAAAAATCTGTATACCTAAAACTTCACGATCCTCATATGAGTATAATAGAATGCATCATAGCACGTGGCGACGAAAATACATCAGAATTACTTAAAGAAGCAGTCAATTGTGGATGTTTATTCGATGCATGGAATGACAAATTTAACTTCAAAAACTGGCTGGTAGCTTCAGAAAGATCCGGTATAAATTTTGATAAATACACTAAAGAATTCGATTTAGATGAGGAACTTCCATGGGACTTCATAAACACGGGTGTGGATAAAGAATTTCTGAAAAAAGAATATAGAAACTATAAAAATCAAATATCAACTTTAGATTGTAGAACCAGCTATTGCAGTGATTGCGGTATTTGCGATTTTAAAAACATCAGCCATATTTTTAGTAAACCCTTTCAAATACAATCTACAGAACAACTCAAAGAAAATGATAGAACTCCAAAAAATTATATAATTGTATATGAAAAGAAAGGTCCTTTGAGATTCTTGGGAAATTTAGATACATTGAAATTATGGCATAGAATGTTAAGAATTGCTGGCGTAAGATTAGAGTACTCAAAAGGGCACAATCCACAACCATTAATAGATGGTGGATGGGCTATTCCTTTAGGTATGATAAGTTATTGTGAAATTTTAAAATTTAAAGGTAATCTTGATGACCAAGATAAATTTCTAAAATCTTTGACAGAAATACTTCCGGAAGGATTTAAATTAGTAGATTGCTTCGAATATGATGATAAATTAGCTATGGATACATTTGCTCGAATATTTGAATTTATTTGCTATTCAAAGCCTGACGAAAGCATCCTTTCAAACAATAACTTTGACAATGTAAGTATAATCATGATAAAAAAAGATGGGAAAAAGAAAGAATTACCAGTTAAAGAACAGCTGATTAACGTGATTTTAAAAAATAATTATTTTGTTTTTAAAATGGAAATGAAACCCGGTGGTATAAAGCCCATCGACCTTGCGTCAAAAATTGCAGGTAAAGAAATTACTGCCTTTGACATAGAAAAACTTAGAGTATTTTGTGAAGGAGGAAAAATATTTGGCAAGAGAATTGATTATTAATGTAACACCTTTCGAAACAAGAGCAGTCCTTCTTGAAAATAGAACACCTATAGAAATTTTTATTGAGAGGGAAAACTTTCAAGAAAACACAGGTAACATATACAAAGGTAAGGTTCTAAGAATACTTCCAGGTATGCAATCAGCATTTATCGATATTGGTCTTGAGAAAGCTGCATTTTTATACGTAAAAGACCTTGCCCCATACTCAATTATAGAAGATGACCCCTTTGAAAGTTTTACTAATGAACCCAGTGACGATACAATTGAAATCAAAGAAGCTCATTCCAACCTGAGGATACAAGATATTTTAAAAGAAGGACAGGAAATACTTGTTCAAACCGAAAAATGTCCCAGGGGCACTAAAGGTGCAAGGGTAACGACTAATATTGCCATACCTGGTAGATATTTAGTATTACTGCCCTATGCAGAACATATTGGTGTTTCCAGAAAAATTCAAGATGAAAATGAAAAAGAGAGACTAAAAAAACTTGTAGAAGGCTTAAACACATCGAATATGGGTTTTATTGTTAGAACAGCTGCTGAAGGAAAAAATGATTTAGAACTTCAAAGAGATATGAATTATCTCATAAGACTATGGGAACATATTAAGACTAAGAGAAATTCTATGACAGCTCCATGCATTATTTATCAGGAATTAGAACTACCATTTAGATTGGTAAGAGACTTACCAGCTGAAGAAATAGGTAAAATAATTATTGATAATCAAGAAACTTATATAAAACTTATTAACTATATCAACATTTTCTGGCCTGAAGAACAAATTACGGTAGAGTATTATAATGATGAAGTCCCACTTTTTGATAAATATGGCGTTGAACTTGAAATCTCAAAAGCCCTTGATAGATATATATGGTTAAAATCTGGTGGATATATTGTTATTGATGAAACAGAAGCACTAACAATCATAGACGTTAATACCGGCAAGTACGTTGGTAAAGATAATTTAGAAACAACCATACTCCAGACAAACATGGAAGCAGCAAAAGAAATTCCCTATCAATTAAGACTTAGAAATATAGGTGGTATTATAATTATCGATTTTATTGATATGCAAGATCCAAAAAATAAAG
>ENA-ORXB01002159-ORXB01002159.1-sediment-metagenome-genome-assembly--contig:-NODE-2159-length-18085-cov-3.192470_pt1 | contig 18085 bp, 20 predicted proteins | sample MGYA00237863_ERZ511475 | MGnify/ENA primary metagenome ERZ511475 (study PRJEB26305, sample SAMN06343858) | sediment metagenome | isolation source: hot spring sediment | place: Canada: British Columbia... | reverse complement strand
TTTTTCAAGCAGAAGACGGCATACGAGATTGACATGTGACTGGAGTTCAGACGTGTGCTCTTCCGATCTGACGGCGCAGTGGCCGTCACGATCGAGCTCGAGCGAGACGAGCCTCCAGCTCGATGTGTGCGCCACCGGGATGCCGAGCTCGGCTGCACGCTGCTCCAGCACCCCGAGCGCCTCCGGGCGCTGCCGGGCGAAGACGGCCGGCGCGCCCGCCTTCAGGATGCCCGCCTTTTCACGGGCGATCGATTCGATCGAGTTGCCGAGATACCGCTCGTGGTCGAAATCGATCGGGGTGATGGCCGCCAGCTCCGGCTGGACGACGTTGGTGGCATCCAGCCGCCCGCCGAGCCCGGTTTCGAGTACGACGAGCTCCACGCCCAGCTCGCGAAACAGCAGGAAGGCCATGGCGGTGACCGTCTCGAAGTAGCTCGGGTGCGCCTCGAGCGCCTCGCGGCCGAGCAGATCCTCGGCGGCGGCGTGAACTTCCTCGAAGGCTTGCGCAAACTGAGCTTCCGAGACCGGCCGGCCGCCGATCTGGATTCGCTCGACCGGCTCGACCAGATGCGGCGAGATGTAGAGGCCCGTGCGGCGTCCGGCCTCGCGCAGCGCCGACTCCACCATGGCGCAAACCGACCCTTTGCCGTTGGTGCCGGCGACGTGGACGAAGCGACAGGCCCGCTCGGGATGGCCGAGAGCGCTTAGCAGCACGCGTATGCGTTCCAGGCCCAGCTTCGCCGTGCGCATCTCGTTGCCCAGCGAGTAGAGAAAGCGGACCGAGTCCGGGTAGGTGCGCATCGCCTCCGGTCTGTTTCCTTTCAGCTTATCAGCGGTCGGGAAGGCGGTGACAGGAAGTCGTCAGCTTTCGGCGTCGGCCTCCTTGTCGAGCCAGAGCAGCTCGCCCTGCACCCAGGGGTTGGTGCGCTGCTGTTCGGATGGGCGGCGGTCGATGAGGCCGAACCGCCGCACCGGCCGCGCCAGGCGCCGGGCCTCGCCGGCCAGCTCCTCGGCCAGCAGGCCCATGAGCGTCGTCCCGCCGGTGACGTTGACGTAAACGGATCCGGCTTGCGCCAGGCTCAGCCTGGCTTGTTCGCACAGTTTCGGGCGTTCCTCGATGCCGGCGAACGGGTCGTCGAAACGAAGCAGGTGGTGCTCGCCATGCCAGCCGGCACGCTCGAAAGCCTCGGCCACGCGCGGCTCGGTGGAGCGCGAGCAGATGGCCAGGACGGCATCGCAGGAGAAGCCCTCCCTGTTGAGGCCGAGCAGGGCGCTATAGAGCACGCCAGGCCGCTCGCCCACCGGGCTCACCAGCAGGCTCCGCTCGCCGCTGCCGATGGGCTCGAGCGAGATGCTCGGCAGGCGCCGCATCGTGCTTTCCCAGAAGCGCCGCACGGCGTCGAGCTTGGCCTTGAAGGCGTCGTCGTCGCTGGCGACCGCTTGCGGCCGCATCCCGTGGTGGTGCAGGCTGTTGCGGAGGCTGGTCAGGCTCTCCCAGAAGCGGGCCAGGGCCTGCTGCTCCGGACACAGGCGCGAGCGGAGGCCAGGATCTTGCTGGCGGCGAAACAGCGCGTCGAGCCGGTTCGCTGCCCGGCGCCGTACCGGCTTGAACTCAAGCCAACTCGTCCCCTCGCCGCAGCCGAGAACCGCCCAGGAGACTACCCACTCGTTCATCAGGCCGAGAGCCGAGCGCAGGTTCCCATGGGCGAGCAGGTCGTCGATGAGCGTGGCCTGCCGTTGCAGTTCTCTCTCTGTTAACTCGATCTCGGCCTTCCAGCCCTGGCCGGCCGCCGGCTCGTCGAGGCGGTAGGCGGCGAGCCACTCGTCGAGCTTGCCGGTAATCCGCTCGGCGAGCGGCAGCCGGAACTCCTCACGCAGTGCGCGCCGTAACGGTTTTGGCATCTCGCGCAAGAGGCGCTCGGCGACGCGGCCGAGCTCGAGCGGCAGGCCGGAGGCAAAGGCCTCCGTAGCCAGCCCCATCCACTGCGCGAACTGACCGAGATGGGGCGCCTTCCTCTCGGCCCGCCGAAGGAGGCCGGCCAGCGGCAAGGCGTCGCGGCTTTCCTTGAGCGTGTCGATGGCGTGGATCCAGCGGGGCAGCTCGAGCAAGGCCTTGAGGTCGAAAAACGGCCGTGGGGTCTCGAACTCGTAAGCGTAGTAGGCGGCTTCAATCTTGATGTTGCCGAGGCTTTCCAGATACAGCCCGCCGAGGTAAAGCAGAAGCGCGAAGTGCCGAGGGCCCTGGGTGAGATCGAGGGTAAGCCGGGCGGGGCTATGGCGCACCACAGCTTTGACGGCGCACTCGAGAAACTGGTCGATGTCCTTGGGGTTGATCCCGTCGGGCACCTCGACGGCCTCGACGGCCGCGAGACCTTGCAATAAGTCTCGAAGACTTGGGAAGGTTTGTGCGAGGGCATCCTTCGTGCAAAACGCCAGGACCTGGTCCGGTTGCTTCTCCGGCGCGAGGAGCTTGAGCAGGGCGACCGGGGCGAGCAAGGCGGGGCAAGGCTTTTCGTCGTCGGCGAGGCAGTACTCACCTTCTCTCGGGTTAAGCCCTAGCCCGGTCAAGAGTAGATGGCGGCTCATGGCGTCACTTCGAACAAAGATAGCCGAACGGCCGTGGAGGAGGCAAAATCGGCGCTGAAGCTAGACCCAATTCCCGTAAACTGGACTTGGACCGTCACCGGCGAAAGGAGGTACGCGATGGCCATCCTAGGGCGACTCAAGGAGATGCTGGATCAAAACGGCATCGCCTATACGCATCACGTCCACCCGACGGCCTACACGGCCCGTGAGGTGGCTCAGCTCGAACACCTGCCTCAGCACCGGTTTGCTAAAGCAGTGGTCTTCTGGGGCGACGAAGGCTATGCCATGGCGGTGCTGCCCGCCGACTACGTGATCGATTTGCAGGAGCTGCGCGCGGCGCTGGGACTGAAGCGGGCGCGGCTGGCGACGGAAAAGGAGCTGGCCGAGCTGTTCCCGGATTGCGAGCTGGGAGCCATGCCGCCGCTCGGAAACCTGTACAAGATGCCCACCTATGTCGAGAGCAGCCTGGCCGAGGAGGAGTGGATCGCCTTCAACGCCGGAACGCACCAGGACGTGGTCTATGTCCGCTTCGAGGATTTCAAACGGCTCACCAAGCCGCTGATCGTGCATTTCGCCCGGTTGGCTGCCGCCTGACGTGGAATCCCGTCCGACTTTTTGCGCGCCGGCAGCGTCTTAGGAGACGGAGAGCGAGCAAACGGAGCCCGAGCGTTGATCTTTCGGGAGGTGGAGGATCGCGACCTCGTCGGTAAGGCCCGGCGGGGGGACGTCGAGGCGTACAACTGTCTGGTCTCCCGCTGGGAGAAGCGTCTCTACAACTACCTCCTGAAGCTGGTCGGCGACCGGGAAGACGCCCTCGACTTGACGCAAGAGGTTTTCTTGAAGGCGTATCAGGCGCTGAGGAAGCTCGAGGACCCCTCACGGTTCGCCCCGTGGCTGTACCGGATCGCACACAACGAGGCCTACTCGCTGCTCAGGCGGCGGCGGCCGGAGGAGGAGCTCGACGAGATTGCGCCGCCCTGGGCCGCCTCGCGGCTGTTGCCCGCCGAGACGGCTCTGGCCGTGGCGGCGGCGCTCGGGCGCCTTCCCGAGGAGCAGCGCGAAGCCGTAGTTTTAAAGATCTACGAAGGCTTCAAGTTCGAGGAGATCGCCTCGATCCTGGACTGCCCGATCTCGACCGTCAAGTCGCGCGTCTACACGGCGCTGGACCGGCTCAAAGAGGCTCTGGCTCCGATCAGAACGCGAGGTGAAGCCGGATGAGTTGCGGGCAGATTGACTGGAAGGGCTACGTGTTGGGCGAGATTTCCCATCAGGAGCGGCAAGCGGCGGAGGCGCACGCGGCCGCCTGCCCGGCCTGCCGGGACGAGCTCGAGCGGTTGCGCCTGACCCAAGGCCTGCTTCAAAGCCTGGCCGAGGAGGAGATTCCGCAGCGGATCGCCTTTGTCTCGGACAAGGTGCTGGCGCCGGGCTGGTGGGCCAGGCTGTGGCAGAGCGGGCCGCGGCTGGGCTTCGCCTCGGCGGCCATGCTGGCGGCGGCGATCCTGGTGCATGCCTGGGTGCGGCCGCCGGTCCCCGTCCCGCCGCCGGCGCCCGATCGGGCGGCCATCGAAGCAATTGTTGAACGCGAGGTGGCGCGGCGCTTGGATGAGGCGGTCGCACGCGCAGCGGCTGACTGGGAAGCGCAGGAAGCCGAGCGAAGGGCGAAACTGCTTCGCGAGGTCCGCGAGGAGTTCGAGATCCGGCGCCGCGAAGAGCGGGCCCAGATCGAGCAGGCCTTCGAGGTGCTCCACAAGCGCCTGAATGTGATGCACCTGGCGAGCGCCTGGCGTGCGGAGGAGCGGTGAGGGGCGCGCTCGTTGGGGCGGCGATGGTGGCCGCCGCGCCGGGCGCTTTCGGCCGGACGCCGGTGGACCGGGAGGCGCTGGCTGCGCTCGAGAAACGCTTCGACCGCCGCATCGAAAGTTTCTCCATCGACGACCCGTTCTACCTGCTCGGAACCACGCGCGGCATCTATCTGGCCGGCTACGGCGTGGTCTTCACCGCCGAGCTCAATCTGGTGGCGGCGGCGGTGGTGACCCCGTTCCGGCCGGCCTTCACCAAGGAGCAGATTCTGGCGCTGCGCCAGAAGAAGCTGGCCCGTCTGGCCGAGCTCAAGCGCATGATGCGCGACATGCTCGTCGAAAGCGCCGTCAACCTCAAGAGCGTCCCCGAGGAGGAGTGGGTGGCGGTGGGCGTCACCCTGTTTTATTACGCTTGGGAGGACAAGACCGGCTTGCCCAGCCAGATCCTGATGCAGGGCCGCCGGCGCGTGCTCGCCGATTTCGCCTCCGGACGGATCGACGAGGCGGCGCTCGAGGCGCAACTTCGCCTGGAAGAATGGTAAGGGCGGCGATGCGGTTGGGCGAGATGCTCATGGCGAGGGGGCTGCTGGCGCCGGAAGACTTGGAAAAGGCGCTCGAGATTCAGCGGGAGCGCAATGAAAAGATCGGCAAGATTCTGGTGGACCTGGGCTTCGTCGCTCTCCGCGAAGTGCTGGGGGCCTTGAGCGAGCAGCTCGGCGTTCCGCTCATCGCCATCGAGGGTCCGCCCGCGGTGACGCCCGAGACCGAGAAGCTTGCGGCGCGCTTTTTGCGGCAGTTCCGCTGCCTGCCGGTGGCGGTGCGCGACGACGCGCTGGTGCTGGCGATGGCCGATCCGCTCGATTTTGAGACCATCGCCGCCGTGCGCAACGCGACCGGGCTCAGGGTCGAGCCGGCTCTGGCGGCCGAGCCGGAGATCCTGGACGCCATCGAGAAGTACTACAGCGGGCAGCGTGCCCCCGAAGCGGTGAGCCTGGCCGAGGCCGAGGGCCAGGCGAGCGAGGATCTCGAGCAGCTCCGCGACATGGCGAGCGAGGCGCCGGTGATCCGTCTGGTGAACGCCATGATTGCGCAGGCGGTCGAGAAGCGCGCCAGCGACATCCACATCGAGCCGTTCGAGAAGGAGTTCCGCGTCCGTTTCCGCATCGACGGCGTGCTCTACCCGCAGGAGCCGCCTCCGCGCGAGTTGCGGGCGGCCATCATCTCGCGCGTGAAGCTCATGGCCAAGCTCAACATCGCCGAGCGCCGCCTGCCGCAGGACGGCCGGATCAAGATCCGCACGCTCGGCCGGGAAGTCGACCTGCGCGTGTCGACGCTGCCGACGCTGTACGGAGAGAGCGTCGTCATGCGGCTGCTCGACCGTTCGGCCACCGAGCTGTATGATCTGCGCCGGCTCGGCTTCGACGAGCAGATGCTGGCGCGCATGGAGTTTTTCACCTCCCTGCCGCACGGGATCCTGCTGGTGACCGGCCCGACCGGCTCGGGCAAGTCCACCACGCTGTACTCGGCGCTCAAGCGGGTCAACAAGACCGACCGCAAGATCATCACCATCGAGGATCCGGTGGAGTATCAGATGGACGGGATCAATCAGATCCACGTCAATCCGCAGATCGGGCTGACCTTCGCCGCCGGCCTGCGGCACATCGTCCGCCAGGACCCCGACGTGATCATGGTGGGCGAGATCCGCGACCGGGAAACGGCCGACATCGCCATCCGGGCGGCGCTCACCGGCCACTTCGTCTACTCGACGTTGCACACCAACGACGCGCCGAGCGCGATTACGCGCTTGACGGATATGGGGGTCGAGAACTACCTCATCAGTTCGTCGCTGGTGGCGGTGATGGCGCAGCGGCTGGTGCGCGTCATCTGCCCCGCCTGCCGCCTCCCGGACGGCGCGCGCCTCAGCCCCGAGGGCGACGAGATCCCGGTGTGGCGCGGCGCCGGCTGCGAGCGCTGCTTCTTTACCGGCTACGCCGGGCGGGTGGGCATCTTCGAGCTCATGGAGATGAACGACGAGATCCGCAAGCTGATCATGGCCGGCGCCGACGCGGTCGAGATTACGCGGGCGGCGCGGCGGCACGGGATGCGGAGCTTGCGGGAGGACGGCTGGATGAAGGTCAGGCAGGGTTTGACCACCGCCGAAGAGGTCCTCCGCGTGACGCAGGAGTTCTAGCGCGGCATGGCGCCCTTTCACTTCAAGGCGGTGGCGAGCGACGGCCGGTTTCGCACCGGCGTGCTCGAGGCGCCGACGGAGCGCTCGGTGGCGGCCGAGCTGCGCAAGCAGGGCCTGGTGCCCGTCTATGTCGGGCTGCGCCCGCCCGGCGGCTTCGCCCTCCGTTTGCCCTCCTTCGGCGGCCGCCGCCGCAAAGACGTCCTGCTGTTTACCCAGGAGCTTTCCACGCTGCTCAATGCCGGCGTGCCGCTCGACCGCGCGCTGTCGATTACCGCCGAGCTCACTGTGCGCAGCGAGTTCCGCCAGGTGGTCTTGAACGTTCTCCGGGTGCTCAAAGGCGGCCGATCGTTCGCCGACAGCCTGGCGGTGCACCCGGAGTATTTCTCGGATCTGTACGTCAACATGGTGCGTGCGGGCGAGGCCAGCGGGGCCCTGGCGCCGGTCTTCGAGCGCCTGGCGGCCTTCGAGCAGACGCGGGACGATCTGCGCAACTACCTCATCTCGTCGCTGATCTACCCGGCGCTGCTCGTGCTGGTGGGCCTGGTGTCGATTCTCGTGCTCATGTATTTCGTCGTGCCGCGCTTTGCCGCCGTCTTCGAGCAGTCGCACCTGGCGATGCCGACGCCGACGCGCCTGATGCTCGAAGCCAGCCGCTTTGTCGAAAGCTACGGCTGGATCGGAATTCTGGCGGCCTTGGCGGCGGCGGCGGGTCTCCGCGCCTGGATCGCCACGGAGGCGGGCAGGCTCTGGTGGGACGCTTTCCGGCTGCGGCTGCCCGGGCTTGGCGAGGCGTTGCGCAAGGCCGAGACGGCGCGGTTTGCCTCGGCGATGGCGACGCTGATCGCTCACGGGGTGCCGCTTGTGGAGTCCATCGGGATTGCCGGCGCGATTCTCAACAACCGGCGGATGGCGCGCTCGCTTGCCGGGGTGGCCCAGGGGGTCAAGCGCGGCGAAGGCATCGCCGGCCCGCTCAAGCGGGCCGGCGAGTTCCCGCCGCTGGCCGGGCACCTGCTCACGGTCGGCGAGGAGACCGGACGGCTCGATCAGATGTTTGCGCGGATGGCCGAAATCTACGACGCCGAGACGCGCGCCTCGATCAAGCGCTTCACCTCGCTGTTTGAGCCGCTCATCATTCTGGTGATGGGCGTGCTGGTCGGCCTGCTGATTCTCAGCATGCTGCTGGCGATCACGAGCATTAACGAAGTGGCGGTGTAATGAACATGCAACGAAAAAGACTCGCGTCCCAGGCCGGTATCACCCTGATCGAGATGCTGGTCGTGGTGACCATCATCGCGCTGTTTGCGGCGCTGGTGGCGCCGCGGATGCTCCAGAAAAGCGATACGGCGCGCATTACGGCGGCGCGCGCCCAGATCAATTCCTTCATGACGGCACTCGGCGCCTACAAGCTGGACACGGGCGCCTATCCGACCACCGAGCAGGGACTGCGCGCTTTACGAACGCCCCCGCAGGGCGTCCGCCAATGGCAGGGACCGTATCTGCCGCAGGAGATCCCGCCGGACCCCTGGGGCAACCCGTATGTCTACCGGTACCCGTCCCAGCAGGGCGGCTCCGAGCCCGAGATCATCTCCTACGGCGCTGACGGCCAGCCGGGCGGCGAGGGCGTCAATGCCGACATTGTGAGCTGGAAGAGCCAATAAGGGGGCGATGCGGCGCCGCGGAGTCACGCTGCTCGAGCTGCTGATTGTGGTGTCGCTCATCGGGCTGCTCGTGGGCATCAGCTACCCTTCAGTGAGCGCCGGCGTCGATTCGCTCCGGCTGCGCGAGGCCGCCGACGGCATCGCCGGCCTGTGGAATTCGGCTCTCAACCGCGCCGAACGCCGCCAGGAGATCGTCGAGCTGGAGATCGCGCCCGCCGAGGGGCGCCTCCGGCTGCGCTCGAGCGGAGCGGGCGAGCTGCGCGGCTTCGAGCTGCCCGAAGGCGTCCGCATCCGGCGCCTGCTGCCCGAGACGCCGCTCGAGGCCGACCAGCCGCGGCGGTTCGCCCTGTTTCCCGGCGGCACCGTCCCGCGGGTGGCCATCGAGCTCGAAAACCGGCGGGGCCTCCGGCGCATCGTGCGGGTCGATCCCATCACGGGCGTGCCGAGGATCGAGACCGGGGAGGCGCGGTGAGCGAGCGCGGCTTTACGTTGCTTGAGGTCCTGGTGGCCACGGCGATCATGGCCACGGCGGTCGTGGCGCTGCTCGGCAACCTTTCGACCTCCTTGAGCAACGCCTCGCGCCTGTCGGATTACGACCGGGCGGTGCTGCTGGCGCGGCGCACCATGGACGATCTGCTGCTCCAGCCGAACCTCCCCCGGATGAGCGTGCTCGAGGGGGTCTATGAGCCGGCCGCCACCGGGCTTCGCGGCGGCTGGCGGGCGCGCCTCGCGCTGTTCGAGCGGCTGCCGGGCGCCGCCCCGGGAACGCCGGCGCTCGAACGGATCGAGCTCGAGGTCTGGTGGGAGGGCGCCGGCGGGCGCCGCACGCTCGCGCTCGAGTCGTTCCGCCGGACCGTTCTCCGGCCCGAGGATCTGGTTTTTGAGGCGCCGCGATGAGCTGCGGAGGTCGCCAGGAGAGCCCGGGGCGTTCGGAATCCGGCGTCACCCTGCTCGAGCTGCTCATCGCCGTTTCGCTGGTGAGCCTGCTGAGCGCGGGCATACTCATGGCGCTGCGCGTGGGCCTCAACGCGATGGAGAAAACCAACAATCGGCTGCTCGACAACCGCCGCGTCACCGCGGTGCAGCGCATCCTCGAACAGCAGGTGGCCGGGCTGATGCCGGTCGTCGCCGATTGCCAGACCGGCCCGGCGGCGGCGCCCGGGCGCATCCTCTTCTTTCAAGGCGCGCCCCAGACGATGCGATTCGTCTCCAGCTATTCGCTCGAGGAGGGCGCTCGGGGCTATCCGCGCATCCTCGAATACCAGGTCCTGCCAGCCGAGGACATGGACGCGGTGCGCCTGGTGGTGAACGAACTCCTCTATTGGGGCCCGGCTTCGACCGGGGCGCTGTGTCTGGGGCCGAATCCCGAGCGGCCGGGTATCCTCTTCCGGCCGGTTCAGGTCGGCCCCCAGTCGTTCGTGATCGCCGATCGGCTGGCCTTCTGCCGGTTTTCCTACCTCGAGCGATTGCCTCCGCCGGTGCCGGGGCGCTGGGCGCCCGTATGGACGCGTCCGGATCTGCCCGCCGCCATTCGGGTGGAGATGGCGCGCAAGGAGGAGGATCCGAGCCGGCTGCCGCTGCTGGCCGCCTCGCTGGCCGTGCGGGTGAACAAACTGCCGGGCCTTGTCTACGCCGATGAGCTCTATCTCGGCCAATAGCCGCGGCGGGGCCCTGCTGGCGGTGCTCTGGCTTGCCGCCGCGCTCGGCGCGATCGCCTTTTCCGTCGCCGCCACGGTGCGCGGAGAGACGGAGCGCACCGCCACGGCCGTGGAGACTCTGAAGAGTTACTACCTGGCGACGGGCGCCGTCGACCGCGCGCTGACGTATATGCTCTGGGGTTCGGCGCACCGCAACCCGGACGGCTCGCCGCGCTACTGGGCGCAGGGGGTTCCCCGGCTCTACTTCCGGTTCCCGACCGGCGATGCGGTGGTCGAGATCCTCCCGGCGGCGGCGAAGTTGAACCTGAACACGGCCGGCGAGGAGGATCTGTTTCGCCTGCTCGTGGTGCTCGGCGCCGAGCCGGAGCGAGCGCGCCTCATCGCCCGGGCGATTCTGGACTGGCGGAGTCCGGCGCCCGGAGGCCTGTTGACGCTTTTCGACCGATTCTACCTGGCGCGGACTCCGTCTTTTCGCGCGCGCCACGCGTCTTTTGAAGAGACCGAAGAGGTGTTGCTGGTTCAAGGCATGACGCCGGAACTCTTCTATGGCACCTATGAGCGCGACCAGGACGGCCGCCTGCGGCGGCGGAGCGGTTTTCGGGACTGCGTTTCCGTCTACGGTTCGGCGGGCCGCATCGACGTCAATTCGGCCGATCCGGCGCTGCTCGCCTCGCTCGGCCTCAATCCGGGCGTGGTCGCCTCGATCGTCGAGCGTCGCCGCCTGCGCCCCTTTCTGTCGATGGAGGAGCTCGAGCCGCTGCGGCAGTTTGGCGGTCCGGGCGCGCAGCGGCTGGGCATCGGCGGCCTGTCGATCTACACGCTGCGGGCGACGGCCCGGCTGCGCCGCGACGACGGCTCGCTTTCGGAGGTGCGCCGCAGCGTGGCCGCGACGGTGAAGTTTCTGGGGCCGGGCTTCGACACACCCTACCATCTGCTGCGCTGGCACGACAACGAGCCGGCCGATCTGAGCGACTGGCAATGAAGACGGGCGAGTGGAGGAAGTGGCTGGCGGCGGGCACGGGCGTCGGCATCGAGATTCGCGGCGACCGCCTCGAGGCGATGCTCGTACGCGTGCGACCCTGGGGCGTCCAGGTGGCGGGCATGCTCTCGATCGAGCGCTTCCGCGAGCGGCCCGCGGCGGACTGGGGCGCCGAGTACGCCTCGTTCTTGCGCGAGCACGGCGCGAGTCATCTGGCGGCGGTGGTGCTGCTGCCGCGCCATGAGCTGACCGTGCGCTATGTGAGCCTGCCGGGCGTCTCCTCGAAGGATCTCCCCGCTGCCGTCGAGTTTCAGCTCGATGAGTTGCACCCGTATGGGGAGGAGGAGGCGCTTCACGGCTGGGCCCGGACGCTTGACGGTACAGGTGTGCTGATCGGCATCGCCCGCGCCGAGCTCATCCATCGGTACGCCGCCTGGTTTGCCGAGGCGGGAATCCGGGTGGCGGCCTTCACCTTCTCGGCGGCCGTCTTGCACGCTGCGACTCGTCTGCTTACGCAGCCGCCGGAAGGCGGATTCCTCGCGCTCGAGGAGGGGCCGGCCGGTCTGGAAGCCTACGGGGAGAGCGCGGCGAGGCCGGTCTTCTCCGCCGTCTTCGACCTGGCTCCGGAGCGCGCGGCGGCGCTCGTGCAAGCGGAGCTCCGCCTGAACGAAGAAGGCGCGGTGCGAAGGCTGTGGGAGCTTCTGCCCGCGCCCGCGGCCGTGCCCGAGGGAGTCGAGCTCGGCGGGCGCGCCCTCCTCTATGCGACCGCGATGGCGGCGGCCTGCCCGTGGCTGGCGGTGAAAGCCAACCTGTTGCCGGAGCATCAGCGCGCCTCCAGTTCCCGCGCCGTCTACATCCCGACGCTCGCCCTCGCGGTGCTGCTCGTGGGAGCGCTGGCCGCGCTGGTCGCCTACGGCCGGATCGAAGATCGGCGCTACCTGGCGGCCTTGGAGCAGGAGATCGCCCGCTGGACGCCCCAGGCGGCCGAAGTGCGTGAGCTCGAGGCGAAACTGGAGGAGCTGCGCGCGCGGCGGCAGGAGATCTATCAGTTTCGCCTGCGCTCCCGCGCCGATCTCGATGCCCTGCTCGAGCTGACGCGCCTGCTCGAGCCGCCGACGTGGCTGGCGAGCCTACAGCTTTCGCGTACGGCGGTGCAACTGGCGGGTGAGACGACGCGCGGCCCGGAGCTTCTCCGGCTGCTCGACCGCTCGCCGCTGTTCGGCGCCTCGCAGTTCACCACGCCGATGACGCGCGTGGCGGGCGGCGAGAGCTTTGCGATCCGCGCCGAACGCGAGGCGCTGGTGCTGGAGCGGACGCCATGACCCTGACCGACCGCGACAAGCGGGCGCTCGTGCTGCTGGGCGTCGCCGTCGCCCTGATGCTCGCAGTCCGCGTGTGGCTCGACCGTTCGGAGGCGGCCCCGACGGTGGCCCCGGCGAGCTCGATTCAAACGGCCGAGGAGCGTCTGGCGCATGTGCGCCGTCTCGCTGGACAGGCGCCGGTGCGGCAGAAGCAGATCGAGGCGCTCACGGCCGAGGTAGCCGGATGGGAAAAAGGGCTGATCGCGGCCGATACGGTGCAGCAGGCCCAGGCGCAGATGCTTCAGATCTTGCGCCGGCTGGCCTCCGCCCAGGAGCCCAAGCTCGAGTTCCGCAGCGAGGAGATCGGTCCGGTTCGGCCGCCCGGCAAGGAAAGACACTACGGCGAGGCGCTGGTGACGGTGTCGTTCGTTGCCGGCATCGAGCAGCTTGTGAATCTGCTGGCCGATCTGGCGGCACAGCCCGAGGCGCTCGGCACCGAGGAGATTTCCATCAGCGGCGCCAACCCGAAAGACAAGACGCTCGCGGTACGCCTGACGGTGGCGGGGCTGATTCCGCCGCGCCTGGCGCCCGAGGCGAAGACGATGGGCTCGCTATGACGCGGCGGCTGCATCTGGTCAACCTGGCTTTGGTGGCGCTCCTGCTGCTGACAGGCTGGCAACTTCGCCAGCGCTGGGCAGAGGCGCGCGAGCGCGAACGGCGCGTGTTGGGCGTCAGTGCGGAGAGCGCTCCGGCGATCGAAGAGCCGCCGCTTGCCGCTCCCGAGCCCCCTCGCGCCAGCGACTATCTGCTCGTGGCCGAAAAGCTCCTGTTTGCACGGGACCGCAACCCGGAGGTGGTCATCGAGCTGGCGGCGCCCAAGCCGGTGCCTCCGCTGCCGGTGGCCTACGGGGTTCTCGATCTCGGCCGCGGGCCGACCGTGATCATGAGCGAGCGCCCCGGGCAGCCGCAGCGCGCCTACCGCGTAGGGGACCAGATCGGCGAGTTCACCTTGGCGGAGATCACCGCCACCGAGGTGGCTTTCCTCTGGGAGGGCAAGAAGATCCGCAAAAGCGTCGAGGAGCTCAAGCCGGCTGTGGAGGAGCAGGCGACGCAGCAGGCGGAGGCTCCGGTACCGGCGTCCCCGCCGAAGGCCCAAACGGCTGTGGTCGCGAGCAAAGCGGAGGCCGGTCCGAGCGATATCGACCTCGGCGGGGGAATCCGGGCATGCAGGCCCGGGGATCCTTCGCCGCCCGGGACCGTCTCCGGCGGATACCGCAAAGTGGTCACTCAGACGCCGTTCGGGCAGGTGTGCCGATGGGAGCCGGTGAAGTGAAGGCGAGTATGGAGGTTTCGAATGTTGCGGTTTGGTGTTCTGGTATTGGCGATAGGCGTTTTGGCGGCGCAGCAGTCGCCTCCGGCGGCGAAGGCGCCCGAGAAGCGATCGGCGGCCGAGGAGCGACGCCGTACTCCGGCCGCCAAGCCGCCGGCCAGCGGGCAGCGCCTGGAGCTTCCCAAGGATGCGGTGGAGACGGCGCCGTTCACCTGGCGTTGGACCGACAAAGAGGGCAAGCGATGGATCTACCGGCAGACGCCGTTCGGGCTGGTGCGCTTTGAGGAGCGGGAGACCGTCGCTGAGCCGGCCCCGGGCGGCCAGCCGCAGCTAGAGGCCTTCGAGGAGGGCGAGCGGGTGCGCTTCGAGCGTCTGACGCCTTTCGGCAAACAGCGCTGGTATCGCCACAAGCAAGAACTCGAGGGCGAGGAGCGCGAGGCGTGGCAGCGCAGCCGGCAAAGCGGCGCATCGGGCGCGTCCGAGGAGAAACCGGAGAAGCACGAAAGATGAGGTCGTCGTCTTGTCGGACTATTCTTGGCTTGGTGCTTTCCCTGGCTTTGTGCGCCCAGGTGCCGCCGGGTTTGCCGCCCGGTTTCGGTCCCCGAGCCGTTCCGGAGCCGCAGCAGGAGCCCCCAAAGCCCGAGCCGGCCAAGCCCGCCAAACCGGCGGCGCCCCAGCCGCAGCCCGAGGCCCCCGCCGGGGAGCGGCGCGTCCCGACGGGCACGCTTAGCCTTCAAAACGCCTCCTTGACGGAGGTGATCGACGCCCTGGCGCGGCAGCTCGGCATCAACTACATCCTCGATCCGCGCGTCAAGGGCAGCGTGACGCTGAACACCTACGGAGAGATCCGCGAGATCGACACGCGCTCGCTGCTCGACATGATCCTGCGCATCAACGGGGCGACCATGGTCAAGGTCGGCGATCTGTACCGGATCGTTCCGCTATCGGAAGCGCCGCGCCTGCCGATTCCGCCTCAGACGGACCTGAAAGAGATTCCCGAGGATGATCAGATCATGCTCAATCTGATCTTCCTGAAATACGTGACCGTCGAGGAGCTGTCGAAGTTGATCGAGCCCTTCATCGGCGAGGGCGCCCAGACCTGGGCCTACACGCCGGCCAATCTTCTGCTGATTCTCGACAGCCGGCGGAACATGCGGCGGACGATGGAGTTGGTGGCGCTGTTCGACAGCGACACGCTGGCCAGCCAGAGGATCCGCGTCTATGAAGTCCAGCATGGCCGGCCCACGGAGATCGTCAGCGAACTCGAGCGGGTGCTGGGCGCCATTTCCCTCAGCAAGGACCAGGCGCCGATCAAGTTCCTGCCCGTGGACCGGCTGAACCTGATCGTTGCGGTGGCGCCGAACCCGGGGGCTTTCGAGCAGGTCGAGGTCTGGATCAAACGTTTCGATCAGCCGGTGAAGGTGACCGCCGGCGCGGTGGACAACTATGTCTACCGGGTCAAGTACGGGCGGGCCGAGGCGCTGGCCATGGCGATCATGTCGCTTTACAGCGGGCTCGGTCCCTGGGCCATGATGGGTTTCGGCTCCACCTACGGCCTGTTTTCGGGCGCCGCCGCCGGCTTCGGCAACCCCTATGTGGGCGTTGGCGGCTTCGGGATGATGGGCGGCTACGGCATGCCGGGCGCCTATGGCATGGGCGGTTTCGGCATGGCCCCCTACGGGATGGGCGGGTATGGAATGGGCGGCTATGGCATGCCCGGCGCCTACGGCATGGGCGGCTTCGGCGGCTATGGGATGGGCTACGGCGGCTTCTACCCGGGGACCATGGCCGGTCCGGCCGTCGGCATGACGCAAGCGCCCGGCGCGAGCCGGCAGGCAACCGGCGCGACGGTCGCCGGCCAGGAGCAACGCGGCGCCTCGACGCCCCCCGACCTCACCGGCTCCTACCTCGGCATGGGGGGCGGCTGGGGCGCCTGGACGCCGCGCATCGTGCCCAACCCGCTCGACAACACCATCCTGATCCAGGGGACCCCACAGGAGTATCAGCAGGTTCGCAAGCTTCTGGACGAGCTTGACATTCCTCCGCGGCAGGTGTTGATCGAAGCCAAAATCTACGAGGTCTCGCTCACCGGGGCCTTTCGCTCCGGCGTGAGTGCGTTCTTGCAACGGCTGGGCGCCGCGCCGACCCCGGGCGCCCCTAGCGCTTCGCAACAGCTTACCGGCAGGAGCTCGGCCAACGGCTTGAGCCTCTCCATCGCCACGCTAGTCGGCAAGAGCCGAGAGCTGCTCGCCTTCCTGGAAACGCAGGAGGTGACGTCGCGCGCGAAAGTGATCTCGGCGCCGAGCGTGCTGGCCACCGACAGCATCCCGGCTTCGATCAATGTCGGCACCGAGGTGCCGACGCTCGCCGCACAGGCGGTCTCGCCGATTCAGACCGGCGGGACTTCTCTGTTCACCAACAGCATCCAGAACCGCAACTCCGGCGTGACGCTTCAGATTCTGGCCCGCGTCAACCCCAGCGGCATCGTGACGCTGATCATCAACCAGGAGGTGAGTGCGCCGCAGCCGCCGCCGGCCGGCGGCATCCAGTCGCCGTCGTTCACCAAACGGACCGTGCAGACGCAGGTGACGCTCAATGACGGCGACACGATCGCCATCGGGGGCATCATCAACGAGAGCGCCACCGAGTCGAGCGCCGGCGTGCCCTACCTGCACCGGCTTCCGGTGCTGGGCTCAATCTTCGGAAGCAAGTCCAGGGACAGGGAGCGCACCGAGCTGGTGGTCTTCATGACGCCGCGGGTGGTCTACGACCTCAACCAGGTGGTGGAGGCGAGCGAGGAGCTGAAATCGCGCTTCAAGCGCCTCAGCCGCGAACTGCGCAACCTGGAGTGAGGGCGCGCCTGTGGAAACGGACCTCCCGGTGTTGTATGAAAGAAGGTAGGGAGGTTCAAGATGCCGCGGTACGTGTTTCTGTGTGTCGACTGCAAGAAGGAGTTCGAGAAGTGGATGCACATGGACGAGCTGGGGCGGACGGAGGTGGTCTGCCCGCATTGCGGCAGCAAGAAGGTCGAGCAAGCCGTCGCCACCTTCTCGGCGGTGACCTCGAAGAAGAGCTGACCTCCGGCGGCGGGTTCGCCCCCGGAGGCGGGAGGCCGGAAGAGGAGGGCAGCCTCTGTATCTTTTGTGAGCGGCGCCTTTTACGAACTTTCGCCCCTTCTGTGCGTGCCTACACGCAGCGGCCCGGCCCCTGAGTCGCGCCGCGGCGTTTGCGCCCTTTGTTTCTGCTAGGTTAGGCGAAAGGCTCGTCTGGTATGAGAATTGCCAGAGTAGCAGGTGAGATTCGTTTATGGCCTACGTTATCACTGAGACTTGCACCAAGGACAACGAGTGCATCGAGGCCTGCCCGGTCAACTGCATTCATCCGACGCCCGAAGAAGACGGCTACGCCGACGTGCCGCAGCTTTACATTCATCCGGAGGAGTGCATCGACTGCGGCGCCTGCATTCCGGTCTGCCCCACCGAGTCGATCTTCGTGCTCGAAGAGCTGCCCGAGCAGTACAAGGACGCGATTGCGCGCAACCGCGCTTACTTCGGTCTTTAGGCAAGGCTCGAGGCCCGCGGAGCCGCGGCGGCCGGCGCGCCGCCTGTCCGATAATGGACGTCTGTGCAGAACGAGCCGCCGCTGATTGAGTACCGCAATGTCACCGTCAATCGGGGACAGCGAATCGCTCTGGAGAATGTGAGCCTGTCCATCGGGCAGGGGGAAAATGTGGCCATCCTCGGCCCGAACGGAAGCGGCAAGTCCACCCTCATCAAGACGATTACCCGGGAATGCTACCCCCGTCTGATTCCCGGCTCCTCGCTGCGGATCCTCGGCCGGGACACCTGGAACATCTTCGAGCTCCGCCCTCTGCTCGGCGTCGTCTCAAGCGATCTCGTCTTGTCGTGTCTCGGACCCTACACGGCCCGGGAGATCGTGCTTTCCGGTTTTTTTTCGAGCATCGGCCTTTGGCCGCACCACCATGTCCGGCCGGCGATGGAGGAGAAGACGGACCAGGCGATGGAGCGGCTCGAGGTCGCTCACCTGGCCGCAAGGCCCATGACCGAGCTTTCGACCGGGGAGGCGCGCCGGGTGGTGATCGCCCGCGCGCTGGTGCACGAGCCTAGGGCCCTTGTCCTGGACGAGCCGACGGCCAGCCTGGATCTGCACGCCACCTACGAGCTCCGCTGCACCTTGCGCCGGATTGCCGCCGCCGGGACCGGAATCATCATGGTGACGCACCATCTCGACGACATCATCCCCGAGATCGGGCGCGTCATCCTGCTCAAGGCGGGCCGTGTCTTCGCGGACGGGCCGAAAGAGGAGATCCTCACTGCCGATCGGCTGGCGGCCCTCTTCGGCACCCGCTTCGAGCTGGTGCGCCGCGACGGCTACTATCATCTTTGGTGAACGCCGCTCAGCTCAGCGCCGGCTCGCCCTGGGCGCGCAACTCCTCGAGGAAGGCTTCGCGCCGCCGGACAAGCACCGAAGCCGTCAGCGTGACCGAGCGCCGAGATCGGAAGAGCACACGTCTGAACTCCAGTCACATGTCAATCTCGTATGCCGTCTTCTGCTTGAAAAAA
>ENA-ORXB01002157-ORXB01002157.1-sediment-metagenome-genome-assembly--contig:-NODE-2157-length-18095-cov-3.688534_pt1 | contig 18095 bp, 18 predicted proteins | sample MGYA00237863_ERZ511475 | MGnify/ENA primary metagenome ERZ511475 (study PRJEB26305, sample SAMN06343858) | sediment metagenome | isolation source: hot spring sediment | place: Canada: British Columbia... | reverse complement strand
TTTTAGTAAACTTATGGATTTTACTAAAATTCAGCAATAATAGATGGGGGTAATATGAGTAAAAAATATGTTTATTTTTTTGGAGAAGGTAAAGCCGATGGTAAAGCAGATATGAAAGAACTGTTAGGCGGTAAAGGTGCAAATTTAGCAGAGATGTGTCATTTAAAAATTCCTGTACCTGCTGGCTTTACAATTACTACTGAAGTATGTACTTATTATTACAAGCACAATCGTACTTATCCAAAGGAACTGGAAAAACAGGTGAAAGAAGCATTAACTAAGGTCGAAAAAATTATGAAAATGAAGTTTGGCGATCCAGATAATCCCCTTTTAGTTTCTGTAAGATCTGGTGCAAGAAGCTCTATGCCAGGTATGATGGAAACGGTCTTAAATATTGGCTTGTGTTCTAAAACTATACCAGGGCTTATTAAAAAAACTAAGAATCCACGTTTTGTATATGACGCATATAGAAGGTTAATCATGATGTATTCGGATGTAGTTATGGAAAAAGCTGCTGGCATAGAACCTAAAGATGGTCATGGGATAAGGGTACAACTTGACAAAATGCTAGAAGAATTGAAACATAAAAAAAATTACAAAAGTGATGCAGATCTCACCACAGAAGATTTGAAAGATTTGTGTGAGAAATTTAAGAAAAAAGTTAAGGAAGTTCTAAAAAAACCCTTTCCAGATGATGCCTATGAACAATTATGGGGTGGCATCGGGGCTGTTTTTGCTTCATGGAATGGGAAAAGGGCTGTTTCTTATAGAAGAATAGAAGGGATTCCAGACGATTGGGGGACAGCGGTTAATGTTCAAGCTATGGTTTTTGGCAATATGGGAGACACATCAGCAACTGGTGTTGCATTTACAAGAAATCCTGCTACTGGTGAAAATGTTTTTTATGGTGAATGGCTACCTAATGCACAGGGTGAAGATGTTGTTGCTGGAATTAGAACACCAAACCCACTTAATGAAGCAACAAAAAATGAACATAATAAACACCTACCTTCATTAGAGAAGGCAATGCCAGAAGTATACAAGGAACTTCTTAAAATCAGGGAAATTTTAGAAAAACATTACAAAGATATGCAGGATATTGAGTTTACTATTCAAGAAGGCAGACTCTGGATGTTACAGTGTAGAGTTGGTAAAAGAACAGGCACTGCTGCGCTTAATATGGCAATGGATATGCTTAAAGAAAAACTTATAACTGAAAAAGAGGCAATTCTTCGCGTATCACCAACTCAATTAGATGAGTTACTTCACCCAATAGTCGATCCATCTGCTGAGAAAAATTTAACACCCTTAGCCAAAGGACTTCCAGCCGGACCTGGAGGTGCTTGTGGTGCTATTGTGTTTACTGCAAAAGATGCTGTTGAGGAAACTAAAAAAGGTAAACATGTAATACTTGTGAGAGAAGAAACAAATCCAGAAGATGTTGAAGGTATGAGAGCTGCTGTTGGCATTTTGACCGCCAGGGGAGGAATGACGAGCCATGCAGCTTTGGTTGCAAGAGGATGGGGTAAGTGTTGTATCGTCGGTTGTAGTGCTCTAAAAATTGATTTTACAAAAAAACAATTAAAAGTTGGTGACAAAATATTTAAGGAAGGTGACTATCTTACTCTAAATGGTACCAAGGGCTACGTTTATGAAGGCAAAGTTAAGATGGTCGACTCTACTGAAAATCCAAGATTTAAATCATTTATGAAACTCGTTGATAAATACCGCTACTTAAGAGTTAGAACCAATGCAGATACTCCAGAAGATGCAAAAACTGCATTAGAGTTCGGTGCAGAAGGTATTGGTCTCTTTAGAACGGAACATATGTTTTATGGAAAAAATTCAGAAAAACCCCTTTTCTATTTGAGAAAAATGATTGTTGCTACAAATGAAGCAGAGAGAAGAAAGGCATTAGATGAGTTATTCCCATATGTTAAAAAGGATATAAAGGATACTTTAGCTGTAATGAAAGGGCTTCCTGTAACAATTAGATTACTTGATCCCCCATTACATGAATTCGTTCCTAATAATATTGAAGAGAGAAAGAAATTGGCTAAGAGTTTGAACATTTCTATTGAAGAGTTTAATAAAAGAGCAGAAGAGCTCCATGAAACAAACCCTATGATGGGACATAGAGGAGTTAGATTGGGCATTACCTATCCAGAAATAACAGAAATGCAGATAAGAGCAATTTTTGAAGCAACGGTTGAATTAAACAAATCTGGTAAAAAAGTAATACCAGAAATAATGATTCCGGTAGTTGTTACTAAAAATGAATTAGATCAACAAAAATCAATTGTTGAGAAAGTATACAATGAAGTATGCAAGAAATATAAAGTAAAAAAGATCGACTATCTTTTTGGCACAATGATTGAGATACCAAGAGCAGCTCTAACAGCCAATAAAATTGCAGAAACAGCAGAATTCTTTTCATTTGGTACAAATGATTTAACACAGATGGGATTCGGTTTTTCAAGAGATGATATAGGTTCTTTTCTATCAGATTATCTGGATAATAAAATTCTACCAGCAGATCCTTTTCAGACTTTAGACCAAGAAGGGATAGGTGAGCTTATTACTATTGGCATAGAAAGGGGAAGAAAAACAAGACCTAACTTAAAGGTTGGAATTTGTGGTGAACATGGTGGAGATCCAAAATCGATTGAATTTTGCCATAAAGCTGGAATGGATTATGTAAGTTGTTCACCATATCGTGTACCAGTGGCAAGACTTGCTGCAGCTCAGGCGGCAATAAAATTTCCAAAGAAAAAATAAAATAACATGTTTATTATGGGGAGGGTTAATTTATTTACTACCCTTCCCTTTTCACACTTAATATTTTTTTCTCATATTTGAAGAAAGAATACCCAGGCTTTCTCTGTATTTTGTTACTGTTCTTCGGGCAATATTATATCCCTTCGCTTTTAATATATCAGAAATCTCCTGATCGCTTAATGGAGATTTTGGATCTTCTTTCTCAATTAGTTCTTTAATAACCTGTTTAACGCTGATTGATGCGACATCTTCTGAACCAATTTTTCTTATCCCCGTGCTAAAAAAGTATTTCATTTCAAACAATCCATTAGGAGTAAGCATATATTTATTACTCGTTACTCTGCTAATAGTTGATTCATGCAATTCAAGCATACCTGAAAGATCTTTTAAAGTTAGAGGTTTCATATAGTTTATACCTTTATCAAAGAAATCTTTTTGATATTCCACAATCGCTTTAGCAACACGTAAAATTGTACTTCCCCTTTGATGGATACTCTTAACAAACCAGTGGGCATTTTTAATCTTTTCCTGTAAGAAATTTTTTGTATTTTCATCAAGTTCTTTATTTTTTAACATCATTTCATATTGCCTGTTTATTTTTAAAGATGGTATTCCTTCTTTATTTAAAATAACCTTATATTCATCACCATCTTTAAATACAAAAACATCTGGTTCAATATATTGATTATCATATTCTGAGAAACCAAATCCCTGTCCTGGTTTTGGATTGAGTGATTTAATGATTTCAAAAGCATGTTCAATTTCATCAATTGAAACAGCTAAACTATGAGCAATTTTTTTAAAATTCTTTTTAGACAGATCCTCTAAATGATTGATGATAATGTTTTTTAATAAATCCTTCTTATCGGTGTCAAAAACTTCAACTTGAACTAACAAACATTCAGAAAGATTTCTTGAGCCAACTCCAACTGGATCAAAGCATTGTATCTTTTTTAAAACATCCTCAACTGTCTCAGAAGTTACATGTAGTTTTTGAGCTATTTCATCTATTGATACTCTTAGATACCCGTCTGGATCGATATCGCCTATTATTTCTTCACCAATACGTTGTTCTTCGGGTGCAAAATGGCTTAGATTTAATTGCCAGAGAAGATGGTCATACAAATTTGGTTTTCTCGTAGCAAAATTTTCCCAAATATTTTCATCATCTTCATCATAAGAATTTTGTTGATATGATCTATATTTGGCTTCATATTCCTCACGTAATTTAGAATAGTTTTCCAATATTTTTGATACTTCAAGATCTTCCGAGTTCTCATAGATTTCAGAATCATTATTTTTTTCATCTATCTCTAATACCGGGTTTTCTTGCACTTCGAGTTCTATAGATTCTTTTAGTTCAAGATGATTTAATTGCAGAACTTTGATAGACAATTGCAGTTGTGGAGTTAAAACAAGTTGTTGAGTTAATTTAGTTTGTAATTTCAAGTTTATTGACATTAAATTATATACCCTTCACCTAAATAATATTTTATGACTAACTCATCTTTTGAAATCTTTTCTGGAGTTCCTTCTGATAAAATTTTACCATTGCTGATAACATATGCTCTGTCACATATTTTCAAAGCTTCTCTGACGTTGTGATCTGTTACTATTACACCAATCCCCTTTTCCTTAAGTTTTATCACCATATTTTGTATATCAGCAACAAGAATTGGATCAACCCCAGCAAAGGGTTCATCCAATAAAATAAACCTTGGAGACAGGCTTAAAGTTCTCGCTATTTCTAACCTTCTTTTTTCACCACCTGATAATACTGTAGCTTTTTCATGTCTTAAACCTTCTATCTGAAATTCCTTTAAGAGTTGATTTGTAATAGTATCTATTTCATCTTTTGAATAATTATTCTCTTCAAGAACAAGTTTAATATTATCTTCTACCGATAGCTTTCTAAATATCGATTGTTCCTGAGCCAGATAAGCTATACCCCTCTTTGCTCTTAAATGAATAGGTAATTTTGTTATTTCTTCTTCATCGAGAAAAACATTTCCCTTATCAGGACTGATAATACCTGCAATTATGTAAAATGTTGTAGTTTTCCCAGCTCCATTAGGTCCTAATAAACCCACAATCTCTCCAGGATTTACGTATAATGTAATATTATCTACAACCCGTTTTTTGCCATAATTTTTTTCAATATTCTCAATCTTTAACAATTAATCCCCCATTTTGAATATAACTCTTGGTCTTTTACCTTCCACTGTGCTTTTATTTTCTTTCATAAAAAAAGTAATTTTATTAGCAATTATCTGATTCTCACCTTTCTCTGTCACGGTCACAGGATTACCTTCAAGAATAATTATATCTTCTTTTTGCAGATACTTACCAATATCACCTTTGGCAACTCGATCTCTTTGAACAACCTTAACATCTCCCTTAGCAATCATATAATCTATATCTTTTTTCTTTGTTTTTTCATTTTCAGTATAAAATACTTCGAGTTTAGAACAATAGAGTGTCATATCAGCTCTCTTTGCAACTACATCTCCCGTAAAAACTATCATCTTTTTATCTTCCATAAATTCCATAAGATTTGCATTTATATCCACAACATTTTTATCTTGGGCGTTAACATTTTTAAAAAATAGTAAAATTAATAAAATAATCAAAACTTTAATTTTGATAGCCATAATTTACCTCTTATTTTTTTTAATGTTATTTTTCTATTACTTAGATCATAAACTAAATCCCTTCCCTCTATTAAGCTATTATCAAAGACCATTTTTATATTTTCGGGACCAAAAATTGTATTAGATTTCTGGTTAAAAATTATTTTATTAGTTTCAAGATAGTTGTTGCTTTCTGCAACCAATATGTTTTTCTCTAACTCTACTTTATTTTCTGTTTTATAATTTGTGACTAAGTCTGCTTTGAAATCTATTCTCTTATTTCTGTTATCTATGTAATACCCTCGTAATTTTTCAATTACCTGCTGATCTTGAGATTTTGTTAAATTGTCTCCTTCTATATAGATTTCTTCTCCTTTGTTTTCAATAATCGTATATGAGAAATCGGTTATATAAACTGGTTCTTTCGATAAATCAATTTTTTTAGAAGTATTATAAGAATAGATCGATATGGGATATAATAACAAAATCAGTAAAATAAAAGCCATAAAGACATTAGCATTTTTCATACCAAATAAAAATATAACATAGAATTATTGAAAATACAATCTTCTTTGAGATTTTATTTCTTTATGATATCATATTACGCTTGTATATGTTGATAAAAGATGCTGATGTAATCTTTCTACATGCACCCAGTATTTATGATTTTAGAAAAAAGCCTGTAATACACGGACCGATAAGCGATGTTATACCGTCTGGTCCTATATTTGAAATGTATCCTGTTGGATTTTTAAGCTTAGCCGGTCATCTGGAAAGAGCAGGATTTTCAACAAGAATTATTAATATTGCTAACAAAATGCTTAATTCTTTATCTTATGACCCCGAAAAAGAAATCAAAAACTTAAATCCCCTTGCTTTTGCAATAGATCTTCACTGGTTACCCCATGTTCAGGGAAGTCTTAAAATTGCAGAAATCGTTAAAAAATACCATCCAGATATTCCAGTAATTTTTGGCGGTTATTCTTCTACTTATTTTCATGAAGAGCTAATTAGATATCCTTTTGTTGATTTCATTTTAAAAAGTGATTCAACAGAACTTCCAATGGTTATGTTGATTGAAGCTATCAAAAAAAAATTAAGCTTTGAAAATATACCGAATCTTACTTATAAAGATAAGACTGGAAATATTTTTTCAAATCCCATTACTTATGTTCCAGAAACGACAGATTATGTATTAACAGAATATACATTGCCTATTAAAAAAACCTTTAAATATTTTGATTTAAATGGTTATATACCCTTTCAAACGTGGATGAAATATCCAGTTACAGCAATTTTTTTATATCGGGGATGCACTCATAATTGTAGGACCTGCGGCGGGTCAAAATTTACTTGTGAGAATACCTTTAATAGAAAAAAACTTGCTTTTAAATCGCCACAAAAAGTTGCTGAAGAGTTAAAAAATATAGATAAGTACATAAATGGACCAGCATTTATAATAGGTGATATACTTCAAAATGGTAAAACTTATGCCAATGAAATACTCGAAGAAATAAATAAGGTTAACTTTAAAAATGATATTGCTTTTGAATTCTTTGTCCCGCCCGATGAAGATTTTATTAGACGAATCAAAGATTCGGTGCCTAAATTTAATGTGGAAATGTCTCCAGAATCCCACGATGAAATTGTTAGAAGAGCTTTCGGAAGACCCTTTAATAACGAACAATTAGAAAGAGCCATTGATGCATGTGTAAAATATAATTGCAGAAGAGTTGATCTTTTCTTTATGATCGGACTCCCAAACCAAACCTATCAGTCGGTAATGGAAACAATAGATTACTGTGATTACATCTTACAAAAATATGGTAAAAACAAAACTGTCTATCCCTTTATCTCCCCTCTTGCGCCATTTATAGACCCTGGTAGTGAGGTATGGGAAAATCCAGAACAATATGGCTATAAATTTTTTGCAAAAACTCTCGATGAACATAGACAATTGATGGAAAATGCTTTGAGCTGGAAATATTTTCTGGACTATGAAACCAACTGGATGACAAGACAAGATATAGTGATGAGCACATATGAAGCCGGTATTCGGCTAAACGAGTTGAAATTAAAATATGGACTAATTCCTGAAAAAACAGCAAAACTTGTCGAAAAAAGAGCAAGAACTGCAATTAAATATATGGAAAAAATTGATGAAATTGTAAGAATGGGTGATGATGGCAGAAAAGAATTAGAAAAGATAGCAAAAGAAATTTCTGATATAAACATACACACGATTTGCTATAAGGAAGAACTTAACTGGCCTGTTAGTTTCTACAAGTTCAAGTTTTTTAAAATTCTTTTCTTTATTTTTAAAGAAACTATTAATAAAATATATAAAAAACTTTAGGGAGGAGGTTCATATGAAAAGAATATTTTTATCCTTTTGCTTTTTATTTTTTTTCTCTATCAATTCCTATGCAAAAGAGGTCGTAAAAATTGGTCTTATAACTCCTCTTACTGGTGACATAAAAACTTTTGGCGAATCTACAAAAAATTCTTTCTTTATAGCATTAGAAGAATATGCAAAAAAAGGTAAATATGAGATAAAACCAATTATTGCTGATGATAAGAATGACCCTACAGAGGGGACTAATGCTGTCCTTAAACTTATTACTCAAGACAAAGTTTCAGCAATTATTGGACCTTTAACATCAAAAGTTGCAATCCCTGTAAGTGAAATAGTTAATACTAATAAGATTCCAATGATTACTGGAACGGCAACAAACCCAAAGGTTACTATTAGTGATGGCAAAAGAAAGAAATATGTTTTTAGAGCGTGTTTTATAGATCCCTTTCAAGGGCAGGTAGCAGCAAATTTTGCTATAAAAGACCTTAAAGCAAAGACAGCGGCAGTACTGTATGATGTGGGAAACGATTATTCTAAAGGGCTTGCAGAATTTTTCAAAAACACATTTCAAAAAAATAAAGGAACTATTGTTGCCTACGAATCTTATCAGAAAGATGATGTTGATTTTTCTGCTTTGATTACAAAGATAGCAATAAAAAAACCTGATGTTATCTTTATACCAGACTATTATAATAAAGTTGCGCTTATTGCGAAGCAAATAAGAGAAAAGGGCTTAAAATCAACACTTCTTGGCGGTGATGGTTGGGATTCTCCAGAATTGTTAAAGATTGCTGGAGATGCAATTGTTGGTAGTTATTATACAAACCATTATTCACCGGACAGAAAAGATCCTGTTGCTGATGCTTTTATAAAGAAATATAAACAAAAACACGGTAATGTACCAGATGCTTTAGGCGCTTTAGCTTATGATGCTACATGGATTTTACTCAATGCCTTGGACAGAGCTTCCAGACCAACTACTGAAGAAATTTTAAAAGAAATAGAGAAGACGAAAAATCATAAAGGTGTTACAGGTACAATAAGCTTTGACAAAAATGGTGATGCTATAAAATCTACAGTAATAATAAAAATTGAAAAATCAGGACCAAAATACGTAACAACTGTTAATCCATAAAAGATTATGAAGGGGTACAATACCCCTTCTCTTTTTTAAAAAAGATATGGAAACTATTTTATATATTATTCAGCAATTGATAAATGGGATACAATTAGGTGCTGTTTATGCATTAATCTCTCTTGGTTATACTATGGTGTATGGTGTGCTAAGGATGATTAACTTTGCACATGGTGATATTTTCATGTTGGGTGCTTTCATAGCTTATTATGGAATTACGAAATTTAATTTGCCTTTTCCGGTTCTTATTATTATTTCCTCATTGATTACTGCTATAATTGCCATATTAATAGAAAGAATAGCATATAAGCCATTGAGAAATGCTCCTAAAATTTCTCTACTCATAACCGCGGTTGGTGTTTCACTATTTTTAGAGTATACGTTAAGTCTTAATGCTTTTTTTTCACCAAATTACATTGGTTTTCCAAGACCATTTGAAATAAAAAATTATGAATTAGGTTTAATCTCAATTAATAATATTCATTTAATTATTTTTTCAGTCACCATAATATCCTTGATCATTCTTTATCTGCTAATATATAAAACCAAATATGGTATAGCTATGAGAGCAGCATCACATGATTTAGAGATTACTCGTCTTATGGGTATTAAAACAGATTCTGTAATATCTTTTACCTTTGGTATCGGAGGAGCTTTAGCTGGAATTGGAGGTCTTCTTTATGCTATGGCTTATCCGCAGATAAATGTATTTATGGGTATTATGCCCGGTATAAAATCATTTATAGCAGCAGTACTTGGTGGGATTGGAATAATTCATGGTGCTGTTTTGGGTGGATTTATAATAGGTATTTCAGAAGTTTTTGTATCTGCTTTCTTATCTTCCACATTTAGGGATGGTGTAATTTTTATTATTCTGTTCATTTTTTTACTGTTTAGACCAAATGGTATATTCGGGAAAAGCATAGAAAAGGTATGAGATTTTTCATTGAGCTTAGAAAGCTAATTTTCATATCATTATTTATTTACCTTGTGATAAAACTTTTTTTCATTTCGGGAATACCAACTGATTATATTATTCAGATAACGTTATATTCTTTTATAATTGTATTGGCATCGTTAGGACTGAACATAATTTATGGTTATACAGGCCAATTTTCTTTAGGACATGCAGCTTTTTATGGTATAGGTGCATATTGTACAGCATATTTATCAAAAATACTTGGTGTAGAAACTTTTTATAGTTTAGTTCCCGTTGTCTTTCTATCTGGTATTTTCACTGCTTTTATAGCATATTTAATTGGTGGACCAATTTTAAGACTTAAAGATGATTTTTTAGCTATTGCAACTTTGGGATTTGGTATATTAGTGAGGGTTTTTTTGGATAATTCTGATAGAATAACTGAAACCTTGGGTGGTTCACGCGGTTTTGTGGGTATTAATAAAATAACAAATTTAGAACTATCTTTTTTTATAACAGTATTTTTTATCCTTATCACTAAGAATCTCATAGATTCAAGATATGGACTTTTCTGGAGAGCAATAAAAAATGACGAATTAGCAGTAAGCAGTATTGGTGTAAATACATTCAATGCAAAGTTAATAGCCTTTATTTATGGGTGTTTTCTCGCTGGTATAGCTGGCGGGTTATATGCTCATCTATACACCTTTCTACACCCTTCCAATTTTGATATATTAAAATCCATTGACTTTCTTATTATAGTTATTATTGGTGGCATGGGAAGCATCAGTGGTACTATTGTAGCTGGACTTTTCTGGGTATTTTTTATAGAAGGATTAAGAATTGTACTACCTTCTGAAATTCTTGAATATAGATGGGTGTTAATTCCTATCATATTAATATTAATAATGATGTTGCGCCCCTATGGATTAATGGTAAAAAAGGAAGGCTATTAAAATGCATGTTTTGGAATTAAAGAATGTTTACAAACATTTTGGTGGCATAAAAGCTGTAAATAATCTTTCCTTTTACGTGAAAAAAGGGGAAATATTGAGCATTATCGGTCCTAATGGCGCAGGAAAAACAACGGCATTTAATCTAATATCTGGATTTTATACTCCCGATCAGGGAAGTATTCTAATGAATGGCAAGGAAATAACTGGTCTTAAATCTTATAAGTTAAGTAGATTGGGTATTGGAAGAACTTTTCAAAATTTAAGACTTTTCAAAAATTTAACAGTACTGGAAAATGTAATGGTAGCTTACTTAAGTAAACATGGGTATGGAATAATTGATAGTATTTTCAGAACAAAAAAATTCACTGATATTACAAAAAAAGCTAAAGAAAGAGCAAGACAATTACTTGATTTCTTTAATCTATTAAGCAAAGAGCATTTTTATGCTGGTAATCTTCCATATGGTGAACAAAGAAAGCTGGAACTTTCAAGAGCTCTCGCTACAGAACCTAAAATACTTTTAATTGATGAACCTGCAGCGGGAATGAATTTAACGGAAATTAATGAGTTAATGGAAACACTTAGAAAAATAAGAGAGTTATTTGAAATAACAATTCTTTTAATTGAACACCAGATGGAATTGGTTATGAACATATCAGAAAGAATAATAGTGATGGACTTTGGAGAAAAAATTGCTGAAGGAACTCCTCAGGAAATAAAAAATAACCCAAAAGTAATAGAAGCATATTTAGGAGAAATACATAGTGTCTGATAAGTTTTTTGAGATAGAAAATTTAGAAGTAAATTATGGTGCAATAAAAGCATTAGAAAATATTTCTATCAATGTTAATGAAGGAGAAATAGTCTCATTAGTTGGAGCAAATGGTGCTGGCAAAAGTACTTTGCTAAAAACTATATGTGGGTTCATAAAACCCATAAAGGGTAAAATTAATTTCTGTGGAAGAAATTTGTTGAAACTAACCACAGATGCAATTGTAAAATCTGGAATAACAATGGTACCGGAAGGAAGGAGAATTTTTCCCAATCTTACTGTTCGGGAGAATTTAGAAATAGGCGGATTTTCTCTAAAAAACAAAAATACTTTTGAAGAGCTAATAGAATTTGTATTGAATTTGTTCCCAAGATTAAAAGAGCGCTTAAAACAGTATGCGGGTACACTTTCTGGTGGCGAACAACAAATGCTTGCCATAGGAAGAGCTTTAATGAGTAATCCTAAAGTTTTGCTTCTTGATGAACCTTCAATGGGACTTTCGCCAAAAATAACTGGAGAAATTTTTGAGTTAATAAAAAAAATCAATATTCAAAAAAAAACAACTATACTATTAGTTGAACAAAATGCAAAATTAGCTCTCCAATACTCCAGCAAAGCTTATGTTTTAGAAACAGGAAGAATAGTTTTAAGTGGAGAATCTAAGAAAATTAAAGAAGATCCTCAAATTATAAAAGCTTATCTTGGTGGTTAATTTTTAGCAGTTTCTTTAATAATCCTTGGTGTTAAAAAAATCATCAATTCTTCATTTCTTTTTTCCTTACTTTTAGATTTAAAAAGCCAGCCAATCAAAGGTATATCAGATAAAAATGGTATGCCTGTTACACTTTCACCTTCTATTACCCTATAAAGACCACCTATTACTACTGTTTCTCCATCTTTTAGTAATATTGATGTTGAAGCCTTTTGGTCCTGTACTTCTGGAATGTTTTCTACTTTTCTATCGTAATTTGGTTGACTTTGTTGGACATCAACAGTAAGTGTAATATTATCATCGCCCGTTATCTGTGGAGTAACTCCCAGTTCAACACCAGTAGTAATTGTCTCTACAGTTGCCGTAACACCAGCACTCACAGAAGTTCCTAATGGTATGGAACGGATTCTTAAAGTAGCACCACTTCTGATCAGAGCTCTTTTATTATCAAGGGTTAAAATCTTAGGGGAAGAAACTATTTTTGCCTGTCCTCTTTGTTCAGCTAATTGCAAAGCTAAATCGATTCTTAAATTTTTATGTAAGCTACCAATTATAATACCCAAATTGCCTACTGGAGTTGTTTGAATTGGAGCATTTATAACAAAATTTTCGCCGGGATTCGAAGTTCCAAATACAGTCGTTGTTGTTCCAGTAGTTGCTGGACTTACCCCAAATATTCTATTTGATTGTGAACTGTTACTAAAAAAACCTCCCCATTGGATACCCAGGTCCCTGCTAAAAGACTCTGTTGCATTAACTATCTTTGCTTCTATCATAACCTGTTTTGTCCTAACATCAAGTCTTTTTATTATTTTTTTAATTTCAGAAACAATATTCTCTTCATCTTTAATAATGAGTGAATTTGTGGCTGTATCTGCCTGGATAGAAGAAGAATTAAACATTTTAGATAAGGTTCCTGCGATAATATGTGCATTTGCATACTGTAAATTTACAACTTCCATAACAGTTTTAGGTTTTATTTCTTCTTTAAAGACTCTCAAAATATTATTTTCTATTTTATAATTATATCCCCGTGATAAAAGAATTGACTCAATGGCACTTTTCAATGTGACATTATTAAGTGAAATACTAATATTTTCAGGCATATTATCTGGCAAAACAACATTCAATGATGCCTGCTTGGCTAAGGCTCTGATCACTTCTGAAATAGGTTGGGTTTTAAAATTAAGTGTATATTTTTTCCCCTCATCATTAAGAATTGCATTTGTGTCATTATTTGCCATTAGCAAATTTGAATTCAAGAATATTAATAAAAAAAGGACTAAAAACCTTTTCATAATATACACTCCTTTTAATCAATTTTAAGTTCAACCTGAAAATTGTCTTTTTTTAAAATAACTTTATCGGAAAAAATTTTGTAAATCATATATCCTTCCACTATATCTCCTTCTTTATAAAGCTCGCCATTTATAAATGCTTTCTTTTCATCGGGATTATACAATATTCCCTTCAAATCAAGATTATCTAAATTTTTGCTTTCTTTATCCATTTTTATTTTAATTGCGGGTTCTTCTGTGGGATCGGTTCTAAATTTTTTCTTTATATTAACTCTTTCATACGGTTTTAAATATCCTATATACATGACTTTTTTTGCCTCTTCTGCTACCAGGTAGGATGTAAATAAAAGTGATAAAAGCAATATCAGTGCTATTTTTACCTGCACAGCACCTCCAATGTTATCTGAGCATTAATGTTTGGTCTATTTGATTGTTTGCTCATCTCTAGCCTGTTTATACTTATTAGATAAGGTAGTTTATTTAAATAATCAACATATTCTTTAATCTGGCTATAAGAACCTTTCACGCTGATATTAACAGTCCATCTGAATAGTTTAGAGGAATTTTTATCAATATTTCCAGAGACTATGCTTTCAAGTATTATCCTATCAAAATTGCTGATTTCCTTTAAAAAAGCTGCTTTATTTTTAAGATCGAGAATCTTGGTTTTGAATAAAAGTATATCCTTTAATGATATTTTTCCTTTTCCCAAAGTTTCATTTTCTTTTTTCAGACTTGTGATAACTTTTGTAAGATCATCTTTTTGCTTTATAAGATTGTTCTTTTCCGCAATCAAGTTATTGATTTTTTTCTCCAGCTGGTAAATATAAAATCTATTAATTCCGTAATATAAAGCACAGATAAATACCAAAGAATATAAAATTATTTTGTGTTTCTTTAATATTTCAAAATATTTTTTCATAATATTTCAAGCCTTAAGTTAAAGATAAAAATACCATTTTCAGCATATTGCATATTTATCAAATTAACATCTTTATATTTCCCTTTTAAATTTTCCATAAAGTTAAATATGTCAATTTTTGTCTTACTTTTCCCGGAGATCCTTATAAACCTTTCATCACTATATTTCATATCTAAGGATGTAATCCATAAATTTTCTGGTGTTACTTCTGAAAGTGTCTTAAGAAGTTCACTAACAAAAGAATTAGCGACTATTAAATTTTTATCTATATTTATTGAAAATTCCCTTTCAATCTCATTTTTTATATTTATAATTTGCTCTCTTTCACTTACCATTTCTTTTATTTTCTTTATTTCATCTCTTAAGATAGCTATTTCTTTTGATGTTTCCCTTTCATTAAAATTTAAATACGTTATTTTCATAGTAAAATAGGCTATAAAAATAACAAATATAAATAAAGAAAGCTTGATTTGTTTATCTTTGGTGAGAGGAAAAAAAGAAGGTTTTGTAGCTAAATTTATATGTTTCATAATGTTGTTACACCCACAGCTAAATGAAATAAATATCCTGAACTTTTATACTCACCATTATAACTTACCAGGTCTAAGACATTATTTAGCATGACTGGATAGGGAATATTTTCCTTAAAAAAGCTTAATACACCTGGTATAGCAAAAAAACCACCATTACAAAATATATTAGCAGGAGATGGGTGCTTCAATCCATTGACAAAATAATCTATTGTTTTCGATATCTCAATTATTATTTCAGTAACCGAATCTTTCAACATCTTGCTAATCTCTTCATCTAACAATCCTTTTACTTTCACTATTTTTATCTCCTCATCTGTTAGAAGATTGAATAGTGTCATCAAACCAGAACTTAACTGGCGATAAAATAATACTTTATCCTTGAGTAAAAAAATAATCATCGTTTTTTGATATCCAATGTCAAGTAAAACTTTAATATTGTTATCTTGAGGATACAATGTATTAAAGCATAATGAGTATGCAATATAATCTATGTCAATATATTTTATATGTATTTTAAATTTTAAAGCTTCATACATTATTTCATTTATTTTTTCCTTTTCTGCATAATATACTTGATATTCAACCTTATTGTCTTCTGTAAAATCGCTAATAAAATAGTCTATATTAATTTCTTCAGGATTTAATGCATATTTGCTTTTTAATTCCCATTTAATGGCTGATTTAATATCCTGTTTTTTTTTAAGATCTGGAAGTATTATATTAACAGAATTATATAAATTATTGGGACATAAGATAGCTACGTTTTTTAAAGATATACCGCTTTCTGAAGCAACTTGACCTATCAGGCTAAAGATTTCTCTGAAATTATTTACACCTTCTATTTGCTGTGGAACATCTATTATCATAGCCTTATCTATATAAATTTTGTCTTTAAAATTTTTCGCTGAAACAATTTTAATTGTCTTTGAACCAATATCAATTCCAGTCACTTTTTTTAAGAAAAACATTACAGTCCTCTTGAAATTTTTTGTTTAATAGCCTTCATATTTTGAACGTTATATTTGTCACCCTTAGATAAATAATTAAGATAATATTCTTTTGCCAGATCTAACTTCCCTTCTCTTTCATATAAATTTCCTAAATTATAATAAAAAATACCTTCATCACCTTTTAGAGAAATCGCTTTTTTGAAAGATTTTTCTGCATCATCAAAAAGATTAAGATATGTAAGTACAATACCAAAGGTATTCCAGTAATAAGGATTGTTAGGCTCCTGTATAATTAATTTTTCTGCATACTCCAGCGCTTCTTTGTAATTCTTCATCTCACAAAGAATTAAAGCTATGTTATTGTTTATTATATTATCTTTATTACTGATTTTTAAAAGTTCTGTTAATATTTTTTTTAAATTCTCTTTATTTTGGCTTATTGCAGCGAGCTCAGTAATTGGTGTTTTATTTGAAAAATCCTTATTGATCACTTTATGTGTCAATTGGGTATTTTTAACATCCGTTTTGTTTGCTCTATTTAGGTAAAGTCCCGCTAAAAAATATCCTAAAAAAAGTGCCAGCATCATAACACCTATTATTAGCGAATATGTATATTTTTTGCTTTTTTTTGTTTTATCCCCTTGTTTATCTATAACAATTTCTATTTCCTCTAATTCTTCTTCATATTTATCACTTATTTTTTTATCTATTTCATTTATATCATCATAGATTTTACTCATAACCAACCTCTCAGAACTTTAGCAAAAGAAAATGGTAAGATTTTAAGATGTAAAGGAAGTGTAGTTTTAAAGGCTTCTCTCACTAATTCTTTATTAATTATATTTTGTTCTTTCTTAGCCGCCAGAGATAAAACATGATACATTAAAATATTTATAGTTCGGGGATACCCTTTTGTTAATTTATGAATTTCATATATGGCGATTTTACTTAGTTCAATTTTGCCAAGCCCACCTGCTATTTTTAATCTGTGCAAAATATAATTGTGTGTTTCAATGTTACTTAAGGGCTTTAACTCACATTTTACTGCTACTCTTTGGGCAATTTGTCTTAAATTTTTCTGGGATAACTTTTTAATAAGTTCCTGTTGACCTATAAGTATAAACTGCAATAACTTTATTTGTTTTGTTTCTAAATTAGATAGAATCCTAACCATCTCAAGAGTATCATCTGATAGATGTTGAGCTTCATCAATAAATACCAGGGCGCCCCTACCCTTTTTCAACTCATCAATTAAAAACATATGAATATCTGTAATCAAAGTTTCAAACCTTTTATTTACAATACTTATTTTGAATTCCTCAGCAATCTGTTTGACAATTCCCTCCTTTGATAGAAAAGGATTAACAATATAGGCAATGTTATAATAGTTTGTTAGCTTCTCTATGAGAATTCTACTGGTTATCGTTTTTCCCGTCCCCACTTCTCCAGTTAAAACAAAAACCCCTTTGTTATTTAGTATGCCTGTGTATATAGTTCTAAGGGCTTCGATATGTTTTTTAGAACCATAGAAAAAATTGAAATTTGGAGTTAAACTGAAAGGATCTGTTTTAAATTTAAAATAATCTACAAAATTGCTCATAATTTGCTCAGAATAAAATATATAAAAATCAACCCTTTAGTCAATAACTATTTATAATTTAAAATTTTCTAAATTACTCATTTTTTTATCGTTTTCTTCAATATAATCGTCCGATGTATATGCTTAAATTAATAAAAAACCTCTATTTTGTTCCTAATCGAAATGTATGGAGAAGGTGATCTAAATGCCCAATATAAAATCTGCCTTTGAGTTCCATCACATAGATTCCACATCAGATTGATGCCAGATGGTATAAAGACAGCTGTAGCATAACCTCTCAAAGTATTCGAAAAAGCAATAGTTATAGCTTGATAGTTATTATACATATTTGCATCCGATGGGTCTATATTTCTATCCTGATACCAGATACTACTTTCGTTACCTCCCAAAACGGTAGAGCCAATAGTTACAGCACCATTGGATTGTTCATTTAGATTAGCTATCAGATTAAAACTTGTAAAAAATCCCATGTCTGGCTGAAAACTAATTCCAGATATTGTTTGAGTAATATTTGTAGTTGGTTGATCAAAAAAA
>ENA-ORXB01002156-ORXB01002156.1-sediment-metagenome-genome-assembly--contig:-NODE-2156-length-18095-cov-3.902819_pt1 | contig 18095 bp, 16 predicted proteins | sample MGYA00237863_ERZ511475 | MGnify/ENA primary metagenome ERZ511475 (study PRJEB26305, sample SAMN06343858) | sediment metagenome | isolation source: hot spring sediment | place: Canada: British Columbia... | reverse complement strand
AGGATGGAATTTTTGTTTGTACCATAGCAACAACTAAAACAGCTCAAATACCCGGTATATCAGCTGCTGGAGCTACACCTGAATTAAGAAAATATACTGCTCAGGCAGATGTGGAGTATCTATATCATGGCAAAACTTTTACTATAAAGGAGGTTCCCAAAAACCCTTTGGGTCCTCCTTCGCCTGTAATAATTACTAAAGCAGCTGTAGATCTGATGAAGTTACCCGTGTTTATTGTTGATGCAGGGTGTGAGATTAAACCATACGTCCCATCAGTTATTTTAAGAAATAAGGGACTTAAATGTATTACTTCAGGGAAAGCCTTTAGGTATGGAGGAATTGAACTTATAGAAAAATCGAAGGTTTTAGCTTCAGAACTTCTGAAATTAGATAGATATGTTATTCTGGGAGAAAGTGTGCCCGGTGGTACTACTACAGCTCTTTCTTTACTATCATTTTTGGGTATAGATTCCTTTGGGAAGGTTAGTAGTAGTATGAGTGATAATGCCCATGATTTAAAAGAAGAAGTGGTTAAGATAGCTCATAAAAATGCAAGACTGTCTAAGGAATTAATTAAAAAAAATCCAGTAAGAATTGTTGAAAGTATTGGAGACAGCATGCAACTTGTCAATGCGGTCCTTGCAATAACTCTCAGTCAAAAGAATCCAGTAATCCTTGCTGGTGGAACTCAAATGCTGGCAGTGACAGCATTTATGGAAGTTCTGGAAGATTATTTAAAAATAAAAGCGGATTGGGATAACATAGCTGTTGCTACCACAAGATGGGTTGCTAATGATAACAAGGCTGATTTTGTGGGGCTTGCAAATTCTATAAAAAAGCTAAAATATGTGTTTGCCTGTAATCTCAATTTTTCTGATAGTAGATTGGAAGGATTAAAGGGGTACGAGAAAGGACTGGTTAAAGAAGGTGTTGGAGCTGGTGGCGTTGTTACTGTTGGTTTTATAAAAAAACATTTCACCCATAAAAAAATATTAAATGCCATTGAGTGTCTTTTCAAGAATATGTGTAAATAGTTTTAAGGTAAATATTCTTTTATGTCATTAATAAAATCTTCAACTTCATCATAGTTTTTAGTATTTGTTATTTCAATAAACTTTTCAATTTTTAATTTATGTAATATCTCTTTTCCATATGGATCTTTATGCATATTTAACAGGATATTTTTAAGAACCCTTTTTTCTTCCTGAGAAGTATATTTTCCTGTTACAAAAAGCGGAGACGCGTAGGATTTGCTTTTTTCTATAACTTTAAGTTTATTTTTTATATGTGGATTTTTTTCTGCCAAATACTCATATATAAAACTCATTGCTGCTCCACCTTCTGATTTTCCTTCTATTACATTAAAAATACTTTGTTGATGATTTTTTGAATATATAATCTCTGAGAAAAATTTCGAAGGATCTTCTTTAAGTTCTTTAATCATACCTATCGGAATAAGTCTTCCGGTAAAAGATTCTAAGTATGCATATGAAAAGGATTTGCCCTTTAGATCTTTAAGATTTTTGTATGGCTTTTCCTTTCTCACAAAAATATAGCTTCTATAGCTTCTTTCAGGTAGTGGTTTAATTGTTACAAGCGGTTCAAGATAATACGTATTTCTATATACTACGTAAGGACCTGAACATAAAAAACCTATAGATGTTTCTTTTTTTAATATTTTTTCAACTGCTTTTTTGGGATTTTCTTCGAAGATAGATATATAGTTACTTTTTGTTTTTTTGTTTATATATCTTGTAAGTTCACTGTAAAAAATAACGGAATCTTCGCCATGAAGGAAGATTTGATATGTTATAGCTTTTTGAGCTCCAGAAGCATATTGTGTTATTAAAACAAAAATAAGGAGAGTCAAAATTTTGAAAATAGTTTTCACGTTAAAATTATACCTAAATTTTTGAATTAAGCAAATTTTACAATAATTAAATAGACTCTATTGGTTTAAATTCTCCAGTTCCTTTATCCAGTTCGTATACTTTTCCGGTGTCAATTTCATAATACCATCCATAGAGCCTTATTTCACCTTTTTGAAAGAGGGGAGCTACAACAGGATAGGTTATTAAATTTTTTAACTGGAGAATTATGTTTTGTTGTTCCGTTCTTTTTTGTAAATCATTAGTATTTGAATTTTCAAATATGTCTTTTATAGGTTCTGCAAATTTAAGCCAGTTTTTGAGATGTGGTGTTTTTTCAAAAAAAGGTTCTTTTTCATAAATAGCCTTCATAGCGCCACAGTTAGAATGTCCACAAATAATTATGTCTCTTATTTGAAGAAATTCAATAGCAAATTCTATAGCAGAGGCAGCACTATTTTTGTCATTTTGGGCATCAAAAGGTGGAATAATATTTCCAACGTTTCTTAAAACAAATAATTCGCCTGGTTGAGAGTTGGTAATCAAATTTGGATCTACTCTTGAATCTGAGCAGGTGATAAAGAAGACAGTTGGTTCTTGCTTTTTTGCCAATTTCTCAAAGAGCTTTTTTTTCTTTTTATAGTAGTCTTCATAAAACTTGTAAATGCCTTTATGTAGTTTTTCCATTTTCTTATATCCTTGAAAAAAAGGATTTTAAAATCTTAGGAGAGGGTTCTGGTGGATATGGTACTATTGCTATACTTAATTTGTCTAAATCTTTTGTGTATTTTATTAATTCTAATAACTCTGCATCAGAGATAGGTTCATTGGTTTTCCAGTCCTTTATCTGTAACTTAAAAAGTATTCTTTGTGGTTCCTCGGGAAATTTTTGAATGCATTTTTTAACCATATCAGCAAGATATAAGAAAGAAGTCTCTCTATCAATTTTTAACTCTTCCATAATTTGCCTGTGATAAGCCATAAGCGAAAAATAATCAGAAACATTTTTTAACTGTTCAATATCATGTGCTAACCACGCAAGAGCTCCCTTAGGATGGGATATTGCTTCATATGTGAGATTAACAACAATATTTAATGATGGATTTATTTTTTTTAAATTTTTTTTCAAGTCACCAACAAATTCAGCAATTTTCTTGCTTTTCCACCCTCTCCAAATCCAGAATTCTTCAGAATATTTAATATGGTTTTCTTCACCATTGGTTATATAAAGCTTTTGTGGAGAAACATTTATACCTGTTTCATGCTTGAATTTGCTAAAAGTATCTTTATCTAATCCTTCGTTATATCTTAAAAAGAGGTCATCCTGGAGGAGGATACCATCTACTGGATAATTAGCTAAATCAGCAAATAGAGAATTTAAATATTGTTGTACATTTTCAGAAAGAATGTTGATTCCTTTTGCATTGTAGTAAATTTTTTTGTTAGGTGAGTAAGCAACTACCTTCTCCAAGTCATCATTGAAGTCTGCGTATCTTGTTGTCATCCAGGCATACACTTTGAAACCATATGATTTTGCCAATGGAATAAAGTATCCTAAGGTATCTGATATAACGGGTGCATGCTTTGTTTTGAAATATACTCCTTTTTTTAAGGGACTTTCTATAAAAAAATGGTATCTATCTCCTTCATTGTGAAATACACGTAATATGAGCGTATTAATTCCAGAATTTTTCCATGTTATCATTTGTTCTTCTAATTCTTTCTGTGTTTTTGGAAGGACAAAAATTTGAATTGCTTTAAGCTTCTCTTTTTCTGATAAGTTAAAATTTATTTTTTCAATGGGAAGATTTTTTATTTCTTCAAGAATTTGTTCTAGTTCTAACCCAAATAAATAGTTAACTGAAAATATTTGTAATAATAAAATGAAAGATACCAATTTAAAAACCTTTATGTTCATTTCTCTCCCTTTATTTTTTGTAATCTTTCAAAAAGTATTTTTTCGTAACCAATTTGTTTGGGAATATAATATCTTCTGTGTTTAATTGTATCTGGTAAATACTGGAAACCCCTTACTACGCCATTTTCAAAATCATGGGGATATTTATAACCTTTTCCATAACCCATATCTTTCATAATTTTAGTACCGGGATTTAAAATAGAAAAAGGTGGAACAAGAGCTCCATATTTTTTAACATCTTCCTGTGCTTCTAAATATGCTTTATAAGAGGCATTACTTTTAGGTGCCAGTGATAAATATGTTACAGCTTGAGATAAAGGGATAAAGCCTTCTGGCATACCAACAACTGTAAAAGCATAATGAGCTGATGTGGCAACCATTATTGCATGAGGATCTGCATTTCCGATATCTTCGGAGGCAAAAATTATCATTCTTCTTAAAATGAAATATGGGTCTTCTCCAGATTCGAGCATTCTTGCTAAGTAATATATGGCTGCATCTGGATCAGAACCGCGCATGCTTTTAATAAATGCAGATATAATATTATAGTGGGCATCACCCTTTTTATCATAAGGTAGACAATAATTTGAAGCTATTTTTTTAAACTCCTCTAAACTAATCTCAGGATAAAAGTTTTCACCTATCAATTCTAAAAGATTTAATGCCACTCTGGCATCACCTTTTGAAAATGTGACTATTTCCTGCAAAATATCTTCTCTTTTTTCAATTCCTGAATTTTGTAAAGCAGGATCTTTTTTTATAGCAAGATGCAGAATTTTTTCAATATTTGCATCTGTTAAAGGTTGTAGATTTATTACTTTTACTCTGGAAAGAAGGGGAGGATTGATATAAAAAGATGGGTTTTCAGTTGTTGTGCCTAACAGAATAATAACCCCCTTTTCAATCCATGGCAGAAACGCATCCTGCTGTGCTTTGTTAAATCTATGTATTTCGTCAATAAATACAATAGTTTTTTCTCCGCTTTTTTTATAAGTTTCATAGACTGACTCTATGAAGTCTCTGACTTCTTTTATCGTTGATGTAACGGCAGAAAATGTTTTATAAGCAATGCCTGTTTTTTCAGCTATAAGTAATGCTAAAGTAGTTTTGCCAATACCTGGTGGACCAAAAAAAATCATAGAAGGTAATTGTTTTTTTTCTATGGCATTTCTAAACCATGTAGCCTTTATTATGTGTTCCTGCCCTACAAAATCTTCAAAGTCTTTAGGTCTTGTCCGATAAGATAAAGGTTCCATATTTGATATTATTTCATAAAAAGCTTTTGAGAAAAACTTTTATTTTTTTTAGAAAAAAGTATTAAAATATAGTAGTGAGCAAAAAAGGTTTTTTGGTTCTAATTTTCGTATTTTATTTATTGCCGTTAACTTTATTTTATTTACCCGATCCCTATTCCTGGGGTATTCATAATTGCCATTTTTTAGGCAATATAGTTTTTTTGTTTACAAGATATGGTTTTTTCATTTATTTAGTTTTGTCAATAGTGGGATTGATTATATTATTATACAAGTTTTTTTCATTATGGCTTTTAAACAGGAAATTAAAAGATTATATATTTCTAAATTCTAAACTAACTTTCCTGGATGGAGAATACTGTTATTTGTTAAATATAGAAATTCCTTTGGCTTTTACGTTTGGTTATCTTAATGAAAAAATCGTATTGACTGAAGGTCTTTTAAAATCTTTGAATAAAGAAGAAATAAAAGCTGTCTTGCTCCACGAGAAAGGTCACATTGCTTATAAACACAACATAAAAAAATTATTTTATGCCCTATTTTTATCTCCCTTTGTTTTTTTTAGGTTTTTTAATAAATTTTACAACTTTGTTGTTGAGTATATGGAAATTGAAGCTGATAGATATGCCATGAAAACAGGTATTTCTCCCTCTCTTTTGAGTACAGCAATTTTAAAAGTGAAAAGTTTAAATGTTAATCCTAATATTTCATATTTTGGATTGATAGGGAGAGTAGAGACACTCTTTTCTAAAGGGGATTTGAAATTCTCTTGCAGGGATTTAATAAAAGGTTCTGTTTGTCTAGTTTTACCATGGATACTGCTTATAATTAATTTATTCAGCGCAACAAATGCCTGTATAGTCAATCCAGATATAATGAATAAAAAAAATGTTAAAAATAAGTTAATTTGTTCTTGACATTTGATTTTGTTTTATGTTAGTAATTTGTCGTTTAAATTTTTCTTTTAGGTGGGGAGAGGATGATAGATATCAATGTTAGTTTTCTGTTTCAGTTAGGTCTTTTCTGGTTAGTGATTATCTTATTGAATACTCTTTTTTTTAATCCCATGTTAAGGTATTTGGACTACAGAAAAAGTCTTATTGTAGGTCGCAGGGAAGAGGCTGAAAAAATATTAGAAGATATTTCAGACAAAGAAAAATATTATAATGAAAGCATAAGAACAGCTAAAGAAGAGGGTATGGAATACAAGAAAACGATAAGGGAGCAAATTATTAGGGAACAGAAAACAATTAGTGATGCGAAACAAAGGGAATTAGAAGAAGAGTTTTTAAAACAAAAAAATCTTCTTCTTGGAGAAATGGAAACTGTAAGGAAGGAAATGCCAAAGATAGCCGATGACCTGGGTAAAATGATGGCTAAGAAGGTTATCGGGAGGGAACTACAGTGAAAATAATAGCATTTTTGTTAAATTTAGTTATAGTAGCAATTGTATATGCAGCAGAAGGACATGGTAGTTCTCATGAGCCATCTATGCTAAGCTTAGATTTTCTTTTCAGGGTTATTAATTTTGTTATCCTTTTCGGTGGGATTGGCTATGCAATCTCAAAACCATTAAAGAACTATCTAAAAGAGAGAAGCAAAAATGTTAGAGATGCGATATTGGAAGCGAAAAAAGCAAAAGAAGAAGCTGAAGCAAAAGCTCGTTATTATGAAGAAAAATTAAATAATCTGCAGGCCGAAATAGATGCATTAAAAGAACAATTCAAAAAAGAAGCCGAAGAGGAAAAAGAAAGGATAGCAAAGGATTATCAAGAACAGATTGAGAAGTTTAAAGAGAGAATGATTAAGTCCCTCGAGCAAGAGAAGTTAAAAATTAGAGAGGAACTGTTAGTTCAATTGGGTAATATGGCCTTTGAAGTGGCAGAAGAATTGGTAAAAAAGAATTTTACTCCTGCAGACCAGAGCAGGCTTGTTAAAGAATATATAACAATGATGGAGAGAGTAAATTGATTAAACTATCATCGGCAAGAAGATATGCAAAAACCCTTATAGAAATAGCCCAAGAAACTGGGCAAATGGAGAAGTTTTCAACAGACATCAGTACTTTGAAACAGATAATTGATAATGTTCCTGAGTTTTTGCCTTTTATTATTTCACCCACAATCGATCTTGATATCAGAAAAGAAACCACCAGAGAAATATTAAAAAAGTACAATATTAATGATTTAATAATAAACCTTGTTTTACTAGTTATAGATTCCGGTAAAGCAAAATTATTGCCCCATATATGTAGATTGTATCAGGAACTGGAAGATTTTTATTCAGGAAGAGTCAGGGCTCTGGTAAAGGTTCCTATGGCAATTAGTGAGGAAGAGCTTGATACGATAAGGAAGAAATTGGAAGAAAAACTTAATAAAAAAGTTATTGTATCTTCGGATTTAGATCCATCATTAATTGGTGGTATCTGGGTTAAAGTTGGAGACTTGATTTATGATGGAACAGTTCGTAGACAACTTGAAATATTAAAAGAGAATTTAATTAAGGGGTGACAAGAATGGAAATCAAAGCAGATGAAATCAGCCGAATTATTAAAGAGCGTATAGGTGGTTTTGAGAAGAAAATTGATGTTGCAGAGACTGGTGTTGTTCTTAACGTAGGGGACGGTATAGCCAGAGTGTATGGTCTAGAAAAGGCGATGGCAGGTGAGCTTATAGAATTTCCCCATAATATTTATGGAATGGCATTAAATCTGGAAGAGGACAATGTCGGTTGTGCTATATTCGGAGAGGATAAGTATATTAAAGAAGGGGATATGGTAAAGCGTACAGGGAGAATTGTGGAAGTACCAGTTGGTGAAGCGTTGTTAGGGAGGGTTGTTAATCCCTTAGGACAACCAATAGATGGTAGAGGTCCCATAGATGCAAAGGAATATAGAAGAGTTGAAGTTAAAGCACCCGGTATTGTTGCAAGACAGCCAGTTAAAGAGCCTTTGCAAACAGGTTTAAAGGCAATAGATTCAATGATACCAATCGGAAGAGGACAGCGTGAATTAATAATTGGAGATAGACAGACAGGAAAAACGGCAATTGCTATAGATACAATCATAAACCAGAAAGGTAAGGGGATGATATGTATCTATGTAGCTATAGGGCAGAAGCAATCTACTGTTGCACAGGTTGTGGAAAGATTGAAGAAATATGGAGCAATGGATTATACAATAGTAGTTTCAGCTACAGCGAATGACCCGGCTCCACTTCAGTTCTTAGCTCCCTATTCAGGTTGTACAATGGGTGAATATTTTAGAGATAATGCCAAACATGCAGTTGCCATTTATGATGATTTATCAAAACATGCAGTTGCATATAGACAGCTTTCATTACTTCTTAGAAGACCTCCAGGACGTGAGGCTTATCCTGGTGACGTATTTTATTTACATTCACGTTTACTTGAAAGAGCTGCTAAAATGAATGATAATTTAGGTGGTGGGTCTTTAACAGCCCTGCCCGTAATTGAAACTCAAGCTGGTGACGTTTCAGCGTATATTCCAACTAACGTTATTTCTATTACGGATGGACAGATATATCTGGAGACAGATTTATTCTATTCTGGTGTAAGACCAGCAGTTAATGTTGGTTTATCGGTATCAAGGGTTGGTGGTAATGCACAGATTAAGGCAATGAAACAGGTAGCTGGATCGTTGAGACTTGATTTGGCACAGTATCGTGAGCTTGCTGCTTTTGCTCAGTTTGGTAGTGACCTGGACAAGGCTACTCAACAGCAGTTAGCAAGGGGTGCAAGGCTTGTAGAACTTTTAAAACAGCCGCAATATAGCCCTCTTTCTGTGGGAAAACAAATTGTAGCTATTTATGCAGGTACAAAAGGGTATCTGGATCCATATCCAGTTGAAGCAATTGGAAAATATGAAAAAGAGTTATATCAACTTATGGATTCAAAATATACAGATATAGAAAAGGGTATTGAAGAGAAGAAGCAAATAGATGATGATTTACGTGCCCGTATTGAGACAATGCTAAATGAATTAAAAGAAGTCTTTAAACCATAAGGGTGGTATTTAAATGGCAAGCTTAAGAGACATAAAAAAAAGAATTAATAGTGTAAAAAGTACGCAAAAAATTACAAAAGCTATGAAAATGGTTGCTGCTGCGAGACTAAAGAGAGCTCAGGATAATATTTTAATGGCTCGAGCCTATGCCGAAAGGTTGCAAGCAGTTATTTCATCAATTGCTGCCCGCATTGAAACAAAAACCCATCCTTTACTGGAAGATAGAGAGGAAAAAAACAAGCTACTTATGCTTGTATTTACTTCTGATAGAGGATTATGTGGTACATTTAATTCTGCCTTATTGAAGCAGGTTGAAGCATATGTAGCAGAAAAAAGGAATACTTATGGAGAAGAAATCTGTTTGATGGTTGTTGGTAGAAAGGGTGTGGAATATCTCAAAAAGAGAAATTACAATGTCATCGATAGCTGGACAAATATTTACCAGAAAGAACAATATGAAACTGCAAGAACTATTGGTGAGAAAATTATAGATAGTTTCACAAACCACCAATGCGATGAAGTAGTTATAGTTTATAACAGATTTAGGTCAGCAATATCTCAGGTTCCTACTTTTGCTAAATTGCTCCCCTTAGAGCCGATCATAGAAAATCCTGATTTACCTTTAACTGACTATATTTATGAACCTGACAAACAAACGCTTTTAAATGAATTGCTACCTCGAAATGTTTATACACAAATACATAGAGCAATTTTGGAATCCATTGCCAGTGAGCTTGGAGCGAGAATGACAGCTATGGATAATGCCACTAATAATGCTATAGAAATGGTTGACAGACTTACGCTGCTTTTTAATAAAACAAGACAGGCAGCAATAACAAAAGAGTTGATGGAAATAATTGGTGGAGCCGAAGCTATTAAAAAATAATTTAGGAGGAAATACATGGTTTTTGAAGGGCGTGTTTTACAGGTTATTGGTCCTGTTGTAGACGTTGAGTTTAAAAAGGGCGAGTTGCCACCTATATATGGTGCTATAAAGGTAACAAACCCTGCGATAAGCAATAAAGAGTGGAATCTTACACTTGAAGTAGCACAACATTTAGGAGAGAATATTGTAAGATGCATAGCTATGGATAGTACAGAGGGTTTAGTCAGGGGTATACCTGCAAGATATGAAGGTAAACAGATAGAAGTCCCTGTGGGGAAAAATACCCTTGGTAGGATTATGAATGTTGTTGGTGAGCCCGTTGATGAAATGGGGCCAATAGTTACTGATAAATATTACCCCATTCATAGACCTGCTCCTTCTTTTGTCGAGCAGAATACAAAGGTTGAAATACTTGAAACAGGAATTAAAGTTATAGATTTACTTGAACCATATCCTAAAGGTGGTAAGATTGGTCTTTTTGGTGGTGCAGGAGTTGGTAAGACAGTTGTTATTATGGAGCTTATTCATAATATAGCAATACATCATGGTGGTTATTCCGTTTTTGCAGGTGTGGGTGAGAGAACAAGAGAAGGAAATGACCTGTGGTTGGAGATGAAACACTCAAAGGTTATTGAAAAAGCAGCTCTTGTTTATGGTCAGATGAACGAACCACCTGGGGCACGTGCAAGGGTTGCTTTATCTGCTCTTGCAGTGGCGGAGTATTTTCGTGATGAGGAAGGTCAGGACGTCTTGTTATTTATTGATAATATATTCAGGTTTACACAGGCAGGTTCTGAAGTTTCAGCACTACTTGGTCGTATCCCTTCAGCAGTTGGATATCAACCAACGCTTGCTACAGAGATGGGTGAATTACAGGAAAGAATTACATCAACTTTAAAAGGTTCTATTACATCTGTGCAGGCAATATACGTTCCTGCAGATGACTTAACTGACCCTGCACCTGCAACAACATTTGCTCACTTAGATGCAACAACAGTTCTTTCCCGTCAGATTGCAGAGTTAGGTATTTATCCAGCAGTTGACCCTCTTGATTCAACATCAAGAATATTAGACCCTGGAATTGTGGGTGAAGAGCATTATAATGTTGCTCGTGCTGTCCAGAGAACACTACAAAAGTATAAAGATTTGCAGGATATCATTGCAATATTAGGTATGGATGAGCTTTCAGATGAAGATAAACTAATCGTGTCCCGTGCAAGAAAAATTCAAAGATTTCTTTCCCAGCCATTCCATGTAGCGGAAGAATTTACAGGTACAAAAGGAAAGTATGTTAAGTTAGAAGACACTATCCGGGGCTTCAAAGAAATAGTGGAAGGGAAACATGACAATTTACCCGAACAGGCTTTTTATATGGTCGGTACAATTGAAGAAGCCATTGAAAAAGCAAAAAGACTTATGGAATAGGGATAAAAAATGGCAGATACTTTTAAGTTAGAGATAGTAACACCTTATGGGCTTGTTATGAGTGGAGAAGCAGAAGAGTTAACTGCACCAGGTATTATGGGACAAATAACCATTTTACCAGGTCACCATCCCCTTCTTACAGCCCTTACTATAGGTGAATTGAGTTATAAATACAAAGGTAAAACTGAGTATTTAGCCGTGAGCTGGGGCTTTGCAGAGGTTACTTTTGATAAAGTTACGGTGCTTGTTGAAACGGCTGAGAGAGCAATTGATATTGATCTGACAAGAGCTGAGGCTGCTATCAGAAGGGCTGAAGAAAGGCTTAAATCTCTTACTGAAGATGATGCAGATTATTTTACGGCAAAGACTTCCTATGAAAAAGCTCTAGTACGTATAGAAGTTGCCAAGAAAGTTAAAGGACAGTAAATACAGAGAACTTTTAAGATAGTTCCATAAAAAGCCTTTGCTCCCTTCTGGAGTGAAGGCTTTTTTTATGAGCTTTTTTTCTTGATTATAGTTTTGATTTTTAGACCCTTATCTGTTTCTTCAAATTTAAAATCTGTTTCAACAGAATCACCATATTTAGATTTTACATTATTTTTTAAATCTTCTATTTTTTTAATAAAAGCTTCTTCTGAAGGTAATGATTTACCTTTTTTGGACAATAAATTTTTATATTCTTCATAAAGTTTTTTATAGTCTACTTTTTCTTCTATTTTATGCTTTTGTTGTGTTGAACTAACTAAGGTTGATTTTGCCTGATATCTCATAATTTCTTTCGGGTTTTTTCCTTCTTCAATTAGTCTTAAAGTTCTATTCCAGTATTCTTGATAGATAAGAAATCTTGAAGTTAAGTTTTTATATTTAAAATTTAACATAACATTATTAATGTTCTTTGAAGCATATTTTCTGATAAGCCTTACAACTTCGTTTTTTAATTGAATGGGTTCGACATTGACTATTCCAAGGAAAAACTTTTCATACTCATGTTTAAGTTTGTCTATCTTTCTTTCTAACTCATCAATATCTTGCTTGATTTCGTCATTAGCCATGATTAAAATTAGTATCATGAATTATAAAAAAAGTAAAGGTTTCTTGATAAAATGAGAAAATTATATTTTATTGGCGCAGGTAAAGTTGGTACCTCATTAGCATATCTCTTGAATAAGAAAGGTTATGAAATTGTTGGAATTGCAAGCAGAAATTTAAAATCTGCTGAGGCTTCAGCTTCTTTTGTAGGTGGTAATATAACAGCAACGAATGATATTTTTATATTTATTGAGGAAGCAGATATAATTTTTATAACAACTAATGATGATGCTATACCTTTTGTAGTCAAAGATATATCAGATAAGTGTGATATAAATGAAGGGCAAGTATTTGTACATACCAGTGGGAGTTTACCAGCAAAAGTTTTTGAACCGTTAGAAAAAAAGGGGGCAATAGGTATTTCAATTCATCCCCTTCAAACTGTTGCATCCCCAACAGAAGGAATAAAAAATATAATGGGGAGTTTGTTTGCTATAGAAGGTAATATAAAGGCATATGACATAGCACTTGAATTGGTAAAAGCATTAGATGGACAGCCATTTTTTATAGATAGCGATAAAAAGCCTCTGTACCATTTAGCAGCAGTAATAGCATGTAATTATTTTGTGACTTTAATAAACACAAGTATAAAGTTATTTGAAAGCGTAAACATAGATAGTGAAAAGGGACTTACAGGGCTGCTAAAGTTAGTGAGAGGAACAATAAATAATATTGAAAAAATAGGACCAAAACAGGCTTTAACAGGTCCTATAGCAAGAGGTGATATACATACCATAGAAGGTCATATATGGGCGATGAAGAAATATATACCCGAACTTCTTGAATTTTATAAAGTACTGGGGAATATGACTGTGAATGTAGCAATTGAGAAAGGAAGTCTTTCAGAGAGTAATGCAAAAAAGATATTAGAAATCCTTAAAGATATTTGACTTTCTTCTAATAATAGACTAAAATTATCAAAAAAGGAGGATGCTCATGGCTTGTGGGAAAAAAAAGAATAATAAAAGCTTAAAAGAAATGCTTAATGATGCGATTGCAAGAGAAATTCAGGTTTCTATTCAGTACATGTGGCAACATGTTCAAAGTGTGGGATTGAAGGGGGAAGTTGTTAAAGGAACCTTTAAAAAGATTGCTATTACAGAAATGAAACATGCCGAAGCAATCGCAGAAAGATTGGTTATATTAGGTGGTACCCCCACTACTAAACCAACCCCAATTACTGTGGGGGATAATGTTGATGAGATGTTAAAAATTGATAAAAAAGCTGAAGATGAAGCAATTGCTATGTACAAAGAAATTATAAATGTTGCCCAGTGTGAAGGTGATTTCACCACTGCTAAGCTTTTTATTGAAATTCTTGCTGATGAAGAAGAACACGCAGCTACTTTTGAAAGTTTTTTAAGTAAATAAATTCAGACAGGGGATTATTCCCCTGTACTCTTTTCTAAAATTTCCCCATAATGTTACCTTTAAACCATTTTTTGAATCTTATTAAAACTCAGAAAGAAAAAATATTTGTATCCCATAAGAAATTAAATTCAGCGTATCTTGTATCGAAGATTTATAAGAATTTAAAAGGAAAATATCTAGTTATAATCCCTGATGATAAGATAATTGAAGAATTTTATGAAGAACTAAAATTTTTTGAAAAAGAAGTCTACAAAATACCTTCCTTTGATATACTTCCCTATAGTGAACTTTTTCATAATAAAGAAAATGTAGGAGAAAGAAATGCTGGATTATTTAGATTATCAAATAATGAGTGTGGCATTTATCTCATATCTGGAAAATCTCTTATTGAACCAGTAATCCCGAAAGATGTCTTAAAGAAGAACTATTTATATTTAATTTCAGGTGAAGCTTTTGACTATGAAGAGTTGAAAATAAATTTAGCAAAACTAGGATATGAAAGGGTAGAACATGTTGAGCTGGTGGGTGATTACAATGTTAAAGGAGGTATTGTAGATGTTTTTTCTCCCTATCATGAGAAGCCAATTAGGATTGAGTTTTTTGGTGATGTAATAGAATCAATAAGATTATTTGATCCTGTTACGCAAAGATCAATTAAGATGCTTGAAGAAGCTTACATTATACCTGTAAAAAATATCATACTAGATATTAGTATGACAGAGGATTTACATGAAAAATTAAAAAAATATGCAGATGAAAAGGGTATTTTAAAGAAAACAAGGGATGAGTTTTATGAAAAAATATTAAATTTAGCAAACTTTCCTGGAGAAGGTTTTTTTGTAAATCTTTTTTATGATGATATTAAAGGGATGTTAAATTATCTGGACGATGTAAACATAATTGTACTGAATCCCGAGGAAGTATTAAGTATTGTCAAAGAATATGAAAAGAACTTATATAGACATTATGAGTCCATTAAGGAAAAAATATTCGCATTGGAACCCGGAGATGTAATTAAATTAGATCTGGTAGGGAATTTAGTAGATAATGCAAAGGTGATAATAGGTAGCATTTCCGTGGGGGAAGAATTTTCGTTAGATTTTGAGGATAATTTTCCATTAATAAATCGGTTTATAAGGGAAGATGAGAAAGGGGCTGTTAGCTACCATCCCATTGAGAATTTTTTAAATTATATTAATTCTGAAAAAAATAATTTTAAAATTTTGATAATAACAGCTCATGAAAAGCAGGCAAAAAAAATTGCAGATCTGTTGACTCATTACTATTTGTCTACCCCTGAAATTTTACAGAGCTTCAGTGAATTTGAAGAAAGGGCAAAAAAGGGCAAAATCTATATAATACCTGGTTTTGTAAGACGTGGCTTTAAGAACTTTTCGGATAGTATCTGGATAATAACTGAAGAAGAAATTTTTGGTAAGCTTGAGAAAGTAAAAAAAACGAAAAAAGAGAAAAAAGAACTATCATCAGTTATCTCTGATCTCTATGAGTTAAGCGAAGGTGATTTAATTGTTCACATTGATTATGGTATCGGTATTTATAAGGGGTTAAAGCAGGTTGAAGTTTTGGGTAAAAAAGGAGAGTATATAGAAATAGAATATGCTGACAACGATAAACTTTTTGTTCCTGTGGAAAAAATTCAATTAATTCAGAAATATATTGCTTCTGAAGATTATGTGGCAAAAATTGATAAATTAGGTGATAAAAGATGGCAGAAAACTAAAAAGAAAATTAAGGAAGATTTAAAAAGTTGGGCTGAAGAAATCATTAAGGTAGAAGCTTTACGAAAATCTCAAAAGGGGTTCTCTTTTAAAATAGATCCTTTAGCACTCGAAGAGTTTGAGGCATCTTTTGGATTTGATGAAACAGAAGATCAATTAAGAGCAATAGAAGAGACACTAAAAGATATGGAAGATGATAAACCCATGGATAGGCTTATTTGTGGTGATGTAGGTTTTGGTAAGACTGAGGTAGCATTAAGAGCATCATTTGTTGCAGCTCATTCAAAAAAACAAGTTTGTTTAATTGCGCCCACGACAATTCTTGCTGAGCAACATTATAATGTTTTTAGAAGAAGACTAACTCCCTTTGGATTTAATGTTGGTTTGATAAGTAGATTTATTGATAAAAATGAGCAGAAAAAGGTTTTGGAAAAGTTGAAAAATGGTGAGATTGACATTATTATAGGGACTCACAGACTACTTGGAAAAGATGTAAATTTTAAAGATCTGGGTCTTCTAATTATAGATGAAGAGCATAAATTTGGTGTAACACACAAAGAAAAAATAAAATCATTGAAAGCAACTGTTGACATTCTAACTCTTACTGCAACACCGATACCTCGAACATTGTACATGTCCGTATCTGGTCTCAAAGATATAAGTATTATAGTTTCACCGCCAAAGGGGAGACAGTCTATAAAAACCTATGTGACGGGTTTCTCTGAATCAATAATCCGTGATGCCGTAGAAAGAGAGATACAAAGAGGAGGACAGGTCTTTTTCATTCATAATAGGGTGCGTGGAATTGGAGCAATGAAAAGGTATTTAGAAAGAATTTTACCTAATATAAGGATTATGATAGCTCATGGCCAGATGGATGAAGAAGATTTGAAGAAGGTGATGGAATTATTTTCATCTGGTAAAGCAGACGTACTTCTTTCTACTGCTATTGTTGAATCAGGCCTTGATCTACCCAATGTAAATACAATCATTGTAAACAGAGCGGATAGATTTGGATTGGCGGACTTATATCAATTAAGGGGTAGAGTTGGTAGATCTAATAGAAAAGCTTATGCTTATTTTTTGATACCCTCTTTTGAAGGTATTACAAAAGACGCTATGAAGAGACTTAAGATTCTTCAAGAAATGGAAGAACTGGGGTCAGGATTCAGGTTAGCAATACATGATTTAGAGATAAGGGGAGCAGGAGATTTATTAGGTAAAAAACAGTCGGGGCATATCAATGAGGTTGGATTGGAACTTTATACACAGATGCTTGAAGAGGCAGTAAGAGAAGTAAAGTTTGAGAGGGGTGAGTTAATTGAAGAAAAGATGAAATTGACAACAGAGGTTAAATTACCCTATCCAGCTTATATCCCCGAGTGGTATATGCAATCTTCGCGAGAAAGGATGGAATTTTATAAAAAGATTCTCAACTCAAGTTCACTGGATGAAATTAATTCTTTAAGAGAAGAGCTGGATGATAGATTTGGAAAATTACCTTATGAACTGGAAAACTTTTTGTTTTACAAGGAATTAGAAATCAAATTATCTGAACTTGGTTGCATAGATTGTTATTATCATGAAGATAAAATAGTCATAACCTTTCATGATAAATATATCCCTCCTAAAGAGATAATAAGCAAAGTTTTAAAGGAAATCAGTGGAAGTAGGTTTGTGGTGCCAGACAAATTTTATTTTTCCCTTCGTAACTTTAAAGATAAAAATATAGAAGAGGTGAAAAAGGTTTTACAAGCCTTTTTAGAACGTGTTAAAATTAAATGATAAAATTTAAAGGAGCTAATATGAAAACAAGAAAAATTTTATTTACCCTGGTATTTTTCAGCATGGTTTTTGGATGTAGTAATAAAGCTACATCGAAAGAAGCAGCAGAAAATAAAATAACCAAAGGAGGTACAGTTGTAATTAAAATCGGTGATAGCGGTATCACCGACAAGGAAATAAAAGAAGAATATGATATGTTGCCGGATCAATTAAAGGCATTGGTTAGTACGAAAGAAGGGAAGAAACAATTCATAGATAGTCTTGTAACAAGAGAAATTATATTTCATGAAGCTAAATCAAAGGGGTTTGATAAAAATGAGAAAGTATTGCAGGATTTAGAGAAATTAAAAAAGAGACTTATTATAGAAGCCTTTTTAAGGGAAGAAATTAAATTTGATGAGAAGGTTGATGACAAAGCCTTAAAAGATTTTTATAAAAAGCATGAAAAGGAATTTATCACTCCGGAAAAGATTCATGCTAAGCATATACTTGTTAAAGATAAAAAATTAGCAGATGAAATTTTAGAAAAGTTAAAACAAGATCCAAATCAGTTTGAAAAATTAGCACAAATCCATTCTATAGATTCTTCAGGTAAAAATGGTGGTGATTTGGGATTTCTTGAAAAGGGAACACTTGTGCCTGAATTCGAATCAGCCCTTGATAAATTGAAAAAAGAAGGAGAAATAAGTCCCGTTGTTAAAACTAATTACGGTTATCATATTATAAAATTTGTAAAA
>ENA-ORXB01002155-ORXB01002155.1-sediment-metagenome-genome-assembly--contig:-NODE-2155-length-18097-cov-4.237847_pt1 | contig 18097 bp, 13 predicted proteins | sample MGYA00237863_ERZ511475 | MGnify/ENA primary metagenome ERZ511475 (study PRJEB26305, sample SAMN06343858) | sediment metagenome | isolation source: hot spring sediment | place: Canada: British Columbia... | reverse complement strand
CACCTCTACGACCTGGTGTATCTGCGCACCCATCCCTTGCTCGACCTGCTGGTTCGCGATACTAGCCTGAGCCGCAAGGACCGCGCCTGGCGACTGCATCACACCCTCCTTGAGGCCATCGACGAGCTCGACCCCGGCCCGCAGGCCCCTGTCTTCTCACCCGAGTGGCGCCGGCACCGGCTGATGGTCCTGCGTTACGTAGATGGCCTCGACCCCCAGTCGGTTGCGGACCAGCTGGCCATCGGCCGGCGTCACTACTATCGTGAGCAAGCCGCAGCCATGAAGCTGGTCGCCCAGGTCCTCTGGGACCGCTGTGTGCAGCAGGCGCCCGAGGCAGCGCAACCAGAACCGGAGCGGCAGGAACCTCCCCTCACCCGGCTCGAGCTGCTGCGTCTGGAGGCAGCGCGGTCGGCACAGGGCGGCCGCTACACCAGCCCGGCTGAGGTCGTCGAGGGGGTGCTGGCGCTATGGCAAGAGCGTCTGAGGGAGCGAGCGCTGGAGGTAGAGGTCGCGCTGCCACAGGACCTGCCCCAGGTCCCGGTGCAGCGTAATCTGCTCCGCCAGATTCTCCTGGGCATGCTCGGCTATCTTGTCGAGCGGACCACGCACGCAACCATCCGGCTGACGGCGGACGTGGAGGCGGCCGCCCTGCACCTCTCGCTGACCTCGGTGCCCCAGAGTGCCGTCCAGGCGACCTCTCGGGCCGAGGTTCAGGAGAGCCTGTCCGCCTTTGACGAGCTGGCTAGCCTGGCCCGCGCTCGCGTCCTGCCTGTCCTGTCCGGAAAGGTGGTGGCCGGCTTTGACCTGCTGCTACCTACCGGCTCGCAGCGCACCGTGCTGGTGGTGGACGATAACGAGGATGTGTTGGAGCTGTTCCAGCGGTACCTTGTAGCCCACCACTACCAGGTCGCCGTTGCCCGCACGGCCGGCGAAGCCCTCGACCTCGCCCGCCGGGTAAAGCCCCACGCGATCACCCTCGACCTGATGATGCCCGAGCAGGATGGCTGGGACCTGCTTCGCCAGCTGATGGACAGCCCCGATACCCGCGATATCCCCGTCATTGTCTGCAGCGTTCTGCGTCAGAAAGAGGCGGCCCTCTCCCTCGGCGCGACCGCCTTCCTGCCCAAGCCCGTGACGGAGGAGGCGCTCGTCGAGATGCTCGAGGCCCTCCAGTAGGCGCTGCGCCCGCCCCGTCTGCTGCAAGGTATCAACGGCTCTGCAGTGAGTGACTGCGGTCCTCTCCCGGCACCTGGTAAGCCGCCCCGTCGAGGACGTGTTGCACCCAGCGGACGATCTCGCCCGGCAGGATGCCGCTCGCCTTGGCGATAAGCATCGCACCGGGCAGGGCCCCGACGGTATCGATCTCATCCTGCGCCGATACGACGACGATGGGCAGATCACGCCACCGCGGGTCGGCCCGGATGCGAGCAATAACCTGATGGCCGCTGATGTCGGGCAGCACCATGTCGAGCAGCACCAGGTCGGGGTGGCGGTGCTGGATCATCTCCAACGCCTCGTGCCCGCTGTAGGCGTTCACCACCTGATAGCGTCGGACCGGGCTGTCGAGCAGCCGTCCCATCAGGCGGACAAAGTCGCGGTCGTCGTCGACGACAAGTATCCTATCCACACCCTCGCCGAACTGGCGGAGCACGTCCCACAGGGTCTCCCGAGAGACGGGTTTCACGAGGTAGCCGTCTACGGCCAGGTGCTGCCGCAGGGGCTCCTCGCCGGGGAGAGGGCAGGCCATCACGGGCGTGCGTGGTAGCTCCCAACTCTCACCCAGCTCCTGCAGGGCGCCGGCATCGACGGGCTGGCTGGTGGTATCGATGATCACACCCTGGGGCAGCAACTGCCTGGCCAGCCTTCGGGCATGCTGCAGGTCTTGCGCCACAACGGTCCGATAGCCGCGAACGTAGCGAGAGAGGAGCGACGCCGCCGCGGGGCTGCGGGTCACGGCGAGGAGGATGCCCTCATTGTCGCGCACGCGTGTGCTCATCGGGGTGGGCCTGGGCTGACCGGTCCTGGCGTCCCCCAGGGGATCGTGCCGGGCGATAGGCAGGGTGAAGGAGAAGGTACTCCCGCGCCCGACCTGGCTCTCCGCCCAGATTCGGCCGCCGTGGAGTTCCACGAACTGCTTGCTGATGGCCAGGCCCAGCCCCGCTCCTCCGTGGCGCCGGCGGGTGCTCCCATCGGCCTGTCGGAACTCTTCAAAGATGTGGGGAAGCTCCTCGGGCGCGATTCCGATGCCGGTGTCGGCTACCACGAAGAGGACCTCCTCTCCCTGGCGGCGTACGCTCAACCTCACCGAACCCTGCTCGGTGAAGCGAGCCGCGTTCGCCAGCAAGTTGAAGAGGACCTGCCGGATGCGCCCCGGGTCAACCCACAGGAGGGGAAGATGCGGCTCGATCTCGACGTGCAGCGCCAACCCGCGTGCCTCCACCAGGCTGCGCACTGCGTTGGCCGCGTCCTGTACCAGCTGCTGCGGATCAACCTCCTCCTGGAGGATCGTCATCTGAGCCGCCTCTATCCGCGCCAGATCGAGCACGTCGTTGACCAGGGACTGCAGGTGCAGCGCGTTTCGGTGCACGATGGCCAGGTCGCGGGCATAGGATGCGGGGAGGGGGGCGCCGTAGTACTCGGGCGCCTGGGCCATCAGGTCCGTAAAGCTCACGATCAGGTTCAGCGGCGTGCGCAGCTCGTGGCTGATTGTCTGCGCGAACTGCTGCTTCAGGCGGCGCGCCTCCTCGGCCTGGTCACGGGACAGGGCCAGCATATAGTTGGCCCGCTCCAGGCGGTAGGTCGCCTCGTCCAGCGCCTTGAGGGCACGACGCAGCTCGGCCTGTCGCTCGCGCGCGATGCGCTCGTTGCGATGGGCCTCCTCGTACCCATTCCACACCCAGCTCAGGGCCGTGATAAGGTTGCGCGCCGAAAGCCACGAGGCGACTGTGATGACGGCGATCACCACGACCGGCAGCATCACAGCGAGCGAGACCAGAAGCAACCCGAGCCGCGCCCGGGCGACGGCAAGAAGCAGGGCGCAGCCCGTGCCGGCTACCGGGAACACCGAGGCCTGCCCGAGGAGGACGCTGGCAAAGATCACCGGCAGCGTCAGGAGATAGGCCAGCTCCGGCAGGGGATAGCTGACCAGCCCACAGACTACGGCCAACAGACTGCTCCACACCAGAGTACGGGTGGCCAGGCGAGGATGCCGGTCGCGCAGCACAAAGCTGAGGGCCGACCCCACCAGCAGCACTAGGCTCCCCGCCCACGCGGCAGGGGGCACAGCCGCGCCGGTTATCGGCCAGACCACGAGCAACAGCCACCCGTAACCGACCAGCCCGGTGCCGATGGCCAGTAGATGGACAGAATCGGCCTGAAGCTGGATCAGGTTCTTCCGCTGTGCCAGCGTTTGCTCTGAGACACTCATCATCACCCCCAGTCGTGCCTCCAACTCTTGCACCCGCACCGTCAAGTACTCGTACTGCGACCGGTGGTCGCTGCGAGGGATGCGTTGGAGGATGCCATCACACGAGCCGCCGCCGCCGGGCAGGGCCCTCTATCGGTTGTGCTCTCCTACACCGCCTGCCCGGGCGGGGTCAGCTGGGCGGTGAGGCCGCCGTCGACATAGATGACCTGCCCGGTGATGTAGGCGGCCTCGGATGAGGCGAGGAAGGCCACCGCCACGGCGACCTCGGAGATGCGGCCGGTCCGCCCCAGCGGGATGCGCCGCACGACGGCCTGATGGCGCGGGTCGCTCGGGGGCAGCCACCTCTCGGTCAGCGTGGCGCCCGGGGCGACGGCGTTGACCCGCACCCCGTAGGGTGCCAGCTCCAGGGCCATGGCCCGGGTGAGGGCGTCGATGGCGCCTTTGGTGACGTCGTAGGGCAGCCCGGGCAGGTGGACGCGCAGGCCGCCGACGGAGGAGATGTGGATGATGCTTCCCCCTCCAGAGCGGCGCATGACCTCGGCTACCCGCTGCGAGAGGACAAAGGGCGCGCGGATGTTCACCGCCAGCTCTGTATCGAGCAGCTCCTCGCCAACCTGCTCCATGGGAACCCGGGTCAGCACCGCCGCGTTGTTGACCAGGAGGTCGACGGTGCCAAAGGCCCTCAGCGTTTCCTCATGTATGCGCTCCACACCTTCGCGAGAGCCGAGGTCCGCGGCCACGGGAATTGCCTCGGCGCCGGCCTCTACAAGGTCCCGTGCGACCGCGGCGGCCTCCTCGGCCGAGCGGCCGTTGACCACCACGCGCATGCCCTCGCGCGCCAGCCGCACGGCGATGCCCCGGCCGATGCCCCGGGTGGAGCCGGTTACGATGGCGACCCGCCCGCTCAGCTCCGGATAGCGGGGCTCCATTGACCGGTATAGCTCTGCTACCGATAGCTGCGATTCGTCTGCATACACGGCGCTTTGGCGCTCCTGTGTCTGCGTGCTACTCGGGGCGCGCCTCAAGGTGGAACGTAATCCTGACCAGGGAGAAGGGCCTCAGGGTGAGATGGGCCCGCCTTCCCTCTACGGGCAAGGTCGACTCCTGCGGCACGATGCGCTCGGGCTCATCGGGCGTGTTCTGATCGTGCATTGCCTCGCCCCGAAGCGTGAGGACCTCGGCGACAGGCTTCGCAGAGAGATCTGCGAGGTCGATCTCTACCTCGACGGGTCCGCTCGACGCGGAGAGGTGTGCCAGCATGAGGTAGAGGTCCGCCTCATCTGCGCTGAGGACCGCCATGGCATCGAGGATGGGATGGTCCCGGTGCGGCCGGATGCGCCCGAAGGCCCGCCCCGTGGAGAAGGTCTCACAGGCGAGGCGCACTCTGACCGGCGTGCCGCCCGCAAGGGCAACGCCCATGGCATGGGCATAGTGGCAGGGGTTGGCCCAGACCCGCTCGTGGACCTTCCGCAGGCCCCCGCCGTGGTTCACCGTTGCCGAGTGGGTCAGCAGCTCGACCAGGTCTCCCATGCGGATGCAGGCATGGATGATCGTGGTATCGTAGAGCGCCTCGGCGATGGTCGCCGGCGTCGGCATGGTCGCCGGGGCGAGCGTGGCCCCGGGCTCGGCGGGACCCTGAAAGTGGGCAAACAACTGCAACTCGGTGATGGCAAGCCGCGGCTCGCGCACCCCGGCCCGGCGCATGCGCGCGGCGACGGCCCGGTACTTGGCCGGCAGGGTGCTCGCATACCCCATGAAGGCGTGGTAGAGCTCAACCGGGTCGGTGTGCTGATCGACGGGTCCGCCGGTCAGGAGATGGTCGGTGATGACCTCGAGCTCGCTCCCGGCCTCGCGGATCAGGCGCTCGGTCCACTCGTCCGTCGCCTCGCAGTCGATAGAGCCACAGGCGAGCAGGCGGATCGTCGGATCGACGGCCCGCATGGCCGCGGCGAAGCGCCGGTAGCGGTCGGCGTAGCCGCCGGGGGTCGTCCAGCCGACCTGCCAGCGCCCGGCCAACTCATTGCCGATCTCCCAGTAGCGGACTCTGTAGGGCTCCGGATGGCCGTTCTGGGCCCGCAGGCGGCCCATAGGCGTGTCGGGTGTGCCGTTGCAGTACTCGACCCAGGCGGCGGCCTCTTCGGGCGTGCCATCGCCGCCGTTGACGCAGATGAGCGGCTCGCATCCCACTATGCGGCAGAAGGCGAGGAACTCGTCGGTGCCAAAGAGGTTGTACTCCAGCCCCTCCCAGGCCGGGTTGCGACGGGTCGGGCGGGAGTCGACCGGGCCGACGCCGTCGCGCCAGTGGTAGCCGGAGGAAAAGTTGCCGCCGGGCCAGCGCAGGATGGGAAGTCGCGCTTCCCGGAGGAAGCGGATCACGTCGGGGTCGGCACCGCCGATGTGGTCCGCGGGGTAGAGGAGGACACGGTCGAGCACCACGTTCGCACCCGGCGGCAGGTTGATGGCAAGCTCCCAGGGGGTGTTGCCCAGGTCGCGGGCCTGGGGAGGGAGCTCGAGCTGCCCGCTGACCGTCGTCCAATCCCGGCCGAGCGACACGCGCGTGCGGACAAGCGCGGGGCCGACCTTGCCGCTGGCGTCGACCGGGGCAAGGCTGAGCTCTGCCTCGGCCGGCTCTGCCGCGCGCCCGACCAGGCGGTACTCGAACCGGCGCACGCGGTGCAGCGGCAGGTAGGTCCATTGGGCGATGCCGGCCGGCTCGCCGAGGGCCTCGACCCGCTGGGCCCGGTCGCCGTAGGGGCCGACGTCGGGGCTGGCGCGGACTGCGTCGCGCGGCCCGAGGAGCACCCAGCCGAAGGCCAGGCCCGCCTGGTAGGCCTCGGTGAGCCAGGCAGGGCTCGGCCAGCCCATGCGCTCGGCATAGACCTGGATACGCCGGACGATCGCGGCACGGTCGGCCTCCGGCGGCGCGCCGCCGTCTACGCAGTTCAGGTCGTTCTCGGCGGCCACAAAGGTCCAGTGCCCGAAAGTGGGGTTGAAGAGGATCTGGGCCTCCATCCCCTGGTAGATGTTGGTGCCGAGGTGCTCGCAGAACTTGCCGTAGAGGAGGGGGTTGACGGGATGGGGCGAGCGAACCGTGGCGTCGATGGCGAGGCGGGCGTGGCCGGTCCCGGCCTCACCGATGTACTCGGAGAGGGATGTGGGCTCCACTGCGGGTTTCCTTTCCTTCGCCGAGGCGCCCGGCCTCGGCCGCCAAAGGGGCAGGGGCGCTGCTTATCGCCGGAAGCACGGGCTGCAGAAGGGCGCCCCTGCGCCGGGCTCTGTGAAGAGTATGGCAGCTCCACAGGTAGTGTCAAGTGGGCGGGCGAGGGGGTGCATCCAAGGTCTGTCAGCCGATTCGCAGTCAGACAGCCTGCCGGAGGCCCTCCGCCGGCAACCGGGCTTTACGCTTCGCACGAGCCCGGTGCAGCACCTGTTGTTCCTGGGGTAGGGCCGGGCTGCGGCCCGGCAAAACACCCGGCTGCAGCCCAGGCAATGACGCATCCTGGATGCACCCGAGGGTGGAACCTCCAATGGGAAACAAGCGTCATTATCAGATGGGGATGAAACCCAATGGGGTTGCAGGGCTGCACAGCGCGGCCGCGGCCTCGTCCGGAGGTGCGCATGGCGTGCGAGGTGCTCGTCTGCGGGCACGAGTTGGCGCAGATGGCCCGTGGTCTGAACATCCCGGGTGCCAGAATCGTGGAGGGTACACCCTCCAGCCTTGCGAACCCGGTTCCGCCCATAGTGGCAGTGGTATTCGACACGCAGCGGCTGCCCTTGGGGAGCGCGGCGTTCTGGCGCCTACGGCGCCGGGCGGGGGTGCCCCTCCTCGCCGTCGTAGGGTCCTATGAGGAGGCCGAGCTGGCGCTGCGGCGCGGCTGCAGCGATGTTCTCGTCAAGCCGATCAGAGCAGAGGAGCTGCGCCTCCGCATACACAGGGTCTTGCGGTTGTCCCGGCCTCCGAGCCTATCGCTGGGCAGGCTGGTGATAGACCCTGCCGCGGGCTGTGTGACCTGCGGCGACGTCAGGATTCACCTGAGCCCGCTTGAGTTCAGGCTGCTGTATCACCTGGCCGTCAATGCGGGCAGGGTCGTCGGTTACGACGAGCTGCTCAATGAGGTCTGGGGCTATGACTATGATGCCGGAAGCTACCTGGCGGTCAAGGCGGCCATCAGGCGCCTTCGCCGCCACATAGAGCCAGACCCTTCGGCTCCGAGGTACATCCTGAATGTGGCCGGGATAGGCTATACTCTCACTGTGGGGGGAGAGTAGCGCGCCTCTCCGTTGCGACCTCCCGGCCGGGTCAGGGAGGGCTCGGGCCGGCCCTTCGCGGGTGATAGAGCCTGCATGCCTGTTGCAGAACCCCCGCTTTGCCACGGACAGCTTGCCGATTGTCACCGATCTGTCACCCGCGGCGCTGCACAACCTGCTATAATGCGAGTGCAGCTCAAGCACTGCACCTTTGCGTAATGACCCCCGGAACGACCTATGGCCAAAGTGGGGGCGCGCCACCCTTGCTGATGGTCAGTGGCCCAACTGGAGGGAGGACGATGGTGCACTCACATGGTGGAGCTGTGCGCCGTGTCGCGCAGGTGGCCTGGCTGGCGATCGCCGCCCTGCTGCTCGTGGTCTCGTGGTTTGTGTTGTTCCTGCATGCCGAGTGGTTCACTGGGTCGGCGTTGGTGCCGTATGAGAACCGCCCGGCGTTTGCGCAGCCCAACAACCCCTTTCCGCCAAAGCCTCCTCGGGGGACCTGGGAACGTGCCGTGAACGACTTTTTTGAGCACCGGCCGGGGAGATGCGTGCCGGGCGGGGTTGTCGTGGCCGGCAGCGCGATCATGCTGGTAGCGGCGCTGCCTCGGCGGAAGGTGACGCCCGGGCTCCTCCTTGCGCTCGCGGCCACGAACCTCATCTTCGTGGTCTTTTACGCCTTCGCTGCGCCAGCCATGCGACAGCTGCCGCTGCTCTGGCTGCCGCAGCCGCGATCCGAGTACGACGCAGGGTACCATCGGACGTGGCCGGAGATTCTGCTCTTCGTGGTGTTTTCTGCTCTGCTCATCTATGGGCAGTGGTGGCTCTGCGAGCTGTGGACCGGCAGAGGCGGGGACACGTCGCTGGCAGGGAACAGAGGAGTGGGTCAGCTACAGTAAGGCGTGTCAGCTGCAGGTCAGAGAGGTGAACCGTGAATAGAAGAACTCTACTGTTCATCGGAGCTCTGCTGCTTGCGAGCTTTCTAACTGGCGGCCTATGCCTAGTGGACGGCTCCGGGCTGGAGGTTGCTGGTCGATTCGTCACAAGGCTGCGCAGCACCCAGACGGCATCTCAGCCTGCGAAGCCACTGACGCTCCTCCAGGTATGGGACGTCCTGGAGGATTATGCGGCTCAGTCTGACGGGGAACCCAGAATAGCGAGCTTGAGTAGCGTTGCGACTGTCGATGAGCCGGCTTCCTCCGGTGAGGACGGCACACGCCGAAAGTGGCAGGCAGTTCTCGTATCCTCTCGTTCCGAACTATGGGTCACGATCTCTGATGGCGCCATCACGCAGGTGGAGGAGGGGCCCGTCACAGGAGGGATCGCGCCCATCGAAGGCAAGCCTCAATTGGACAGTCCAGAGGCATTGGCGATTGCGCGTAGGCTGAGACCTGGCCTGTCGCCGGAAACCGAGAAGGGGAGCGGGTGGCGCTACGTCGTGGAGCAGTCGCCTACGGATGGTGGTATGCCTTCTCGCCCCGTTGTGAGAGTCGTCGGGTCTTGGCAAGGGAGACCGGCCTTCGTCGAGCTGGATGCCGCCAGTGGGGAGCTACGACAAGCCAAGCGGCAGGTTCTGGCAGGAGGTGGCATTCTGTACTCGGAGGACGCCGGGCTCACCTGGAAGGCTAGCGACCTCGCAGGATTGTTCATTGGAGATGTAGCCGCTGATCCGTGGCAGGAAGGCGGGGCTTACGCGGTAGCCTCAAAGGGTGATCAGATTGCCCTCTACAACACCCAAAACGGGGGGCAACACTGGAGCGAGGTGGGGACCTTGCCAGAATTGGCCACTGACTGGCCCTTTTGCCTTGGGGTAGCTGGCAAAGATTCGGCGACGAAAGCCCTGCTGGTAGGGTCAAGCTCAGGATTGTGGTGTTCCAGCGACGGACGCACGTGGCGCCCGGTGGCTGGGTTGCCGAAAGGCGCGGCACGATGGCTGGCAGTGGCTCGCTCAGGGCGAGAGTACCGGGTGATTATCTCCATCCTCGGCGGTGATGGAAGAGGATTGTACAGCAGTACGGATCTTTCGACCTGGGAACGGGTTGCAGAGGTCCCCTACCGCCTGTCGGAGTCGTACGATCACACCCTGGTCATGGCCAGCGACGACCTGGGCTCCCAACCCCTGCTGCTCAGCTTGAGCTCTCAGAGGCCGGTCGAGTTGCCTCCGGGGGTTTTACGAGCCGCCGGTGATTTCGAGGGGTCGTTTGCCATATTCGTGTGGCCGGAAGGCAGAGTGGGGAGAGTCTCACCTGGTGAAGACGTTGCCTGGACCCTTGATGCGTTGTTCGGCAGCATGGCAGCCGCTCCCGATTTCCCAGCCAGCAATACCATCCTAGCGGCCCGCTTCCGCGGTGGCATCTACCGAAGCACAGACGGGGGGCATAGTTGGAAACAGGTGCTCGCCGATCCCAGCAGTGTTGTGCCTGGCACCAACGAGGTCCAGGTCCGGTTCCTGTCTCCTCGGAACGCTGTAGCGGTCACCGGAGGAGTGCTAGCATGGACGGATTTCTGAAAGCAGCCCGCAGGTTATGCTTGCTTGGTGGCGTCATCGCATTGGTCGCAGCGCTGGCAACAGTACAGGTGTCCGCCGGGACGGCAACGGGCAAGTTCTCGGGCTATGCTATGGGGAGGTATCACGGAGCCAGTGGGAAGGGCATCGTTCAGGGCGACTTTGCCAACCATCCAGCTGGCTACTGTGGGGATCCAGCCGGATACTGGCCATGGGGGACCAGAATCGACACTCTGCCAGTTTTCTTCCATGAGCAGTGGGGCACTATCTTCTCCCGCACCAGCTTTTACCTGTATGATAACGGCGATCTCGGCTGCCTGATGGGCTCGTATTGGGTCGACATATACCACGGGCGGTTCAAATGGCCCTCTGAACCCTGTACTTGCTCGGGCTACAGCCAACCTGTCGAGCACGTGTGCATTGACGGCATGACGAATTCGTGTGTCGATGCTCAGTGCTTCACGGTCAGAACGTGGACCTACAGCTATACGTTCCCGTAGCCACCTAGTGCCGCTTCCGTCCGGAGAGACCAAGCAGGAGGGTGGGGCACAGGCTGCTGCACGCTGTGCACCTCAGGGAGGTCGTAGTGGGACGGAGTACAGTGCACTCACATCTCGTGCTCAGGGTAATATTCATTGGTTTCGTGCTGGGCGGTTGCTCAGCACTGCCGGCGCCGCCGCAGCCCCCATCACTTCCGCTGACTTCGAGCCCTGGTCTGAAAGCACATCCTGCTTCGCCATCGCCGCCGTCGGGCCCGACGACGACTCCCCGGCCCATGCTGACCGCCCGGCCATCGGCGACGCCTGGACTGACGGCAACTCCCATGACAGCGATAGTGCTTGCGTCGCCGGTAGAGGACAACACCGTTGTCAGGTTCCAATGGGGCAGCGAGGGCAAAGGCTGCTTCGACGCCAGGGCCAAAGACTGCGGTATTCCAAGAATACCAGGGCCCTTGGGGAGGCAAAGAGATAGTGCCGTGCCCAACGTGAGGTGCGCCGGCAACGAGGCCCCGGCCACCTCGAGGTGATGCAGAGGGCGGCGGTAGGGTTGCCGAGCGCCGCGGTGCCGGGATCCTTGCGATGCCCGGCACGGCGCCATTGTGTGACCAGGTTGCTCCGGCATAGTGTGGACGGCAGCACAGCAAGGAGGTGAGGGTGATGTTGAGTCGCCGGTCCTTCCTCAAGGCGCTTACAGGGTGCCCCGAAAGGACGCCAGTATGAGAGATGAGCGCGTCAGCGTTGCCGTGCCGCTCGCAGCGGTCCTGTTGCTGAGTGCTGGCTGCGCCCGGTCAGCGGGTCTGCGGCAGCCGTCAGCTTCGGCCACAACCCCCGCAGTTGGTCAGAGCGCGCTGCCCGGCCCTAGCGCGACACGGATTACCGTCGGGGTGCGCCCGTCTCCCACGCATGCTGCCCCCACACCCGCGCCCCAGGCACCTGGGCAGCCCGGTAACGCATGGAGCTACAAGCCCGCCATCTCTGCCGATGGCCGCCGGCTGGCCCTGCAGTGCCTGGCAACCGCGCGGCAGGCGCACGTGACTGCACGACGGGCAAGACCGTGCGGGTCGCGGACCACACGGACCTTCATTACCACAACGATGCCGAGCCTCTCGGGGTCAGCCTCTCCTGGGACGGAAGGTGGCTCGCTTTCAGTTCCGATGCGGATAACCTGGTGCCGGGTGACACGGACGGTAAGCGGGACGTATTCGTCTATGACCGGGAAACCGGGCGTGTAGAGCTGGTGAGTGTCGCGGCGGGCGGTGAGAACGCTACCGGCTCCTGGCCGAGCATCTCGGCGGATGGGCGGTATGTTGCCTTTGAGTCGGACGCTGGCAACCTCGTGCCTGGCGTGGCGGGCGGCTACTCCCAGGTGTATGTGCACGACCGGGAGACGGGGAGCACGGAGCTGGTAAGCTGCAGCTCGCGATGAGGGCGAGGCTGTGGCAGGTTCTGGGCGGTGTGGGCTCGAATGGGGCTCCTCCCGTGCAGGACGTTCCGGGAGGTCTTGCGGCTCACGCGGAAGGAGCTCTTGTCACAGCGACGGCTCCGGGGTGTGGGAGGCCCGCGAGTGCTGCGGAGAGAGGGGCGGACCGGCCGCCCCTCTCTTGTTTGCCCCCGTCACAGCCCCAGCAGCCGCGCCGCGTTGCCCCGATAGACCGCGCGGAGCACGTCGTCGGGCAGGTAGAGGCCGTAGATGCGCCAGCGGCCCTGCGAGGGGATGGGCGAATCGGGGTCGTAGGGAAAGTACTCGTCGGCGGTCTCGAGGACCCGGAAGTAGGTCTGATACTGGGCGGCCGACGGAGTGACGTCGGTCCCAAAGAGGATGCGCTCCGGGTACCTGAGGAACCACTGCCGCGCGCTGTAGGGCGCCCGGCCCAGCTCTGCGATGCGGGCCGAGATGTCGGTGTACAGGTTGGGGTAGCGGTCGAGCATCTGCGAGACAAAGCCGAGGTTCTCCGGATAGCAGCCGACGTGGGCGGTGATAAAGGTCGTCTTGGGGTGGCTCTCGATCAGGCGGTAGAGCGATTCGATCAGCTCCTCGAAGGGTGGAAACTCGGGTCCATAGAAGTGCCAGTCCGGATGCTCGTGCAGCTCGTCCCACCGCTCGTTGAAGCGGTCGAGGGGCCGGAAGAAGGCGACCGGGTCGGCGGTGTGGATGAGGACGGGGATGCCCAGCGCTCCGGCGGCCTCCCAGAGGTCCGAGAGGCGCGGGTCGTCGGGGAGCACGAGCCTGCCGGCCTGATCGCGGATGCGCAGGCCCAGCTCCTTGAAGACCTTTAGCCCGCGCGCACCGGCCTTGACGTCTGCCTCGAGGCGGGCGACGGCACCTTCCGTCCATCCCGGGGAACCCACGCCGGCCCAGTCGACGTTGCAGAAGGTTACGAACCGGCCCGGGTAGGCCTCATCGTACCGGGCCAGGTTGCGCCTGAGCGCATCTCCGGTGCCGCCACTGAGATTGACGATGGTGGCGACGTTGACATAGTCCATCTCGCGGATCAGGTCGCCCGGGTCAGGGCTCGGCATGCCGGCGTGGGTGAGGTGGTTGTGGGCGTCCACGACCGGAAAGCGTGCGCGGGCGACGTGATGCTCCGGCACGACCAGCTCGGAGCGAGGCTGGTAGTCTTCGACCAGAAGTACGTCTCGCATGGGTCCTCCTTAGGCTTCAAGGGGCTCTCGTCCATGGGCCTTCAGAGGCGGGCAGCCCTTACTCGCCCCTGAACCTCCTGACCGTGGCGATGGAGACAGCATTCTCCCATCTCCCGCTCCGAGAGACCCCGCACCGTCCTCGACTTTGGCCTTTTGCCGCGTGCCTCCCGATATCGTGCAGAGACCGCAAGGATGGCACCCACCGGCCCGGTGTTGGGGAGGGGCTCCGCTGGCGTGCCACGGCGCGCCAGCGGAGCCCAAGACACCCTTGAAGAGGGGCGGGGGGGCAGCAACCGCACAAGCCGCGTCATACCACCTCTTAGGAGCGCTACAGAAAGCAATAAAGAAGGAGCACAAGAAATGGCCAGACTCCATGACAAGCGTGCTTGGCCCTCTGCAGCCATCTTGCTCGCGGCGACCCCGCCTTCCTATTCCCCCGTTTCGGGGGAACGGTAGGGGGTCTCCCCGCGCGAGGGGCGGAACTGCCGCCCTCCACCGTCTGCTGCTCCGAGGGACCCCCCCACCGTCCCCCCGACACGGGGGATAAGCCTGTTTCGCCCTCTGCAGCCATCTTGCTCCCTGCGGCTCCGGTCGGCCCGCGCTCAGACCGGCCAGATCTCGGCTGCGCTCTGCACCAGGCGCCGGACCGTTCGGGCGTCGATGCGCTGGGTGCCCGGCCGGGCTGCCGCCTCATCGGCATAGTCGCTGCGGTAGTAGGTCAGCTCCAGCTCGATGGGGGGCTCCAGGCGCCACGGCCTGCGCTCGCCGGCCGTGCGCACCGCCCGAGCCGCACCCTCGCGGATGAGACGCCTCGCCTCGGCCGGGGCCAGGCAACGGGCGCAGTTGCGGCCCAGCCCACGCTTGACGGCAACCGTAACGATGCCCGGGCAGAGGGCCTCGGCCTCGCGGCAGGCGGCCTCGTCGCCGCTCACCATGAGGAGCGGCACGCCATAGTGCCCGGCGTAGGCCGTCTCCATCCCGATCTCGCCGACCGGCTGTCCGTTGATGCGGAAACAGAACCAGCGGCTCGAGTCCATGGTGTGGTCCAGAAAGCCGTTCAGGGTGCCGGCCATGGCGTGGTGACCGGTGAGGATGAGGCCGGCGAAGGAGCCGTCGAGGGAGGGCATCGGAGAGATGTCGGTCGGCGTCTCATAGGTCGCGCCCGAATCCATGCGCTCCAGAATGAAATGGCCCCCGCCGGCGTGGGTGTCGCAGACGACGACCTCCGACGCGCCGCCATCAAAGGCACCGGCGATGGCGGCGTTGACGTCGGCCATGAGGAGGTCCCGCCCCTCGGTATACTGCGGCGCGTCGCGGCGAACCTGCTCCGGCCGCCAGATGCCCGAGGTCCCCTCCATATCGCACAGGATATAGATTCTCATGCTTGCCCCCTTGTCGGATGCCTGCGGCGCCTACGCCTCGGGAGCCGCGGCAGGCCGCCGCGCCGGGACGCGCCGTGCCTGCAGGCGCAGGGTCAGCGCGGCGCTGACGAACAGACACCCGCCCGCGGCAAAGAGCACCGCCGGTATCCCTGCCCATCGGGCGACGGTCGCCCCCGTCAGGGGTGCCAGAAACGCCACCAGGTTGAGGAGCAGCGTGTTCACGGCCACGTAGCGGGGCCGCTCATCGGCCGGCATCACGGCCAGCAGCCACTCGAACAGGCTCACGTCCACGGCGGACACAAAGAACCCCCCGATCAGGGCTCCGATGAACAGGAACCAGCGAGTCTGCACCGAGGCCAGGCCCGCCAGGCACAGGGCGCCGCCTACTGCCACGTTGGCCATGGCGAGCATCCGGAACGGGCCGAGGCGGTTCGCCACTCGCCCCCAGAGGTAGTAGCCGACGGTCAGCGCCCCGTTTTCCAGCGTCGTGCGCTCGCCGATCCAGGCGTCGCTGGCGCGGAGGTTGCGCACCAGAAAGATGGTGAACACCCCGGACGGAAGGAACAGCCCCCACCGCATGACCAGCGTAACTACCGAAAAGATGGCGAAACCCGGTTGCTGCAGCGGCTCCACGAGGTCAGCGAGGCGCACCGCGAGCTTGGCGCACGGCCCGGGCTCGCGGAGCGGGACCTCGATGCGCGAGTAGGAGTAGGTGCTGAGCAGGCCCGCCACGAAGCAGATGGCAAAGAGCAGGGTATAGTTGTAGGGCCAGGGCAAGGCCTCCAGCATCTGGCCAAAGAGGGCGACGCTTGCAGCCGAGACCAGCCCGAGCAGCGCCCAGCGGACGCCGTTGACGGCGGCCCGACGGCGAGGGGGCACCGCCTCGGCGAGCACATCATAGAAGACGGTGTTGCCCAGCGTGCCTGGAATGGCCGTCAGGCCCCAGAGGATGACGATGAGCGCCGGCGCGGCCGAGGGGCCCAAGAGGGCAGCCGCCAGAGCGATCGGCGGGTAGGTGAGGCGGATGGCGTAGAAACAGCGAGCGCTCTCCCTGACGAGGTTGCGCCAGCGGGCGACCAGGGCGCCGGCCGGCAGGGCCAGGGCGATCGTCAGCAGGGCGGGCAGAGAGGTCAGCAGGCTGACCATGGTGGCCGATGCGCCAAGGCGCGCCAGGAGGACGGGCAGGAAGGTGATGACACCCCCCTGGACGACGCCAAAGAGCCCGGTGTGGGCCATCAACCGGCGGATGTTGCGGTCCTCGCGGGTTGCCGGGCGGGCGCGCAGCCGCCGGAGCAGGGACAAGACGCGATCGAGCATGAGAGTCGGTACCTTTGGACAAGGGTGGAAAGAGCATCTTCTGCACGCCCATTGTACACCATGCCCCGCAACCTGCCCAAAGTAGGAGATGAGCATGGGGCTGGTGTCGTGGCAACACCCGACGGCAACAGCTGCTGCAAGGAAGGAATATGGCCGTCGACGACCATGCTCCTCGAAATTGACAGGGTTTGAAAGATGTGATAGACTGGTTTCGACAGCATTTGGCCGCATTTCGGCAAGTTTCGATAGGCTTCCGACAACGTTCGGTAGTTGCGCAGCTAAGGTGTGGGATGTTGACCACCTTCCAGCGACGGGAACGTATCCTTGAGCTCTTGCAGCAACAGCACGGGCTCCGGGTTGCCCAGCTTGCTGAGCTTCTTCATGTTTCGCAAGGGACCATTCGCAATGACCTGCGCGCTCTTGGGAAGGCGGGGCGCCTCACCCGCGTCCGGGGCGGAGCAGTTCTTCCGAGCACCCAACCGGTCCGCGGCTTGGCCTTTGCACACCGGGTACAGGCGAACGCAGTTGCCAAGCGGCAGATTGCCCGTTGGGCCGCCGACCTTGTTGAGGACGGCGACACTCTGATCCTCGACGCGAGCACGACCGTCTACGACATGGCTCAGTTCCTGCGTGACCGCCACCGTCTGACGGTTATCACCAATGGCATCGAGGTAGCCCTGCTCCTGTCACAAGACCCAACCAACTCGGTTATGCTGATAGGCGGCCTGGTGCGACCGGATAACGCCTCGGTAACAGGCCTCCTGGGCGAGGCGTTGCTCAAGGACCTTCATGTCAAGCGCGCCTTCGTATCAGCTTCTGGCCTGACGCTTAGTGGCGGGCTTAGCGAGGACGACTTTCAGGAGGCGCAGCTTAAGAGTCGGATGATCGGCTGCGCGGAGAGTGTGGTAGCTCTTGTGGATTCCAGCAAGTTTGGCAAGCAGCACCTGAGCTCCTTTGCGCGTCTGGATCAGGTCAGTCACATCTTTGTCGATAGCGGCCTCGCCCCGCACTGGATCGAGCAACTGCAACAGACCGGCACTACCCTCAGCATCTGTGACACGGACACGGTGTCATCCTACATGCCGCTGAGCGAGAACCGGCACTATGTCATCGGCTTTGCCAACCTCAGTGAGGAGGTGCCGTTCGCGGTCGACGTGCGTCGAGGCCTCGAGCGCGCGGCGAAGGAGGCGGGAAATGTGGATCTGGTCCTCGCTGACAATCAGCTAGATGGTCAGGTCGCCGTTGAGGTAGCCGACAGGTTGATCGCAAAGGGGATAGACCTGGCCATCGAGTACCAGATCGACGAACATGCCGGCGACCTGATCATGGCCAAGTTTCGCAGGGCAGGAATACCCGTCATCGCGGTCGATATTCCCATGGTCGGAGCCACGTTTTTTGGAGTGGACAACTACCAGGCCGGACTGCTGGCTGGAGCAGCACTGGGGAACTGGATCGTAGAGCACTGGGGCGGGCAGTTCGATCGCCTGATCGTCCTCGAGGAGCCCCGTGCAGGCGCCCTGCCGGCAGCGCGCATCAGGGGGCAACTGGATGGTCTGAGGGATGTTGTTGGAGAGCTCCCGCCTGAAAAGATGGTCTTCCTCAACTCAGGAAACACCGTAGCCGTCAGCGAGGCCAACACGGCTGCGGCTCTCCGAGGCATGCCCGGCGAGCACCGGTTGGCGGTGATTGCCTTCAACGACGATGCTGCCGTCGGTGCACTGGCAGCCGCCCGTCGGCTTGGGCGAGAGAGCGACGTCGTCATCGTGGGACAGGGGGCCGACCGCCTCGCCCGTCCGGAGATCCGTCGCCCCGGGTCACGCTTGATCGGGTCGACAGCCTACATGCCAGAAGCGTACGGGGCCAGACTGATCGCTCTGGCTCTCAGCATCCTCCGGGGGGAATCGGTGCCCCCTGCGGTGCACATGAACCACGTGTTCGTCAATGCTGCCAACATCGACGAACTGTACCCAGAGTAGGCAGGACATTCCGGGGCGGGGCCGGGCATAGGCATTTCCGGGCGGAGTGGGCTTTCGGCTACGACAGGAGGGAGGTGAGAGCGGCTTACAGACCCGGA
>ENA-ORXB01002150-ORXB01002150.1-sediment-metagenome-genome-assembly--contig:-NODE-2150-length-18146-cov-3.332060_pt1 | contig 18146 bp, 13 predicted proteins | sample MGYA00237863_ERZ511475 | MGnify/ENA primary metagenome ERZ511475 (study PRJEB26305, sample SAMN06343858) | sediment metagenome | isolation source: hot spring sediment | place: Canada: British Columbia... | reverse complement strand
TTTTTTTTCAAGCAGAAGACGGCATACGAGATTGACATGTGACTGGAGTTCAGACGTGTGCTCTTCCGATCTCGGCTGCCCGAGGAGAAGCGCCGCGGCATCTCCATCGAGCTGGGCTTCGCGCACCTGGAGCTGCCGGGCGAGCTGCGCATCGGCTTTGTGGACGTCCCCGGGCACGAGCGGTTCGTCAAGACCATGCTGGCCGGCTCGACCGGAATCGACCTCGTGCTGCTGGTGGTGGCGGCCGACGAATCGATCAAGCCGCAGACGCGGGAGCACTTCGACATCTGCCGCCTGCTCGGGATTCCGCGCGGGCTGGTGGCGCTCACCAAGGCGGATCTGGTCGAGCCGGACGTCCTCGAGTTGGTACGCCTGGAGGTCGAAGACTTTCTTGCCGGCTCGTTCCTTGCCGGGGCGCCCGTGGTGGCGGTAAGCGCGGTGTCGGGTCAGGGGCTCGAGGAGCTGCGGGCGGCGCTGGCGCGCGTGGCGGCCGAGGCGCCGGTGAAGGACGCCTCACGCCACTTCCGGCTTCCGGTGGACCGCGTCTTCTCCATGCGCGGCTTCGGAACCGTGGTGACGGGGACACTGGTGAGCGGGCGCGTCAGTCTGGAGGATGAGGTCGAGCTCCAGCCGGGCGGAAAGCGTTTCCGGGTGCGCGGCATCCAGGTGCACAACCAGCCGGTGAGGGAGGCGGTGGCGGGCCAGCGCACGGCGCTGAACCTGGCCGCAGCCGACACGCAAGAGCTGGCGCGAGGAGTGACGCTGATCGCCCCGGGCCTCTTCTCGCCCGTAAGCGTCTTCGACGCGGAGTTCGAGCTGCTCGCCTCCGCCCAGCCGCTCAAGGACCGGGCCCCGGTGCACTTGCATTGCGGGACCGCGGAAGTGATCGCCGAAGCCCGTCTGCTCGATCCGGCCGGCTCGCTTGCCCCGGCCGGGCGCGGGCTCCTGCGGTTCCGTTTGCGAGATCCGGCGCTGATTCTCCCGGGTGACCGGTTCATCGTGAGGATGTTTTCGCCGGTGGTGACCATCGGCGGGGGCACGGTCGTCGAGATCGGTCCACCGGAGGGGCTGAGGCGCAGGGAGGCGGCCGAGCGCCTGCGGGAGCTCGCCGCTTTGCCGGTCGCCGAGCGCGTAGCGCGTTGGGTGAGCGAGGCGCCCTACGGTTTGATCGAGTCGGAGCTGATCGCCAAGACCGGGCTGACCACCGCGGAACTCGACGCCGTCGGCCGCTCGGGGCTTTTCATCTGGATCGAGGGACCGCCGCGCCGGCTGATCGGGCGCGCTACCTTCAACGAGCTCCGCGAGCGGCTGGAAGATGCCGTCGCCCGCTTCCACCGAGACCATCCGCTGGCCGCCGGCATGCCCAAGGAGGCGCTACGGGCCGAGGCGGTGCCCTCAAGCGATCCGTCTCTGATCGAGGCGCTGCTTGGCGCCTCGGCCCGACTGGTGGCCGAGGGCGACCTGGTGCGCCTGAGCGGGCACCGTGTCCTCCTCAAGGAGGAAGAGGAGGAGGCGCTGGCGCGGATCGAGAGCGCATTCGAACGATCCGGACTGACCGTGCCGCCGGTCGAGGAAGTGCTCGCCGGCTGCGGCGTCGAGCGGGCCCGGGCGCGCAAGCTGCTCGAGATCCTGCTCCGAGGCGGGCGGCTGGTGCGCGTCGGCGCCGACTTGGTCTTTCATGCCTCCGCCCTCGATCAGCTCAAGCAGCTTCTGGCGGCGCGCCGCGGCGAGCGCTTCACCGTGTCGCAATTCAAGAATTGGACCGGAATCTCGCGCAAATACGCCGTGCCCCTGCTCGAGTACCTGGACCGTGCGCGCCTGACCCGCCGGGAAGGGGACTGGCGCGTGGTGCTGTAGACAAGCGGCGGCGCGCGGCCTATCTCCGCTCTAAGCTCGCCCGGGCGCAAAGGTTGGCCACGCCGGCGGTGGGGCGAGTGTCCGTAACCCGAAACGAAACCGCCTCCTCGAGCCAGTCGTGCCAGACCCCGTCGGGATCGTGCGAGGCGGCGGTGATCGTGTACTCCTGCGGGCAAAGCCGGCAGGCGAAGGAAAACCTCACCGCCAGCGTCTGGCCCGGGCGGCAGGGCCCGAGGGGCAGCTTTTCGAGCTGGGTGTTCGTCCCATAGACCTCAAAACCGATACGGGTGCGAATCAAGATGCCGATCACCGGATCGGCCACCTCCTCATGGAAACGAACCGCCACGCGGACGGCCATCTCGGCGCCGCTTTCGAAGACCCAGGCGGGACGGCCTCCGCCGTCGAGCGTCTCCAGCCCGACCAGCTCGGCGCGGCCGTCGCCCCGCCTGAGCGAAGGGGCTAGAGGTTGCGCGATCGTCGCCGCCCAGTCCCGCAGCCGCGCCGCGACATGGCGGTTGTAGCGCTCCAGCACGTCGGCCGGGTCGCCTTTCGCCGCCAGGCGTCCTGCTTCGATCCACCAGATTTCGTCGGCGATCGAGCGCAACAGCTCCTGCTCGTGCGCCAGCAGGAAGATCGTCGCGCCGCTCCGCCGCAACCGCTCCAGTCCTGTCAGCGCCCGGGCGCGCACCAAGGCGTCCCGCACAGCAAAGCTGTGCTCGAGCGCGAGTGTGCCCGCCGGGGCCAGATTCAGCGCCCCCTCGGGCCCCAGCCACCGCCTTGGCGGGGAAGCCGCCACCTGGCCCGATGCCGGCTCCTCGAGACCGCCGATCAGGCGCAGGAGCGTCTTTGCGCCGCCTGCGTCCTCTCCGATGAGGCCGACAATGGCGCCGTCGGGCGCCGAAGCGGTGATGCCGGTCAGGGGCGGCAGCACGGCTTGCCAGAGATGGACGGCCATGCCAGATAGAATAACGGAAGAATGTTGGGGCGCCTGGTGGTTGGCCTATGGCTGGCGGCCGTAGGATTGCGCGGGGAGGTGCTCGAGAGCCTGCTGTCGAAAACTACAGGAGTAGTAGAATTGCCTCCGGGTACCTTCCAAATCCACGACGAACTTCGTGTCCCCGAGGGCGCTCACGACCTCCTCATCCGCGGTGCACCCGAAGGCACCACCCTTCGAGCCGCTCCAGATTTCCGCGCCCGCGCGGTCCTTTCCCTGCGCCACGCCAGCCGGGTGCGCCTGAGCGGCTTCGCCATCGAGGGCAATCGCGCCGGCTTGGAGCGCCTGGCGCCGGCGCCGCCGCATGACGCCGTCGTCGCTTCTTACTACAAAGGTAATGGCATCCTGCTTGAAGACGTGCGCGCCGTCACCCTCTCCAACCTTGCCTTGCGTGAAGTCGCCGGCTTCGCCGTCGCCGTCGTCCGGTCCGCTGAAGTCGCATTGGAGGGCGTCACTGTGGAGGATTCGGGGACATTGAACCGGGCCGGCCGCAACAACACCACCGGTGGCGTGTTGTTTTCGGAGGGAACACTCGGGTTTTCGGTACAGGCCAGCTACTTCCGCCGCATCCGCGGCAACGCCGTCTGGACCCATTCCGTCTACATGGCGCCACGCAACCGCGACGGCCGGATCGAGGAGAACTGGTTCGAAGAGATCGGCCGCGACGCCATCCAGATCGGTCACGCCTCAGGGGTGCGCGTGGTGGGCAACCGGGGCCGGCGCATCGGATTCCCCGTTGAGGTCGTGGATGCCGAAGGCGGCGGCACGCCGGTGGCGATCGACACGGCGGGCGAAGTGGATCGAACGGTTTATGCCGCCAACCGCTTCGAGGAGATCAACGGCAAGTGCATCGACCTGGACGGTTTCCATCACGGCGAGGTCGTGGCCAACTCCTGCCTCAACCGCGGCCGCGCCGAAGACTACCCCCACGGCCACTTCGGCATCGTGGTGAACAACTGGAACCCTGACATGCGTTCGGAGGCGATCCTCATCCGGGACAATCTGATCGACGGCTTCAAGTTCGGCGGTCTGTTCCTGATCGGGCGCGGCCACCAGGTGGTGGGTAACCGCTTTGTGCGCCTCAACCGCGCCGGCTGTAACGAGAACGCGGCCCGTTTCGGCTGCGTGGCGATTGCGGGTGAGCCGGATGTGCTCCAGTCCGGGATCTATCTCGGCCGGCTGGCCGCCGAGTGGGCCGGGCGGCGCGCAGACCCCTCGCGGGAACACCTCATTCGGGACAACCTCATCACGGGCCACAAGATGGGCGAGCGTTGCATCCTGGCCGCGCCGGGCGTGTCGCTTGCGGCGAGCCTCATCGAAAACAACCGCTGCGAGGACGAGCCGTGAGCGAGGAGCGCCTGATCGAGCGGATGCGCGAGGATTGGAATGCGCGCGCCCGCGAGGACGCTCACTACTGGGTGGCTTTCGGCCGGCGCGGGCAGAACGAGGAGGAGTTCCAGGCCACCGCCCGGGAGATTGTCCGGAGCCTGGAAATGGAGCTGAAGCGCCTGCCGGGGCCGGCCGCCGAGACGCGGCGGGCGCTCGAGATCGGCTGCGGGCCGGGCAGGCTGATGCTGCCGCTCGCTCGTCATTTCGCCGAAACCCACGGCGTCGACATCTCCGAGGAGATGATCCGGCTGGCGCGCCGCCGCTTGAGCGGGCTCGTGAACGCTTTCGCCCATCACACGCCCGGCTCGGATCTGAGCGCCTTCCCAAGTGAATTTTTCGACTTCGTCTACTCCTACGCGGTCTTCCAGCACATCCCGGCCCGTGAAATCGTTTTCCGCTACTTTAAGGAGACGCGGCGGGTGCTCAAGGTGGGCGGCATAGCACGCTTTCAGGTGAACGGTCTGCCGGAGACTGCGCCGCGCTACGACACCTGGTGCGGAGTTCGCATCGGAGCTTCGGAGCTGTCGGCCTTCGCGCGGGAGAATGATTTTCAGCTTCTGGCGCTCGAAGGGCCCGAGACGCAGTACCTGTGGACGAGCTGGCGGAAGCGTCCGGTTGGATGGGGCAAGGCTTTGGCCGGCTTCGAGCCGCCGCCCGCCGCCATCCGACGCATCACCAACGCCCACAGCGGCGAGCCGCTGGCGCCCGTGCGCGGCCGGTTCGCTTCGGTCTCCCTTTGGGTGAGCCGACTCGCCGACGAGGCCGACCTGAACGCCTTGCGTGTGCTTGTCGGCGGCCGGGAGGGCTTCGTGACCTACATCGGGCCGCCGGCGGCCGACGGCGTCGCGCAGGTGAACGTCCTGCTGCCCGAAGGGCTCGAAACCGGTCTTGCGCCGGTCGAGCTGCGCTGGTTCGAGCGGCCGCTGTCGCGGCCGGCGACGCTCAGGCTGATCCGGCCCGCGCCGGCCATCCCGCGCGTGGCGAGCGTCACTGACGGCGTGGATTTGCTTTCGGCCGAGGTGATCTCAAGCGGGGTGATCAAGGCCGCCGTCGAGGAGGTGGCCGAGCCGGAGCAGGTTGAGGCGCGGCTCGATGGGGAGCCGCTGGAGGCCGAGGAGCAGTTCCTCACCGACCCGCGGTTGCCGAAGTGGGAGATCAACTACCGGGTTCCGGCCGGTATGGGCGGGCGGCGGCTGAAGTTCGAGCTGCGTTTGGGCAAGCGGCTGTTGGTGTGGAAGGAGCTGGAAGTTGTAAAGGCAAGCGAATGAGCAAGCTATGCCCTATATAGAAAAAAGTCTTGACTGGCCACTACATGTTGTGGCATTATTGCAAACGGCCCCTAAATGTTCCGCTGCTAGCGGAGCACGCCAAGGCCTCACTGGCCGGAAAGGACTCCGACGATGGGACAACTCATAGTGGATCTCGGTGTCAAGATCGCCGCTCTCAAGCATGCCCTCCCCGTTGCTCAACGGCGGGGCGTGGTCTTCCCCCGGTATTTCACCGCCAAACTGGAAGCCGGCAAGACCCCTTACGACGAGCTCCGCTGGGAGCTCCGCACCGCCTCGATCACCAACGAAAAGGGCGAAGTGATCTTCGAGCAGCGCGACGTCGAGGTGCCCTCCGACTGGTCGCAGACGGCCACCAACATCGTTGCCAGCAAATATTTCCACGGCAAGGTCGGCACGCCTGAGCGCGAGCGCAGCGTCGCCCAACTGGTGCGCCGCGTCGTGGATACCCTCACGGAATGGGGCAAGCAGGGCAACTACTTCCGCACCAGTGACGATGCCGAGAACTTCCGGGCCGAGCTGGCTCATCTGATGCTTCACCAGAAGGCGAGCTTCAACTCGCCGGTCTGGTTCAACGTGGGCGTACCCGAGGCTCGCGGCTACGGCTGGTACTTCGATGAGACCACCCAGTCGGTGCAGCGGGTCGGCAGGGCTGTGCCCAGACCCCAGTGCTCGGCCTGCTTCATCAACTCCGTCGCGGATTCGCTCGAGTCGATTCTCGAGCTGGCCAAGACCGAGGGGATGCTGTTCAAATGGGGCTCCGGCACCGGCACCAACCTCTCCTCCCTGCGCGAAGAGAACGCCATTCTCTCCGGGGGCGGCCGCGCTTCCGGCCCGTTGAGCTTCATGAAAGGTCTCGATGCCTTCGCCGGCGTCATCAAAAGCGGCGGCAAGACGCGCCGTGCGGCGAAGATGGTTATCCTCAACGCCGACCACCCCGACATCGAGGCCTTCATCTGGTGCAAGGCCAAGGAGGAGAAAAAGGCGCACACCTTGATCGACGCCGGCTACGATGCGAGCCTCGACGGCGAGGCCTACAGCTCGATCTTCTTCCAGAACGCCAACAATTCGGTGCGGGTGACCGACGAGTTCATGCGGGCCGCCATCGAAAACGGCGATTGGTGGACCCGCTCGGTGCTCTCCGGCCAGCCGGTGAAGCGCTACAAGGCGCGCGATCTGTTGCGGCAGATCGCCGAAGCGGCGCACCAGTGCGGCGACCCGGGCATGCAGTTCGACACGACGATCAACCGCTGGCACACCTCGAAGGCCAGCGGCCGGATCAACGCCTCCAACCCCTGCTCCGAGTACATGTTCCTGGACGACTCGGCCTGCAACCTGGCCTCGCTCAACCTGATGAAGTTCCTGAGGCCGGACGGCGCCTTCGATGTCGAAGCCTTCCGGCACGCCGTCGACACGATGATCCTGGCGCAGGAGATCATTGTCGACAACGCGAGCTACCCCACCGAGAGGATCGCCAGGAACTCACGCGACTTCCGGCCGCTCGGCCTGGGCTACGCCAACCTTGGCGCGCTGCTGATGGCCATGGGCCTGGCCTATGACAGCGACGGGGGCCGGGCGCTGGCGGCCTCGATCACCGCGCTCCTGTGCGGGCAGGCCTATCTGACGAGCGCGCGCATCGCCGAGGCGACCGGTCCGTTCCCGCAGTACGCCCCTAACGAGGAGTCGTTCCTGGAAGTCATCCGCATGCACAGCGAGGCGGTCAACGCCATCGACGGCCGGCTGGCCCCCGCCGAGATCCTCGAAGCGGCGCGGAGCTCCTGGCGGGACGCCTTCGAGCTTGGACGCAAGACCGGGTTTCGCAACGCCCAGGTGACGGTGATCGCCCCGACGGGGACCATCGGCTTCATGATGGACTGCGACACCACCGGCATCGAACCCGAGCTGGCCCTCATTAAGTACAAGAAGCTCGTCGGCGGCGGCGTCATCAAGATCGTCAACAACACGGTGCCGCAGGCGCTCATCCGGCTGGGCTACAGCCCCAAGCAGGTCGAGGAGATCGTCAGCCACATCGACGCCACCGGCACCATCGAGGGCGCCCCGCACGTCAAGGCCGAGCACCTGCCCGTCTTCGACACCAGCTTCCGCCCGGCCAACGGCGCCCGCTTCATCCACCACATGGGCCACATCCGCATGATGGCGGCCGTACAGCCGTTCATCTCCGGGGCGATCTCGAAGACGATCAACATGCCCGAGGAGTCCACGGTCGAAGACGTCATGAACGCCTACATCGAAAGCTGGCGCCTGGGCCTGAAGGCGGTGGCGATCTACCGGGACGGCTCCAAGCGCGTGCAGCCGCTCAGCACCGCCGCCAAGGCGGAAAAGAAGGCCGCAGCGCCGGCCCTGACCGAAAGGATTGTCTACCGGCCGGTGCGGCGCAAGCTGCCGGACGAGCGGCAGTCGATCACCCACAAGTTCTCCATCGGCGGCCACGAAGGTTATCTCACGGTAGGCCTGTACGAGGACGGTACGCCGGGCGAGCTGTTCATCACCATGGCCAAGGAGGGCTCGACCATCTCCGGACTCATGGACAGCTTCGCCACCGCGATCAGCTACGCGCTCCAGTACGGCGTGCCGCTCAAGTTCTTCGTCGACAAGTTCAGTCACGTGCGCTTCGAGCCGAGCGGCTGGACCGGCAACCCCCAGGTGCCTTACGCCAAGTCGATCATGGACTATATCTTCCGGTGGCTGGGACTTAAGTTTCTGGGGCCGGAGTACGCGCAGACCGAAGCGGGGGAAACGCCCCGGCTCAGGCCGACCGAGCCTGAGCCGCAGCAGGAGCTGCCGTTTGCGCCCATCGTGGCGGATGCACCCGTGTGCGCCGAGTGCGGCGGCCTGATGACCCGTGCCGGCTCCTGCTACCGGTGCGATAACTGCGGCACCACGAGTGGCTGCGGCTAGGCCTTCGAGGCTGGAGCGATGGATGAAGGGAGCCGGGCAGCGCCCGGCTCCCTTTCTGCTTGTGGGATTTACCGCTTGCAGGATCCCGCGCCGCAGTCGCAGGCCTGGCAGGCGCACTGGGCGCAGTTGCAGCCGGCGCAGTTGCAATCCTGGCAGGCGCACTGGGCGCAGTTGCAGCCGGAAGCCGCCTGCTGGCCGGAACCCGCGGCCAGATAGCCGCCTCCTACGGCCAGGGCCAGGGCGAGGACAGCCCCTGCGAGCGAGATCTTCAACATCTTCAACCGATTCATTTCACGTTCTCCTTTCTGACTCATTTGTTTTTCCTTTGAAGCCGCTACAAGAGGGCTCCGCTTCCACACACACTAGGGGCACGCTCACCTGCGCGCCGGCGTGGAAACTAAATCAGGAGAACGCGGATCCTCAGATAGAGGTCCGTGTGGACAGGCGTCAGAACGTCGTGGACTAAAGTCGGGTCAGGGCGGACCGATGACGGTCTCCAAGCGGCCGGCGCTTCGACGATCTCGACGCTGAGCTGCGGGGCGCCGGCGGGCGAGACGACCACTTTGAGAGCTTCGCAACAGATCTCGAGTCCGGTCCCGCAGCAGCACTCCGGCTTCTGCGACGACTCCGGGCAACAGCCGCGCTCTTCGATCTGCGGACAAACTCCCTGGCACGGGCCGGGCAGCGAGATAATCAACGCCATGAGCAGCGCCGAAAGAATCACAGCGCGTGGACCGGCTCGCACAATTAGAATTTGACCACAACGTCAAGTTAGTGTCAACTGCCGGATGCGCGCTTCGGTATGGTTTTAGACGTTTTCCGATGCGAAGCTTCATACCGGCGGGGCAAAACCGATGACCCGGCGGGCGGAGCGGGCTCCGCCCGCCCGGGTTAGAAAGGACTAGAAGTTGACCACGACTGTCGGGTTGAAGTCGCAGGTCGAAACATCGAAGGCGACGGTCTTGTTCTGGCGTTTGCCGTTGACCACCGCCGTGATGGTCACCCGGTAGGAGCCCGGCATCAGCATGAGCGGGTTGGCGACCGTGCCGTATTCCCGATGGTACTGGAAGCCGGTGCAGGCGCCGCTGGCGGGCACGGTGGTGAGCGGCAGATCCTTGGCCACGCTCACCGTGTCCACGATCCGGCTGTTCTTGTTGCCCGATATGCGCGCCAGTTGCAGCCTCTCGACCGACCCGGTCGGAGCCGGCGTGCCGTTGATGGTCACCAGCACCCGGGCGCCCGTGCGCACGCCCTCGCCGCAGACCGCCGTGGTGGAAGTGGTCGTGGTGCCGAGGATCGGATCGTTCTTCCAGGTCACGCTGAGCACGCCGGCGCGCTGCCGGGCGAGCACCGTCGGCCCGAACGACGACCCCAGATCGCCTTGCCCGAGCTGCTGGCCCGGTTTGACCGAAATCGGCGTGCCGGGCAGGCCGACGAGCGAGTAGTCGCTGGCCAGCGTGGTGACGCTGGCCGCCGTCACCTCCACCGGGCAAGCGCCGGTGTTGGCCACGGGCCAGGCCTTGGTGGTCGTGCAGGCGCCCACGCTCTGGATGACCTCGGGCAGGTAGCTGATCGAGGCCGGCACCGAAAGCTGCGGCGCCGGAAGCGTGCCCGTCACCGGCCGGGTCACCACCGGGGTGTCCGGATCGTCGCTCACGATCCGCAGCGTGCACTGCTTGGTCCCGACCGAGGTCGGCGTGAAGCGGATGGTGATCGGTGCGCAGAAGTCCTTGCTGATCGGCGCCGGCGCGGCGAACGGGTTGTTCACGATCAGGAAGTCGTTGCAGGCGCCGCCGTTTAGCCCCTCGAGCGCCACCGAGGTTACGTTGACGTTGCACAGGCCGAGATTGCACAGGCTGAGCTGCTTCTCCGCGCCCGGCGTGCAGACGTTGCCGAACTCGGTCGAGCCCGAAACCTGAAGGTCGCCCGGAGGCGCCGTGCCGGAGACCGTGACAGTCCGGCTCGTATCGTTCTACGCGTTGCTCGAGACTGTGATGGTGGCGGCGTCCGCGCCCAGATTGCTGGACTGGTAGCGGATGGCCACCTGGAGCGAGTCGCCGGGGCCCACGAGGACCGGATACGTGACGGTGGTGGCCACCGTGAAGTCCGACGAGTTCGAAGTGATGTTGGACACACTGAGCGAGCAGCTTCCGGAGTTGTTGATGGTGAGCATCAGATCTTTGAACGACTCGCGGCAAACGTTGCCGAAGTTGCCGTTGGAAGCGATCAGCGTGTCGATATGCGGCGCACCGGTCGAGCCGGTGATGGGAATCACGATCGAAGCCTCGTCGGCGTCGTTGCTCAGGATCGTCAGCGTGCCGTTGTAGGTCTGCGCCTGCTGGTGCGGCGCGAAGCGGATGGTCAGCTCGACGTGGGCGCCCGGTTGAATCAGCAAGGGCGCCGCGGCGCCGGACAGGATGCTGAAAGCGGGCGAGCCCGCCAGAACGATGCTCGAGACCTGAAGCACGCCGCCGCCCGTATTGAAGATCGACACCGTCCGGTCCTCCTTTTGACCGACGCAGAGTTGATTGAAGGCCAGCGGCGCGTTCACTTCGATCTCCGGCTGGCCGGGCAGGCTGAAGGAGACGTTCGAGACCAGCGCGTAATTCTGGGGGCCCTCGGGCACCGAGGCGCCCTGCACGCGAACCTTCCAGAAGCCCGCCTGGGGGTTGGCCACCACGGCCTGCTCGACCGTGTCCACATTGTTCGGGCCGGTGGCGGTGGCGTTGGATGTCTCGTTGCCGCGCCCCGGCCCGGTGAACGGGTAGCGGAGGCTGTTGTCGGGCGCCACCAGCACCAGGTCGAGATTGTTGATCAGATCCGATTGGGAGTCATCGTCGGCGGTGCTGGCAACGCCCGGCGGGTCGATCCAGTTCAGCGTCACCCGCAGTTGGGGAGTTCCCGCCGGCACGGCTAGCAAGTACTCGTCCGTTTCCCCATTGTCCACGGCGTCGGTCAGGATGCGGACCGGGCCGGAATCGATGGTCTGGGCCGCCGTCAAAGCGTCCAGCCGGCCGAAGCCGAACTGGTAGTCCGGTCCCGGCCGCCCTAGGTCGACGGCAGTATTGGCGAGCAGCGCCTTCATGATATCCGCCGAGGGAGCGGCGGTGACCCCGTAGCGCTGCCGGTAATGCTGGATCATAAGCGCCACCGTACCCGTGACGACGGGCGCGGACATCGAGGTGCCGCTCTTCGAGCAGTAGGCGTCGTCGGCCGTGGAGCAGGTGGAGGTCAGGGTCACGCCGTTGGCCACCACGTCCGGCTTGATCCGGCCGTCATCGGCCGGCCCCGTGCCGCTGAAGCCGGCCTTCGTGGTCCCGTCATCGTTGAGGGCTCCCACCGTCACGATGTTTTTGGCATTGCCGAAAGTGCCGATCAGGTCGTAGTACTGGCCGCCGACATTGACGCCGTCGCAGTCGTTGACAGCGCCGCAGTCCCCGTCGTCGTTACCGGCGGACTTGACAACGGTGAGCGTGGTGTGATCCCGCACCAGTTGGTCCCAGACCTCGGCGTCGCCCTCATAGGCCCCGAACAGGTTGTTGCTGCCCTCCTGGCTCCAAGTTGCATCCTCGGGGTCGAAGTTCCAGCCGAGGGTCGGCCCCCAGGAATGGTTTGCGGCGCGAATCCCTTGATTGGCAAAAGCGTCGACTTGCTCGTCGACGGGATTTCCATCCCGAAACCGGTACGCGAATAGTGTGACCTGGGTTGCCATGCCGCGCGCGGTGGCGTTGTTGGCGCCGCTGCTTGCGATCGTGCCCGCTACATGCGTGCCGTGATCCTGGCTTGCTTCGGAGTCGTCTCCGGGCTCGATCTGTGTGACGCGCGGGGTCAAATCCTGGTGCGTGGTGCGCACCGGCCCGCCGTCCCAGATGCCGACGTTGACGCTTGCCATCCCCCAGTTTTGAGGCTGGGCATCCGGTTTGCGGGGGTTCCAGATGCTTGCCTCAAGGCTTTGACGCCTGCGGTAGGCGCTGCCCGGCGCGTTCGCCTCGATGCGGCCCGACTTAGCCGTTGCCGGTGAGGTTGTAAGGCGCTGCCTGCACCAGGTCCACCCGGGAAAGCTGGGCGGCGGTGGCGTTGTCGAGCCCCGCCGGCGGCGAGACCTCCTGCACGTAACGCACGTACGGTGTATCGGCCAGCGCCAGAATCTGCGCCGGAGTGGCTTCGACGGTGATCTGATTGCCGAAGTCGAACTTCGTTACGCCCGCCGGCGGCTCCACGCCTTGGCGGCGCAACAGCGACAGCGCGTGAGCAAACTCCACGTCGGCATAGAAGCGCACGCGCACCTAGATCCGGCCGCCCTGCCGGCGCGCATGCGGCGCCGGCGTGCCGCCGCGGATCGTGGCGGAGACCTTCCGCTCCAGGCCGACCGGCGTCAGGCGCACAAACTGCGGATTGCGCTGAAGCGCCTCGAGCGCACGCCGGTTGACGCGCACCAGGTAGCGGTTCGGACCGATGGCGTCGTAAATGCGCAGACCCTGGGCGTTGGGCTGGGCGCGCTCGTTCGCCCGGAACGGACGCTGAAGCTCGAGAACGGCGTCGGCGCGGTCATTCTTGAAGGCAATGCCCGGTGGTGGTTGGCCTTGAAGGTGGCGCGCGGCGAGCGTGGCCAACAGCAAGGCGGAAGCTAGATTAGTGATCCGCCACATATCTGGCGAGTCCTCCTTGCTCTGTGGTGAGTTGGCGTTACAGCCCAAAGTGGGCCAAGAAGGACGCGTAGCCCCCCCATCGTGCCTGAAGGAAGGCGACTCCCCAGTTCCAGCCCCCCTTGAGGTAACACCCTTAGTCTAACCGAAGTGCCTGCCCCGGGCAAGAAAATTATCAAGACCAAGCCATGACGGGGGTTCTGGAGGTCCTAGTACGCGGATCCGGGTGTGCGATTGCGGCTGCGCCGCTGTAGGCCGGCGTAAAAATCAAATCCTAGTCTTAATATCCACTTCTCCGGTTGCGCTATGCTAACAGCAAGGATGGCGGCAAACCGGCGCCCGCGTTTCAAATACAGGCTTGTTCGCAGTTTCCTTTACAACCTGCCCTTGGCGATCGCAGCCGCCGTCTGGCGCCGGCTGCTCGTCCGCACCACTTTCATTGCCATCACCGGCTCCAACGGCAAGACCACCACCAAGGAACTGCTGGCCGCCATCCTGGCGGCCAGGTACCCTGTGCACAAGAACCGCTCGTCGCACAACGGCCGGCACGGGTTGATCCGCACGATTCTTGCGGCGCGACCCTGGCATCGCTATGCCGTGGTGGAGATCGGGGTGGAAGCGCCGGGGCAGATGTGGCGCGCCGCGTGGCTGACAAGACCGGAGATCGCCATCATCACCGGCGTCGCCCGCGAACACAGTGAGAACTTTCCCACGCTCGAGGCCACGGCCGCCGAGAAGGCCAGACTTCTAGGCGGCTTGAAGAGGAACGGCGTCGCCGTCCTCAACGGGGATGATCCTCAGGTCCGCCTGATGCGGACCTCCGGCGGCCGCCGCTCTTACTGCTTCTACGGAACCGACCCCTCCTTCGACTTGTGGGCCGACAACATCGGCGGCCGCTGGCGGGAACGGCTGCGGATGCGGGTGCATGCCGGCGGCGAGGCTCGCTGGGTCGCCACGAGGCTGGTGGGCCCCCACTGGGCTCCGGCTGTGCTGGCGGCGCTATTGGCCGGCCGGCTGTGCGGCGTGGAACTGGATGAGTCCCTTGGCGTCGTCGCGCGCCTCGAGCCCTTCACCGCACGCCTGGAACCGGTCGAGCTCCCCGGGGGCGCTGTGCTCGTTCGGGACGAGTTCAACGGCTCGGCCGGCACTACGCGCGTGGCGCTCCAGGTTTTCGCCCGGGCGCGCGCCAGGCGCCGCATCGCCATCCTCAGCGACGTGACCGACGACGAGCGCCCGGCCCCCGGAACGCCTCGTCGACTTGGGCCGGCTTGCCGCGGCCTCGGCCGACCTGGCGGTCTTCGTCGGAGCGAACGCCCGTTATGCGGCGCAGGGCGCGAAAGCCGCCGGCCTGCTCCGGGTGCTGACTTTCGAGCACGTCCGCGAGGCGACCGCGTGGCTGCGCACCGGGACCGGTCCGGGGGACCTGATTTTGCTCAAAGGGCGGAATCGCGATCATCTATCGCGGATCTATCTTGATTTGGTTGCGCCGGTGACTTGCTGGAGAGATGTCTGCGAGTACCGGCACCTGTGCGACGAGTGCAGCGAGCTCGGCCCGCGCCCGCCCTGGGGCGGCGAGGCGAAAGCCCGCGGTTTCTAGGAGGGAGAGTTTGAGATACCGGCTTCGGGACGCCCACCATGTTTTGCGCACGCCGATCGGCCGTTCGCAGGTTTGGAGCGGCGTGCTGTTCCGGGCCTGGCCCTTGATGTCGAGGCTGGCCGGCGCCTGGCGCCGCACCGCCCTGCGGCACACGCGACTGGTGGCGGTGGTCGGCAGCTACGGCAAGACCACCACCACCCGAGCCATAGCTCAAGTCCTCGACCGGCCGCTGTCGCCGCGCATCGAACTCAACGATAAGAGCTTCATGCCGCTGGCCCTGCTGAAGACCGAACCCGGCGCTCGAAACGCCGTCATCGAAGTGGGCATCGATCATCCCGGCCAGATGAGGCGGTTTGCGGCGGTCGTCCGGCCCACCGCCTGCGTCGTGACCTCGGTGGGCAGCGAGCACAATCGCAGCCTCGGCAGTCTCGAGATCACCCGGCATGAGAAGGCGGAAATGGTCCGCCGGCTCCCGCCGACAGGCTTCGTCGCGGCCAATCACGATGATGAGAACACGCTCTGGATGGCGGCCCAATCCCCTGCGCGCCGCCTGACCTTCGGCTTCCACACCGACAGCGACTTTCGGGCTCTGGAGCCCAGGCTTGTCTGGCCTCACGGAACGGAATTCACGCTCCTTCATCGCGGCCAAGCCGCGACGGTGAGGACGAGGCTGCTCGGCCGTCACATGGTCTATCCCGCCCTGGCTGCGCTGGCGGTCGCCGTCGAGCTGGGAATCGACCTTCAGGCGGCGATTGCGCGGCTCGCCGGACTGCCGCCGACCCCCGGACGAATGGAGTTGATCCCTATTGATAACGGGGTAACTATCATCGGCGACTATTATAAGTCCGGCCTCGAAACCATTTACTCCGCCCTGGATTTTCTCGAACAGGTTCCCGCGAAACGTAGGATCGTCGTCCTGGGTGATGTCAGCGAGCCTCCGGGATCGCAGGGCCCGATTTACCGGGCGGTCGGAGCGCGCATCGCCGGGGTGGCCGACATCGCTCTGTTTTCGGCCCTTCGGGGCCAGGCTTACGCCTCCGGCGCCGCGGCCGCGGGCATGGCGCGCGCCGGCATCATCCAGTTGCCCCGGGATGTGTTGGAGGTGACGGCGCGGCTGAGAGAGCTGCTCCGGGCGGGCGATGTGGTGCTCATCAAGGCGCGGGACACCCAGCGGTTCGACCGGATCGCCCTTGCCCTGGCGGGCCGGCGTGTCCGCTGCAACCTCGACTTCTGCCGCGCCATGCCGACGCGTTGCGGCGACTGCGGGATGCTCGAACGCGGCTGGGACGGGCTCAAGGTGATTTTCTGAGCGGGCGTCTTTGGCTTGGGCCGGCCGCACGCCGTGGGCGTGATTCGCTCTCGGCTTGTCTTCAGGCAGCTCGATCCGCGGCTATAATTGAGGCGTCTGGGGGGCGCACCGCCCGGACGTCGTTCCCGGCAGGGAGGAGGGCTGTCTCGTGGGCGCACAACCGGCCGGCCTGCTCGAGACGATCGAGAAAGTCCGCAAGCAGATCGCGAAACTCCGCGATGTCAAGGGCGCCGTGGGAGAGGAGAACACCAAGGCCACTCTCATCGACCCCATGTTGACGGCTCTGGGGTGGAATCTCGAGGATATCGACGAGGTCTGCCGGCAGTACAGATACAAACCCCAGGCGAATCCGGTCGACTACGCGCTTTTCCTGGACGGCGCGCCGTGCCTGTTCCTTGAGGCGAAATCGCTTGAAAAGGAGCTTGACGACTTCAAGTGGATCGCGCAGGTGTTAGCCTACGCAACCGTGGTCGGCGTCCCCTGGTGTGTGTTGACGAACGGCGACGAATACCGGATCTATAACGCGCACGCGAAGGTGGACGTCGAGGGCAAGCTGTTGCGCAAGGTGCGTGTCTCGGAAGCCGAGCCGGACTACCTCATCGAGACGATGAGCCTGCTCTCCAAAGCTGGCATGCGGGAACCCCGGCTCGAAGCGTATTGGAATCGCCACTTCGTGGACAGCAGCGTGAAGAGGGCCCTCGAAGCGCTGCTCGAGGAGGCCGGCGGCGGGCTGGTCAAGCTGGTGCAAAGAATGGCGAAGGGCCTCAGCCCTACCGATGTGCGCGCGTCCCTGAGGCGCGCCCGCATCACGATCGATTTCCCGGTTCCGCTGAAGGCAGGCATGCTCGAGCCGGCCAAGAAGAAGCCCGTGCCGTTGACCGGGATCTCGCTTGCCACTCTGATCAAAGCCGGGATGATCAAGCCGCCTGTCGAAATCGAGCATACTTACAAAGGTGTGCATCTGAAGGCCGTCATCGAGCCGGATGGCACGGTGTCGTTTGGAGGCACACCCTACGGTTCGCTCTCCATAGCCGGCGCTATGGCCCGCAAGTCTGTCCTCGGTCCCTACGGCAAACGCCCGTACCCGCAGACGAATGGCTGGACGTTCTGGCGCTATCGAGACCCTGCGACTGGCCAGTTGCGCCCCGTGGACGATTTGCGGAGGCAGTATCGAGCTCAGATTCGGCCAAGGTGATTCCTGAACCGGCGGCGGGTGAATCTGCACGGGGCCACGGCGGCATTTCGAGACGGACAAAGTGTGAAACCTGGGTTCAGCGGACAACCGGTTGCGGAGAACTGCCGAGACGTTTGGTCGGGCCGCCGGGATTTGAACCCGGGACCTCTTGCACCCCAAGCAAGCGCGCTAGCCAGGCTGCGCCACGGCCCGGAACCTCCTTCATTCTAGCGCACCCCGCCTCTTCCGGAAGATGAAAGTGGCGGGCGGCACCGCCGCTTACCGATAATGTTTCTCTTGACGCACATGGGCCGAGGACTCCTCCTATGACGAAACCGGGCAGCACCGCCGCCGGCGCCGGACTCCGCACGCTCCCCGGCGACGACGTGCGCCAAATCATGTGGCGGTACGCCGACCGCTACGATCTCCAGATGCTCGTGCAGGCGGCCCGCTCGGTCGCCCGCGGCCTGGTGGCGCGCCTGGTCGCCGAGGGCGCCCGCCACACCCACGAGTGGACCGAAAGCAAAGCCAAGATGCTCGAGGCCTTCGACGAGGCCGGCCTCACCGCCGTCTACATCGATCCGGCTTACGGCGGCTACATCGAAGGTCCGAAGAATCTCGCCTTGGCGCTTGTGGCCTTCGAACTGGCCTGGGTGGATGCCGGGGCTGCCACCGCCAGCCTGGCCACCGCACTAGCGCTCGCTCCCATTCATGAACGGGGCACAGAGGAACAGAAGCGGCGCTACATGAGTCTGGCGGCGCCCGCGCCGGGCCGCCCGCCCTGGCGCGGCGCCTTCTGCCTCACCGAACCGATCCCCTACGTCGGCGTCGAAACCGGTCTGCTGAGCGGCAAGGTGCGCATCGTTGACTGGCCCGAGGGCGGCGAGCCGATCCTCGAGGTCACCAAACGGGGACGCTTCATCACGAATATGGCTTTTGCCAACTTCGTCACCGCGGCGGTCGACTCGGGCGACG
>ENA-ORXB01002140-ORXB01002140.1-sediment-metagenome-genome-assembly--contig:-NODE-2140-length-18267-cov-8.376690_pt1 | contig 18267 bp, 16 predicted proteins | sample MGYA00237863_ERZ511475 | MGnify/ENA primary metagenome ERZ511475 (study PRJEB26305, sample SAMN06343858) | sediment metagenome | isolation source: hot spring sediment | place: Canada: British Columbia... | reverse complement strand
GCGGTCGTTTCGCGGGCGACGGTGATGCCTTCTGCGCGGAGGCGGGCCCGCCACGGCCCCACCACAGCCTCGACCGCCTCACCGGGCAGGTGGGGGGAGACGGCGACGGTGACGGAGGCCTCGGGGGCCAGACGGCGCAGGTCGATGGCGGTCTTGGCCCACAGGGGGAAGAGCAGGCGGAAGATCCGCTCCCGGCTACCGGCCAGCAGCACGACCCGGGCCAGGCGTTTGGGTGCAACCGGAGCATCCCCGCTGGTCCCGGCCTGGTAGTCGGAGTGCGAATCTCCGGTGGGCTGTGGCAGGAAGTAGGAGTGCGAATCCCCGGTTCGGCGCGGCAGGTGGTCGAGCCGCGGGTCTCCGGCGACGTAGAGGCGCGCCTGCTCCACGCCGCGCGCGGTCAGCAGCGCGGCGATGCGTTCTGAGGGGACGAAGATCTCCCGGAAGGCCCGGCGGTGGCGGGCCACGAGCGGCGTCTCGGCGAAGGCGAACGCCGGTATCGCAAAACGCCTGGCCAGACGCCGACTGAACCACAGGTCCCCGCCCAGGTGAAGCAGCGCCGCGGGCCGGCCAAGCGGCAGGCCGTCCAGGCCCAGGGCCAGACGCAGGCAGCGGCGCGGAGGGACGATCTGGTCGAAGAGGCCGCTCTCCCTGGCCACGGCCTCCTCGGTGCCGCTGGCGAACTGGGAGGGTGGGAGGACGAGGAGAAGGCGCAGCGCCCTGCCGGCGCGCAACCGCACCTCCCGGCTGATGGGCAACACCCAGCCGCCGATCTCCCCCGGCCCATTGGCGACGATGATCAGCGTGGGCGCAGCCGCGTCTGCCAGCACCTGTTCATTATATCCGCTCACGATGGGCCCGGGCCGGCATAGGAGGAGTTCAACCCTCTCTCTAATAAGATCAGCGCGACACCTTGCGGACTCTTCCTTTCGTCGTCTTCCTTTCGGCCGTCCTCGTGGCTGCCCCCGCCGGTGGCGTCGCCGCCGCGCAGGGGGCGGCCGCTTCTGCCCCCTCGAGCGCCGCTGCTCCGTCCCCCTCGCCTGCCCAGCCGCCCGCCGCCCCATCTCCGCCGCCTCTACCCGGGCCCCTGGTCCTGGAGGCCGACGAGATCTCGTACGACGCCCTGGCGAACGTGGTTGTAGCCCGCGGGCGGGTGCGCCTCACCCATCCCGCCTTCCGCCTGGCGGCAGAGAGCCTGCGCCTGGACCTGCAGGCGCAGGTCCTTGCGGCGGAGGGGCGCGTGCAGCTCGTCGACGCCGCCGGCCGCGAGGTTCGCGGGGAGCGCATCGTCTACCGCCTGGCCGAAGAGACGGCCACCCTGGAGGGGGCGGAGACCATCGTCGAGGGTGTCTATGTGCGGGCAGAGCGCATCGACGTCGCCGCCCAGCGGCTCACCGTCCGGGACGCCCTGGTCACCATCTGCGACCCCCGCCAGCCCCTCTACCGCGTCACCGCCCGCCGCGTCGAGGTCGTCCCCGGGGTGGAGCTGGTGGCGCGCGAGGCCACGGTTTGGCTGGGGAGCATTCGGGTGATCACGCTGCCGCAGTACCGCGTCTCGCTGCGCCCCGGCGAGCGGCGTGGGCCGGCTCCGCCCGGCGTCGGCTCCAACCGCAGCGACGGCCTCTGGGTGGACTACCGGTACGGGTACCGTCTGGGGGAGGTCAGCGGCGAGCTGCACGGCAAGTACGGGCAGCATACGGGGATCTTCCTCCTGAACACGCTGCGCTACGACGCGCCGGCCTGGGGCATCGCGCTGGTCACCGGCCGGCGGCAGCACGAGGACGAGGAGGGCATCCTGCACCCCTACCTCCAGGCGGAGGTGCAGTACGCCCACAAACCCGCGCCGCTTGGAGGCCCGCTGCGGCTCTCCTGGCGCCTGGCGGGCGGGTGGTTCGATGATGTGGACGCGGCCGCGGCCGCCACACGGGTGGACGGGAGCTTGGCCCTGACCGCTGATGCTATCGCCCTGGGCCCGCGGGTGAGCGTGGGCGCATCCGCGTCTTATCGGTACTCGGCCTACGGCACGGGGCAGCAGCGCAGCGTGGTCTCCGCGTCGCTGGCACTGACCTCCCACCTCACCCAGGCCACCAGCGTGACGGTGGGCTACGACATGGCCGCGCCCTCGGGGACGACTCCCTTTCTCTTCGACCGGGTGGATGCGGCCAGCACCGTCTTCCTGGCCGCCCGCCACGACGCCGGAGACCTCCGCCTGCGCGCAGCGGCCAGCCACAACTTCGCCGTGCCGGAGACGAAGCTCTCTGCCGGCGCGGGCGTGCGGCTGTCACCGAGCCTGCACCTGGACGTGGATGCGGTCTACAATATGACCACGAGCCGGTTCGAGGACGTCGACTACGCCCTGACCATCCGCTGCGACTGCGCCACGGTGACCGTCGGCTACCGTCAGGTACGGCAGCAGTTCCTGCTGCAGGTGGCCTTCGCAGTCTCCGAGCGCATGGGCTACACGGTCCCCGGACCCTCGATTCCCGGCCCATAAGGGGGAGGGCATGGCGCAGCTCCCGGTGCACATCTTCCGCGAGTACGACATCCGCGGCGTCGTCGGTGCCGACCTGACCGAGGAGGTGGCGCGTCGCATCGGTCGCGGCTTTGCCGCCTACCTGCGGGAGGTGGGAGCGCCCCCGCGCGTTCTGGTGGGGCAGGACAACCGGATGAGCTCGCCGCAGGTCGCCGCCGCGGTGGCCGACGGTCTGGCGGCCAGTGGCTGCGACGTGGTGGATGTGGGCACCGTGATCACGCCCGCCTTCTACTACGCCCGCGTGCACCTGGAGATCGACGGCGGGGTGATGGTCACCGCCAGCCACAACCCTCCCGAGTACAACGGGATGAAGCTGGCCTTCGGTCACGCCACCCTCTACGGGGAGGAGATCCAGCGGGTGCGCCGTCTGGCGGAGGGGGGCGAGGCTGTGGAGGTGGCGCCGCGGGGGCGGGTGGAGGCGCAGGACATCCTGCCCGCCTACCGGCGGATGCTGGCGGAGAAGATAGTCCTGGGTCCGCGCCGCCTGCGCGTCGCCGTGGACTGTGGCAACGGCACGGCCAGCCTGGTGGCGCCCGACGTGATCGAGGGGTGGGGGTGCGAGGTCCTGCGGCAGCACTGCGACTCCGACCCCACCTTCCCCCACCACCAGCCCAACCCCGTGGCTTTGGAGAACGTGCGCGACCTAATGGAGCTGGTGCGCCGCGAGCGCTGCGACCTGGGGATCGGCTTCGACGGCGACGGGGACCGGATCGGCGTCGTCGACGACCGGGGGGAGATCGTCTGGGGTGACATGCTGATGGCCCTGTTCTGGCGGGAGATCCTGCCCCGCCATCCCGGCGCCCCGGTGATCATCGAGGTGAAGTGCTCCCAGGCCCTGGTGGAGGAGGTGACCCGCCTGGGGGGCCGGCCGCTCTTCTACCGCACCGGCCACTCCCTGATCAAGGCCAAGATGAAGGAGCTGGGGGCGGTCTTCACCGGGGAGATGTCGGGGCACATGTTCTTTGCGGATGAGTACTATGGGTATGATGACGCGGTCTACGCGGCGGGGCGGCTGCTCCGCCTCCTCTCGCATAGGGCGGAGCCGCTGTCCGCGCTTCTGGCTACGATCCCGCACTATCCGGTCACGCCCGAGGTGTACGTGCACGCGCCGGACGAGGTGAAGTTCGAGGTGGTGCGGCAGGTGGCGGAGGATTTCCGGCAGCGCTACCAGGTCATCGACGTGGACGGGGTGCGCGTCCTCTTCCCCGAAGGGTGGGGGCTGATCCGCGCCAGCAACACCCAGCCGGCGTTGGTGCTGCGGGCGGAGGCGAAGACGGAGGAGAGATTGGAGGGGATCAAGGGAGCGCTGGAAGAGGCGTTGCGCCGCTTTCCTCAGGTGGGCCCGGTGGCCTGGTGAGGGGATGAGGCGGGTCCTCGTGGTCCTTTGGGAAGAGACGCTGCGGACGCTCGCGCGCCCCGGCAGAATCTTCGGCCTCCTGGATCCCCGCAGGCGCAGGACGTTTCTGCAGGCCCTGGGGAACCCCGGATGGATGCGTGACAAGACCTGGCAGCGGTGGGGACCGGGCGGATTCTTGCTGCGGGCCTACCCCACCTACGAGGATTACGTGGGCCACCAGCGGTCGAAGCTCGAGCAGTTGGACCTCTCGGAGTACGACGTGGAGTATCCTCGGCTCCTGGGGGAGCGGCTAAGGGCCCACGGGCTCGTCACGCGGGGAATGACCGTGCTTTGCCTAGCCGCTCGTTTGGGAAGTGAGGTGAAGGCGTTTCTGGACCTGGGATGCTTCGCCGTGGGCCTTGACCTGAACCCAGGGCCTAATAACAAGTATGTGGTCTACGGCGATTTCCACGCCATTCAGTTTGCGGACGGAAGCGTGGACGTCGTATTCACCAACTCGCTCGATCACGTCTTTGACATCGACCGCGTGCTGCGCGAGGTCAGGCGCGTTCTGAAGCCCGGCGGCCTCCTTGTGACGGAGGCCATCCGCGGTACTGCCGAGGGGGGAGCGCCCCGTGCGTATGAGAGTTTCTTCTGGCAGAAGATTGACGATCTGGTTGGCCTAGTTGAGCGCCGCGGATTCGCCCTGCTGTGGCGGAGGCCATTCCAGGCACCCTGGCGCGGGGACCATCTCTGTTGGCGCCGAATGGAGGCAGCAGCCGCTGAGGTTTCGCGAGAACGCGAGCGCGGAGACCAGGCTGGGCGCGATGCCATGGAACCAGGAGAGAGGGCGTGAGTCGACCGCGACGCATTCTGCTGACGGGCGGGGCGGGATTCCTGGGCAGCCACCTCTGTGACCGGCTGGTTGAGCGGGGCGACGAGGTTGTCTGCGCTGACAACCTTCTTACCGGACTTCGCGACAACATCGCCCATCTCCTCGACCATCCCCGTTTCCAGTTCATTCAGTGTGATGTGTCGGAAGGCCTTGACGTCGACGGGCCGCTGGACGCCATCCTGCACTTCGCCTCCCCCGCCAGTCCGCGGGACTACCTGGAGCTCCCCATCCACACGCTCAAGGTCGGGGCGTTCGGGACACATCACGCCCTGGAACTGGCCCGCCGAACCGGAGCGCGATTCCTCCTGGCCAGCACTTCGGAGGTGTACGGTGATCCGCTGGTCAACCCCCAACCGGAGACCTACTGGGGCAACGTAAACCCCATCAGCCCGCGGGGCGTCTATGACGAGGCGAAGCGCTTTGCTGAGGCCATGGCCATGGCCTACCACCGCTACCACGGCCTGGACACCCGGATCGTCCGGATCTTCAACACCTATGGTCCGCGGATGCGGCCGCACGACGGCCGCGTCATCTCCAGCTTCATCGTCGCCGCCCTGCGCGACGAGCCCCTCCTAGTGCACGGCGACGGGTTGCAGACACGGAGCTTCTGCTACCTGGAGGACATGGTCCGCGGTATCCTGGCCATCCTCGACCTGCCCTCCGACCGCTCCCCGGAGCAGCGGATGGACCGTGCTTTCCTGCACACCAACCAGGACGGAGAGGATTCCATACATCACCCGGTCAATTTGGGCAACCCGGAAGAACACAGCGTCCTGGAAGTCGCGCACCTCATTCTGGAGGCAACGGGGAGCCGCAGCACCATCACCCACGGGCCGCGGCCCGTGGACGATCCCCGTGTGCGGCGGCCAGACATCTCCCGCGCCGTCCGCCTGCTGGGCTGGCGGCCGGCGGTTTCGCTGGAGGAAGGGATCCGCCGGACGGTGGAGTACTTCCGCTCCCTCTTCGCCCGCCAGGCGCTGGCCCGTTAGGTGACGGTGCCGCGGCCGCTCCGGATTCTGTGCGTCGCCAGCATCTTCCCTCCCGACATCGGCGGACCCGCTACCTACCTACCGCGTCTGGCCGCGGCGTTGGAGCAGCGTGGCCACCGGGTGTGTGTCCTCACCCTCAGCGGAGGTGGGCGGGATGAATCCTTCCCGTTTCCGGTGGTCCGGCTGCCCCGCCAAATGTGGCACCCCCGCCGCTGGGTCCTGACGGCAGTTCACATCGTGCGGCTCGCCCGCCGGGCTGACGTCCTCTTCGTCCACGGCCTGGCGTTGGAGAGCGTGCTCGCCAACGTGCTGGCGCATCGTCCTCTCGTGCACAAGATAGTGGGGGACCTGGTCTGGGAGCGGGCGGTAGTGCAGGGTTGGGTCACCGACGACTTTGAGACGTTTCAGCAGCGACGATACGGGCCGGGGCTCGAAGCGTTGCGCGCCCTGCGGTCGTGGTGGGCACGGCGGGCCGTCCGAGTGATCGTGCCCAGCCACTACCTGCGCTTCTGGGTGGCTCGGTGGGGTGTGCTTCCTGAGCGGCTGGTGGTGATTCCCAACGCCGTCGACCTTCCAGTCACTCTTCCACCTCCTTCCCTGGCCCTGCCGGGGACGGTCCGCGTCGTTTCTGTCGGACGGTTGGTTCCGTGGAAGCGTGTCGACGGTATCCTGCGGGGCGCCGCCGGCCTGCCGGAGGTGGGCGTGGTGGTCGTCGGCGACGGCCCAGAGAGGGCGCGCCTGGAGGCGCTGGCCAGAGATCTGGGTATGCACACCCGGGTGGTATTCGCCGGCGTGCGTGGCCGGGAGGAGACCATGGCGCTTATCGCTGCCGGTGACATTTTTGTCCTCAACTCGACCTACGAAGGTCTGCCCCACGTGCTCCTGGAAGCGATGAGCCTGGGTCGGGCCGTTGTCGCCACCGCGGCGGGTGGCACGGGCGAGGCGCTGCCACCGGAGGCGGGCGTTCTGCTTCCGCCGGGCGACCCGCAGGCGCTCTATGCCGCCCTCCGACGACTGGTCCGGGCCCCGGACGAGCGAGCGCTCCTGGGCGCTGCGGCGCGGCGGGCGGCGGCGCGCTTTTCCTTCCCGGCGATGGTGGAGGCGACGGAACGGGTCCTGGTTGAGAGCGCGGACGGGTGCCGCCGACGATGAGCAGTGACGTGCGGCTGATCCTGGAGGTCCTCCCCCCGGGGCGCGGTCTGCTTGTGGACCTCGGCGGGGGGACCGGTCGGCTGCGTCCGGGTGTGGTCGAGCGGGGATACCACTATGTGAACCTGGACATCTGTCGCATCGGCGGAGAGCCATCGGTCGTGGGAGATGCCCATCGTCTGCCGCTTGGCGAGGCCAGTGTGGACGTGGTGGTCAGCAAGGAAACCCTGGAGCATTTCGAGGATCCCGCGCTCGTCATCGCCGAGGCTTGGCGTGTCCTCCGGCCGGGTGGGCGCCTGATCATCCTAGTCCCGTTCCTGCATCCATTTCACGGAGACGACCTCCACCGTTTCACCCCCCTGGCACTGCGGCGTCTCCTGCACGGCTTCGAGATCGAACGTTTCGACACGCCGCTTTGGATCTTCTCGCTGGCCGGCGTGGGTGCGGCTGGCCTGCTCCAGCGGTTCGGCCTACCCAGTCTGGGCGCGGGCGTGCGGACCCTGGGCCGGTGGCTGGATCGTGTGGCACTGCGGGGGCGGCGCGAGCCTGCCGGGTTCGCCGCGGCCTACCGCATCGTCGCCCGCAAGACCGCCGACGGAGGACGTCCCGCCGCCGGCCTCCTGCCGCTGTGATCCGCGGCGACGCCGGGACGCCCCCGGTGGCGGTGCCAGCCGGCGTGCTGGCCGGTTCGCAGTACCTGGCCGCCGGGGTGAGTTTTCTCTCCGCGCTGCTGGTGGCCCGCTGGCTGGGGCCCGGCGGGTACGGTGCGGCCGCTCTGGTCATGGCCTATCCCACGCTGGTCTGGTCGCTAGCTGCCGTGAAGTCCATCACCGTCGTCACGCGCGACCTAGCAGCGCGGCGGGCCTCGCGCGAACGGGAGCAGGTCGGGGAGGTCTGTGCCATTGGGTACGGGATGGACATGCTCTCGGGCGTGGCCGCCCTGGTTATCGTGGGGGCGACGGTGCCGTGGGCTGCGCGCTCCTTCGGCCTGGATGGGGGTGCCTGGCTGAGCATGGTGTATGCGGCGGCGATTCCTCTTGCCTCCCTGCGCGGGACGAGTCTGGCCGTGCTGACGTCCTGGGAGCGCTTCGGCGTGATCGCCGCCCTCCAGGTCTTCGATCCGGCGCTGACACTGGTCCTGGTGGCATCGGCGATCGCCGCCGGTCTGGGGGTGCCCGGCGTGATCCTGGGGACAGCCGCCAGCCGCGCTGCCTTGGGCGTCGCCTCCACTGCGGTCGCGGTACGTGTCCTGCGCAGGGAAGGAATCACGGCATGGTGGCGGACCCCCTGGCCCCAAGTGGTGCGGCTGCTGCGCGAGCTACGCGCCGCCTTCGGCTGGAGCTACCTGGCCGCCTCGATGGGGGCGGTGATTACGCAGCTACCCATCATCATCCTGGGCCGCGGCCGTGGGCCGGAGGAGGCGGGCTACTATCGGCTGGCCGCGGGTATGATGACGGTCGGTTCCCACCTCGAAGGGGCGATGAGCCAGGTTGCCTATCCCGCCCTAACGGCCCGCCGGGCTGGCCGGGAAGGGGTGCTGCGTCGCCTGACGCGCGACTGGACCCTCTGGCCGGGGCTGCCCGCAGCCGCGGCGGTCCTGGCCACCATCCCGCTCCTACAGTTCATCATCCCCGCCCTGCTGGGGGCGGGCTTTGCGGGCGCGGTTTCCGGAGCGCAGGTTATGCTCCTGGGCGTGGCAGGCGGTGCATTGCTGTTCTGGCTGAATGCCTACCACTACGCAGCCGGGCGTTTCGATCTCGTGGGGATGGGCGCCATGTTGCACGGACTGCTCATCGCCGTGCTGGGCTGGACCGTCGGAGAGAGATGGGGTTTTATTGGCCTGGCCGTGCTGGCCACTCTGGGGAAGGTGGCCGCATTGTTATGGCTGCTCGGGATGACCCGGCGCAGCGTGGATGTCGCGCGGCGGGGCGTATGAGAGAGGAGCTCTCTCTTGCAAGGGAAACCTATACTGTGGACGAGGAGGGGCGTAGTGACCAGATCGTGGTCGGGTACGCCGGTGCTGGTCACTGGCGCTGGCGGGTTTATCGGTAGTCACCTCAGTGAGCGCCTGGTCCGCGAAGGCGCCCGGGTCCGCGCCTTCGTCCGCTACAACTCGCGCGGGGACGAGGGGCAGCTCGACCACGTCCCGGCGGAGGTGCGGGCGGAGATCGAGGTCGTCATGGGCGACCTCAAGGATCCGGAGGCCGTCCGGCGCGCGCTGCGTGGGCGGGAGGTCGTCTTCCACCTGGGGGCGGTGGTGGCCATCCCCTACTCCTACCTGTCGCCCCTGGACTTCATTCAGACTAACGTCCTGGGCACCGCCCACGTACTGGCGGCGTCACTGGACGCGGGGGTCCGCCGAGTCGTGCACACCTCCACCAGCGAGGTCTACGGGACGGCGCGCTACGTCCCCATCGACGAGGGCCACCCGCTGCAGGGGCAGTCCCCCTACGCCGCCAGCAAGATCGCCGCCGACGCGCTGGCCGAGAGTTTCTACCGGGCCTTTGGGCTGCCGGTGGTGACGATCCGGCCGTTCAACACCTTCGGCCCGCGGCAGTCGGCACGCGCGGTCATCCCCGCCATCATCGTCCAGGCGCTCTCGGGAGAGGTCGTCCGACTGGGCGCACTGCACCCGTCGCGCGATTTCACATATGTGGAGGATATCGTGGATGGTTTCCTCCGGGTGGGTGAGGTCGAGGGAATCACTGGCCGCGTCTTCAATATGGGTTCTGGCCGCGAGACCACCGTGGAGGACTTGGTCGGCATCATCGGCCAGCACCTGGGAAAGACCCTCTCCATTCAAGTGGAGACGCAGCGCCTGCGCCCGCCCGCCAGTGAGGTCGAGCGCCTGCGGGCCGACGCGTCCCGGGCACACCAGGTCCTGGACTGGTGGCCGCGCACTCCGCTGGAAGACGGCCTGGCCGCAACGATCGAGTGGCTGCAGGGACACCTGGACCTCTACCGGCCCGGCGCCTACGCCATATGAAGGTCGTCATCCTGGCTGGCGGCAAAGGCACGCGTCTGGCGCCCTACACGACGGTCCTACCCAAACCGTTGGTGCCGGTGGCTGATCTGCCTATCGTAGAGATCCTGATCCGGCAGCTGGCCTACTGTGGCTTCCACGACATCAGCCTTTCCATCGGCCACCTGGGCGCGCTCATCCGCGCCTACTTCTCCACGAACGAGCGCTTGCCCGCAGGCGTCGCGCTCTCCTATGTGGACGAGCCCCGACCGCTGGGCACCGCCGGATCTCTAGCCCTGGTGCCGGACCTTCGCGAGACCTTTCTGGTGGCCAACGGCGACGTGCTGACCACGCTCGACTTTCGCCAGCTTGTCCGGTACCACCGCGAGCACCCGGCGGTCCTCACGATCGCCATGCAGGAGAAGGAGGTGCCCATCGACCTGGGAGTTATGGAGGTGGACGGGACGTCGCGGGTGGTCGGCTACCGGGAGAAGCCAATCCTGTCCTATCGGGTGAGCATGGGGATATACGTCTACGAGCCGGCGGTGCTGCGCTACATAACGCCGGGAGACCACCTGGACTTTCCCGACCTCGTTCACCGCCTCCTGAAGGCGGGCGAGCGCGTGAACGCCTACCCCTCTAAGGACTTCTGGCTGGATATCGGCCGGCACGACGACTACGCGCGCGCAACCGAAGAGTTCATCCGCCGGCGGGCCGAGTTCCATGTCGACTGACTGGAAGATCCCCCTGGCAGATCTTGAGATCGACGCTGAGGAGCGGGACGCTGTCCTGCGCGTTCTGGAGTCCCGCTGGCTCACTATGGGCGAGGTCACCGCCGCGCTGGAGGCGGCGTTTGCACACTACGTCGGCGCGCCCTCCGCGGTAGCGGTCTCCTCCGGGACAGCGGCGCTGCACATTGCAGCGCGCCTGGCCGGCCTTGGCGTGGGCGACGAGGTCCTCACCCCGGCCCTGACCTTCGTAGCCAGCGTCAACGCCATAGTCTACACAGGTGCGCGGCCGGTCTTCGTGGACGTGACCAGCCTGGACGACTGGACGATAGATCCCGCAGACGCCCGGAGGAAGGTCACCCCTGCCACGCGCGCGATCGTGGTCGTGCACTACGGCGGGTACCTCTGCGACATGGAGCCGATCATGTCCCTCGCCCGCGAGTACGGGCTAGTCGTCATCGAGGACGCCGCCCATGCACCGGGCGCGCGGCTGGACGGTCGGGCAGCGGGGACGCTGGGCGATGCGGGGTGCTTCAGTTTCTTCACGAACAAGAACCTCACCTCCGCCGAAGGCGGCATGATCGTGTGCGCACGGGCAGAGTGGACGGAGCGGGCCCGCCGGCTGCGCTCCCACGGGATGACCACGGTGACTTGGCAGCGCTATGCCGGGCACGCCTTCTCTTACGATGTGCTCGACTTGGGGTTCAACTACCGGATCAGCGACCTGCACGCGGCGGTGGGCCTAGCCCAACTGGGGAAACTGGAGCGCAACAACGCCCGCCGGGCGGTGCTGGCCCGCCGCTACGTCGAGCGGTTGCAGGACCTTCCCCGTCTGACTTTGCCCTTCGGCCGGCCGCGGGGGGAGCCCGCGCACCACATCTTCCCCCTCCTGCTGGCGGAGGACGTAGACCGCGACGCCTTCATCCAGGGCATGCGTGCGCGGGGAATCCAGACAAGCGTGCACTATCCACCGGTCCACCTCTTCACTTGGTACCGGGAGCGAGGCCTGGGGGCGCCGGGATCCCTGCCCCTCACGGAGGCGATCGGCCGCCGCATGGTTACCCTCCCCCTCTATCCCTCCATGGGCGAGGCGGCCGTGGATGCGGTGGCCGAGGGGGTCCGGGTGCTCCTGCTGCGATGAGGTCAGGATTGCCCGGCCTCCGGCCACTGAACATCCTCGGCATCAGCCTCGACCGTTCCCTGGTGACGGAGGGCGGGGCCATCGGCGACAACCTCTGGCGGCAGCGGCGCTACGCCCAGGCGCTTGAGCACCTCTGGTACATCGTCTACACGGGGCGAGGCCCCGGTTATGCGCCGCGCCAGCTAGCCGACAACCTGGTCGCCTACCCTACCCGGTCGCGGGCCAGGGTCCTCTTCCCGCTGGACGCGTTCCGACTGGGGTATGCGATCATCTGCCGACACGGCGTGGACCTGATCACCGCCCAGGACCCCTTTGCCACCGGGCTGGCCGGTTACTGGCTCAAGCGGCGGTTCGGTATCCCCCTGTCAGTGATGGTCTTCAGCAGTTTCTTCGAGAACCCGGAGTGGCTCGCCACCGGGGTGGAAGCCCGCCTGCTCCACCCACTGGGGAAGTTCATCGTCCGGAGGGCGGACTCCATCCGCGTGGAGTCCCCGGTGGAGCGTGAGCGTCTGATCCGCCTCGGCATCTCCGCCGACCGCATCCGTGTCATCCCGTTGCTGATCGACCTGGAGCGCTTCGCGCGGGCCGACCCCGCTCCGGCCCGCGCGCGGCTGGGGCACCATCCTGTCGTGCTCTACGCCGGCCGGCTCTCCGCGGAGAAGAACCTCCCTCTTCTCCTGGAAGCGGCCGCCCGGGTCGCACTGCACCGTCCCGACGCGCTCTTCGTCCTGGCCGGCGACGGACCACAGCGCCCACACCTGGAACGCCTGGCCGCCCACTTGAAGTTGTCGGCAGTTCGTTTCCTCGGTGTCGTGCCGCGAGAGGAGCTGCCCGCCTACTTTGCCGCCTGCGACCTCTTCGTCTTGCCCTCCCGGTACGAAGGGATCCCCACGGTCCTGATCGAGGCGGCGGCAGCTGGGAAGCCGGTCATCACCGCCCCACTGCGCGACGCGATTGATGTCATGACCCCGGGAGAGACGGGTTTCATCGTCGAACGGACCGCGGAAGCGCTGGCCGAGCGGATTACCTTCCTGTTGGACCACCCCGACACCGCCCGCGCCATGGGGCAGCGGGGGCGCGCCAGGATCCTGTGTTGGTACGATCCCGCACGGATCTTCGCCGACCTGCTGGCTATGTGGCGGGAGACGGCCACGCGGCGCGGTGCAGCCCCCTGATGCCACGGCTCTGCTACATCCTCCCCCGGTACGACCCGGACTCGGAAGAGCACTTCTACCACACCTACGACTTCCTGCGTCATCTGGCCAGGGAAGTGGACCTCTGCCTGATCGTCGAACGGAGCACAGGCCCCGTGAACGTGCCGGGAGTGCGCGTCGTCTACGTGCAGCGCTGGGTGCGGCCGTTCCGGTTCTTGGAGACGCTGGTCGCGGTCGTCGCCGCGCGCCTGCGGGGGTGGCGAACCTTCTTTGTGCACTACTCCATAGCCGGTGCGATTGGCGCCGGGGTGGTCACCCGCCTGGCTGGGGGACGCTGCTACTACTGGCACTGCGGGCTCGTCCACCTCTTCTTCCGCTCGTGGAGCCCCAGCCGGGAGGCGCTGCGCGCCAAGTTTGGAGTGGAGCTGCCCCTGCGCCTAGCCCTGCGCGTCGCGCAGACGCTGGTCACGGGCACGCCGGGCATGGCCAAGTACTATGCCCGGGTCTTCGGTGTGCCCCTGGAGCGCATCGTCGTCCTCCCCAACGAGATCGACCTCGCCCGCTTCCAGGCGGCTCCTGAGCCGGCGGCGGCCAAGGCGGCGCTGGGCGTTGCCCACAGAGAGGTAGTGCTCTTCCTCCACCGGCTCTCCCCGCGCAAGGGGGCGGAGTTGCTGCCAGAGATCGTGAGCCTCGTGACGGCGGCGCGGCCGCAGGTACTCTTCCTGGTCGTCGGGGACGGACCTTCACGCGCCCGCGTCGAAGAGTCCATCGTCGGCGCCGGCCTGGCCTCGAACGTCCGGTTCACCGGCTGGGTGCCGAACCGGGACGTGTCCAGGTACTACGCGGCGGCGGACCTCTATATCATGCCTTCGCTGGAGGAGGGGTTTCCCCGGGTGCTGCTGGAGGCGATGGCCATGGGCACGCCGTTCGTGGCCGCGGACGTGGGCGGCGTGCGGGAAATTTGCGCCCCGGCTCAGCAGCGCTGGCTCGTTCCCACCGGAGACGCATCCCGCTTTGCCGCGGCAGTCGTGGAGGCGCTGGAGCGTCCCGACCTGCGCGCCTTGCTGGCTGCCGCCGGGAGAGATCGCGTGCGTGCCTTCGACCTGCCGGTGGTGGCCCGGCTCTTCCTGACCCAGATCCTTTCACGGGAGGAATGATGGAGGACGCCGGTTTCCTGGCTGCCGCGCGCAGAGGCGCCGTCCCGGCGCCGCGCCTGGTGGTTGGCCTGTTCAAGCTGCTGCTCCTCCCTCTGGTCCTGGGCCATCGCCTGCGGATTTTCGACTATGCGGCGCTGGGGCAGGGGCTCAGCCTCATCCCCGGCCGGGCGGGCGTCGCACTTCGCCGGGCCTGGTACGAGATGACCCTGGAGGCGTGCGGTCCCAACCTTGTGGTGGACTTCCTGGCGGCGTTCCGCACGCCGAAGGCGCGCGTGGGCGCCAACTGTTTCATCGGCCTGGGTAGCTGGGTTGGCTGGGCTCATCTGGGCGACGACGTGATCACTGGGAACCACATCACGATCCTGAGCGGCCGCTACCAGCACGGCTACGAGCGGGTGGACCGGCCCATGCATGCCCAGTCGGGCCAGCCCTCGCTCGTGCGCGTCGGCTCCGACGTCTGGATCGGCAGCGGCGCGGTCATTGCCAGCGACGTGAGCCGTGGCACGATCGTCGGTGCCGGCGCCGTCGTGACGAAGACCTTTCCCGAGTTTGCCATTCTGGGGGGCGTACCTGCCATTCAGATTGGCAGCCGCCTTCCTGCGGCCGGGGAGCAGAGGGCCGCCGAGTCGCGGGAGGCTCCTCGCACTCCCGGTGGGTGAGGAGCGGTGGTGCGCCTGTACGACAGGACGGTCCGCCGGATCAACGTGGCCCACCGGATGGCGCGTGCTGCAGTTTGGGGCGGCGGGGATCTCCTGGTACGGGCGCTCTCCCGCGCCCGCGGGTTCGAACTACCCGCCGAGGATCTGCTGCCGTTGCACCGCCTGCCACTCCTGCTGGGGGCCTATGAGCGCGAGACGATGGCCATCTGCCGCCGGCTGGTCACCCCCGGAGCGGTGGCCGTGGACGTGGGGGCGCACGTAGGCTACTTCACCATCGCCTTCGCCCGGCTCACCGGCCCGGCAGGTCGGGTGGTGGCCTTCGAACCGCACCCGCAGACCTGCGCCATTCTACGTCGCAACGTGAGGCGCCGCCACCTCGCCCACGTGGTGGTCGAGCAGCAGGCCGTGAGCGACCGGGAAGGGGAGGCGGTATTTTACGAAACGGCGTGGAGTATGGGACACACGCTCCAGCCGGTCAAAGAGCACGTTGGGCGCACGGTTGTGGCCACAACTTCGCTGGACGCCTACCTCCTCCGGGCCGGCATCACCAACGTGGCCCTGGTCAAAGTGGACGCCGAGGGAGGGGAGCCGGAGGTGGTGGCGGGGCTTGAGGTCACCGCAGCGCGCGATCCGGCCCCGGCGCTAGTCCTTGAGTTCAAGCCCGTTCTGTTGGAGCGCCGCGGCTTCCAACCTGCCAGGCTGCTCGCGCGACTGACAGACATGGGTTTTGCCGTCTATGTGCTGCGCCGCGGCGGGATGCTCTGGCACGTCTCCGCCGGACAGTTCGATCGCTTCGTCCGGCTGGCGCAGTCGGGAAACATACTCGCCCACAAGGGACATCCTCCGCTGCCCGTGCGCGACTGGACGGGATGAAGGTCTTTCACCTGATCAACACCCTCTCCGTGGGTGGGGCGGAACTACACCTGCTGACGCTGTGCCGACGCCAGGTCCGGGCGGGCCTGGAGGTGGTCGTGGGGTGTCTGCGCGAGCGCGTGCGCGATAGCCGCTCGCTGCGCGCGGAATTCGAGGACGCGGGCGCCCGGGTGATCGCCTTCGATGCCGCGGGGCGCCTAGCCGTCCGTTTCCTGCCGCACCTGTGGCGGGTGCTCCGCCACGAAGCGCCGGCGGTAGTGCACAGTCACCTGCCCCGCGCCGACTTCGCCGTCGCTTTGGGGCGCCGGATGGGGGCGGCGCCGGTGTGGGTGGCTTCTGTGCACGACATCTACAGCAGCTCATGGTCCGGGTGGTGGGTCCTGCCTCTCTTCGACCGCATCTGGCGTCGAGCCGACGGCATCATCGCCATCTCCTCCGCGGTGCGGGAGTGGCTGGTCGGAGAGCGCGGCCTCCCGCCGGAGCGGGTCACGGTCATCCACTACGGGATAGAACCGCGCCAGTACGCCCGGCCGCCCGCTGACCTGCGGCGGAGGTGGGGGCTGGATGGCCGCCTAGTCGTCGGCACGGTGGGGCGCCTGGAACCGCGGAAGGGGCACGAGACACTGATCCGGGCGATGCCTACGCTGCGGCGACAGGTCCCCCAGGCCGTGCTGCTAATTGCGGGACACGATCCGTGGGGCTATGGCCGAACGCTGCGGCGCCTGATCGAGGACCTACGGGTAGGCGATTACGTCCGCCTGGTGGGCTTCCAGACCGATATCGCCTCGTTCATGCACGCCCTGGACATCTTCGCCCTGGCCAGCCGGTCGGAGGGTTTCGGACTCGTTCTCCTGGAGGCGATGGGCGCTGGCCGACCAGTCGTGGCCAGCCGGATCGCGCCGCTGACCGAGATCGTGGAGGAGGGACGCACCGGACTGCTGCCCGTGCCGGGGGACCCTGCGGCGTTCGCCTGGGCCCTCGCTCACCTGGCCGCGCATCCCGCCGACAGGGCGGCGATGGGACAGGCCGGAGCCGAGCGTGTGGCCGCCCACTTCTCGGCAGAGCGGATGGCCACCGCCACGGTGGGCCTCTACCGGACGCTGGCGGCGCGTAGCTAAGATGTGCCGCGCGCGCGTCCTGCAGCTGATCACGCTCTCGGATCGGGGTGGCGCGCAGGGAGTGGTCTTCGCCTTAGCCCGCGGGCTGCGGGACCGCTACGACGTCACGGTCGCCTGCGCGCCCGGCGGGCCGCTGGTGACGCGACTAAGTGGAGAGGGGATCCACGTCGTCGAGTTGCCGGCGATGGTCCGCACGCCCCATCTCTTCAAAGACGTCCGGACCCTGCGGCAGCTGACGCGCTGGCTGCACCGCGAGCGCTTCGCTCTCGTGCACTGTCATAGTACGAAGGCCGGGCTGCTCGGCCGGCTCGCCGCGGCCCGGGCGGGCGTCCCGGCGGTCGTGTTTACCGCGCACGCGTGGCCGTTCACGGAAGGGTGGCCGGTGCCGGTGCGGGTCGGGGCGATGCTGGCCGAGCGGGTAGTCGCACGCTGGACCACGGCGATCATCTGTGTGACCGACCAAGTGCGCCGCGATGCGCTGCGCATGCGCATTGGAACGCCCGCGCAGCTGCACGTCATCCCCAACGGCATAGACCCCCGCACGTTCCTGGACGGATCGGTCGAACGGGTCCGCAGCGGGCCGCCGGCGGTCGTGGCCGTCGGTCGCCTGAGGGCGCCGAAAGATCCAGGTACTCTGCTGCGGGCCTGGGCCCTGGTCCGTGGGGAGGGCCGCCTTCGCATGATCGGCGACGGGCCACAACGGCCAGATGCGGAGGCGCTGGCCCGCCGCCTAGCACTGGCCGCACGCGTTGAGTTTATGGGTGAGCGGGACGATATCCCATCACTGCTGCGGGAGGCCGAGGTTTTCGTCCTCTCCAGCCGGTGGGAGGGGATGCCGCTGGCAGTGGTGGAGGCCATGTTTAGCGGGCTGCCGGTAGTCGCCACGGCTGTGGGGGGAGTGGGGGACGTGGTGGTCCACGGGGAAACCGGGCTGCTGGTCCCGCCGGGCGATCCCCTCGCCCTGGCTGCGGCGCTCCAGCGGCTGCTCGATGATCGGGAGCTGCGTCGGGCGATGGGCTCCGCGGGGCGCGCGCGGGCGCTAGCCATGTTCACTGAAGAGCGGATGGTCGCGCGGACCGCCGAAGTCTATGAGCGCCTCCTCGCCGGTCGCAGGTTCTCCCCGGCCCGGTCAGACCCGCCGGCGGGATGATCAGCAGGGCCAGGAGTCGGAAGCCGCCGCGCACCGACATGACGGTCTCGTCGCCTGGTTTGTTGACTAAAAGTGCCACAAGGCGGCGAACCGCCGCGGCCGTAGCCCTTCGCGCCGACTCCGCGGAGCCCGATGGATCACCGCCAGGATGAGCGGCTGCGCGTGATATCCTAGCTTCTGGTACCGACTGAGGGGGAACAGCATGAGACGGGCACTGATCACCGGCATCACCGGCCAGGACGGCGCGTACCTGACGCAGCTCCTCCTGGACAGGGGCTACGAAGTCCACGGCATCATCCGCCGTTCCAGCACCTTCAACACGGACCGCATCGACCACCTCTACCGGGACCCGCACGACCCCGCCGCCCGGCTCTTCCTGCACTACGGCGACCTGAGCGACGCCACGGGGCTGCGCGGCATCCTGGA
>ENA-ORXB01002139-ORXB01002139.1-sediment-metagenome-genome-assembly--contig:-NODE-2139-length-18270-cov-3.813390_pt1 | contig 18270 bp, 14 predicted proteins | sample MGYA00237863_ERZ511475 | MGnify/ENA primary metagenome ERZ511475 (study PRJEB26305, sample SAMN06343858) | sediment metagenome | isolation source: hot spring sediment | place: Canada: British Columbia... | reverse complement strand
ACTGGTTTGTTCCTAAAGAGATTGCTTGATAAAGAAAAAGTTGCTTTAGTCTAGAACTCCAACACTTTAATGTGTTAAAATGATAAATTATTGTTTACGATCACTAAGGAGCTGTTCATGTTAAGCATAGCTTTGCCAAAGGGAAGTCTTGAAGAACAAACGCTGCAGCTTTTTGCCCAAGCTGACCTTGAGGTAAAAAAGCATTCCCGAGGCTATAATCCGACCATTGATGATCCAAGAATTAGCAAGGTAAAGATATTAAGGCCTCAGGAAATACCAAAGTATGTTGAGGAAGGCTATTTTGACCTTGGGATAAGCGGATATGATTGGGTTCTTGAATCTGGCGCAAGTGTTGTTGAGGTGGCCGATATGCCCTATGCAAAAACTGGTGCTGGAGTAATGCGCCTAGTCGTAGCAGCCCCGGAAGATTCACCAATCGAAAAACCCGAGGATATTCCAGTTGGAAGTCGTATTAGTACAGAGCTCCCAAATGTAACAAGGAGATATTTTGAGCAGCTTGGTATCCCAGTCAAAATATATTTCTCCTACGGTGCAACTGAGGCAAAAATCCCTGAGCTGGTCGATCTTGTGGTGGATTTAACCGAAACCGGCGAAACTCTGAAAAGAAATAGGCTAAAGATGATCGACACAGTATTGGAATCAACAACACGCCTGATAGCTAACCGCCAGTCATGGGATAATCATGAAAAAAGGCAGGCTATTGAAGAAATAAAAACCCTTCTTTTAGGTGTTATTGAGGCAAGGGGCAAAGTTCTAATTAGTATGAATGTTTCTGAGGATAAGCTTGAAGATGTGGTGTCGGTTTTGCCGGCTCTAAAAAATCCAACCGTATCTAAGCTTTACAACTCTGGCTACTTTGCAGTCGAGACTGTAGTTGAGAAGGCAAGCGTAAATGTATTGATACCGCAGCTGAAGGCAAAAGGGGCCGAAGATATTATAGAGATTGCGATATCAAAGATTATCCGATAGTGATATCATAAAATAAAACCAAGTTCAAAAAATAATTGAGTTTGGCATGTTAGCTCATAAAGCGGGCACCCAGCCAAGGGTGTCCGTTTTTGTTTAAGCGAAAGCAAGTATGATCAAGGATCACCCCTTATTGGGCGACCTAAGGGTGTCCGCTTTTGTTTAAGCGAAAGAAAGCAAGCATGACACTTTCTAGATCTAAGTTGATTGTGGATGAGATTGCCCATATTGATGATCCTGCAAGCGCTTTTGAGGGCTTGACTAAAGACTCTATGCCCTTTCTGCTTGAGAGTGCCATGGAGATGGAACGCTATGGTAGATATTCAATTATGGGCGCAAACCCAATTATGGCTATAAAGACAAAGGGCTCAGTTATAGAAATAATTAGAAACAGACCAATAAGAAGCAACTCAAGAACCAGATTTAGAAGTAAACCCTTGCAGGTAGTTGGCGAGGCGGTGAAGCAGATTTGCTCCTATGGCGATAAAGAGCTTTCATGGCTTCCGTTTACTGGAGGAGCAGTTGGTTACTTTGGTTACGATTTGAATAGACAAATTGAAAAGATACCTAATTTAGCTATTGATGACCAGGGCATTCCCGATATTTGCCTTGGTTTTTACAGCGAAGCAATAATTATTGATCATAAGGAAAGAAGGTCATATGCAGTTGCTCTTGTGTTAGATCATTCTAATAGGCCCTTAAGAGAGGCAAAATCACGCCTGAATTATCTTGTGCAAAAAATTCAAACAGCTAAACTTGGTAGATTATCCAGCGGTAGGAACGCTAAAGCCATAGCCAAGAATCTATCATCAAATTTCAATCGCAAGCAGTACACCTATGCCATCGAGAAGGCAAAAGATTATATAAGTGCTGGCGATATATTCGAGGTAAATCTAGCGCAAAGGTTTACTGTTGATCTAATGGTTGATCATTACAGCCTTTATAAGCGGCTCAGGAAGCAAAATCCTGCGCCGTTTGCTGCATTTCTGGGATACGGTGACTTCTCAATTCTAAGCTCATCTCCCGAGCGGTTTATGTTTGTTGATGGCCGCCATGTTGAGACGCGGCCAATAAAAGGAACAAGGCCGCGCTACGGCGATATGCAAATGGATAAAGAATCAATAAATGAGCTTATAAAAAGTGAAAAAGACGCAGCCGAGCACGTTATGATTGTTGATGTTGAAAGAAACGATCTGGGAAGGGTTTGCGAGTTTGGAAGTATAAGAGTACCTGATTTAATGGTAGTTGAGAGCTATAGTACCGTACATCATCTGGTATCTACTGTAGTGGGTAAACTTAGGCCTGATATTGGGTTGATTGACTTAATACAAGCTAGTTTTCCAGGCGGCTCGATAACTGGTGCGCCTAAAATCAGGGCAATGGAAATTATTGAAGAACTTGAGCCGTGTCGAAGAAATGTTTATACAGGGTCAATTGGCTATATTAGCACAAATGGTAAGATGGATTTAAATATTGCCATACGGACAATTACAGCTATAAACAGTAAAGCTTACCTACAGGTTGGCGGTGGGATAGTTGCAGATTCAAATCCCAAGGCAGAATACGAGGAAACTCTTGATAAGGGACGAGCGATGTTTAGTGCATTAGGGTTGGTTGTATGAAAATATATCTAAACGGCAGTATTGTTGACAAAGGCAAAGCAAAGGTCAGTATTTTTGACAGTGGCTTTCTGCACGGTGATGGTCTCTTTGAAACTATGCGCGCATACAGCGGCGCTATCTTTTTGCTTGATCGCCACCTAGATAGATTAATATCAGCAGCGCACGTTCTTGAATTTGGCAGCATGATAGTTAAAGCCGAGCTTGAGCGCGCTTGCATGGAAACACTAAATGCAAACGGGCTTATCAATGCAAGAGTTAGATTGACAGTGACGCGCGGGGAAGAGGATGAATCAGAATCAACCGTAATTGTAGTTGCCACACCATTTGATGGCTATGATAAGCAGCTTTATGAAAACGGCATGTCTGCCATTACATTATCTGGCTTTAGGTGTTCAGGCAACATAACCAGCACTATAAAATCTAATAGCTATCTATCCTCAATCATGCCTAGAAGAAAAGCAATGGCCAGAGGCTACGACGAGGCTATTCTTGTCAACGAGCGTGGAAATATTGCTGAAGGGTCATTTACCAACATATTTTGTTTAAGGGAAGGCGGGCTTTATACCCCGCCTGTCTCGGATGGTTTGCTGCCTGGGATAACAAGGGGTTTTGTTATTGAATTAGCTAAGCAGGCCGGCTATGAAGTTATTCAGAGAAGTATCCACGCCAGCGATCTATTTAAGATGGAAGAAGTGTTTCTTACAAACTCCATGATGGAAATTATGCCTTTAACCAAAGTAAATGGAAGCAATATAGATGATGGACGTCCCGGTACCATAACAATCAAGCTGGCGCAGCTTTACAAGCAAAGTGTTTTAGATTGGCTAGCAGAGAGCAAAAATTAGCGGAGGATAAGATTTAAGCAGAGATTTAGCAGAGGGTAGAAATTTTAAGAAGGGCAAAACTAATTGCCCGGTGTGACGTAGATTATTACCTTAGAGCCCTGTTTAGCCTTTGTTCTTGGTTCCGGATTCTGGTCTGAAACATTGCCAAGCCCATATCTTAAAATGCTTTGAGCCCTGTTATCTACATATACGGTCACAGAAAAGCCATTTGATTCAAGAATGTCTTTTGCTTGCTTCTCGCTTTTACCTATAACCCTTGGTATGACAACATTTCCATTGGTCTCAGCAGATCTGCTTACTACCAGCACAATTATAGAGCCTGGCTGTGCAATGAATCCAGCCGGAGGCCTTTGCCCAATGACTTGCCCTTCGGGCGCATCGCTTAAACGGTATTCCTCGCTAGCCAAAAAACCGCTGCTATCAAGCAGGTTTATAGCTTCTTCAAGAGAGAGGCCTACGACATTAGGGACTACCCCGCTCTGGCCAGGTGTTGATTGGTTTCCTTCTCCTGTGCTGACAGAAATCTCAACAATAGTTCCTTCTTTTACTTGGGCGTCTGCTGTTGGGTTTTGTGCGAAAACCTGGCCTACTGGCTCAGTTGATGGTTTTCTTACAACACTATAGCCCAGTTTTAGATCAGTAAGCGCTTTGATAGCATTGGCTTCTGCCAAGCCTATAAGATTTGGCACAGTAATAGGCTGGTGAACCTCGCATGTTTTAATATGCTTTGGCTTATATTTTTTAACAAAAACATGCGGACTTACTCGAGGGCAAAATTCACCGGGCAGCAGGTTGGTATCATCGCAAAGTGTGATGCTCACATAGTTTCCCTTGGGTGGGCGATCAAAGTCATGGGCCTTAACATCTTTCAGAGCTCGTTTCATAAATGCTGCCCATATCTGGGCTGGGAAAGTTCCGCCTGCAACATGAATCCCATGAACATTTGTCATAGGTATTGTTTTATTGGGATTGTTATAGCCAATCCATACAGAAGCAGCTAAATCAGGAGTATAGCCACAGAACCAGGCATCAACATAATTCGTAGTTGTGCCGGTTTTGCCAGCCGCAGGCCGTCCTATTTTAGCTCTAAACCCTGTCCCGCTTCTTATAACGTCCTTTAAAATATCAGTAACAAGATAGGCAACTTCGTGGTCAACTGCTTGCCTTGGCTTATCTTCATGCTCATAGATAACTTTGCCACCCGGCATTACGATTTTTTGCACACCAAATGGCTTATTGTATACCCCATTGTTTGCGAGAGTTGAGTAAGCAGAAGCCATCTCAAGAGGAGTAACCCCCCATTTAAGCCCGCCAAGAACGATTGCTGGGTCCTGGTTTAGATCGCTTGTGATACCAAGTTTTCGCGCTGTCTCGATAACTTTATTCACGCCGACTTTTAGGATTAGCCCTGCATAAACAACATTAACAGACCGAATTGTTGCAGTCCGCAGTTTCATTATGCCTGAGCCTGATTCACCAGAATAATTATGAACTGTCCAGGGTTTACTTGTTCCGATATTAAAGGTTGCAGGAGAGGAAGCCTCAAAACCGTCGTCGGGTGAGATGCCGTTCATAATTGCTGTTGTAAGCGCTATGGGCTTAAAAGCAGAACCGGGCTGCCTGCCAAATCCCTGAGTTGCTAGATTAAATTTTTGCTTATCAAAATCTTTTCCGCCAACCATAGCAACTACGGCGCCTTTTTTTGGGTTTATCGCAACGATTGCAACATCGGGGTCTTTAGGCTTTGGCAAATACTTCTTCCAGGCAAGCTCAGCGCTTTCCTGCATTTTTGGATCAAGAGTTGTATAAACCCTCAGTCCCTGTGAATAAACCTCTCTCTCATTGAAGCCGAGGGTTTTTAATTCCGCTTTTATCCACTCCACGAAATATGGTGCAATACCAACGTAATGCTGCGCTTTTGGCTGAAGCGCCAGCGGACGAGATTTTGCTACCCTTGCTTGCTCAGCTGTTATTTTCTTTTGATTGACCATCATGTCAAGCACTAAATTGCGCCTTTTAAGAGCCTCGATAGGGTATTTATAAGGATTGCAGCCTTCTGGACTTCTAATTATGCCTGCAAGCAGTGCGCTTTGTTCAAGATTAAGCTTACTCGCTGGAATTCCAAAATAGGATTGGCTAGCTGCTTCGATGCCATAGGCGCCGTTCCCAAAATAAATCGAGTTCAAATATTTCTCCAAAATCTGCTGCTTGTTGTAGTTGCGCTCTAATTTCATTGCTAGAAACGCTTCTTTAATCTTTCTTGATATGGTTTTCTCGGGGCTAAAATAAGCGGTTTTAACATATTGCTGGGTAATTGTTGAGCCGCCCTGAGAAAATTCGCCTGACCTTATATCCTTAATAAGTGACCCGATAATGCGTATATAATCAACGCCCTTATGCTCATAAAAGCGCTGGTCTTCAACAGCTATTACTGCATCTTGAAGCGTTGGGGAAATCTGTTTGAGAGGCACGATTGTTCTGTTCTCATGAAAAAGCTTGGTAATAACTGTTCCATCCGCAGCATAAATGTAGGTGGTCTGGCTTTTAATGACGCTTTTAACGTCACCAATATTTGGAAGCTCACTGACCATTCCATATACAAAGGAGCCGGCTGCTCCCATAATTACGATTGTTGCAATGGCAATTATAACTAAGAACTTCTTCCCAAGAATAAACCCCAAATCAGTAGCCTCCACTGCTTCTCTTAATACTATCAAAATACTATCAAAACTGCTGCAATTCCGTAGCTATCCTATTGCTTAAAACGATGCTTATAACTTAAGCACGGTTTATTCGGTTGGTAAAGCATAAAACAATGCCTAGGAGTAGTATATCAATTTTTACGCGATTATAGTAACAGTATCTGTGCTGCCGATGTAATTCTGTATATCATGAGTGATATATGTGGTAGGATAGTTTCTAGCAATGTCCAGGAGGTGAATGTAAATTGCGAGATAAGGTAGAAGCAGCACTTGGACGCATTAGACCGGGACTCCAGGCAGATGGCGGTGATATCGAACTTGTCAACGTGACCGATGATGGTGTTGTCCAGGTTAGGCTACAGGGTGCGTGCGCGGGATGCCCGATGTCACAGATGACCTTGACGAACTACGTAGAGCAGATACTAAAAGAGATGGTTCCTGAGGTTAAGAGGGTGCAGGCAGTATAATGGTCTTTGTATTATGTAAGAGCTTAGCAGCATTGGCACGCGCTCGTTAAAAATATATTGGGCTTGTTAATGGATTTATGCTTTAGTTTGCTTCGGTAGCGCTTTAGTTTCTATCGAGAGTTTGTATCGGCCGAGGCCTGACCTCGGCCGATCTGGTTGTGTAGTTGATCAATTTGTAGTTGCTCAATTTACTGAGCTTGTTATATTATTTAGCCCGACAAATCGGCAACTACATTTTATATGGTATATGGCCTCGGGGCGTGAAAGTAGATATCAAGTCGGCAAGGGTGAGCCCAGACTGTACTTGAGGTAATTCTATGAAAAAACCAGAACTTTTATCACCAGCAGGAGACATGGAAAGACTTGAATATGCTATAGCATATGGTGCTGATGCTGTTTATGTCAGCGGGCAGGACTATAGCCTTAGGGCTAAAGCAAGCAATTTCTCGCTAACTGATATAAGAAAGGCCTCTAAAGTAGTCCACTCAGCAGGCAAAAAGCTCTACGTTACTATGAATATATTTGCCAGAGACACCGATTTTCACAGGATGGAAAATCATATCGAAAGTTTAGCTGATGCAGGTGTTGATGCGGTAATTGTTGCTGACCCTGGCATTTTAAGCATGGTAAAGAAGGTCGCGCCAGAGCTTAAAATTCATATCAGCACGCAAGCAAATGTTACAAACACAGCTGCCGCTAATTTTTGGGCATCGCAGGGAGCCTCAAGAGTAGTTCTAGCGCGGGAACTAAGCGCACCAGAGATAACACAAATTGCAAAAAACGTTGACATTGAAACAGAAGTTTTTGTTCATGGTGCAATGTGCATATCCTATTCAGGAAGGTGCTTGCTAAGTAAATTTCTTGCTAATAGAGACGCCAACCGCGGGGATTGTGCGCACTCTTGCCGCTGGAAATACTACCTTGTGGAGGAGAAAAGGCCTGGTCTATACCATGAGATTCAAGAGGACGGTAGAGGCACGTATTTTTTTAACTCAAAAGACCTTGCTTTAATCAGACATATACCGGAGCTTATCGGTTGTGGCCTGGATAGTTTTAAAATCGAAGGAAGAATGAAAAGTACGCACTACGTAGCTGCAATAACTAAAATATACCGCCAGGCCATCGATAGCTACTTTGCCAACCCCGAAAACTATAAACCTGAACCTGAATGGTTTGAAGAGATTCAAAAAGTTAGCCATAGAAAATATTCAACTGGTTTTTTTCTTGGCAACAAAGGCGAAGAAATTTTGGATTGTGCACGTTACGAAAAGACACATGATTTTGTCGGTTTGGTGGATGGATATGATGAGAAAAGAGGCCTGGTTATTGTATCAGTTAGGAACAGGCTATCGATATCCGAACCTGTAGAAATATTAAGCCCAGATGGCTTGGTCAAGGAGTATTGCATCCCAGAAATGGTTCTTCTTAAAGATGGCGAGGAGGATGTCTTAGTTGATGTATCACATGCTGGTTTTAAAGTTGGAATCCCGTCAGATAAGCCTTGGCCAAAATTTGCTATCATCCGAAGGAGAGTAAGTAAGGATTTTAATTTTGCTTAAGGTGGAAAGTGCTGAGTAAATTCTTCCCAGGTGCCTTTATTAAGTCCATATATGATATTGACCCAGCCAGTCTAAAGGCTGCTGGAATAAAGGGCATTATACTTGACTTAGATAACACAATAATTGCGCGCAATGCCTCAACCGTTGATAAAGATTTAAAGCATTGGGTTGGACGTCTTAAACAGGAGGGCATTAAAGCGTGCATATTATCAAATAATTGGAAGCTTAGAGTTAGCTCGATTGCAAGCCAGCTGAACATTCCTCTTGTAGCTAGGGCAGCAAAGCCTTATCGGGGGGCTTTTAAACGGGCAATGAGTGTTCTTGGCACTTCTAAAGGGGAAACGGTTGTTGTTGGTGACCAAATATTTACTGATATTCTTGGCGGCAATCTAGCGGGTTTGAAAACCATTCTTGTTGTGCCTGTGAGCAATAGTGAAGCAATACATACAAAGTTGCTGCGTCATTTTGAGCGGTGGATTTTGAAGCGCTGGAATGAAAGGGCAACAATTGAATAAAAGATGGTTTTGCCGGTCTCCGGTCTCCGGTTTTGCTTTTATAGCAGAATAAGCTTTAAATATAGGCAAAGAGATAGAATATGTCTGGCGATAGATATTGATAGATATTAATTAACAGGAATTAGAAAAATGCGGAAGATAAATGGGGAAACAAAAATAACAGGAATAATAGGCTATCCGCTAACATATACTCTGTCACCTGCAATGCATAACAGGGCTTTTGAAGTATGCAATCTTAATTATTGCTATTTACCATTTATCGTTGAGAGTGAAAATTTAAAGACTGCTATAGAAGGTATTAGGGCACTTAAAATTAAGGGCATAAATGTAACCATGCCGCATAAAGAAGCAGTAATCGATTTTCTTGATGAGCTATCACCAGAAGCAGAAATAATTGGTGCTGTTAACACCATAGGTAATAATGAGGGTCATCTGATTGGTTACAATACCGATGGCAAGGGATTTTTACGATCGCTTCAGGAAGAATCATATAATCCCAGCGGAAAAATAGCAATAATTTTGGGTACTGGCGGGGCCGCAAAAGCAGTTGCTGTAGCATTAGCCGAGGCTGGAATATCAGAAATTATAATAGTTGGCCGCTCAAAAAAGAAGGCAAGCATTATTAAAGACGCCTTGGTAAACAAATTAGTAAATATTTCCATTTCAACCCTCAGCTTTGACGGTAATCTGGCCGATAAATTCCAAGTAGGAGACCTAATAGTAAATGCCACGCCTGTCGGTATGAAAGGACACGGGGACCTCCTGCCGGTACCTTTAGAGCTTATAAACAAGCGGCATTTTGTATACGACCTAGTCTATACACCACAAGAAACCACACTTATGACGGAAGCAAGAAAAAGAGGAGCTCGAGTCGCAAATGGGCTGGGAATGCTCTTGCACCAAGCGGCTTCGGCATTTGAAATCTGGACCGGCATCTTAGCACCCGTAGATGCAATGCGCCAGGCGCTGGTTCTCGAGTTAGAAAGCAGAGAACGAGCGAGAAATGCAAGAAAAAAAAGTCGATAAATTAGGCTACATTTCCGAACCAGATATTGCAAAAAATCTCGCAAAACAACTAAATCTTGATTATGTAGACCTAGTTAGCTTTGAAATAAATACTCAAGCGCTGTCACTTATTTCAAATGAGCAAATTCATCGCTACAGAGTGCTGCCAATTGATTTAAAAGGTGACCGCCTTTTTGTAGCAATGACAGATCCAACTAATCTCTTTGCGATAGACGACCTTCATGTAATGACTGGCTACAATATTGTCCCTGTAGTTGTAACTGAAAGCGATCTTACAGAAGCGATCAACAAATACACCACAAGCGATGATGCTGTTGTAGAAGCCATAGAGAGAGTTAACGATGACACCGAAAATGCAAATACTCAGCTCTCTGAATCAGAAAAGGAAGCAGAAGATGCGCCAATTGTAAAGCTAGTAAACCTAATAATAACCGAGGCAGTAAGAGATAGGGCAAGCGATATTTTTATTGAGCCACAGGAAAAAGATGTGAGGGTTAGATATAGAATAGATGGCGTTCTTCATGAAGTGATGCGATCTATGAAGCATATACAAGCTGGAGTTACTTCAAGAATTAAAATTATGGCTGGTTTAGATATTGCCGAGCGGCGTCTACCGCAAGATGGCCGATTTGGATTGGTGGTTGATAAAAGACCCATTGATCTACGAGTTGCTACCTTACCAACTATACATGGCGAACAAGTAATCCTAAGAATTCTTGAGAAAGACCAAATCATGATGGAGCTTGATGATTTGGGATTTTCACCGGATGCACTAGAGAGGTTTAAAAAATCGCTTATTAAGCCATACGGTGCAATTCTTATTACTGGACCAACTGGAAGTGGAAAAACAACAACGCTTTATGCCGTCTTAAACATGATTAATTCAAAAGAAAAAAATTTAATTACTGTTGAGGACCCGATAGAATACCGTCTACCTGGTGTAAATCAGGTGCAAATAAACACTAAAACAGGTTTAAGTTTTGCAAGTGCCTTAAGGTCAATTCTTAGGCACGACCCAGATATAATAATGATAGGCGAGATACGCGATCGAGAAACTGCTTCTATAGCTATCGAATCTGCTTTAACAGGCCATCTAGTCCTCTCAACGCTTCACACAAATAATGCTCCGGCAACGCTTACTAGGCTTATAGAGATGGGAATAGAGCCTTTCCTTGTTGGCTCGGCTATTGATTGCATAGTATCCCAAAGACTTGCAAGGAGACTCTGTATGCGATGCAGAGAAAGCTACCAGCCAACCTTTGATGAATTGGTTGAAGCTGGCTATAAAATAGACGGTTCTGAACCTACTAAGCTATATAGAGCTTATGGATGCAGAGAGTGCGGAAATACCGGATATTACGGACGCGTAGGGCTGTATGAGGTCATGGTTATGTCAGAGGGAATTGAGCGTCTCTTAGTAGAAAAGGCATCTGTTGATGAGATAGCTGAACTAGCTATAAGCGAGGGAATGAAAACCTTGCGCGAGGATGGTCTTGAGAAGGTTAGAATGGGCCTGACATCGATTGAAGAGCTTGCAAGAGTAACGATGTAAGGATTGTAAGGGATTGCCAATATGATAAAAGAAAAATCAAAAAAGACAGGTGAGGATTACGATACCGTTGACCTTGGTGAGTACCATATAAACCCATCTGCGGTAACCGCCTTACCCGAGATATTTGCCAGAAGATATAATGCAATACCAATAGATTTTGACGAGCAGAAATTAGTGATTGCAATGGTGGACCCAACCAATGTGCTAGTTCTAGATGATCTTAGTATGATTACTGGCTTTGAGATAAAGCCGGTTGTTGCATCAAAGAGCAATATTACCAAAGCGCTGAACCGGTATTATAGGGCAATGGATGCAGTCAGAAACGAGGTAATTAACCTAGGGGCTGATGATGCAAGAGCTCAAATCTCAAATCTAAAAGAGGTCTCCGAGGAAGCCCCAGTTATAAAACTAGTTAAAATGATTATTACCAGAGCTATTAATGAACGAGCAAGCGATATACATATCGAGCCTCAAGAAAAGGACTTAAGGGTTAGATACAGGATTGATGGCGTTCTACATGAGGTAATGCGTTCGCCTAAGCAAATACAAGCGGGAATTATCTCAAGGATTAAAGTTATGGCTGGATTGGATATTGCCGAAACAAGAATACCACAGGATGGGCACTGCAATTTAAATGTTGGCGGAAAAGTTATTGATTTTAGAGTAGCCACTCTTCCTACCATATATGGCGAAAGAGTTGTTCTTCGCGTACTAAGAAAAGAAAGTGTGCTAATTGACCTTGATGACCTTGGGTTTTTACCCGAAAGCCTTTCTAAATTTAAGAATTCGTTTAGTAAACCATATGGAGCGGTTTTAGTTACAGGACCAACAGGGAGTGGTAAATCAACGACGCTTTACGCTGCATTAAACATCCTAAATAACACTGCAAAAAATATAATTACAATTGAAGATCCAGTGGAGTATAGGCTTCCAGGCATAAACCAGATACAAGTAAATCCGAAGTCAGGCTTGACCTTTTCCAAAGGGCTTAGGGCTGTACTTCGTGCATCTCCTGATGTTGTAATGGTAGGGGAAATAAGGGATAGAGAGGCAGCGCAGATAGCAATGGAGGCTGCACTTACTGGCCACCTTGTAATGTCAACTATGCATACAAACGATGCCCCTGGCGCAATAACTAGATTAACCGAAATGGGTATTGCTTCATTCTTAATAGCCTCAGCTGTTGAGTGTGTCCTAGCGCAGAGGCTTGCAAGGCGTCTTTGTCCAGATTGTAAAGAGGAGCATAATATATCGTCTGAAGCCTTAGCAAGAGCAAATTTTCCGGTTGAAAATAAACGGAAAATTACTATATATAAAGCAAAAGGTTGCCCAAAATGTAATGGTACTGGCTACAAGGGTCGGGTTGGCATTTATGAAGTCATGGTACTTAGCGAGTCCATTAAAAAACTTTGTATTGAGCGGGCAACTGCCGATGAGATAAAGCGCACAGCTATTGCTGAGGGAATGAAAACTCTCCGCCAAGATGGGTTTGAGAAAGTAAAGCTTGGCATAACCTCACTTGAAGAAGTAATGCGAGTTATTGTGTAATCTCTCAAGCAGATTTGGACCTAATCCGATAATTAACTAAGCTTGGCATTTAATTGGCATTTAATACAGAGGCAAGCAACTTCGTGGAGGAAAAATGCTCGATATACATGACCTTTTAATGCATGTCATTGAGAAAGATGCTTCAGACCTGCATATCACTGTGGGTTCATCGCCAATGGTAAGAGTTCATGGTGAGCTTGTCGAACTTAGCTATCCAAAACTCTCTGCTAACGATACAAAGGAACTGATTTACAGCATTCTTACCCAAGACCAGAGAGAACAACTGGAGAGAAATTGGGAATATGACTTTTCTTATTCGCTTCCTGGGCAAGCAAGATTTAGAGTTAATGCTTTTTATCAAAAAGGAGCGATAAGTGCAGCTTTCAGGATTATACCGGTGGAAATCCGAACTCTTGAAGAACTTGGCCTTCCAGCATCGCTTGAGCTTTTAATAAGAAAACCGAGAGGCTTAATATTGGTTACAGGGCCAACAGGTAGCGGTAAATCAACAACTTTAGCAACCCTGATAAATATCATAAACGAGACAAAGGCATGCCATATTATAACGATTGAGGACCCTATTGAGTATTTGCATAGTCATAAGAGGTCGATTGTTAATCAAAGAGAAGTCGGGTCTGACACGAAATCTTTTTCAACGGCCCTAAAATATGTACTCCGTCAGGACCCAGATGTAATCCTCGTCGGGGAGATGCGAGATATGGAGACCATCTCTGCTGCTTTAACAGCCGCAGAAACTGGCCACCTTGTCTTTGCAACTCTTCACACCCAGGATGCTCCGCAAACAATAGATAGGATTATAGATGTTTTTCCGCCTCACCAGCAGCAACAGATAAGGATTCAGTTAGCTGGAACCCTTCAAGGGGTAATTTGCCAGCAGCTTCTTCCAACAATTGACGGAAGAGGGCGTGTGGTGGCATATGAAATTCTTGTCCCAACGCCCGGTGTAAGAAACATGATTCGGGAAGCAAAAACACATCAGATATACAATGCAATGCAAACTGGGCAAAAGCACGGCATGATTACAATGAACCAATGTCTAGCAGATTTATGTAGATATGGGAAGATATCATTTGAAACAGCTATATCAAAGAGCGAAGACCCGGCAGATCTATCGCGACTTCTTGGAAGGACAGCTTAGGAAATTTATAAAGTAGTTTAGAAGGCTTATACAAAGTAGTTTAAGCAGGTGAAGAAAATGGCAGTGAATTTCACTTATAGAGTAAAGGATGTTAGAGGAAATCTGTTAACAGGTCAAATTGATGGCGATAGCGTGGCTATGGTTGCAAACAAGCTACGCCAGATGGGCTATACCGTAATCGAGCTCAAGGAAAAAAGCCTTGCTCAGAAGGAAATAACGCTGCCCTTTTTTAATAGGGTCAAGCTAAAAGACTTGGCAGTTTTTAGTCGCCAATTTTCGACTATGGTAAGTGCTGGTTTGTCGCTTACTAGGTGTCTTGCAGTTTTGGCAGAGCAGTCACAGAGCAAAGTTCTTCAAAAAACAATAGCCGAGGTTTTAAAGGATGTTGAACAAGGAAAATCATTGTCGGATGCCATGGCGAAGCACCCATCTATTTTTCCACCGATTTATATCAATATGGTAAGAGCAGGCGAGATTGGTGGAGTTTTAGATGAGGTTCTATTAAGAGTTGCTGATCATTTTGAGAGGGAGCAATCAATTAGGTCAAAGATAAAATCTGCTATGGCCTATCCGGTTGCCATGTTTGCCTTCTCCATGCTAATAACGTTTATTCTTATAACCTTTATAGTTCCACTTTTTGTAAAAATGTTTCAAGACATGGGCGGAACACTACCGCTGCCAACACAGATGCTACTTATTGCCAGCGGACTAATTCATAAAACCTGGTTTGTCATGATTCCAACTTTATTTGGTATTGTCTACCTGTTCAGGCTCTATGGTAAGCAAGAAAACGGTAGGAGAAAAATAGACAGCATAAAGCTTCACCTTCCAATCTTTGGCAAGCTTGTTGAGAAAATGGCTATCTCAAAATTTAGTCGAACGCTTGGAACTTTGATGTCAAGCGGTGTACCAATACTTCAGGCTCTGGATATTGTTGCTGATAATGCAGGAAACGCGATAATTGCTGATTCAGTTCTTAAGGCTAGGGAAAGCATTAAGGAAGGCGAATCGCTTGCGAAGCCGCTTTCAAGCGACAAAGTCTTCCCGCCAATGGTTGTGCAGATGATTGCCGTTGGTGAAGAAACCGGCGCTTTGGATTCAATGCTAAGTAAAATAGCTGATTTCTACGATGATGAGGTCTCAACTGCGGTTGAAGCACTAACTTCAATTCTCGAGCCCGTAATGATTGTTGTCATGGGTATTATAATTGGCGGCATCATTGTAAGCCTATACTTGCCCATGTTTGAGGTTATTACTCTCATTAAATAAGAATACACGGTGTCACATAATTCCTTCAGTTGCCCCATTTATGGGGCCATGTAGTTGCTCCACTGGTAATTCTTGCAAATTATTCCTAAAGTAAAACTTTTAGCAGCCGATTATTAACTTAGCATTAACTTTTAGGCCAAAATCCTTTAACGATCTTCCTCTAGTTAAGCTTTATAGTCTATTTTTTTTATTTTATAGGAGGTGGAAAGTAGTGAGATACTTCCGAAACGAGAAAGGTTTCACCCTAATAGAATTAATGGTCGTAATATTAATCATTGGTATCTTAGTAGCTATAGCTGTCCCTGTTTTTAACTCAGCAAGGCAAAGTGCGTATGATAGGACTTGCCAGGCAAATTTAAGGATTTTAGATGGAGCGGTCGAGACCTGGAAGGCAGCAAATCCAACATCGGATTATCCTAAGGATGAGACCGAGCTAAAAGCTGCTTTGGTGCCGGATTATGTTAAATCCATACCAGTTTGTCCTATGGATAGCGACAGTTACACTGTCACTGGCGATGGAAATACGGCGCCATCAATTACTTGCCCAAACGGACATCATTACAAGTAATTTATAAGAGCTAACTAAAGGCTTAAAAGGCGGTTCTGAGGGGCCAGGCGGTTTCTTAAGAAACCGCCTTTTTGATTGCCTGAGTTTTTTCCTTAGATATAAAGATGGTGCTTTTTGGCCGATAATAACAGAACAACAAAGCTAAAGCTTAACCAAAATTGAATACTTGATGGTTTACTCGTCTCCGGTCTCCGGTCTTTTATAGCGGCGGACGGTGGTCGTATAGCCGGTAGTTCAAGCAAAATAACGAAAATCTACGCGCGGCGTATTGAAAGGGAAAAGGAATGAGCCTATTTTACGAGGGTTTGTTTTTTATAGCTGGTACTATAGCTGGAAGCTTTCTTAATGTATGCATTTATCGCATTCCGAGAGGTAAATCAATCCTTAGCCCATCATCGCATTGCCCGGCTTGTGGGCATAAAATTAGACCAATCGATAACATACCGCTTCTTAGCTATATTCTGCTAAAGGGAAAGTGTAGAAGCTGCAAGAAAAAGATAAGTTTGCGTTACCCGTTGGTAGAGCTTATAACTGGGCTTTTATGGGTTCAGCTTTATAATCATTTTGGGCTAACTTTCCAGCTAATTCCTGGATTATTTTTTGTAACTCTTTTGGTTGTTCTAGCTGCTATTGACTATGATACAAACCTTATACCTAATAAGATAATGCTGCCGGCAATTGCGATAAGCTTTATATTCACCGTGCTATACGTTCTGAAAATTAAGAGCGTTCCGATTATTGCAAATGCTGGCGTGGGCTGGTCAGTTGCTGGCTTCTTCATTGGCGGTGGTTTGCTGTATCTTATAGCAATTATTGCATCGGCTGTGTTTAGGAAGGATGCAATGGGTGGAGGGGACATTAAACTTGCTGCTTTTGCTGGTCTGTATCTTGGTGGATATATTCTTCTTGCACTTTTCATAGGCTTTTTTCTTGGTGCCATTGTTGGAATTATTCTAATTGCGAAGGATAAAAGCAAAAGTATGAGCAAAACCATGCCGTTTGGACCCTTTATCGCTGCTGGGTCGATAATCACCCTATTTTTTGGTCTTCAGCTTTGGAGTAAATATTTAGCGCTAGCTGGCTTATCGTAAGAAGCAGTGCAAAATTAAAATTTTTAATTGCTTAGCTCTATAAACAGAGCAACGGTGAAGCAGACTATCCTGATGCATAGCAAATCCTCAAGTAACGCCTGCTAAATACCGATGAAATAACTATGGAAAAGCAAAATAAACGATTCTTTAACCACTCGTCAAACCTACTAAACGATGAGAGGGCTTTTGGTATTGTAGAGGCCATGATAAGCATGACCATCATGTCCCTAGTTTTAATTGGCCTTCTTGGGCTTTTAGCGATAAGTGTTCAAGCGGTATCAAGCAGCAAAGCAGAGACAATAGCAACCCAAATATTAAATGAGTCTATAGAAAAGATAAGAGCCTTGCCTTATGAAGCTGTAGGTCTACCTGATGGTGATCCTTCGGGTATACTTAATGCAGAAGAAACAAAAACAGTTGCAGGTACGCTTTTTACGATAAGATACGCGGTGAGCTGGGTTGACGATAGTGCTGATGGTATGTCGACAGCCGATACAAACGGTACAAACGATTATAAGCAGGTAGATGTTGAAGTAAGCTGGTCTGAAAAAGGGACAATTATAACAACTAGGGCAAGCACATATGTAAAATATAAGGCATCTCAATCAGAGCCCCCAACAGTTAACTTTGTCTTTGGGGATGTAGATCCAAATAAGACTCCGCCTGATGGAACCATCTTCGGGTTGGATAATTCACCATATAAAAGCTGGTTTGATAATGGCACTATTCCACTAAAAGCAAATGCTACTGACCCAAGTGGCGATCTTATATCAATGCGTTTTTATATTAGCTTGATAACGCCCGAGGTAGGACTTTACAGATTTGATCCGACAGATAATTATGAGAATCCAACTTGCTTCTGGAACCCAAATGCCAGGGATGTTTACGGAGATTTGCTTTGGGGTGAGGGAACCCATGAAGTAGTTGTCGAGGCTTGGGATTTACAGGGCTTAAGGGATGCTAAGAGTATTTATTGGATTATAGATAGAGAACCTCCAAAGTGGACCAGCCCCGCTAATCTTACGGCAGTCCCTATTGCAAGTTTAGGGGTTAGACTTTCCTGGCAAGCTGCGTGGGATGGAACAGATAAGATTGAGCACTACCGCATTTATCGAAAGGGACCAGGCGATAACAATTTTACAGTGCTTGTTCAAGACTTAAACGCCCCACTTTTAACATATGATAACAGCGGTTTGCAGGAATGGTCTTCCTATCAATACTATATTACAGCTTTAAGTCCCGGCGGGCGCGAGTCAACTACAACCAGCAATATTGCATCTGCTACCACATATTTTGTTATTGAGGGGACTGCTTTTAAAGATAAGCGTAAAAACAAAGTCAGAATTAACTGGCATAGCCC
>ENA-ORXB01002138-ORXB01002138.1-sediment-metagenome-genome-assembly--contig:-NODE-2138-length-18293-cov-4.044631_pt1 | contig 18293 bp, 16 predicted proteins | sample MGYA00237863_ERZ511475 | MGnify/ENA primary metagenome ERZ511475 (study PRJEB26305, sample SAMN06343858) | sediment metagenome | isolation source: hot spring sediment | place: Canada: British Columbia... | reverse complement strand
AATAAACACCTAGAATCTTGAAGGACCAAATAATCAAGGCTATCAATCCTGCTAACATATATAATGCGTAATTTTGTACGTATCCTGTCTGAATCTGTCTCAGTCCACTACCAACCTTGGTACTAACCCATGCAACGCCGTTAACCGCCCCATCAATGATTTTCTGATCGAAGCTAAGAACATATTTTGCTATTGCATGGGTTGGCTTTATCAATACATAATAGTAAAGTTCATCAAAATAATATTTATTAACCAGCAGCTTGTAGATAGGGTTATCTTTACTGATTACACCAGAAGGCAATAGCCTTGTCCCGTACTTGAGCCAAGCTGCAAAGATACCAGTTATTGCTACTGCGATGGAGAGCCCAATTACAAACATGTTGGCATGCTCAACCTCATGGCTGTTGGTAATAAAGACCTGGAAGAAATGTCCAAGATATGGCGAGCCGACCATACCAGCTACTAGCGCAAGCGTGCCAAGGATAATAAGCGGGACGCTCATAACAGGTGGCGACTCGTGCACGTGATCGATGTGATGTCCTCTTGGTTTACCAAAGAATACAATAAATATGAGCCTAAACGTGTAAAACGCCGTAAGTAGCGCAGTTAGTATGCCAACCCAAAAGATTGCTGTATGACCGCTTGTGTATGCTCCGAGCAAGATTTCGTCCTTGCTCCAAAAGCCGCTAAACGGCGGCACTCCAGCAAGTGCTAGACCTCCAATGATAAACGTGAGTGAGGTTATCTTCATCCTAGGCCCAAGCCCACCCATATCGTGTATTTCTTGGCTGTGAACTGCATGGATTACGCTACCTGCACCCAAAAAGAGAAGAGCTTTAAAGAAAGCATGTGTAAACAGGTGGAACATACCAGCAGCAAATGCACCAACACCTAAACCCATCATCATGTAGCCAAGCTGGCTAACTGTAGAGTAAGCTAAAACCCTTTTGATATCTGTCGCGGTAAGCGCAATTGAGGCTGCTATAAATGCTGTAATAGTGCCAATGATCGCAACAACCTCAAGCGATACTGGCCCCATCTCAAATAACGGATACGACCTTGCAACCAAATACACACCAGCTGCAACCATGGTTGCTGCGTGGATAAGGGCGCTGACTGGTGTCGGGCCTTCCATCGCGTCAGGCAACCACACATGGAGCGGGAATTGTGCGGATTTACCAACCGCCCCACAGAAAATCAGAATAGCTATGAGCGCTGCTAGTGGGGCTTGTAGATCCATGCCAAATATTTTGTTCATATCAAGTGTTCCAGCAACTACATATAGAAGAATCAAGCCAATTGCAAAACCAAGGTCTCCGACTCTGGTAACCATAAAGGCTTTCTTTGCTGCTTGACTTGCGCTTCTCTTCTCAAACCAGAATCCAATTAACAGATATGAAAAAAGCCCTACGCCTTCCCAGGCTATATATGTCTCAGCAAAGTTAGGCGAGTATACAACAAGAAGCATTGATGCTGTAAACATTGAAAGACAAGCAAAGAACCATCCGATACGCTTATCCCCGTGCATATATCCAATTGAGAATATTTGCACCAGCATGCTAACTAGCGTAACTACAATTAGCATCATGGCAGATAGCGGATCTAACAAAAGTCCGAAGGTGGGGTGAAAATCGCCTACAGATAGCCAGGTAAAGGAAAGTTCAGCTCGTCCACCACCCATCACAAAAAGAACTGCAATTATTGATAGCAGAAAAGATGCCGCTACTGCACCGATTGCAACATAGGAAGACCGCTCCCCCATCTTCTTGCCAAATACAACAAGAATGAGGAAGCTTGTCACTGGCAGCAATAGTATTAGCGACATAACATAGCCTATCCACGGTGTTACAGTTGTTACAAACGGCGCTAATGCATCAACCATAATCGTCCCCACTACCACTTAAATAAATTGAATTCGTCCAGATTTACCGATTTTACATTTCGGTAGATTGTAAGTACCAATGCTAAGCCAACAGCCACCTCGGCCGCCGCAATAGCCATAACAAAGAGTGCAAATATCTGGCCAGAAGCTGCTGCTGGCGTTATATATCTCGAAAAAGCAACCAGATTGAGATTGGCCGCATTTAGCATTATCTCAACGGAGAGAAGAATGGTAACCGCATTCTTTCTAAGTAGCACGCCTGCCAAACCAATCCCAAAAAGGATTGCGCTTAATATTAGGTAGTATGATAAAGGTATAAATTCAAGAGACATGACTATTGCGGCCTCCCCTCTTCGCGAGCAACAACTATTGCCCCAATCAATGCTGCTAGAAGCAATACCGAAACCACCTCAAACGGCAGGACATAATCTGTCATAAAGAGCTTCCCCACAAGCGAAATGGCATTTTGAGCTGGCGTAGTTTGTGATATTACGAAAGCTGTTTTCTTGAAAATTGATGCGAGAAGTGCTACTAGAACGATCACCGAAAGAATAGTGCCACCACGCTGTTTTACTGCTGAAACCATGCGAACATTGGTCATCTGGGCTGTAAGCATAACACCAAAGAGCAACATAACAATAACGCCACCAACATAGACAAATACTTGCATAATTCCAACAAGGTCGGCGTCAAGTAAGAAATAGAAGCCCGCTATTGAAAGCATGTATGCGCCAAGAAACATTGCTGCGTGAAAAAGGTTTCGTCCCACTACCACCAACAATGCGCTGATAACAGCGATGACTCCTAGCCCTATAAATATGGCTTGTGGTGCCAGATTGCTCATACCACTTCTCCCAAGAAATAATCTATATTAACGCCTTAAGGCCTTCTCCATCTCATAGAAAAGCCTATCCTTAACGTACTCAGCATTTTCGATGTCTTTACTCATAACAAGTGCCTTTGTTGGGCAAATTTCAGCGCAAATGCCGCAAAACATGCACTTGGTAAGGTCAATATTGTATTTTAAAACCTTACGGTTTGTTTCCTGCAGACCTGTTCTTTCAACATCAATGCAGCCCATTGGACATGCCCGAGCACACATTGTACAACCGCTGCAATTCTCATTCATGCATACAAGGCAGCGGTTTGCCTCACGAGTTGCTTCGTCCTTGGTAAATCCAAGCTCGACTTCAGCAAATCCCTTTAGACGCTCTTCCAGAGGAAGAATTTGCATATGAACCCTGCGCCTCTCCAACTCAACTCCTTCTAAATATGTCTGGCCATAGTTATACGGCCTTGGGACCAGCTGGAACGTCCTTCCTTCTTTAAGGTCGACACCGCGCAGGAACCTATCAAGTGACTCAGCAGCTTCATGGCCATGGGCAATTGCCTGAATTGCCGCTCCAGCTCCGGTCACTACCTCACCAGCCGTGAACACTTTCGGGTTGGATGTCTGAAGTGTTAAATCATCAAATACAATTCTGCCCTTTGCATCAAGCTCAATATTAGCTCCTTCAAGGTAACTTAAATCGGTTTTCTGGCCAATTGCTGTAATTACAGTATCAACGTCAAGAACAAATTCGCTACCCTCAATCGGTACCGGCCGGCGTCTGCCAGAAGCATCTGGCTCGCCTAAACCCATTCTTATACACTCAAGTCCAGCAACCTTTCCGTTCTCAACAATAATCCTGGTGGGGTTGGTTAAAAGTTCAAAAATTATCCCCTCTTCTTCCGCCTCATGAATCTCCTCATAGCGAGCAGGCATCTCAGTCCTACCTCGGCGGTAAACCAGGTAGACCTTCTCTGCACCTAAACGAATGGATGTTCTTGCGCCATCCATTGCAACATTTCCGCCGCCCACGACGGCAACTCTTTTTCCTATTTTCGGGTCCCTATCGAAGTTTACTTCTCTAAGTAGGTCTAAACAATTCCAGACACCTTCTGCATCTTCACCTTCAATATTAAGCGACCATGCTGCTGGAAGACCTGTTGCAAGCAAAACAGCATCATAGGAATCTATAAGCTCGTTTAGTTTAATATCCTTTCCAACTTCAATATTAGTCTTTAGCTCAACCCCAAGAGCGCAAACTGCATCAACGTCCCATTTCAACACATCTTTAGGAAGCCTGTACTTTGGTATACCAGTTAGCAAAGTGCCTCCGCCTTGCGGATTCTTGTCGTAGACCGTTACATAATAGCCTTGCTTAGCTAGAACTTGGGCAGCTGTCAGACCAGCCGGTCCGGCCCCAACAATTGCTACTCTTTTATCCTTTGTTTTTGGAACAGCCTGCGGGTGTGGCATGTCCATACACGAATCAGCAGCATACCGCTTTAAATCACGAATAGATATAGGCTCATCGAACAGGTTCCGCTGGCAACCAAATTCGCATATTCTTGTGCAAACACGGCCAATCGATGCTGGCAATGTGCAACGTTCTCGGATTAGATCAAGCGATTCTTTAACCTTACCTTCAGCTATAAGCTCGACATAACCTCGAGCATCGACATGAGCAGGACAAGCCCAGACACACATTGGAAGCATTTTCTCTTCTTTTCTAGCCTTGATAGTTGCATTAAACTTTCCAAGCACATTTGGAAATTTTTCTGTCTTTGATCCTTCGCCCATAACGCCTTTTAGCACTGGCGCGCCACGGAAGCGATCGGCAAGTTTAGGCTTTTCAAAGGGATAAAACTCCGTTGACCTGGGCTCCCTTAGCTTTTTAGCCGTTATGCTATGGCCTATAAGTATGCTTTTCCATGCATCAATAAAGTCTGTAAAACGTTTGGCCATCTAATCCCACATCCTAGATCCAGTTAGCCTATGCAACCTTTTAACACCTATGCGGCGCTACCAGCTGCAGTAACAGCCGTGCAGTATAACAGCTTAGCGCCAATAACTTCTTATAACAGCATAATTATTCCGGTTATTAATATATTAAGTAGAGCTAGAGGCAATAGTACCTTCCAGCCTAAATCCATTACCTGATCAATTCTAAAGCGTGGCAGCGTCCAGCGCACCCACATCATTACATAAACAACAGCAAACGCTTTTATTAAGAACCATAATGGAGCCAGATACGCTGGTCCCGGCCCATGCCAGCCGCCAAGGAAAAGCACAACGGTCAATGCTGAAGCTGCCATCATAGCAATATACTCCGCAAAGAGGAAAAACATAAAGCGCATTCCGCTATACTCGGTGTGGTAACCGTTAACCAACTCCGACTCGGTTTCTGGTAGATCAAAAGGAACTCTGTTAATCTCGGCAAGCGATGCAACCAGAAAAACCACAAACCCAATTGGCTGCAAAAATACATACCAGACGCTTTGGGCATTAACTATCGCAGAAAGTTTAGCTGATCCTGCTATCATGACAACACCAATTATCGAAAGTGCTCTTGGAACTTCATAGCTAACCATCTGTGCTGCCGAGCGCATGCTGCCTAGCATCGCATACTTGTTATACGAACCAAAGCCTGCCATTATGATGCCAGCTACACCGATTGCTGGAATCGCCAAAGCGTAGATTAAGCCTACGTTTAAATCTTGAACAACAAGCTTTGGACCAATCGGTATAACCATAAGTCCAACAAACGCTGCTAGAAACATTAGGGTCGGCGCTAAACGGAATATCCATGGGTCAGCATTTTTTGGAAATATATCCTCTTTAGAAATGAGCTTTATTGCATCAGCAATTAGCTGTAGGGTTCCATGCCAGCCAACGTGCATTGGACCCCAGCGCAGCTGGAAATCAGCGGCTACTTTGCGCTCCATATAAACAAGAACAATTACTCCCAGCCCACAAATAGCGAAAACTGCAAGCGAGAGCAGTAGCGCGATTGATATATCAAGTACCCAAATTGGTATACCGTTGTTGTTCGCAAACTCAAGAAGTTGCCCACTGGTCAGCATTAGCGATCAACCTCTCCAAAAACCGGGTCAAGAGTTCCGAGCGTTAGGACTACATCTGCGAAGTAACTTCCCTCAGCCATAGCTGGAAATCCCTGTAGATTTGCAAAGCTTGGACCCTGTATTTTTAAACGGTAGGGTTTCAAAGAACCGTCACTTACTATAAAGTAGCCAAGATCGCCACGGCTTGATTCTATGTGGCCAAATGCCTCACCAACCGGTGGTTTTATATCCTTTGGAAGGCTCATGGGCAAAATTCGCCCATCAGGAATCTGCTCGATTGCTTGCTCAATAATCCTTAAGCTTTGCTTAATTTCCTCCGACCTTATGACAACCCGGTCATAATTGTCACCCTGGAATCTTACAGCTACTTCAAAGTCAAATCTTGGATAAACCGAGTACGGATCGGATTTTCTTACATCGTAAGCAACGCCGGTTGACCTTAAAGGCGGCCCAGTCAAACCCTGAGCTAAAGCTATCTCGGCAGAGATTTTACCAGCGCCTTTCATCCTCTTTTTAAAGATGTAGTTGCCAAGTAGTAACTTATCATAATCAACTATGGTCTTTTTCAGGCGATTGACAAAGGAAAGGGCTTCTTCTAGCCATCCATCTGGAAGATCTGCTCTTACACCGCCTATTTTTATATAGTTGTATGTAAGCCTTGCACCACATACTTTCTCGAATAAGTTTAAAATTCTTTCGCGCTCATCAAAGTAGTATTGGAGTGGACTAACAGCACCTGCCTCAAGCCCAGCTGTTGACAAAAAGAGCAAGTGAGATGCGATTCGCTGCAGCTCACCCACGATAACTCTTATATACTCAGCTCTTTCAGGAACCTGAATTCCGGCAAGTTTTTCAACAGTCATCACATATGCCCAGTTATTATGCATTGAAGACACGTAATCCATGCGATCAGTAAAAGGAACAAATTGGGCATAAGTTCTGTTCTCGGCTATCTTCTCAAAACACCTATGCAGATAGCCAATCATTGGCTCGATTTTAGTAACAATCTCACCGTTAACATGGAAAAGAGCGCGGAAAACTCCATGGGCACTAGGATGTTGCGGACCGAAATTAATAACCATTTCTTCGGTCTTTATAGCATCCGGTTGCTCTTCGATTTCCTCTACTCTAAGCTGTTCCTCCAGCTCTTCTAGTATTTGGTTTTGGGTTAAGTTTTTTGCCTCTTCGATTTTGCTCATTTCCTGACCCATTAATAATATTACCTAATTAATTAGCTCCCCTTATTTGGAGTTATCTTCTCCATATCCTTTAATAACGGTCCCCTGAATAAACTCCTCTTTTACCAGCATATGGTCATCTTTATAATCTTTGCGTAGTGGATGACCAACAAAATCATCTGGCATGAAGATCCTCCGCATATCTGGATGACCTCTAAACTTAACGCCAAAGAGGTCATAGGTCTCCCTCTCATGCCAATTTGCCGATGGCCAGATTGGAGTAAGCGAATCAACGACTGGGTCGCTCTTCGGTACCTCGGTCTTTAAAAATATATTAAGCTTATTTTTCCTCTTGGTTGAATAAAGGCGGTATCTTAGCTTGATAGTATCCGGGTAATCAACACCCGATACAAACATAAACATATCAAACCCGGCCTCTTTAAGACCAAGAGCTGCCTTAAAAAGGTCTTCCCGTTTAACGGTTAGGGTATATCCTAAACCAGCCTCTTGTACTATTTTTATTTGGCCAGGCACCCTTTCGCCATGTCCTTCACCAGACATATCTTTGCTACCTTCTTAGTCGATTTTTCCTCTTGCCATAATTTTCTTTTTAAGCATCTCAATGCCGTGAATTACCGCTTCTGGGCGGGGTGGGCATCCAGGTACATATACATCAACAGGAATAATTTGGTCCACTCCCCTGACTACAGTGTAGCTGTCGTAGTAAAACGGCCCTCCATTAATTGCGCAACTGCCGAGAGCGATAACGTATTTTGGCTCTGGCATTTGTTCATATAGTTGCTTAACCATAGGGGCCATTTTTTTCGTTACGGTCCCTGCAACCAGCATAAGATCGGATTGCCTTGGGGTACCTCGAGGCATAATGCCAAATCTATCAAGGTCAAAACGGGGTGCATTTACCATCATTATCGTATCAATAGCACAGCATGCCAGACCAAATCCCAACCACCAAAGAGAGTTCTTTCGTGACCAGTTTATAAGATCGCCTGCTTTAGTAAGCAGAATTCCGTTGCCTAGCTGCTGCTCCTTTGCTATACCCACTTCATTACTCCTTTGCGCCAGGCATAGAAAAGACCTAGCATAAGTATTGCTATAAAGACCACCATTTCTATGAAAGCAAAAAGGCCCAGGCTCTTAAAAACAACCGCCCAAGGGAAGACAAAAATCATTTCAACGTCGAAGATAACTAGTAGCAGTGCAAAAATGTAGTAATGAATTTTAAATTGAATCCTTGGATCACCGGTTACGTGAATATTGCCGCACTCATAGACCTCAAGTTTTGCCTCAGAAGGCTTCCTTGTTGCTAGTAGCTTTGAGAGGCCTATGGCTATTGCCACTATTGTCGCTCCTAGGATTACAAAAACATTAAAATAAATAATCTCAGTAATCATTCGCCAATTTCCTTTTGCAAGAAAAGCTTTTTTACAAGAAAAGCTTATTTCTTGTTAATTTTTGTCATCAGCGCAGCATACACTAACCATGCCAAGGCATGTTAGCAACCAGGCGTTCTTTAAAATATCGGATTTAACCTTTATTGGATTGAGTAAAATTTAGGCGCTCCCGATAGCCTTTTTATATCGTTAAATCCTTCGTTAAAATCAACCAATACGCAGACTACTTATACTCAAACCTTACTTCTACGCTTAAAAACTAAAACCCTTCTAAGTATATTAAAATCTTAATCAACCGACAAGTTCGTCTAATGTAAAAAATATGGGTATTTCTCTGTTAGCTGACTCAACGGAATCTGCGCCATGCACAACGTTTTCAGTTATCTCCTCAGCAAAATCTCCCCTAATCGTCCCTGGTGCTGCTTCCTTAGGGTTTGTCGCCCCCATTATCTCTCGAACGCGGGTTACCGCATTTTCTCCCTCCAAAACCATAGGGACAACAGGTCCAGATATAATAAATTCAACCAATTCATTATAAAAAGGCTTTCCTTCATGTATAGAATAGAGCTCTTCTGCCCTCTCCCTGGAAAGCCTCATCATTTTCAAGCCAATTAACTTTAAACCGGCGCTTTCATATCGGCGAATAATTTCGCCGGTGAGTGATTTTCTAACGCCGTCCGGTTTTACCATCGTAAAAGTCCTTTCCATGCTGTACCTCCACCGGTGCGCTTGTGAAGCTTGTTACAATATACCCCACGTAGCTACTTTACCAAGATTGGAATATTCTTGCAAGCGGTTAATTGGGTTTTTGCAAAGAATTTACAGCCTTAAGTAATTTCCCTTATATGCGCCCACATAAGGAGAGAGCTACGAGATATGATGGGAGACCATAACCGGAGACAGGCAAAAGATAGGGACCAGGAACCAGGGGCAAGGGTTAGGAATTAGGGGAGCCTGTTATTGCGAGAAGCCCGCTAGAGCGACGCGGCAATCTCTTAAAAATTCAAAACCCTGGCCCCTGTCTTAGATGATCTGCTGGCAGTATGGACATATTGCCCAGTCTGTATTAATAGGCCGGCTGCAAGAAGGGCACATTTTTTTAAGCCTGCGTCTACAGTACGGACAAATCAGAAAATCCCTCTCAACAGGCTTGTAACAAGAAGGACAAACCATCGAGCTATTAGCTAGCATTGCCTCTTTAGCCCTGATTTCAAGCTCACGTTCTTGAACATCGTCAAGGTATTCTGGTGGACGAATAATCAGGTAGATAAGCCAGCCAGCAACTGGAAAAAGCAGAGCTACTATAGTCCAGTAAAAGGCCATGGCACCCCTTCTTTTTGCATCAGAATAGGTCCATTTCGCTAAGCTAAGATAAAGGATGAAGGCAAATAAGTAGATTAAGTTAACGATTAACTTAAAAACCGCTGAGTTAAAGAATTCAACAACCGATGTAAAGAAATCCACTTTAATCCCTGCTTTATCTACTGCTGGTTTACGCTTTATCCAATCCAAGCATAGTAACTTATACTGATTATACTACGACTAACCGTTTTCTTTTATGTTAGGTGGCGGATTTATGTCGTAACAGAAACATTTCTTCTAACTAGTATTTCTCTTGCATCGGCAACAGTATATAAAGAGCCCGTTACGCAGACTAAACCATCCACCGATGCCCTTGATATTGCTAGATTGATGGCTTTTTCTAGGCTCGGTTCAATAATATAGCTGTTTGTTATTTGACTGACAACATTAGCAAGTTGGCTGATATCAGCGGACCTAGGGCTCTGATTTTTTGTGAAAATTATCAGTGAGGCGCGGCTCTCAAGCAACCTAAGCATATTCTTTATGTCCTTATCATTTGATATAGCCAGAACCACTAGCAGATTACTAAACGTAAAAAATTGGGGCAGCTCTTCAATTAAAGCCTTAAGCCCATCTGGATTATGCGCCCCATCTAAAACTACCATGGGCTGCCTTGCAACAAGCTCAAATCTGCCTGGGCATATTATTTCGCTTGCAGCCTCGCGCAGTAAATTTACATCAACTGCTGCTCCATTAAAAGCCTCTAATGCTGCAACTGCCATAGTAAAATTACCAATCTGGTATTTACCAAGTGCACGTAAATTTATATCTTCGTAGCAGGCAAAAATACCGTCTATCGAAAAATGTGAACCTTTATTTTTATAAATTGATACATTGTAAGCACTAAAGTCTTTGCCTAATAGTTTCATATGAGCTCTTTCGCTTTTGCAGCGATCCTTAATCTGCTCAAGCGCACCATCTTTAGCATTTCCCACAACCGCTATGCAGCCTTGCTTTATAATATGAGCCTTATCCCACGCAATCTCTTCGATTGTGTTGCCAAGCCTATCTGTATGATCAAGTGCTATACCAGTTATCACCGCCACTTTGGGCTGGATCACACTGGTTGCATCCCACCTACCACCAAGCCCAACCTCAAAAACTGCAACATCAACCTTCCTTTCCGCAAAATAATGAAAGGCCATGGCCGTTAGAATCTCAAATTCTGTTAAATCGCCGTGTTTGGCTTTAGCCTTTTCAAGCGCAGGTTTTATCGCCATTAGCGATTTTGCGAAATCATCCTCAGATATCATCTGGCCATTGATGGAGATTCGCTCCCTGTAAGAATGTAGATGGGGCGATGTGTAGCAGCCAGTTTTTAGCCCAGACTTCATTAACAACCCTGCGATCATCCAGGCAGTTGACGTCTTACCATTCGTACCAGTAATATGAATTGTTGGATATTTTAGTTGGGGGTCGTCAAGCAAATTGCAGACCTTCTTAATTTTCTGCAAACCAGGATTTATACCAAATTTAAGCGCATCTGTGATGTATACTATAGCGTCGTTGTAAGTCATTACATCCTTCGTTCCTCAAAAACCTATTTACAAACTCTCAAGCTGCTTCTCGAGTTTAGAGATTTTTTCGTCGAGCTCCGCTAATTTGGCTTTTTCCTTTTCAACAACGTGGGGGGCAGCCTTTTCAACAAACTGTGGGTTTTCAAGCTTACGCCTTGATTTCTCAGCATCAGCCTCGGTTTTTGAAAGCTCCTTTGCCAAGCGCTTTTTCTCTTCCTCTATATTGACAAGACCCTCAAGCGGAACGAATATTTCAACACCCTGCTCAACATCAACAGCGGTATGCTTTGGCTTAATGATGCCCGTTCCAATAATTAGCTCTTCAACCCATGCAAGCTGCTTGATATACGAGCTATCCCTCTCAAGGATTTCTTTCTTGCCTTCGTCAGGAGTACTTAATAGGGCTTTTACGGGCTTAGTCAGCGCAATTCCAAGAACTGACTTAATTGACCTTATCGATGAAGTAACACTCTGGATAAGAGCCATCTCAGATTCCACAATATCATTTATGATCGATATATTAGCTGCTGGCCACGGTGCAATGACAATGCTTTCACCTGGCCCAGGAAGCTTTTGCCAAATCTCTTCGGTTATGAACGGCATAAATGGGTGCAACAGCCTCATTGTGTGGTCCACAACATCTACCAATAAGTTTTGAGTCACCAATCGCATATGCTCATCTTCTTTTTGGTAGAGCCTAGGCTTTGAAAGCTCGATATACCAATCTGCGAAATCACTCCAGAAAAAGTCGTAAATCAAACGGCTTGCCTCGGCAAAGTTATATTCTTTAATTGCCTCATCGACCTGTACGGTAACGCGATTCATCCTTGAGAGTATCCATCTATCGGCAAGCGCTAGGTCACTATCAGCAACTTCTATCTTTTTATAACCTTCAAGATTCATAAGGACAAAGCGAGAAGCATTCCAGAGCTTATTTGCAAAATTCCTGTAACCTTCAATCCTCTCTTTTGACAGGAATATGTCTCTTCCAGGAGTTGCCATGCTGGAAAGCGTAAAGCGAAGTGCATCGGTCCCAAATTCTTCTATAACATCAAGCGGATCTATGACATTGCCCCTTGACTTACTCATCTTGCGGCCAAACTCATCCCTCACCAAGGCATGGATGTAAACATCGCTAAAAGGTTTCTTACCCATGAAATGCAAGCCCATCATTATCATTCTCGCAACCCAGAAGAAGATAATATCGTGGCTTGTTACAAGAAGGCTTGTTGGATAAAAATATCGAAGTTCAGCTGTGTCGTCAGGCCAACCAAGAGTTGCAAATGGCCACAGAGCTGAGCTAAACCAGGTATCCAAAACATCGCTGTCCTGCTCAAGATTAGTACTTTTGCACTTCGTGCAGCTAGTTGGCTCTTCCTCTGCAACAATTACCTCATTGCAATCCTTACAATACCATGCTGGTATCCTATGCCCCCACCATATCTGTCTTGAAATACACCAGTCTCTGATATTGTACATCCAGTCGAAATAAGTCTTTGTCCACTGCTCCGGCACAAATGAGATAAGACCATCTTCAACCACCTTTATTGCTGGCTCAGCAAGTGGCTTCATGCGCATAAACCACTGTGTAGATAGGTAGGGTTCAGTTGTTGTATCGCAACGGTAGCAATGCCCAACCGAATGGGTCATTGGTTCAATTTTTACTAAAAGTCCCTGCTCTGCTAAATCCTTAACTATTGCCTCACGGCATTCATAGCGATCCATTCCTTTATATGGGCCAGCATTCTCGTTCATTTTGCCTTCCGGCGTAAAGACACTTATCCTTTCCAGTTTGTGTCTCTCACCAATTTCAAAGTCATGTGGGTCGTGTGCTGGTGTTACTTTTAGTGCTCCTGTACCAAATGCGGGATTTACATAGTCGTCAGCAATGACCGGTATCTCGCGGCCCAAAATAGGCAGGATAACAGTTTCTCCAACATAGTCCTTATAGCGAGCATCCTCAGGGTGAACAGCGACTGCCGTATCGCCAAGAATTGTTTCAGGCCTTGTGGTAGCAACCGTTATATAATCCTGTGAGTCTTTTACCATATATTTAACATAGTAGAGATTGCCCTCTTGCTCTTTATATTCAACCTCAATATCAGCAAGCGCTGTAAAGCAGCGTGGGCACCAGTTAACAATATATTTATCTCTATAAATCAATCCTTCATGATATAGCTGAACGAAATCTCGACGGACTGCTTTTGAATATCCTTCGTCCATCGTAAAGCGCTCCCGTGACCAATCACAGGATGCCCCTAAGCGCTTAAGCTGGTTTATAATACGGCTTCCATATTGCTCTTTCCATTCCCAAGTTCGCTTTATAAACTCATCTCGCCCTACATCCTGGCGAGTAAGCCCTTGTTGTGCTAGCTGGCGCTCAACAACATTTTGCGTTGCGATACCAGCATGGTCAGTTCCGGGAAGCCATAGGGTGGCATCGCCCTGCATTCTATGTTTGCGAATTACAATATCTTGAAGTGTGTTATTTAAGGCATGGCCCATGTGAAGCGATCCAGTTACATTTGGCGGCGGGATTACTATTGTATAGGGTTTTTTCCCAGGCTCTATCTCAGCTCGAAAATACCCTTTTTTCTCCCAAAATTTATACCACTTGGCTTCAACCTCATGGGGATTATAAACCTTTGGCAATACTTCCTGGCCCATAAAAAATTATGACTCCCTTCCAGAAGCCAAATTGTTGAGTTGTTATTTTGGCTCCTTCTTTCTGTCTCCTTGTTTCTGACTTCTGATATAATACCACAGGGTAAAGTGGTCTGTAAGCAGCAAGATTAGATTCTTGCTTTAGCAACCCTCAGCTCGCCAAGATGCTTTATTCAACCAATCTTCTGGTCAGCGCTTCAGCAATTGCTGCGAGGCTCTCTGTGGAGAGAAACTGGGGAGCTTTAGAGGAGAAAAGAAGCTTTGCCCCAGGACCTATTTCATCATCTCCTTCGCAAAGAATCACAAGACATTCTACGCGAGGAAAAACCTGAAACGCTACAGCAAAATCCGAACAAGAAAAAAGGGGCACCCTATAGCCATCAAGTTTTTTTATTAGCTCATTCTTGCGAGCAATAATATTGGAGACATTTCGCTCAAGCACAGATTCGACATTTGCGCGAAAGGCTCCGTCATAGGGCATGGAATTTGGCAGGTCGCGAAAATCAATCCAACCATCACCTGAATCAAGACCTCCAAAAGATAGCAGGTAATCTACAACCAAAACATGATCTTTCGACGAATCATTGCTGCCAAGGCATTTGCAATCCTTCTTGGTTACGATATAATCTTCCCCCAAAAAACGTAGCTTCAGTGCATCGTTATCTAGATCAAACTCGGCACCTGTTCTGCTAGCCACAATTGCATAATTGAATCTGGCAAGTCTTTCGATAAGCTGGTTTAAGACCAAGTCATAGTTATCCATAACCATCGCCCACAACGCTTACTTTATCCATCCAGATACCTTGCATTCAGATACCTTGCTTTGCATCCATTCTCTGCCTGGCCTTTTGCAGCAAAAAATCGGGATACAGGCTATATTTACCTATATTACTGACCTATATTATTATATCGGAAAATGTAAACCCAGGAAGCAAAATAGAAGATTATGGCTTTGATTTGGCGGATGCCTGGTACCAGACTTAGATTCCCCAACGGCATAAAAAAAGGCAGCCACAAAAGCTGCCTTTTTTAGCGCTGTTTGCTTTAAGCTGAAACTTCAGTTTCGCTATGCGGAGGAATTAATTCCTCCATACCCTCAGTTACAAGAGTTGGCTCAAGATTCTGCTCAATGACCTCTTTTGTTATCACGCACTTTTTAATATTCGTGCGAGATGGCAAGTCATACATGACGTTTAGCAGAACATTCTCTAGTATCGCTCTTAGGCCACGCGCCCCTGTTCCGCGCTCATTGGCCTTTTTAGCTATCGCATGAAGAGCCTCTTCGGTAAAGACTAGCTCAACGCCATCGTACTCAAAGAACTTCTTGTATTGCTTAACAAGAGCATTTTTGGGCTCTTTCAATATCCTAACAAGGTCATCCTCTGTTAGGTTGTTTACGGTTGCAATAACTGGCAATCTTCCAACAAACTCAGGTATCATGCCATATTTTAGCAAGTCCTCCGGAAGTACTTGACTCATGATGGCTCCAACATCTTGCTCGTCTTTGGTTCTTATCTCTGCTCCAAAGCCAAGACCCTTTTTGCCAATACGATTCTTGATTATTTTATCTAGCCCAGCAAAAGCACCGCCAACAATAAATAAGATGTTGGTTGTATCAATTTGTATAAACTCCTGGTGTGGGTGCTTTCTTCCACCCTGCGGTGGCACGCTTGCCTCTGTGCCTTCTAGTATTTTCAGCAATGCTTGCTGCACACCTTCACCCGAAACATCCCTTGTAATTGACGGATTTTCGCTCTTGCGCGCTATCTTATCTATCTCATCTATATAGATAATGCCTGTCTCGGCTCTCTTTACGTCATAATCAGCTGCCTGGATAAGTTTAAGCAGGATGTTCTCGACATCCTCACCAACATATCCAGCTTCTGATAGTGCCGTCGCATCAGCAATTGCAAACGGCACATTAAGGATCTTTGCTAATGTCTGTGCCAATAGAGTCTTGCCACAGCCAGTTGGCCTAAGTAACAGGATGTTGCTTTTTTGAAGTTCAATATCGTCGCCTCCCTGCGGACCTACCTGGATCCTCTTATAATGGTTGTAAACCGCGACTGAAAGAATCTTCTTTGCGGTTTCCTGACCTATAACGTAGTCGCTCAGGACTTTATAGATCTCCTTTGGCTTTGGGAGGTCCTCTAGCTTGAACTCAACCTCTTCTGTTAGCTCTTCTTCAATTATCTCGTTGCACAGGTCAATGCACTCGTCGCAGATATAAACACCAGGGCCAGCAATTAATTTTTTAACCTGGCGCTGGCTTTTTCCGCAGAACGAGCACTTGAGCTGTTCGTTTTCGCCGTATTTGGCCATTAGCTACCTCCCTTACTTCTTACATTACTTCTTGCGTTGCACAACTACTTCGTCAATTATTCCGTATTCTTTTGCTTCTTGTGCTGTCATGATGTAATCTCTATCCGTATCGCCGTGTACTTTATCGATTGGCTGGCCTGTATGTTTAGCCAGAATCTCATCTAACACTCGTCTTGTTCTTAAGATCTCTCTTGCCTGAATATCAATATCAACTGCCTGGCCAGTTGCGCCACCATGTGGCTGGTGAATCAATACTCTGCAATTTGGAAGAGCATATCTTTTTCCAGTCGCACCAGCTGCTAAGAGCAGCGCGGCAGCGCTTGCGGCCTGCCCGATACAGATAGTCGAGACATCAGGCTTTATATATTGCATTGTATCATATATGGCAAGTGCAGCGGTAACTACCCCACCTGGGCTATTTATGTAGATGTTGATGTCTTTGTCGGGATCTTCCGATTCCAAATGTAATAGCTGTGCAATTACAAGATTTGCAATATTGTCATCAATCGGTGTTCCGAGAAAAATTATTCGCTCAGTTAAAAGCCTTGAGTAAATATCATATGCTCTTTCTCCTCTTGCGGTTTGTTCAACAACCATAGGTATTAGCTGATTTTTAATGACTTCACTCATTTACTCAGTCCCCTTATCGCCCTGGATTTTTTCTTTTTCCTCTTGCTTGCCTAATGCTTTTTCGTTCGATGATTCTTTAATTTTTGCATGTTCTACTAGCCAGTCGATGGTTTTACTGATTATTAGCCTCTTCTTAAGCTCATCAAGGCTTCCCCTCATCGTGAATATCTGCTTTACTTCCTCAAAATCACGACCCGCTGCCTCGGCTGCTTTCTCTACCTCATTATCGACCTCTTCGGGTGTAACTTCAATGTTTTCTGCTTTTGCAACTGCCTCGACAACTAAGCGACCCCTAACTCTATTTCTTGCCCTATCTCTCCACTCGTTTTTCAGGTCTTCCTTGGTTTTTCCAACCAGGTTAAGATATTGATCAAGCTCCATACCTTGCCTTCTTGCATCTCTCGCAAGGTCATCTATCATATCGTCGATCTCGTTTTCTATCATCACCTCAGGAATGTCCAACTCAGAGGAATCAGCAATTTTTTCTACTACTGCGCTTTTTATGCTGCTTTCAGCAAGTTTCTTTTTTACTTCGCGTATCTTCTCCTTTATATCTGATTGCAGTTCATCGACTGTATCAAATCCAACCTGCTTTGCAAAATCGTCATCTACCTCTTGCAGCTTTTTTTCCTTGATTTCTTTTAAAGAAATCTTAAATTTTGCTTCTTTTCCAGCAAGTTTCTCGCTCCCATAATCATCCGGGAACGGTACTGTTATTTCCTTTGCTTCACCTTTTTTCATTCCCACAAGTTGCTCTTCAAAGCCAGGAATAAACGTTTCTGAGCCTATCTCCAGAAGATAGTCATTTGCCGAGCCACCCTCAAATGGCCTGCCATCAACAAAACCTTCGAAATCTATAAGAACAAAGTCCCCATCATTGGCTGCCCTATCTTCAACTAGCTCGAGGGTAGCAAAGCTTTCTCTTAGGGATTCTATCTGATGGCTGATTTCCTCATCAGTGGGCTCTGTTGAAAGCTTCTCAACCTCGACTCCTTTATATTCACCAAGCTTTACCTCGGGTGTCACAACCACGGTTGCCGTAAATTTCAGTGGCTTGCCTTCTTCCATCTGCACAATGTCTATCTTTGGTTGATCAACCGGCTCTACTTTAGAATCCTGCAATGCCTCAATGTAATATTGAGGTAGCGCGCTTTGAAGAGCCTCCTCCTGCACTGATCTCTTGCCAACTCTACTATCTATAACAGGCTTTGGAATCCTGCCCTTCCTAAAGCCTGGAATCACAAGCTGATTGGCAATCTTCTTATATGTTTTATCAAGCACCTCGGAAAATCTATCTGCTGGAACCTCTACCTTAATAAGAATAGTATTCTTTTCTTCTAGTTTTTGGACTTCTACTTTCAATGTAAGCCTCCCGTAAAATTGATTCTTGCTTAAAGATTAAGCGCATTATTATTTC
>ENA-ORXB01002136-ORXB01002136.1-sediment-metagenome-genome-assembly--contig:-NODE-2136-length-18310-cov-3.646685_pt1 | contig 18310 bp, 17 predicted proteins | sample MGYA00237863_ERZ511475 | MGnify/ENA primary metagenome ERZ511475 (study PRJEB26305, sample SAMN06343858) | sediment metagenome | isolation source: hot spring sediment | place: Canada: British Columbia... | reverse complement strand
GATATGGAATTAATAAATAAAAAAAATGATAATAGTTTTTTAGATTTAATTAAAAAGATTTATTACAAAGATAGACAAAAATTATTTTTATGGTCGTTATTGTGGGTTAATATAGCGTTTAATTCAAGTTTATTTAATTGGTGGTGTAATCTGAATAATGGTATTTTCTCAAGACAAAAGATTGTTGAACTGATGTCACTAAACTATAAAAAACTAAATAGATATTTGATTAATGGTCTCAACTCTCTCATAAGTACCTTTGAATACACCCCCATAGGAAGTGAACTTAAAATTGGTATTGTATGGAGAGAAAAGAACAAAAGATTTGTTAAAAAAGAAGGTGGGTATCCATTTGATCCTTACGTTATACTTTATGCGTTGTACAAATATGTACAAAAAAAACAAATTTATGAGATTGATATAGATAACATTGAAAATGAAATATTTAGCCTACAAAAGATATTGGTTATAGAGAGCAAGTATGTAAAAAATGCTCTTTTAGAACTTAACGAACCTGATATGATTAAGACAAACGTTAACGAAGAAAATCATTTAATTGTTACTTTAAATAACCAGTTTCATCCTTATGATGTAATAAGAAAATACATTGAAAAGGAGCAGTTATGAAATATTCTGACTTTATTTCGTTAGACTCAAATTTTATGCCCGTTTTTGATTTAACTGCAGAACAACCAAATTATTGGAAGAAATTTATACCTGTTAATAGTTTTTTTAATTTGCTTGATAATTTTATAGAAGCTTTGACTTCTAATGATTCTCAAAGATCAAAGTCTTTCATTATTCAAGGTTCTTATGGTGTAGGTAAAAGTCATGCTTCTTCTGTTATAAAACATCTTTTATGTGATGATTTTAATAATATACAAGATTTTTTAGAAAGGATTGGCGATTCTCAGTTGAAAAGTAAATTAGAAAATTTACGCAAGACAAAAAAAGCATTTTCTATTACATTAAAAGGTGTATCAGGCATATACGATAATAAAACTTTTAGTCTTGTTCTCCAAAAGGCGGTTAAAAGATTCTTTCCAGATTTAACGGTAAAAACTGACTTTGAAACTTATAAAAATTTTATTTCAGAGAATAATCTGAACATAAATTGGAACGATTTTATAAAAAAAACAAGGTTAACATCTTTTGTTAATAATGTGAATGCTTTATTAGCAAAACTTGAAGAAGGCGATAATGATATTTTAAATATTTTACAAGAAGAGCTCTCTAGGGTACAAATTGTTTTGCCAATGGTAAATATTGTTGAATGGATTAAAGAAGTAAGTAGATATATGCTTGAAAAAAGAATTGCAGATTATTTTATAATCTTTTGGGATGAAGTAACACCTATTCTTGATAGAGCTGAACCAACTATCATAAATCAAATTCAAAACATTGCCGAATTGACAAGAACTGAAAAGGTCTTTCTTTATTTGATATCTCATAGAACAGCTTTTAAGAATGAAGATATAGGAAGGATGTTAGACAGATTTAATGTGGTTGAATATTATATGGAAACCATAACAAGTTATCATCTTATATCTGCAACATTTAACAAAAATGAAGCCTTTGGAGATATTCAAAATAGTCTTACTGCAACGGTGGAAAATGTAATACAAAAAGTTCTCACAAACAATGATAGCCAAGATAGATTAGCGAGAAAAGATTTAGAAAATATAATACCTATTCATCCCTATTCTGCTTATTTACTTACATTTATTGCCCGTAACTTAGGTTCAACTGAACGCAGTATTTTTAGCTTCATTTTTGATGATCAAAAAGGTTTTAATAAATTTATTCAGGATAATCCAGAGATAACTGGAAATAAATTTTTGACAGCAGATATTTTATGGGATTATTTTTTAAATGATTTTTATTTAATGAATGATGACAAAACTTCACCTTCTTTGGAGCGTTATAGCATATACAAAGCTTTTATTGAGCCTTTAGGTAAAAATTATTTAAAGGTTTTTAAGGTCATACTTTTATTAAATATTTTGTATAGATATATTGGAGCAGAAGAAAATTCACTCGTTACACCATCAGAAAGCAATATTAAATCAATTTTTCAAGGAGAAATACCTGAGGATGAAGTATTGCAAATACTTCATACAATTAGTGAAAAGCAGTATATTACAAAAACTGTAGATAACTTGTATCTTGTTACTGCCTCTGTCCTTTCTCATAGAGAAGTGGAAGAAGAAAAAATTAGACTTGAAAATGAATATAAAGATATTATCAAAATTTTTAGTGAAGACAATAAAAATAAAATTCGAGATATCATATCAAATCAGGTATTAAGAGAAGTAGATGCTAAATTTTATCCCGCTCTATCTTCTGGATTATTACGAAGCAGATTGAGAAAAGACTTTACAGAAGGACCTAATATTAATGTAGCAGTCTTCATTTGCAGAAATGATGCAGAACTACAAAATGTAAGAGATGGAATAAAAGAAATCGGACGTGAAGAAGAATTCAAGAACTTAGTCTTTTTAGTAATTAAGAATATTTTAGACGATAATACATTTAATAGGTTTATTGATAATTTGGCTCGTTCAAATGTGGCTTATAGGCATAACTACAGAGAAGATGGTGAAAATTACAAAAAAAATGCAGAAAGAATTATTGAAGGATGGGTAGAATCTATATTAAGTAGCGAAGTCGAATGGTATCTAAGGACTGATAATAATAGGATTACTTTAAATGTTTTTGGTAAGTTTCTGAACGACGAGTTATCAAAAAGGATTTTTACTTGTGGATTTGAAAATTTGAATCAATGTACAATTAACAAAAGTATTTGGGAAAGAAAGAATGCTCCTACCTCAGCTGAAATCTTTTTATTTGCGAATAACAGACAGTACATTGAAGAAAACACGACTCGTGGAATTAGTCGATATCTACGACCAATAATTCAAGATGAAAATGAAGAATATATTGTAGATACTAATCTTAATTTTAAAAATGATGTTTCAAAAAACCATCCAATAGTTATTATTGCCAATAAAATAAACGAAGTAGTTAATAACTGTATCATTAATGGTGTTTTTAATTTGGGTGAGGTTTTGGGATTTTTAGCAAAACCACCTTTTGGCTTTTTCCCAAGTCAAATTCATTATGCAGTTATGGGTTTTTTAATGAGAGATTATGTAGGTAAACTTTATGAGGCTGGAACTGGAACTGCAATAACAGGGAAAATTATGTCTGATAAGATTAAATTATTATTCAATATTTTTGAGAAAGGCAATTACGAGAATAGATTAAATGTAAGATTGGGCACTCCTGAAGAAAGTCGGCTTCAGGATGTTTTGAAAGATATTTTTGCTGTTGATAATATTGTAAATAGTTTGACAGATATTAAGTGGAAAGTAAGGGATTTTTTAAAAGATAAATATCCATTATGGTTGCTATACCATAGTGATTTGCTTAAAGAGAATGATTTATTAAAAAAATCCATTGACTGTATTGATAGATTTATTAAAAGTACAGATAGTGAAATAAACAGAGACTTTATAAATGAATTACTAAACTGTATAGAGAGCACAAGTATAGATTTGAAAAATTTGTTTAGTAAAAATGAAGAGTATTATAAAGAGCTTTTTTATGCGTATATTTGCGATGTTCTAAGAGAAGCAAACGTTAATTCTGACATAACAGATGAAATTTGTTTAGATGTGGAGAAATATGTGCAAAGTAATTTACAAGAGACAAAATGGAACTGGGATGAGAATAAAGTAAGAAATTTAATATTACAATTTTGGATTAGAATAACTCAAAAGGAGCCTCCTCCTATAGAAAAACTTCCAGTTGAACCAGTTCCACCAACTCCACAAACTGTAAATGTCATAGAGAAAATCAAAAAAACTGATGGAAAAAAAGTAAAGAAGGTTTTACGAAAAATAATTGATGAAGTTGATGATGATAAAATAAAAGAGATAGTTATAAGTATCATACAGATGAACATATTTGAAAAGGAAAGAATAGAAAAGCTACTGGAGGAAAATATTGATTAGTTTTAACAGTCTTAATGAATTGTATAATGAAATATCTAAAGATAGAGTTACACATTCTATTATCGCAAATAGATTTCCTATAAGATTCATTTTTTTAAAAAATAGGGCAGATTATCTAAATCTTAAAAACCAAATAGCTGGCAATGGATGCACTGTGTTTAATTTAAAAGATAAAGTCCCTTTTGGAGATGGGTGGTTTACTAAAGATGACATTGTTAATTTTTTTTGTACTATCAAATCTAACGGATTGGTAGTTGGATTATCAGAAGTACTAAGGTTTTTCGATGATATAACATTTAAAGCTACATTGGAACAGATTTGTAGTATTGAGTCTAGAAATATGCGTATTTATGTTCTGATGTTTGGGCTTATTGATAGGTTTAATTTTGTTTTCTGGAATGGATTTTATAGAAAAAACGAATGGGCACCAATCTGGATTTTAAGTGGAGAAAATGAAACGATAAATATATATCAAGTAAATTCAAATTTAGAAGATGTAAATTTAAATTTAGACGAATACGAAATAGTAAAAAATACATCAGATTGGCTTAATATTTTAGAAAGTAGGAAAGAAAAAATTTTGTCATTCTCCCACACTTTATCTAATTTTTTTGTAAATTTTTTGCCCGATGCAAATTATACGTATTATGTTTTAAATAATATTAAAGATTTTCTAATGGATGTTTTAGGTAAGAATATTGCGATTCAATATAAGCAAGAGGAAAAGAATTTTTGGAAAAGTATTCTAACTTATGTTCTAAATAATAATGCAGTAAATTCTTTTGATAGTCTTATTGCAAATATCTTTAACATAAGAGATATAGAACAGTGTGATGTTTTTGACTTTTTAAAAATATTTTTTGAAGAAAATGATGATTTTAAAAGATGGCTTATAAAAAAATATATAACCGAAAAAGAAACATTTTCTAAATACAAATACCTAATACAAATATTTAAAGATAATCTTTCAGATAAAGAGTTAAAAAAAGAATTATGGTTAAAGGCTTTTGATATTGATGAGGATGGTGTATGGAATGAACGCAAAGAAATATTGGAGTATGTTCATAACCGATTGAACGAAGATTATGCTTTTATCGAGAATGATTTAATTAAAAAATTAGAGAATCATTTCCCTCAAGATTTTGATAATTTTAAAAAGAAATTAACTTTAATTACAAAATCAGAGAAGTGTTTTTATGTGAAAAAAATAAAAGATTTGCCAGAAGTTAGATTATTAAATGAATTAAGAGAAGGTTTTCCGGAATTATTCTACTACCTGAATTGGGATAATATAAATCTCGATTATAGAGAAGATTGGGTAAAAGAATATTTCAAAAATTATAATTTGTCAAAATTGAAAGATGAACTGAAAGAAGAGATAGTTAATCTAATTAATGAGAAAAATAGCAATAAACAAACTTTTTGTGATTGGTATTATAAGTTTGAAAGACCTGAAATTATAAATGTAGATTTTATATGGGTTGATGGTTTGGGAGTAGAATGGTTTCCTTTATTGGTCCACTATTTAGAATATTTTGGAAAGGAACATAAGGTTGTTGTAGAGAATAAGAAGATTTGTAGAGCATTGTTGCCAACAATTACTGAAATTAATAAGTGGGATAATTATGAAAAAGTAAGCGATTTAGATGAATACATACATCGTTCATCTTCTTACAAATTTCCAGATAGTTTAATTGACGAAATAGAGATTATTAAAAGTATTGCTAAAAAGATTGTTGAAAAGGTTAAGAATGAATTAGTTATTTCTTCAGACCATGGTTTAACTTTTTTAGCAAATAAAAAATTTGATAAAAACAAAATTTACGATTTTGAAAATGCTAATCATGAAGGTAGATGTGTTTTGAATTTTGATAAAGAATTAAATGAAGATAACTATTTTACCTGGGATTTAGATTATCAAAAAGGTATAAAGGCTTTAGTTGCAAGTAAGCATTATTCTTTATCAAATGTGCCAAGAAGGGAGACTCATGGTGGTGCGGCACCCGAAGAAGTCTTAATACCCTATATTAAGCTTAGAAAAGTTGAAGAAGAAATTAAATATTTGATTAAGCCTGCAAAATTAGAAGTAGATATAAGAAATCCAATTATAAAGATTAGAATAGAGCCAGAACCGAATACGGATGTTTATTTAAATATTTTAGATAAAGAATTTTTACTAAAAAAAGAAAATGATTACTATTCAATGATTTTAAAAGACATTAAAACAGGAGAATATGAGTGTTTTCTTCATATAGGGCTTAAAAAATTTAACCGTAAGGTTATTGTTAAAGGTGGATTTAAGGAGGATAAATTGTTATGAGTGAACTAAATAGAAAAATTGTAGAAATCTTTCCTCATGAATCTTTATTTAAAAATGCATCAATTTACAGCATTTTTTCCGGGTATAATTTACCGTCCTTTATAAAAGACTGGATTATAAAGAGATTTTCATCAGAAAAGGGCGAGTTAGATACCGATGAAGTTAATAAATTTTTGAAAACATATATTATTACAAAAAATAGCAAACTGAGAGGTAAATTACTAAATCCAAATACTGAGCATACTTTTTTGGCAAGGATTATTATTGAACCGGATATAAAAGAGGGTAAATATAGATTTTCAATACCCGATACAGATATTAGGTCAAATGAGGCAGAAATACCAAAACATCTGGTAAATCAACATAGTAAATATCTTATGGGAGGTGAAACCTGGGGGATTATTAAATTGATTTATGTTCCACCTCAGGGTAAGAAGAAAAATGGTCATATTGAGATGATAGAATTTAAGCCTTTTCAACCATACGATGTTAATTTGGATTACTTTAAGGATGGCAGAAAAAGTTTTGATATTGAAGAATGGATAGATTTATTAATATCTTCAATGGAATATAATCCAACAGCATTTGAAAGTTTGCAGCAGAAATTGATTTTCTTAAGAAGACTTTTGCCTTTTGTAGAAGCAAATCTGAATATTATAGAACTTGCGCCTAAAGGAACTGGAAAATCTTATGTTTTTTCAAATCTGAGTAAAAACTGTTGGTTAGTAAGTGGTGGTAAGGTTACAAGGGCACAACTATTTTATAATGTCGCATCAAGGCAGTCGGGAATAATAACGAAATATGATTTAGTCGCTTTTGATGAGATTGAAACTATAAGTTTTGGAGAAGAGAGTGAGTTACAAGGTGCTTTGAAAAACTATCTTGAATCTGGAGCGTTCACGGTTGCTGACTACAGAGGGCAGGGGACTGCTGGATTGGTATTGTTAGGTAATATCCCATTAAGCAATTATCGAAGACCTATTAGTGAAAAATATTTTGATAATCTTCCAGAATTTTTTAAAAGTTCTGCCTTGCTCGATAGATTTCATGGATTTATTGAAGGGTGGTTATTACCAAGAATTCAGGAAAACTTTAAACTAAATGGTTATGCCTTAAATGTTGAATATTTTTCAGAGATACTGCATAAATTAAGATTAGCGCCAGAATTTCCAGATATTATGAATGAGTTAATAGATGTACCAAAAAATGCTGATACAAGAGATACTAAAGCGATAAAGAAAATTTGTTGTGCCTATTTTAAACTTTTATTTCCCCATGTTAGGGAGGTTTCGGATGTTGATAAAGACTTGTTTGAAAATTATTGTTTAGAACCAGCAAAAAAGATGAGAAAAATAGTAAAGGAGCAAATAAGTCTGATTGATCCTGAGTTTTCACCCAATATACCTGATATAAAAATGAGGCAGTAAAAAGTGAACTATGAAAATAAATAAAATTTGCCTTATATGCAATGTCAATTTAGAGAAAGATATTATAGCATTAAACAAAAAATTGTTGGGCAGACATATAAGTGATTTTTATTGCCTTAAATGCTTAGCGGACTATTTAGAGTTACCAGAGGAACTTTTGAAAGATAAAATAAAAGAATTCAAAAACCAAGGCTGTTCTTTATTTAGTTAGGCACTTGGTACATACTTATTGACCGGTAGATTTTAATATGAGGGAGTTAAAGAGGTCACCGTTAAAGTTAAACAAGTTTATCATAAGTACATTGTGCAGTTCTTCTTAACTTTCGCATTGTTTTTTCAAAGTAGTAAAAGCCCCATTCCCTATAGCCTATTGCCCATCCCCCATAACCTATCGCCCATCGCCAATTGCCCATCACCTATAACCCATTGCCTATAGCCAAAATTTTACCCCCCCATACCTCACAACCCAAACCCCATCCCTATACACCTATCTGAGGTATCCAGAAAATTTAAGTTGACAAAGGCAATCAGTTAAAATTATGATAATTTAAAATATTAGTCATGGGGTGTTAAGGGAATCCTGTGAAGCCGAAAGGCAAATCAGGAGCGGCCCCGCCGCTGTGAGTGCTGACGAAAGCTCCATTGTATGCCACTGTTCCGATATTCGGGATGGGAAGGCGGAGCAAGTAGGATGAAGCACAAGCCAGAAGACCTACCCCATTGATTGGTACCCAGAACTTTCTCGAGGGAGGAAGAGGGTAAGGTTAAGATTTAATATAACTAAACCCGACTTCTCTTGTAGAGAAAGTCGGGTTTTTTATTAAGGAGCTTTGATGAAGATAATAAAAATTGTTGATTTTTTAGCCGATAGGTTTTGCAGTAAATGCAGGGGAGATATTTTTACTCACAAGTCCTTAGGTACAAGTGAAGCCCTTATCTGCGTGATGAAAGAAAGATTGATGAAGCTTGAAAAAGAAAACACTATAGAAAAAGATTTTAAAAAGCTCAGCAAAGAGCAGGAAATAAAGTTTATTGAAAATTTAATTTTAAGACTTGAGTCAAAAAATGATTGAAAGATTTCACGGTGGGTTGCGGGAAGATAGCCTTGATTTTAGTGTAAATTTAAACCCCTTTATCGATGAGAGTGTAACAAGAGATTTGGTTTGTAAATATTACAAAAAGGCTATAAAATATCCAGAACAAAGGGGTAAATCCCTCATTCAGTCAATTTCGAACAAATATAATATTCCGGAAGAAAACATAATATTGGGCAATGGGTCGATCGAGATTTTTTATTTATTACCGAGAGTGCTTCAAGTAGATGAGATATTTACACTGGAACCAACCTTTTCTGAGTATAGGTATGTAGCAAAAATTAATAAATGTGATTATGTGCCTATTAAGCCAGTATCTGAATTTGAATGGGATATGGAAAAGCTATCTAAAAGATTGGATAAAAAGAGCCTGCTTTTTATTTGCAATCCAAATAATCCTACAGGAAATTTATTTGAAAGGAAAAAAATTTTAAAACTTTTAAAGACAGGTGCATTTATTGTTGTTGATGAAGCTTTTATAGATTTTTCGCTGGAAAATGAATCATTAATAAAGGACGTTATTAATTTTAAAAATCTTATTGTCGTTAAATCTTTAACAAAGATTTATTCTATTGCTGGATTAAGGATTGGATTTTGTGTGGCTTCTAAAAAGATTGTTAGAGAGCTAAACAGAAATTTACCTCTCTGGAATGTAAATGCCCTTGCATTAGCAATATCAAAAGATTTTTTGCTTAATGATGATCTAATTATAAATACTAAAAGATTGGTAAAAAAAGAAAAGGAATTTATTTTGAAGAGCTTTGAAAACTGTAGTTATATAAAATTGTTTGATACCCATGCCAACTTTTTTCTTGCCCATAGTGATAAAACTCCTGAATTGATCAACTTTCTATCATCTAATAACATCGCTGTTAGAGAATATAAAGGATTTTATGGGTTAGATAAAAAATATTTCCGATTCGCTATAAAAAAACATGAAGAAAATGAACAATTAGTGGATTTGATTAAAAAATTTTACTCCTTTGAGAGAACAAATATATGAAGTTCCAGATTTTATACGATCTAAATTTTCATTTCATAATGCTGGGATTTTTGATCGAATTCTTTTTGGGTTATCCTGATAAGTTCCCACATCCCGTTATTTTCATGGGAAAGCTGGTTTCTCTTTTTGAATGGTTATTTTATGGCAATTCTAATGATCCAGTAAAATTAAAAAGAAATGGGATTTTTATAACTATTATCCTTGTATTATTTATTTATGCTTTCTTTGGTATTATCAATATTCTTTCTGGGAAAAATCTTGTTGGATGGATTATAAACGTTTTTTTTACTGTTACCATAATAGCGACAGGTTCGTTAATACATGAATGTAGTAAGGTGATTTCCTGTATAAAGTCAAAAGACATAGAATCTGCAAGAAAACAGTTATCCATGCTCGTCACAAGAGATACCAGTGAAATGAATGAAAGCGAAATAACAAGGACAACCATAGAGACATTATCAGAAAACCTTTGTGACGGGGTAATTGCTCCGCTATTTTATTTATTTTTGGGTGGTGTGCCATTGGCAATGGCATACAAAATGTTATCTACTTTGGATTCAATGATTGGTTATAAAAATCAAAAATATCAACATTTTGGCTGGTTTGCTGCAAGACTGGAGGATATTGCAACATGGATACCTGCAAGGCTTACAGCTTTTTTTGTAATTTTTGCATCAACAGTATTAGGTTATGACTGGAGAAATGCAATTTCCACATGGGAAAGGGACAGGAACAAAACTGAAAGTCCCAATAGTGGGCATCCAGAAGCTGCTTTTGCAGGGGCAATTGGTGTTTGGTTTGGTGGTAAAGTAAAGTATTTTGGTGTTCAGTATGAGAAACCTATAGTAGGCAATGTCAGGGAAACTATAGGGGTAAAAGATTTTGAAAAAGCAATAAACTTAGCAACGGGAACGTCTTTTTTGGGTTTAGTAATAATGTCAATGTTTGAGGTGCTTTTTAGGTTATGGTGAAAGGACTAATTATTGCCGCTCCTAAAAGCGGGACAGGTAAAACAATCGCTACACTGGCGATAATGAAGATGCTTGCTGAAAGGGGTATAAAGGTTGCTCCATTTAAAATAGGACCTGATTTTATAGATACCTCTCATTATGAATATGTGTGTGGTGTTCCAGGTCGTAATCTTGATAGTTTTATGATGGAAGATACATTTTTGAAATGGAATATAAAAAGGGGTGTGGAGGGTAGAGACTGTCTTATCATTGAAGGGGTTATGGGGCTTTTTGATGGTTATGGTGATGAAGCAAGGGGTAGTACTGCAGAATTGGCAAAAAAGTTGAAACTACCTGTAATACTTGTTGTAGATGCAAAGGGTTCAAGCCAGTCAATTTTACCATTGATATACGGTTTTATCAGCTGGGATAGGAATGTGATGGTTCATGGGGTAATTTTAAATAGGATAAACTCAACGGAGCATTACAATAACCTTAAAAATAAAATTGAAAATATGGGGATAAAATGCCTGGGGTTTATTCCAAATTTGAAAGAGTTATCAATAGGTGAGAGACACTTGGGTTTGAGAATGGGGTTTGAGAGAAGCAGTGAATTAGATGGTGGGCTTAAATTAGTTCAAAAGCATTTAGATGTCCCCAAAATATTGTCACTTATTGAAAGTTCTGGGATGAAATTGGTAGATGTAGATTTGCCCAAAGAAAGGGATTATCCTCTGGATATTTACATTGCAAAAGATAGGGCTTTTTCATTTCTTTATTATGAACATATTGATTTGTTTAAATATTATGGATTAAAGATACGGTATTTTTCTCCTCTTGAAGATAGTGATATTGGTCAACCAGATTTGTTATATATACCTGGTGGTTATCCAGAACTTTATGCGGAGGAATTAAGTAATAATCGTATATTGATTGAAAACTTGAATAGACTTTCACAAAAAGGAGTGCATATTCTTGCTGAATGCGGGGGGTTGATATATTTGAGTAGCTCGCTTGTTAAGGAGAATAGAACTTATAATATGGTAGGTATTTTCCCATTCAAAATAAAGATGGATGAAAGTCTTCGCAACCTCGGTTATGTGGAAGTATATATTCAAAAGGATAATCCTGTATTTGTAGAAGGAGATAATTTTAGGGGGCATAGATTTCACTATAGCAGTATTGTTGATGATAATGTTGGAGATATTAAGAAAACTTATCTTTTGAAAAGGAAGGACAAGGAATATGAAGAAGGATTTACAATAAAAAATAGTATTGCCAGCTATGTTCATATTAATTTTGGTTCAAATATTAGTGGGTTTTTAAGGATGCTTGACAGGCTTATGGCTGTTCGTGAGAAGACCAGGGGGTTGAAAGAATTTATATAGGAGAAAATATGAAAGTGATAGTGATTTTAAGTCATGGTAGCAAAAATAAGAATAGTAATAATTTACCTTTAAAAGTTGCAAAAGATCTGGAAAATAATACTGGGGTTAGAACATTAATTGCCAACCTTCAGTTGAGCCCACCTTATTTAGATGAAGTCATAGAAGATGAGTATAAAAAGGGGGTGAGAAATTTTGTTATCCACCCATTTTTTTTACATGAAGCAAACCATGTAATGCATGATATTCCGGAATACCTTGTAAAACTAAAGGAAAAATTTAAGGATGCAAACTTTATCACGACAGATATAACTGGGAATCATCCAATGATTTCTAAAATTGTAGAAGACCAGATAAGGAGTTTTTTATGATAAAGCTTACAGGCAAAGAGATAGAAAAAAAGAGCTTTGATATTATCGATAGGAAGATACCTGATGGTGTTTATGATGAGAAGCAGAGAATAATAGTTAGGAAAGTCATACATGCCACAGCAGATTTTTCTATAAGAAAAAATTTGTATTTTTCTGAAAAGGCAATTGATATTGGTATCGAAAATTTAAAAAATAATTGTGATATATACACAGATGTAATGATGGTTTCATCTGGCATTTCTCCTCAATACCTAGATAATTATACAGGAAGAATAATATGTACTATAAGGGATGAAGAAACAAGAAAAAAATCTGAGGAACAAAATATTACAAGAGCATCTGCTTCAGTTCGAGTTGCATTAGAAAAGAGTGATAATATTGGAATTTTTGCTATAGGAAATGCACCTACTGCACTTTTTGAAATACTTGAGATTGCAAAGGAAGGCAAAATTAAAAATAACGCTTTAATAATTGGAGCATGCGTTGGTTTTGTTGGAGCCAGAGAATCAAAAGAAAAATTAGTTGAATCGGGTTTAAATTTTATTGTCCTTAGGGGGAGAAGGGGAGGAAGTCCAATAGCAGCAACAATTTTAAATGGGTTATTCTACATATTAAAAGGAGGAATAGTAAAATGAGAAAGAGAAGCGTCTTCGCATTAATATTACTGTTGATAGCAATAAACAAAGATGCCTATGCTATGCATATTTCTGAAGGGATTTTGCCACCTGCTGAAGCAACAGTCACTTTTATTATTTCATTACCCTTTGTGATTTTTGGTTTTTATTACATTTACAAGATCAAAAAAATTAATCCCCTTTATATGCCTTTAGTCGGTTTAATTGGTGCCAGTATCTTTGTTTTATCAGCATTTCCCATACCTGTTCCAATTGCTGGAACATGTTCTCACCCAGCAGGGACAGGGCTGGGAGCAGTAATTTTGGGTCCCTTTGGTAGTGTTGCTGTTGCATTTGTTTCATTATTAATACAGGCTCTTTTCATGGCTCATGGCGGAATTACCACTCTGGGAGCTAATACACTTACTATGGGAGTTATAGGATCATTTTTTGGATTAGCTGGTTATAAAATTCTAAGAAAATTGGGATTTAACTTTTTTATATCTGGATTTGTAGCTGGTTTTATTGCCGATATTGCTACATACGCTGCTACAGCCTTCATACTTGCTATTTCATTATCCCCCGATTTTTTTCCGGCCTTTAAGGAGATATCAATTGCTTTTGTCCCGACTCAGATACCCTTAGGTATACTTGAAGGTATTGTTACTGGTTTTGCTGTAAGGTATATTTATACACATAAACCAGAACTAATAGATCTCAATATTCTTAAATTGAAAACTTTGACACATTAATCAAGGAGGTTTTTCATGAAAAAAAATATTTTTTTTAAAACATTTATAATAATTTTCGCATTTATAATGATTTTAATTACCTCACTCCATGCCGGTGAAGAAAGTAAGGAAGGCAAATGGGATGGGGTAGATGTTAAAGTGGTGGAAAAGTATGCAAAACTCTATGGTAGAGAACCCAGGGAGCCTATAATTAATACAGATCAGGGAGATCTGCTTCTTTTTATTTTTACACTTGCTGGAGCTGTAGGTGGCTTTATTATTGGGTATAATTATAGAATATTGTTTAATAAGGAGCAGAAAGGTGATAATAGCGCCCGAGCTTGAATATATTGCATATAATAATAAAAGTTTGTTAAGGGGGTTTAGCCCCCTAACAAAGTTTTTTTTAACTATGTTATACCTTTTTTTAAATCTTTTTTTAAAAGGCTACTTTTTTATTTGTTTCTTTTTTTATGTTCTTTTCTTGCTTTTAATTAGCAGGGTTGAGTGGAAATATGTTTCGAAACCTTTGTTTTTAGCATCTGTCACATCTATAATTTTATTTATTGCGAAACTACATTTTTTAAAGAAAGGGGCACCTTTTTTTGTGTTTATATTAGACTTTTATCCAGAAAGCTTTTTTGATGCCATAACAACAAGTCTGCGGATAGTTTCAGGCGTTCTATTAATAATAATTTTCATAGGCACTACAACCATTAAAGAGTTTCTTTCTGTGTTAAGAAAGTTAAAGGTACCAATGATTTTTGTAGAGATTTTTTTGATAATCTTTAAGTATATTTTCATTCTTAATGATGAGGGATTAAAAATGAAAAATGCTCAAACTGTGAGATTGGGCTATAGTGGTTTTAGAAGAGCACTTGAGTCATTGGGTACACTTTTTGGAATGATAGTGTTAAGGGGGTTAAATAAAGGTACTTCTATGTCTGAGGCTCTTTTCGTGAGGGGGTACAATGGGCAACTTTTTTACCCTATTGATGTTCCTGGACCTAAAATTTCTGAATATTTTGTTATGTTAATTTTTGGATTGATACCCCTATTAGTGAGCTTATTCATATATGTCTAAATCAGCAATAAGTTTAGAAAATCTTTATTTTTTTTATGAAAAGGATAAACCCGTTCTCAATCACATCTCTTTAGATATTAAAGAGGGGGAATTTTTTGCACTTCTTGGTTCTAATGGTGCTGGTAAAAGTACATTGCTCAGGCTTATAAATGGTCTCCTTAAAGAATACAGTGGAGTTATAAAGTTATTTGGAAAAAACATCAAAGAAATAAAAAAAGAAGAACTTTTTACTACAGTGTGTACTGTTTTTCAGGATCCCAATGACCAGTTATTTGCACTTACTGTTTTTGATGATATTTCATTTGGACCAAGAAATATGGGATTGTCTGAGAGAGAAGTAAATCAAAGGGTTAAATCTTCATTAGAAGCTGTTAGCCTTCAGGGTTTTGAAGATAGACCTATAAAGACTTTATCCTATGGTCAGAAAAAAAGGTTATGTATTGCTGGTGTGCTTGCCATGCAGCCAAGGGTTATTCTCATGGATGAACCTCTTTCAGGATTAGATCCCATGGGTGTGAGAGAGATTGCTACGCTTTTAAAGAGATTAAATAAAGAAAAGGGATTAACTATTGTTATGGCAACTCATGAAGTAGATCTTATTCCTCTTTATGTTGATAGAGTTGCTATTCTATCTAAGGGTAATATTACAAGACTTGGTGAACCATCGACTGTTTTTGTAGGTAGTGAAGAATTAAAAAATGCAAAGCTACGCCTTCCATATATTGCTAAACTGATGGAGCAGCTTAAATTAGATGGTGTAATTGATTATAACAAACTTCCTTTAACTGTTGGCGAGGCAAAAAAAGAATTATTAAAAAAGTTAAACGATAATGCCATCTTTTAACACTATCTTTTTTTGAGCCATATTAGCTAATTCATTATTGTGGGTTACAACAATCACTGTTATGCTTTTTTCTACGAGTTTTATTAATAATTCAAAAATTTTCATTCCATTTTCTGAATCCAGATTCGCCGTAGGTTCATCGGCAAGTATAAACTCTGGTTTATTAACAAGAGCCCTTGCAATAGCAACTCTTTGCATTTCACCACCGCTTAGTTGATTTGGTTTATGTTTTTTTCTCTTTAAAATTCCAAGAAAGTTTAGGATCTCATCAATATACTCTTCTTCAATCCTCTTTGGATTGCCACTGAAAAGAAGCGGAAGTTTTATATTTTCGATCACGCTTAGTTCTGGTAATAAATAAAATTGTTGGAAAACAAAACCTATTTTTAGTCGTCTTATATTGTCAAGTTCATTTTCCGTCATCTTACTAACTGGTTTATTATCAATGTAAACATCACCTGATGTTGGTTTGTCAAGGCAACCAAGTATATGCAACAATGTAGTTTTTCCTGAACCCGACGGACCTGTTATTGCAATAAACTGGCCACTGTTTACAGAAAAAGAAACATTATCTAAAGCTTTAACTATTTCAGAACCTCGTTTATAAATTTTTGTAAGATTTTTTGCGATAAGTAGTGACATGAGCTAACCTCTTATAGCTTCGATAGGGCTTATTTTTGTAGCCCGAAAGGCTGGATAAAGCCCTGCTATAATCCCTAACAAAATGGTAAAACCAAAGCATAAAAAGCCCAATACCGGGTCAAAAATAACAAGATCCCCCTGTGGTACATAGGGCATAAAGCTTTTTATAAATTTTTCAATAACTTTAGATAAAAGTAAAGCAAATAAAATTCCCAGAAAACCACCAGCTGTGCTTAGAATAATAGACTCTTCAATTATAATTCTAAATATATTTGTTTTAGATGCACCTATTGCTCTCATCATCCCAATTTCTTGGGTTCTTTCAAAAACTGTCATTAAAATGACATTAAGGATCCCGATTGTACTTATTAAAATTGCAATAGCGACAACAGAAAGGCTGAGTACTCGTGCACTTGAGGCTAAAGTTGATATGGATGTTAAAATCTGATTAATTGTAACTATCTGAATTCCTGGTATTTCTCTCGATAGTTTATCGATTGTTTCGTTCAAAGATTCTGATTTTTTTAATTTAACACCGATGGCAGTAATCCCCATATTCTGACCCGAGATTATTTGAGCTTCACTTAATGGCATATAAATAAAAGCATCATCTTTGGATGATGTTCTTTCTATAATTCCTGCAACAATATAATCTTTTCCGTTTTTAATCTTATATTTATCACCAATTTTTATTTTGTCATGATCAGCAATTTCATAGCCCAGAAGGATTTCGTTATTAGTTTGAGGAATCTTCCCATTTATTTTCCACCAAGGTTTTAAATGTTTTATATTGTCCATTTCCAGACCATAAATAAGGTCAATCCTTTGTTTTTCTTTGTTTGGAATTTGAAAGACAAGCATGGGGGAAAGGACATCATAATTTCCATCAAGTTTTTCAGATAACTTATTTTTTATTTCAGGTTGCAGAAATTTTGGAATAACAGCCCCGTGTAAAACGAGAGATGCCACTTCGTGAGGGCAGCCAGCTGGAACCACCATAAAGTGAACACCAGTTTTATTTAACTCTTCATTTAAATTACTTATAAAGCTTTTGTTGAACGATAATATAGCATATAAAACAGCAACTGAAGTTAAAATTCCGAGTAATGTTAGAAAATTTCTAATTTTATGTCTGTAAAGATTTTTTAATGAGATTTCGATAAAAGTCATTTTATTTTATCATTAAGCCTTTTGCTGATACAATAACCTGTCCCGATGGCTCTTTTATAATAATTCCATTAACTATGGCCCTTTTTCCTGTCCTTTGAGGCAATCCTAAATTTAAAGGTTTCAAATCGACGAGTATTTGTCCTGTATCATCTTTGAGAAAAAACCAGCAACCACTTGCGGCACATTGAGTTACAATCTTACCCTCTAATTTCACTTCTTTATTTAAATAAAGGTCATTTAGGATAGCATCTTTTACTGTAATCTCTGGTAAATTTGTCGAGACATTTCCATACTTTTCAGTGGAGCAAGCTAAAAAAACCATAAAAAAGAAAAAATAAAAAAATCTCTTCATGTTTTTAGGTTAAAATATTTTCTACATTGTGTCAATTTATTTATAGTTAAATATTTTTAACATGCAATATTATCATACCCAAGTTGTTTCATTATAGGCCAGTCTTTTATTTCGTTGTAAATATTTACTAAATCATGGTCTTTTATAAATGCATATTTTCTATCAATTTTAAAAGTGTCAATAGCCATGTCTATATCTTTTTGGGTATATTGTATTTCTGTAAAATCAAAAATTTTTACTAAATGATATTTTGGATCATTTAACAAATCTTCATATTTTATGTGGAGTATATCTTTTGTCATTCTGT
>ENA-ORXB01002135-ORXB01002135.1-sediment-metagenome-genome-assembly--contig:-NODE-2135-length-18321-cov-24.395747_pt1 | contig 18321 bp, 11 predicted proteins | sample MGYA00237863_ERZ511475 | MGnify/ENA primary metagenome ERZ511475 (study PRJEB26305, sample SAMN06343858) | sediment metagenome | isolation source: hot spring sediment | place: Canada: British Columbia... | reverse complement strand
CACGCAACCGAGAGTCACCAGCATCTGCTCCCGACTCTCGTCATCCCTCCTGCGTCCACGAAACAGCCAAACTCCAGGGGCGACGCATGCGTCGCCCCTACCGGCGTCGCCCCCACCGGCGTCGCCCCCACCGGCGTCGCCCCTACCGGCGTTGTCCCTACCGGCGTCGCCCCTACCGGCGTTGTCCCCACCAGCGTCGCCCCCACCGGCGTCGTCCCTACCGGCGTCGCCCCCACCGGCGTCGCCCCCACCGGTGTCGCCCCCACCGGCGTTGTCCCACCCGGCGTCGCCCCTACCGCCGTCCCCCCCACCGGGCGTTGCCCCCACATCCGCCCCCCAACCGGGACGGGGCCGTAGGTGAAGAGGTGGCGCATCAGGCTCTTTTTCAGCTCCCGCGCTGCGGCAATGACCCGCTCCGTGGCTTCTTTGGCCTGCTGCACTGTCCGCAGGACGTGGGCAATGGCGCGTTGTTCAGGAAGAGGGGGGAGGGGGATGGTAAGACCTGCTAAGATAGATGCATTCAATCCTTTAAGTGTTACTCCTCTTGCACTTTGTGAGACCTGCGTTTGAAGATGCGATGTTTCAAATGTAAGAGTCAGGAAACTAGGAAGAAGTTCGGAATTTTTGTGAATCCTAACTCTCAGGACACGAGAATCAATAATGCCAGCTTCAGCATGAAAAGGAAAAATGGCGGCTTTCCCAAATGATCCGACTCGACTAACAAGAACATCCCCAGGCTCAAGAGCAAAACTACTTAGTTGTTCGTATCTATCGGGACTAATATAATCATTGCCGATACTGAAATCCCTTCGTAAGATGTTTTCCTGCTCATAAACTTTATAACCAGATTTCACAAGATCATCCTTTTTAAGCTCGCTTCCAAAGGGGCCAGTCTTGATTAGTGCCACCTCCCCCAACCGCACCACCCGCCACTCCTCCGGCAGGGGGCCGAGTTTGGTCAGGTGGTAGCCGGGGGGCAGGAGAGCTTCCTCGTTTGTCCTCATCCAGCGGTCAGACATCATGCCTTCTCCTTTTTCATCGCCAAATAATCGCCAAAATCGCCAGGTAATCGCCAACTAATCACCAGATTTAGCAAGCACATAATGGGTCGCTCTACCTTTTCCCTGGATTTCCAATAGCCCTTGTGTGACCAGAAGCGTCAACTCCTGCCGCGCCGTCTCGTCAGAGACGCCTGCCAGTCGCCTGTAGTCACGGTTCGAAAGTGCCCCCTGCTCCTTCACATACATCACCGCCTTGATCTGCCGCTCGTTCAAGCCCATCGCTCGCAACCGTTCCGGCGTGTAAGGGTCTTTCCGTAAGATGACCCGCACGCCCCCTTGCCAATGCGTGAATTCCGGTTCCGGCAGGTCCTGCCCCCGGCAGAGGTCCACGATGCGCGTCGTGCCGCTCCCCCAGCGCTCAATGATGCCGGCAAAGTAGAAGGCCTGGGCGATGAGCGGATTGCGCAACACGGAGGCGTGCGGGCCGTAGAGCGCCTGCGGCGTGAGCGGGGGCGGCAGTTCGCCCGGACTCCACACTTCCAGGTGGTCTTCCTCCAGCCGAATCTGGATGTCTGCCGGATAGGTGTAGTCGCGGTGGATGAGGGCATTTGCCACCGCCTCGCGCAGGGCTTCCAGCGGGTATTCCCAGACCTCCCGGCGTTGCAGCCCCTCCAGCGAAGGCTCTTCTACCCGGATGTCGAAGCGCACCTTGAGCACCTGGCGGAAGCGTTCCATCGCGCCGTCCAGTTGTTGCCACAGCGTGCCCTGAAAATCGTGGCTGTCCAGGATGTGGCTCCCCCGAAAGATGCCGATCCGCACCTGCGCCAGGGGAAAGAGGCGCTGCGGACGCCTGGCAAACAGCAGAATCCCCGCGTTGTTGAGCTTTCCCGCGTGGACCAGGCCGAGGTTTTCCAGCACCCGTTCCGGTTGAGCAGGGTCAACGTGGGGCAGGCGGTTGCGGGCCAGGCGGGCGAAATGGGCGATGGCTTCCCCATCCACTTCACCGACGCTCCACTCGCCGGGCAGCCCATCCCAGTCGCGGCCGGAGCGCGCCAGGATGTGGCGGGCCAGCTCCCCCAGGGCGAAATCCCGGTTGGTGACTCCCACGCGCCGAAGGTAACGGCCGCCGTAGGCTACCGGGTGCGCCGCGGGTTCTACAGCAATCTTGACGATCGGGGATCCTTCCAGGTTGACAACCTCGATCTTCGGTGTGATGCCCAGGTGAGCAGCGATCAGATTCGCAATGCGCTGGAGTTCCCGATCATCAGCCTTCGTGCCGACCACCTCGCCATCATCCCGAATGCCGATGAGCAGGGTTCCGCCGTCCGTGTTGGCGAAAGCCGCCAGATCTTCCAGGGCGCGGTCGGTCCACTCGCGTTTGTATTCCAGTCTCTGGCCTTCGGCCTGGTCAACCGTGGGCATTCAGACCTCCCAGGTTGAGCATTTTTAGCACATCATCCAGTTGCCGGTCGGCCCGTGCGCGCTCCTCCTCGGCCTCGTTGAGCAGCACCATCGCTTCCTCCAGCGGCAGCACGTCATCCTCGCCGTTCAGCGCTACGTAGCGGCTGGGCGAAAGGTTGTAGTCGTTGCGGGCGGCTTCTTCGTTGGAGATGATGGCGTGTAGGGGCGACGCTTGGGGCGACGCATGCGTTGCCCCCCACGTATGGTATATCTCCGCGATTGCCACAATCTGCTCATCGGTCAGGTAATTCTTGGGCCGGCCCTTGGCGAACAATTTGGAAGCGTTGATAAGCAGAATCTCACCGGGGCGACGTTTGCGACGGTTGACCACCAGGATGATCCCCGGCGCAGTGGTATTGTAGAAGAGGTTCTCCGGCAGGAGCACCACCGTCTCAATCAGGTCGGCATCCACAAAGGCTTTGCGAATGTCGCGTTCACGATGCGAGCCTTGATTGCCGCTGCCGCGACTAACGGCACCGGTATCGAGTACGACGGCCATGCGCCCACGCTCGTTCAACGAAGCCAGCATGTGTTGTAACCAGCCCCAATCGGCGCTGGAGGATGGTGGTACACCACGGGTAAAGCGCTCGAAGGGATCGTGTTCATACAGTTCAGGAGCAAATTTTTGATTCCACATCGGATTGGCCACCACCAGGTCAAAGGTCTGTAAGCGGCCAGTGCTGTCTTTGAAGGCCGGATGGCGCATGGTATCACCCAGACGAATTTCGGCCTCCATGTTGTGAATGACGGCATTCATGCGAGCCATCGCAAACGTGGATGAGTTAATTTCCTGACCGTAGAGGCGCAGCGGGGCATACTGCGAAGGTAGTTTGCGCTGTCCATTTGCCTGCACACCGTGGGTTTCCAGCAGGCGCAGGTGGCACTTGATCAGCAAACCGCCGGAACCGCAGGTTGGGTCATAGACGGTCATGCCGGGCTGTGGGTCGAGCAGATGCGCCATCAGTATGGCTACTTCGCGTGGGGTATAGAACTCACCTGCGCTTTGGCCCTGACCCTCGGCGAACTTGCGCAGCAGGTATTCGTAGGCCCGGCCCAGGATATCCGGTTCGGCATCGTGCTGTCCGAGGCGGTAGCGCGAAAGTACGTCAACCAGGGCGGCGAGATGATCATCGGAAATGATGCGCTGCCCGGCAGTGGTAGCGTTGAAGTCTACCACGTCAATCACACCGGAAAGGGTCGGATGTTCCCGCGCCACGCTGCGCACTGCGTCAGTGAGAAACTGGCCCAAACCAGCTCTGCTATGGGTACGGATGGTCGGCCAGCGTGCGTTGTCGGGGATGTAGAAATGCACCGAACCACGCCCGGCGGCAATGATGCCACGTTCACGCTCTTCGTTGACAATATATTCTGCCACCTGCAAGCTACCGTATTCAGTAGCCAGGCGGCTCATCTCGTCCTCAAAAACATCCGAAAGGCGTTTGAGAAAGAAGAGCGGCAGGATGTAATCCTTGAATTTCGGTGCGTCTACCGGCCCGCGGATGGTACAGGCCGCTTCCCACAGCCAGGTTTCCAGGGTAGTAATGTCGAGTTGGGTCATGGGTTGCTTTCTCCCCTGCTACATCGCGGACGAGATGTCTTTGATGTGTGTTGTCAGATACAACGGGATAGGTATGACGTTTACACGTGGGAAATATGATACCAAAATTATGGCGGGGTAATGGCTGTGATTGTCTGATCAGTGTGTAGGGGCACGGCATGCCGTGCCCCTACAGGGGGCATGGAGCAGGTCGCGGCGTCGAAGAAGATATGACCGGGCAGCCGGGCATGCCGTGCCCCTACAGGGGGCATGGAGCAGGTCTGTGTACGAATAAACTTGTATCCATCCTCCCCCCTTCCATCCACACCTCCACGCTACCGACTCACCACCGGCACGTGCACACTAAACGTCTCAGGTTCTGGTGGAACGCTAAACGGACATATCAGGGCGTATGATTGTGGACCTTGCGGAATATTGATCCCCACGACCTGTACCGTCCATTCGCCGGCGGCAGCATCGGCAATCCGTACCTGTTCGATAGTATCAACGTTGTTGACGCCCTGCGTAGCTGGCGTGGCCGGATTGTTCTTATCGAGCACCCAGGGCAGGTACGAGCCGGTATCCGGGCCGATCAGGAGCAAATCGAGGTTGTTGATGAGGGTCTGGCTGGCGGCAAGAGTAGCTGGAACGTCATCCCAGGCCAGGGTGCATGTCAGTGGCCCGCCGGCATGGGTAATGGTGTATTCGTGCGTTTGCCCATTTGTGATAGTGTTGGTCGTGATATACCGCGACGCAGCCGGGCCGGTAGTTGCAGTGATAAGGTTGATAGCCGCCAGGGCATCCACGTGACCGTAACCGAACTGGTAGTCCGGGCCGGGATTGCCCAAATCTTCGGCAGTATGCACCAGGACTGCGCGCAGAGTTGCCGGGAGTGGATCGCTGTTATACGTCAGATTGTACGCTTCCAGCATCAAGCCGAGAATGCCTGATACTGCCGGCGTTGCCATCGAGGTGCCGCACCAGCCATTCGCGCCGTAAGTCGGACCGGGCAACGTTGACCAGATCGCTCCTTCGCCACCAGCTTCACACCCCGGAGCAACGACTGTCGGGTTGACTCGACCATCCTCGGTTGGGCCGAATGAGCTAAAGTCAGTCATAGACTTGTCATCAGAGTTGGTGGCCCCAACGGCAATCACATTCTTGCCCATCGCACCGCCACTTCCGGTACGCCAGCCGTTCGGGCAGTAGCTTTGCTCGTTGCCGTTGGCAAAAGCGACGGCGATCTGCTTTGTTATCTCAGTTGAATATGTACCGTGAACCAGGGCATCAAACATCGCTGCGATCTCATCATACACACCGAGCACGGTCAGGTCACATATCCCGCCTGTGTCCGGCCCCCAGGAATTTTGCGAAATATCGAGATCGTAGTCCTGAATAGCCTGCACCACCTCCAGGTCTACATCGTACACATCGTATGACAACACCGTTGCCTGATCGGCGTGGCCGCGCAGATCGCGACCTGACGGACTACCGGCGCCGCTACCGGCAGCAGTACCGGCAACATGGGTGGCGTGATAATCTGTACCGGCAACATCACCACATCCATTCGTGAACGAGTCGGGATCGCCAATCGTAAGCCGGCCACTGAAAGCGGGATGATTACTCTCAACCCACCCACAGTCCCAAACGCCGATCACAATACTACCCGGCGCTGAAGCCGGATTGCCGTGATAACCAAGTTCATGCACCTGATCGGTTTTGGTTGCCCTCCGCCCACCGTCATTTTTCGGTTCAAACGGACCCGGCCAGGCATCGATCCAAAAAACGCTATCCGTTCGGCTCAGGGTAGTAAGGGCACCAACATCAGGCAGAAACCCAAGCACATACTGGCGCTCCGGCACCATCTTCGCCACACTCCCGCCGAGACGGTGAACGAGGTCGCGGATGGCAGACAGTTCAACATCGGCATACGTTGCGATCAGCACCGGCAATGGCCGGCGGTCGAGATAGCGATTGAGGCGTGGTGACAGTTTATCGGCGGGCTGAATGGCAGCAATAGCGCGAATGCTCGCCGGCAGGGTTGCAGCCTGAAGCCACGCAGTGGGGATGGATGCGTACCAGGCATAATCCGGCACGTAAGCCAGCAGCGTGACACCCTCTTGAGCCAGAGCATCACGTTCAGCATCGGTAGGAACGTGCGCAAACTGCACAAAGACGTGAACCCGTTCCGGCGCCTCGCGACCATCCGCCGCACTGACCAGACTGCGCTCACCGGCAGGAAAACCCGGCTGCGGGATAAAGGTGCGCGAACGTAACCGGATGAATGGCCCTGCCGGTGCCGAGAGGGAGATGGTCGGCAGCACAACGAGACCGGTCATGCCAAAGAGAGTAACCGTCAGAAGAAGGCGCAAAAATAATCGCATACGTTGCTCGCTGTGCTCTGGAAATATACGCATACATTATAAACAAAAACCTCACCAGATGGACATAGACTTACACTCTGACTCACACCGACTTGCCCGGCATCGTATGCGTTACCAGCGACGCCTTCTCTCCCAACGCTACGGATCATCTTCTTGCCGGATTGACAAGATACATTCGCGTCCATCTCTGCCGCGCCCAAATCAAGCCAGTACCTGCACCCACTGCCCTGCAAATCGGGAGAGGGCTTGTCCAGGGCGACTCTGTTGCTCTCGGATTGACCGATACACGCAAGCGTGGACGAAGCAAGATGCTCCGCAAAACACATTGCCGAACGGTAATGATCGCTGCGAGAACCATCCGGCACCGCCGGTTCCCGCCTCCAGCGGGGGCGGGGTAGGGTGGGGGCGGGTCGGTATGTCTTGCGAGCACATACCTCCCGCTCCCTCACCGGCAGCACTGGGAGCGCGCGCCTCCGGCGCGCTCATCACCTGCGCCATCCGGCACCGCCGGTTCCCGCCCCCAGCGGGGGCGGGTGAGGGTGGGGGCGGGTCGGTATGTCTTGCGAGCACGCCGCCGCCTCCCTCACCGGCAGCGCTGGGAGCGCGCGCCTCCGGCGCGCTCCCCACCTGCGCCATTCGGCGCCGCCGGTTCCTGCCCCCAGCGGGTGCAGGGCAGGGTAGGGGCGGGTCTGCATACCCTGCGAGTGCGCCCCTCCCGCACCCTCACCGACAGCACTGGGAGCGCGCGCCTCCGGCGCGCTCATCACCTGCGCCATTCGGCGCCGCCGGTTCCTGCCTCCAGCGGGTGCAGGGCAGGGTAGGGGCGGGTCGGTGTGTCCTACGAGCACGCCACCGACTCCCTCACCGGCAGCACTGTGAGCGCGCGCCGCCGGCGCGCTCATTACCTGCCAATCAAGATTTGATGTCATCCCTGCCCGGAAACGGTGCAACGGCGTTTCGCCATACCCGCTCCACGGACGAGGTCGGCTCGATCCCGCCAGTCCCACTCTGCCCAGGGACTGGCGTTGATGTGGTACTATGGACACCCAGGCTGTATGATATGGGTGACGAAAGTGAATAACATCATTCCCCAGAGGTTAGCCATGCAGCGCTTTGACCGACAGATCGATCTGCGCCGCCTGCCACGGGCAACTATCATTGGTGCTGTGATTGGTGTAGTTATCAATCTGATTATTTACGGTGCTGCCCGGGCCGCCGGGCTGGAGTTTCGGGCACCGGTGCCACCGACGAATGAGCTAATGCCGTTGCCGGTGATCGCGGTGATCACGGCGACGGTGGTGCCGGCGATTGGGGCCGCGCTGGTGCTGGCCCTGCTCAGTCGCTTCACCGCTCGACCGCTGCGGATATTTCTCATCTGTGCGGCAGTGGTGCTGGTGATTTCGTTTGCCGGCCCGTTTACGCTGCCGGTCAGTCTGCTTGAGCAGATGGTGTTGAATCTGATGCACGTGGTGGCTGCCGGCGCTATTGTCTGGGCTTTGGTGCGGTATACCTCATAAGTCCAGCCTGAGCTGGCGGCTGGAGACGGTTTTGGACGGGCGGCGCTGCGGGCGCCAGGTGCGCGAGCCGTGGCGTTGATGGACTGCCGCCGCTTCCTGGGCGGTTTCGGGTCGGGCACGCACGGCGGCAATCGCAGCGCGGGCGCGTCGGTAGGCAGCCTCGTGATCGACAATTGGCGCCGGGTAGTCGCGCCCGATCCGACAGCCGGCCCGCTCTTGTCCGTGACGGTCGAGCAACCAGGGGGTGTGGATGTAGGGCGTGGGGACGTGCGCCAGTTCGGGCACCCAGCGGCGGATAAAGATGCCTTCGGGGTCGTGATCGATGCCCTGTTTGACGGGGTTGTAGATGCGAATGGTGCGGTTGCCCGAAGTACCCGCCTGCATCTGCATCTGGCTGTAGTGAATGCCCGGTTCGTAGTCGATCCAGCGGCGGGCCAGAATCAGCGCCGGTTCGCGCCAGTGCTGCCACAGGTCGTAGGCCACAAAGCTGACCAGCATGGCCCGCATCCGAAAATTGAGCCAGCCGGTCGCGGTGAGCGCACGCATACAGGCGTCGACGAATGGGTAGCCGGTGCGGCCACTGGCCCAGGCCACGAGCAGATCAGGGCGGTGGTTTTCTTCGCGCATACCGTCGTAAGCCCGCACCAGATTGCGGACTTCGATCTCCGGCTCGTCTTCCAGCTTCTGAATGAAATGGCAGTGCCAGTGCAGCCGTGACTCAAAGGCATTCAGCGCCCGCACCCAGCCCCGGGTCGCCGGTGACGGATCAAACGCGAGTTCAGAAATCCGGTGGCGGGTCGCCTGGACGACGGTACGAATGGACAGTGCTCCCCAGGCCAGATAAGCACTCAGGCGGGAACAGCCTTCCCAGGCGGTTAGCGGACTGGCGAGGGCGCGATGGTATTGTTGACTGCGCCGGTGGATAAAGTCGGTGAGCGTCTGTAGGGCCGCAGTCTCTCCCGCCGGCTGATGCTCGCTGAGCGTGTCGGGCGGCAACGAGAGTTCGTCGGCAGTAGGAATGGTTCCCGGATCAATGGCGAGTGGCGGTAAGGCCGATGGAGGCTGGGCCTGCGCGGCTGCCATGCGCTCTTCCCAGCGGGCCTGCCACTCATCACGCGACGGCAACCGACGCACTACCCCGTTCTGCGGCAGCTCGTGAAACGGAATCCCACGTGCGCGGGCCCAACGCCGGACTGCCCGGTCGCGGGCATAACTGAGCAGATTACCGGTCTCCTCGTGCGCCCAGATCGCTTCAATCGGCCAGGTGCTGACCAGGTGATCAAGCACCTCAACCGCCTCGCCAACCCGCACCACCAGCGGCTGACCAAGGCGGGCCAGGTTTGCTCGCAGTTCAACCAGACACCCGCGAATGAATGTCCAGTGTCGGGCCGCGAAATCGGGTGCGTGGATGAGCGATGGTTCGACGATGTAGAGCGGGAGCACCGGGCCACGGGCAGCGGCGGCGCTTAGAGCCGGATGGTCGTGAAGGCGGAGATCACGCTTGAACCAGACGAGTTGTATATACATCTGCGCAGTTGAGTAAGCGACTGATTGGGCACTACCGTTACGCCAATAGCTTCATTATGTATGGTACCACGGTTTTGGGGGCGGACGGGGTTGGGTGCGGGAGTGGGGAGTGGGGAGTGGGGAGTGGGGAGTGGGCACGCTCCAGGGTGTTCTCCCGCCCCCAGCGGGTGCGGGCTGGAGTGGGGGGTGAGGTGAGGGGCCGGGATTGCGGTGAGCGAACGCCATACGGAGCACGCCCCTCCCCCCTCACCGCACCTCAACCCGATCCACCACAATCCCCAGCTCACGCCCATCCGGCGCAGACCAGGACTCCACCCGCAACTCAATATCGCGCAGGGTAGTCGACTCCGCCGGCGCCGGTAGGCGCACCGTCAACCAGCGCCAGTTGGTGTCAAGCTGGAACGGATGACAGCGATTGTCGCTACAGAACTGCACAGTAACCGGCGCGTCGGGGCGTAATGCTGCCACGCGCAACCGTACCACCTGACCGGTGGCCGGGATGCGAATCCTCGCCACCGGCCCCGTCCAGCGACTGCGGGCACCGGCCAGGGTCTCGGCGGGATAGAAGCCGACAAGATAACCAAAATCAAGACCATCACCCACATCAATCACCGGTGTCGGCAATGGTCGCGTGTCGCGCCAGGCCAGATCGATCAGCGTCTGCTCACTCACGTACTGCGGGCGATACGCCTGACGGGCTTCGTCGAGATTGCCGGTTGCCCGCAACAGATCGCCAAGCCGGATGTACGTCGGTGGGTAGAGGATATTGAGGCGTTGGGCGGCGCGGTAGGCATTCAACGCACCTTCATTGTCGCCCTGGATACGTAGCACATCCCCCAGCACGAGATACCCGTCAGGCGTGGGTTGTGCGGCCAGTGCCTGCCGGTACGCAGCAGCGGCTTGCGGCAGGTTGCCGGTAACGCGGGCAAGGTCGCCGCTGAGCCGCCAGAAGCTGCGGACACCGCCCTGGATGGCGTATTCCCACTGGTAGGCGATCAGGATCGAAAGACCGACACCCCCGCTGATCAGCAACGCTGTGCGCAGGGCTGGCTGGTTGAGCCGATACCAGTGCGGGAGTGCCAGCCACGCCCGTGCCGCATAGGGGATGAGGGCGAAGAAGATGAAGTGGCGATAACGCCCTTCGCCGTGGGTCACCAGCGATACAGCGATGAAGTAGATCAGCCATAAGCCGACCAGCACTGCCGGCGCCCGTCGGTGCAGTGCCCCATACACCAGACCGGCTATCCCGCCCACGGCAATCAGGCCGTATAACAGATCGTCGAAGATAAGGGCAGATAGAAAGAGCAACGGCGGTGGATCGGCCCGGTAATCTTCCAGCAGAAAGCGATCCTGGATCGCCTTCACCCGCCAGATTGCCAGCCAGTTCGGCCAGAGTTTGCGCAGCATAATCGCCGGGTCTTCGCGCAGCCGCTCCAGCCCACGCGCCGTCGCGTATGCCGCTCGCTCGGCCGGATCGGGAATGTTTTCCAGCACGCGAAAGATGGTTGCCATATCTTCGCGTGGTTCGTTGAATGCCCAGAGATTGTACGACAGGCCGGTTTCGATCAGAATACAACTGCGATAGCTCAGACAGTTGCGGATTGTCCACGGTGCCACAACGATCACCGCACTGGTGGCGAAGATCAGCCCGGCAAGCACCGGCGTTGGTCGCCGTAGCAATTGTGACCAGTTGCCGGCAGCAACGACCGCAATCCAGCCGCTCACCAGCAGCGTAAAGTACAGCGGCATCGAGCGGGTCAAGAGCGCCAGCCCCCACAGGCCACCGGCAAGAAACAGACGCCAGTCGCGCCATTGGGCACCGCGTCGCCGCCATACCAGCAGTAGCCACCACGCCGCACAGAATAGCGTGGTGAAGAGGGTTTCGCTCATATAGAGCGAGGCAAAGGTTGCGTTGGTGAGCAGAATGGCGGCTCCGCCGGCGGCCAGGCGATGCACCCACGGCCCGGCGCCATCGGCTATCGCCTGCGAGAGCAGGTAGATCAGGTAGACGTTGAGTACGCTGAGGGCAATGTTGGGCAGCGCTGCCAGCCAGACATTACCACCACTGAGCCAGAGTGATCCGGCTAGCCAGAGCGGATAGAGCGGTGCCCGCAGCCAGTGGTAGCGTTCGTAGAAGCTCCATCCCCTCCCGGCCAACAGGTCACGCGCCACCGTGAGATACTCGACCTCGTCGTTTGCCGGCAGATGCAGCGGTTGCAGCCAGAGTGCCAATCGGATCAAGGCCGCTATGGTCAGGATTGCGATCAGCCACCACGCCTCGCGCTTCATCGTACCTCCACAAAGCCTAGTTGCACCCCTAGCCGGCGACCATCGGCGCTGGCCGGATCGTATTGCCGCGGCCAAAAGGTAGGTGTCGTGATCGAGATCACCAGCTCTTCTGCGCGGAGCGTTGCCGGTAATGGGATGGCGATGGTTTGCCGGTCGGCACCAATCGTGAAAGGCTGCGGCTGGCCGTCGGCAATCGTTACCCAGATGGTGACGGCGCTTCGATCAGGCCGGCCACTACGTACTGTCAGCCTGATCTGCTGAGCGTTGGCCGGTGTGCTCAGACGTAGCTGTGCCCATCCGGTCGTCCAGCGCCATTCCTGTTCGCCGGGATCGGTCTGGTGCATGCCGCGAATGAAACCGAGCGCCAGACTATCGCCGACGACGAGTGTCGTTGGCGGTGGCGTAACCGAGCGCTCCCAAAGCCAGGTGGCGAGGTCTTCACGCGACCCGGACGCAAAATCACTCAATTCACGCCGCGCAGCCTCCAGCTCCCCCCGCCGGCGCAACACGTCGCCGCGCAGCAGATGCGGGTAAGGGTGGGCGGGCAGGATCGTGATCGCTTCCTCCAGCCAGCGCAACGCCGCTTCCTCATCATCGCTCAGCAGAGCGGCTCTGGCCAGCGCGACCCGCGCCAGCACCGATTGATCGTCACCCGCCAGCGCCTGGTACGCAGCCGTGGTTGCCGTTGCCGGATCACCGGCGGCCAATGCCTGTTCGGCACGCCACAGCGCCAGATGTTTGCCGGCCAGTTGCCAGGCTAGCAGCGGGTACGGGGCGTGCCAGAGCGTGATCAGCATGGCCAGGAGCGGGATAAGCAGGGTTTGTGGTTGGCGGGGAATAGTTTTGTACAGCCCCGTCAACCACGCCGCACCAGCCATGCCGGTGTAGGCGAGCAAGACCGGGTAAAGGGGGAGACGATACCGCAGTTCGACATGAAAGATGAGCGTGGTGAAGAGGACATACGCGGCCCACGCGCCCAACAACCAGGCCGGACTCGTCAGGGCGCGCAAGAAGGTCGCCGGACGCTGCGGTGTTGTCTGCGCTGCCGTGTGCCAGCGCTGGAACAGACCAAAGCTACCGCCGATGAGGATGATCAGCCACACCCCATCTCCCAGGATCAGGCGGGCCGCGACTTCGCCTGGCGAGACCCAGATCGCCGGTCTGGCCCGCATATCATCGGCGTGTTCGAGGGCAAAGAAGAGGCGCAGCTCACGAGCCATCTTTGCCAGAAACCGGGCCGGGTCGGCCAGGATCACCGCAATACCGCGTTCGGTAGCCAATCGCTGCCGTAATAACCGGTCTTCACCCAGAGCGTAAAGCTGAGCTTTCACCGCTTCGCGACCGGCGGGGTCGTTGTCGAGCCATAGATTCTCGGCGCCGGTGGTATCGATCAGAATCACCCCGCCGTAGGTCAGGGTGTTGCGGATCGTCCATGGCCCCACTACAAGCGCACATCCCAGCCCAAAGATCACAGCCTGCTGTAACCGTTGCCGGTGTTGCCCGCGTACCCAGCCGTCTATCAGCCACCAGCCTATCGTCAGCGGGAGTAGGGGCAACGCCACCGAGCGGATCAGACACAGCGCTCCGCAGATCATCCCGGCAACCAGAGCGAGCCGCCGCGATAGCTGCGGTATCAGAATCAACCAGAACAACAGGCTTAGCCCGGCCAGAAAGAGGGTCTCGGTCAGTAATTCGGTCGCGTTAGCGGCCAGCGTATAGTTACACGCCGTCAGCAGCCCGGCCAGCAATCCGGCGCGGCTGGCAAAAGCGGGTGCGGCCTGCGGCGCACTGCGGCTGGCCAGCGTTCGGGTGAGCAGGGCTATCAGTGGTACCGTCAATGTACTGATAATCGCCTGCACCAGCCGCAGATTCTGCACCAGCGAGTCCACCAGCACAATCGCCGTCGCCAGAAAGATCGGGTAGAGCGGTGGCCGCATCAGCCGCAGCTCAACGTAACGTCGTTCCTGCAAGAGGGTAATTGCCTGGGCCAGATATTCGGTTTCGTCGCCTCCCAGCGGATAGAACTCGCGCCAGCGCCAGACCTGAAGCCGCAAGATCAGCGCCAGTATCGTCAGCGCGGCGACGGCGATCCACCAGTTACGTTGCGCGGTTCGTTGATCGGTATTCATAGTCATGGTACCGGTTAATCACAACCGGGTTTCTGCACAGTCTCATCTCACCTCTGCCCAATCCAGCTGAAACGCCAGAATCCGCACCTGACCGACCTGTGGCCCTTGCCTGCGCACCAGGTCGAGCGCGTCAGGAATGAAGCCGGGGCCGTGCAGGGTGATGATGTAATCGCTTCCCGGCGAACGGGCCGGCAATGCAAGACAGAACTCCTGTAACTGACGTTCAGGTTGAAACTTCCCCACCTCAGTACCATCGAGCCAGACCGTAATCGCTGGTGGTGTCAGATCGGCTGGCCAGTTAGCCGCTGCGCGGAGACAGAGCTGCCGATTGTTGCCCGTCGCGGCTGCCGGAAAGCGCAAAGCGGCCCTCTCCCCTGCCCAACGCACAGTCGCGCCGAGAACCGGATCAAACTCGCCGAGGTAAAATCCATCGATATAACCGAGATCGTTATCGTCGGCCAGATCGATCCGGTCACCGGGGAGGCGGGGCGGTTTGAGCCACTGCCATGCCCAGCCCGTCGGGTTCCAATCGTCAACCAGGGTTTGCCCAAGCGATTGGCGCGCCCCATTCAGATCACCCATCTGCCGCAGCAATTCGCCGCGGATCACGGCGGTCTGCCATGGGTAGAGCGGTTGCTGACGGGCCAGCAGTTCCAGTCCGACAGCCGGCTGCCCCTGCCGGGCAGCCAGTAACGGTTCGCCGACAGCGCGTGCGTAAGCCGGCAAATCTGGATCGGCGAGCGCCTGCGCCCACGCTGTCAGATCGTCGGCGGCCACGGCGGCGGCTAACCGTTCTACGGCAGCGTACTGCGCCCGACTCTGCCAGGCGATCTGCGCTGCGGCTATCGCCGACGGGTAGGGGCCAAAGTAGGATGCCCATTGTGATGGCGCACCGGCGGGTCGTGGTTCAAGATAGGCGTAGGGAGTGGCGGCAATCAGCCACACCAGCCCGGCCAGCGTTGCGTAGCCTGCCCCCCGCCGGTTCACCGGCCACGTGCGCCGGTGGAGGATGGCCGCCAGCGTAAACATCGCCAGAACAAACAGAAACGGTAGCAGCGGGATGCGGAAGCGGTTAATCGCGAAGAGTAACGGCGCCGCCGCCAGATTGTACAACAGCCACCAGCCAATCAGCCCGGCGAGCAGTGATTGCGGTCGGCGCAGGACAGCCCACCCCAACACGGCCAGCGGCAACACAATCACGTAAAGCGTATCGTCCAGCACAAGCAGGGCCAGCGTGTACCATGCCGGCAACCGCCCCAGGGCAAAGCCTTCCGCCAGTCGCTCATCACCGCTGTAGTTGATTTGAAAGAGATCGATCAACTCTGCAAATGTCTTCTCGCCAAACGCCCACGGTTTCGCCTGGATCAGACACCAGCCTTCGGCACTAAGCACGTGTTGTCGTTCAGCCTGCGTTATCGCGGTAACCGGCTTGGCCAGCGCAGCGGCCAGCCGTGGATCGTTCCGCTCTGCCAGACACGAACCGGCAGTGAGCTGCGCACGGATATCATCATCAAGGGTTGGGTCGAGCAGCGCCAGCACCAGATTGCGCGTCGGTGCATCGCTCCGGCCACCGTCGTAGGCGGTACGGGCACCCAGGGCCAGGTTGTAGGCGCTGGTTGTGTCAATGATTATCAGACCGCCATACGTCCGCGACGCATAAAACGCCCACGGCCCGATCAGACAGCCGGCAGCCAGTAACGGCAACAAGCCGCTGATCAATCGTTCACGCCAGTGACCCGGTGTGCGCCAACCGATCCAGCCGGCAATCAACGGCAGAAAGCCGAGTAGTAAGCCACGGGTGAGCGTCGCCAGACCGAGCAGCACACCACCGATCAGCAGATTGCGCCGCTGCCGGGGATTAGCCAGCAGGCAGAACGCCGCCAGCAGCAGGCTGATAAACAGCGTTTCGCTCAGCAGCAGTTGCGGATACATCGCCAGCGGTAGCGACAGTGCGCTCAGCAGAGCGGCACCGCCAGCCATGCGCGATGTCGCTCCCAACTGTCGGCTGAGCACATACACCAGGCCGACATTGACCAGACTGAGCAGGTTCTGCGTCACGAAGATAAACGCTTCGTTCCGCCCAAAGAGCGCGATATGGGCGGCCAGAAACAGCGGGTAGAGTGGCGCTCGCGTCCACAGATACGTGGTATGCCAGGCAAAACCTCGCCCGTTGGCCAGCCAATCGGCAGATGCCAGATATTCGGCTTCATCAGATATGAGACCGAGGCGCGGCAGGTTGCCCCAAAGTGCCAATCGCAAGCCGATACCGGCGCCCAATGCCAGCAGCAGCGGCCAGTGTTGTCGCAACCAACTATTCCTCACCGGCAATGACCTCAATCGTTGTTAACCAGAGCCGCCCTGCACTCAGTGCTCCCTCGCCACGCACCGGCAGACGGCCATCGGGTGTCGGATCGGTCGGTCGGTACCAGCCGATCAAGAGCTGATAGTGACCGGGTTCCAGGTCGGGCGGTAAATGCACCGTGCGATCATCGCGCGCCGGCTTCCCCGGCAGCCATGTACTGGTTGGCAGATAACCGGCCAGCGGTTGCCCATCATCGCTGGCAACCGGTGGCTGCTCACAATCGCGGCAGAGGTGAATGAAGAGGCTGTAGTCCTCACCGAGTGGCTGTGTCACATCCCAGAACAGACTGAGCGGGATGTTGCCACCGGCGCGATAGATGCCCGGCCCCGCCGGCGTGGTGGCCTTCAGCGTATAACCGAGAAACGTCAACTGCTCGCCAAACACGGCGTTACCCGGCGTAGCCGGCTGCACGATCTCGCCGGTAATGTACGCCTCCGGTGCCTCCTGACAGAAGAGATGAACCCCCTGGAAGCGCCAGATACCGCACGGCCACGTCCGCTGCTCGCGGCTGAAAGCCCAAAAATTACCGACCAGACCGTACTCATCACCCGGTCGCGGCGGATCGACAGTCCGCGCATGATCGGGAGCTATCAGGAGCCAGCTTCGCGTATAACCGGTTAATGCCGCCCGCCGTTCGACATCCCACTCACGCTGAGTATAGCTGGTCTCGCCCGTCCAGAAATTGGCAAAGCTGATCGGCTGCGGTGCCGGATCGCTGCTCAACCGGCTCGCATAGTAGTCGTAGAGCGGGCGCAGGTATCCTGGATGCACCACAACCGCATCATCGGGATGTACCCGGCGCATCAATTCGCCGATTGCTTCACGGTATTGCTCCTTGACCGGGTCGCCAGAAAACAGCCCGAAGCGTGGTTGGGTCAGGGCCAAAGCCGACGTGGTCAAGACACCGGTTAACATTAGCCATGCCAGCGCTCGTCGCCAGTTCGTGTGCCCAACGCCAATTGCGAGAGTGATCAACCAGATTGGAAAGACGATCATCAGATAACGTGCTTCGTAGAGCCGGGTGAAGAGAAGCTGTACCCCGAACAGCACCAGTGGCACACTCCCCATCACCCCGATGACCAGCCGACTCGATTGCGGCAGACGTGCGAATCCGATCAGGCCCAGACCAAACAGCAGGAGCCACGGCACAAGCCAAAACCATTCGAAATCACCCGGCCAGCGATCAAGGCTAAAGCGGGTGACGGTCAACCAGAGGGCGGTCAGCGGATCGGCGGCGATTGACGCCCCACTCGCTGCCCGATCACTGCCGACGCCGGCAGCCATAGCGCCGATCATACCCAGACCGGTCAGCATCAGACCACCGGCGATAGGAATCGTGTACCGGCGCGGACGGCTGAACAACCACACCAGACCGGCACTCAATGCCAGCAGTGCCGTCAGCCGATGGATGAACAAGGCCAGCACCGTTAACCCGATCAACCAGTACCACACCTGCGCACGCTGCTCGTGTACGGCGCGCAATGTCAGCCAGAGGATCGCAGTACTGACCAGCAGCACCAGCGCGTAGACCTTCGCTTCCTGCGCATACCAGATGGCAAAAGGCGAACACACGCCGATCAGCGCAGCCGCGATGGTCACCGCGTCGCGTTGCGGCGAGTCGCCAACCGCACGTCTCGCCGCCAGCGCCAGCAGCGGCACGCTCAACGCACCCGCTATCGCCGAAGGGAAGCGCAGTGCCCACTCACTCGCTCCGGCCAGACTCATCCATCCCTTCAAGATCACATGGTAGAGCGGGTAGGCTGCGTTAGGTCGGATCAAATCGATCAGCAGCACCGTCCACGGCTGCATTGCCATTGCCCAACTGTTGCCTTCATCCAGCCAGAGACTCTGATCGCCGAGCCGGTAGAGGCGCAGGGCCAGCGCAGCGATGCCGATCACAAGCCAGCCTATCAGCCATCGCCACGTCATGGCCTGACCTCACCGCGTAGTGCAGCCGCAAAGGCAGCTTCATAGCGTGCCGCTGTATTCTCCCACGTCAGCTCATGCAGAATGCGTTCGCGCGCTGCCGCCCCCAGGCGGGCTGCCAGCGCCCGATCATCAATCAGGCGGCCAATAGCGGCTGCCAGGGCGGCTGCATCGCGTTCGGGAACAAT
>ENA-ORXB01002134-ORXB01002134.1-sediment-metagenome-genome-assembly--contig:-NODE-2134-length-18324-cov-3.054365_pt1 | contig 18324 bp, 18 predicted proteins | sample MGYA00237863_ERZ511475 | MGnify/ENA primary metagenome ERZ511475 (study PRJEB26305, sample SAMN06343858) | sediment metagenome | isolation source: hot spring sediment | place: Canada: British Columbia... | reverse complement strand
GTATGGATGTAGTGATCGTCCCCATATCGGGCACGGCGGTACGCCGTGATCCGGCCCTCTGCGGACCGGCCGCGACCGGAGAATACGACGCTTTCTCGATTGACGGAAGGCGCGTGTACCCGCCGGTCGCATCCCGGCCTGGAGGGGTGATCCGCGGCGTGGTCATTCGCAGAACCGGCAATCACGGCAAGACCAGGGCAACCGTATCCTGGTAATCCACAGCACCCTGCTTTCCGGCGATCGCGCGGGAAGAGATGAATTCGTCGGATAGTGGATCGGACTGCTCCTAATGGGCAGAATTCGGTAAAGACCTGGCTGGTCCTCCAGGGAGGACCAGCCCGTGACGACTCCTCCGCCATGGCTTATGCAACCATCTTCAGCTCTTTGAGAAAGCGCTCCCGCAGTCCTACGACGGTAATACCGACCACCTCTTTGGAATTCTGGTCATAACGTATGATCGTCCCATCGCCCACATCAAGGCTCAAAGCCTCTCGCGGTTCACCTACGCTCAAATAGAGGGTGTCAGCCTCTTCATCATACTCCCAATTAGCATCTGATGTATTCTCCAGGAATTTCATGGCTTCCATATTGTTTTCCTCCATTGAGCGGGCTTTCGTGTGAAATACGCGGTCAGCAGAAAACCGTCATCCCCACTTACTTGCTTGTAAATTGCGACTATATACATTGCCGGAGACTCTTCCGAAACCAGCTTTATCGCCAGAAGAGCACCAAAGTCACCTTCCTGCGCGACGATACCATCTTCACCGAGGACAACTCCTACAAATTCGACGTGCTGGCGCAGCGCTTCCGCGAAATGGCGTTCGTCGCGCGCGGCGTCACCATCACGCTGCGCGATGATCGCGTCCGGCCCCTGCCGCATGAGATGACCTTCTACTTCGAGGGAGGCATTCGCTCGTTCGTGCGCTATCTCAACCGCAACCGCAAGGCATTACACGATCCCATCTACGTGGAACGCGAGGTTGAAGTTGATCTCAGCGAGAACGGGCGCGGTTCGCTAACCATTGGTGTGGAGGTCGCCTTCCAGTATACGGACACCTCCACGACGACCGAGCTGTACTTCGCCAACACCATCCTGACGCCCGACGGGGGCAGCCATCAGGCCGGGCTGCGCGCCGCGATCACGCGCACGATCAATCTCTACGCCCGCAAAGCCGGGCTGCTCAAAGACAAAGACCCCAACTTCTCCAGCAACGACACGCTAGAAGGGTTGACCTGCATCGTCAGCGTCAAGCACCCCGACCCGCAGTTCGAAAGCCAGACCAAGGTCAAGCTGATGAACCCGGAGGTGCAGGGAGTGGTCTCGCAGGTTACTTCGGAAGCCTTCATGGAGTATCTGGAGATCAACCCGCGCGACGCTCGCCGCATCGTGGAGCAGTGCATGACCTCCATGCGCGCCCGCGACGCCGCCAAGAAAGCCCGCGATCTGGTACGGCGCGGCGCCAATCTCCTGGAGAATACCACCCTGCCGGGCAAGCTGGCCGACTGCTCCGAGCAAGACCCCAGCCGCTCGGAACTTTACATCGTGGAGGGCGATAGCGCCGGCGGGTCGGCCAAGCAAGGGCGCGATCGTCACTTCCAGGCGATCCTGCCGTTGCGGGGCAAAATCCTCAACACCGAGCGTGCCCGCCTGAACAAAATCCTGGATAACAACGAGGTCAAGGCGCTGATCTCGGCCCTGGGCGTGGGCATTGGCGACGACTTCAACCTGGAAGGGTTGCGCTACGGGCGTATCATCATCATGACCGATGCCGACGTAGACGGGGCGCACATCCGCACCCTGCTGCTGACCTTCTTCTTCCGCTACATGACGCCGCTGATCACCAACGGCCACCTGTACATCGCCCAGCCGCCGCTGTACCTGATTGCGTCGGGCAAGAACCGCTACTACGCCTACTCCGACGAGCAGCGCGACGAGATTCTCAAGTCGCTGAAGAACCCCGAACGGGCCACCATTCAGCGTTACAAGGGCCTGGGCGAGATGAATCCGGAGCAGCTATGGGAAACGACGATGGACCCGGCCAACCGCACCCTGCTCCAGGTGACTATCGAGGATGCGGCAGAGGCCGACCGCGTCTTCGACATGCTGATGGGTAGCGCCGTGCCGCCTCGGAGACGCTTCATCACCACGCACGCCAAACGCGCCACGCTCGACATCTAACCGCATCCGGTCGTTCAAAGACACAGGCCCGCATCTTCGGCGGGCCTGTTTATTATCAGGCGTTGGCCTCAGCCAAGTTGCACGATGCTGTTCTCCGCCAGCACAAAGCGATAGGCAGCCGGTCGGGTCTGCGCCCGTGATACATGCGCATTTTCGGCGATCAGGCTGGCGTCAATGCGCCCCTGAATGTTGCGGATGGTGCAGCAACTCATCACGATGCTGTGCTCGATCTCGCTGCTCTCGATGATCACATCGTTGCCAATAGATGTATAGGGACCGATGTAGGAGTCGCGGACGATGACATTGTCGCCGATGATCACCGGTCCGCGGACGACGCTGTTGATGATGCGTGTGTTCTCGCCCAGGATCACCCGGTGCGATACCGCTGAGCCACCCTCGATGCGCGGATCGTCCTGGCGCGTCGGGATATAGGGAAGCTGTTCCAGCACCAATTGGTTGGCCAACACGATCGAATCGGCGTTGCCCGCATCAATCCACCACCCTTTGACAATGTAGGGAATCACCGTGTGCCCCTGGTCAAGCATATACTGGATGGCGTCGGTGATCTCCAGTTCATTGCGCCAGGACGGCTTAATATGATCAATGGCGTCGAAGATCGCTGGCTGGAAGACATATACCCCCGCAATCGCCAGGTTGGAGGGCGGGTCTTTGGGCTTTTCCACCAGCCGCTTGATGTGATCACCGTCCAGTTCAGCGATGCCAAAGCGAGTCGGGTCGGGCACCTCCGTGAGCGCAATGGCGGCCCCGGCGCCCGTCTGCTGAAAGCGCGTATATAGCTCGCGCATGGGGTCCTGAAAAATATTGTCGCCCAAATACATGATGAACGGCTCATCGCCCAGGAACGGCTGCGCCACCTTCACCGCGTGAGCCAGCCCGCGCGGGTCGGCCTGCTCGATGTAGGTCAGTGGCACACCTACCGTGCCGACACCATCACCGAGCGCCTGCCGAATGGGCGACTCCAGACTGTTGACGACCAGGCCAATTTCAGTGGCTCCCATGCCCGTTAGCGTCTCGATGGCGTAGCGGATCAATGCTTTGTTTGCCACCGGCACCAACGGCTTGGGCATGGTCAAAGTCACCGGAAACAGGCGCGTACCCTTGCCCGCAGCAAGAATGATCGCTTTCATCGAACCCTACCCATCTTAATGTTCCACCCTTGTACCTTGCATAAACGAGCCAGGATGCTAACGCATCGGCCTCATCAGCGCAACTGTAGATTGGCCTGTTACCTGACCGCCCGTCGCACGATTTCCAGCCAGCGCTCAGCCGTCTCGCGACGAGAGTCGCGCGGCGCGAAGAACGGCAGGGCCGCCTGCAGGTCGGCCAGCGCCTCGTGCGGGTTGCCCGCCCGATAGAACGCTGCCGCCCGGTACACATAAATCTCTGGACGCTGTGGAGCCAGCCGTTGCGCCCGCGAGAACTGATCCACAGCCTCTGTGAAATTCCCTTCCTGAAAGGCTAGCATCCCCCGACCATAGTAAGCCAGCCATTGAGTCGGGTCAAGTCGCAGGGCCTGGGCGAAGTCCATCTCCGCGTCGGCCTGCCATTCGCTCAACAGGAGCACCAGTCCCCGCGCAGCATAGTACTCAGCTTTGCGCGGATTGTGCCTGATCGCCTCATCCAGATCGGCCAGGGCCAGCTCCAGACGACTCTTGGCGAAGTGATCCAGCGCTCGCTCGTAGTAGCGATCGGGCAATGACAGGCGGCGGGGTGCGGGCCTTGGGGCCGGCTCAGGGTTGGCGTGCATCATCGTATCTCACTTCGCTCTGCGCAGAACATTCCCTGTGCCGCCAGTATACCTCAACCGGGTGCGTGCTAAATGTGTCAGGCAGTTTGCTGCATTCTGTTGCCGCTCACCCCTGCCCCCTTTCCCTCGCGACTGCGTCACAGGGCGAGAGGACTGGTTTTCGGTCGCATGTACACTGCCCCTCGCCCGCGCGGGACAAGGGGTTGGGGGATAAGAGTCATCGGGTGAACCAAAATCGCTGACAACCTTTGCACACACCCCCTCCGCACACAGGGTTGTCAGCCTCTGGGCTTCAGCTATACTTGTGAGCACGGGTAGGGGGACAAGGCAAGCGATTATGAGATGCACGAACTGTGGTGCCGACTGTGAGGTCGGGGCGACCGTATGTCCTCATTGCGGCCAGACGCTTGTCGCGGCTGGAAACGGGCCGGAGCCAGGCGAGGGAGCGACTACTCGCCGCGTAGACGTGACAAAAGCAGGTCAGGTGGCCCGCTGGGGCACGGCCAGCCTGGGCATTCAGCGCAAAATCGCGCTACATATCCGCGGCTACGATCAACCGCTCATTGTCCCTCTTGGTGAGTGCCTGCACATTGGACGCACCGACCTGATGACCGGCGAAGCTCCCGAAATCGCACTCGACCAGTACGGCGCGACAGCGCTGGGGGTCTCGCGGCGGCACGCAGCATTACTGTTGCAGGACGACGCGCTGAAGGTAGTAGACCTGGGCAGCGTCAATGCCACCTTCATCAACGGCCAGAAGCTCCTTCCCCATCAGCCGCGCATTCTGCGCGATGGTGATGAACTGCGTCTTGGCAAGATGGTCATTCGTGTTCAATTCATCTGATGCCGCTGACGGAAAGCTCTTCCCTTCCCTCGACTCGCTTCAGGAAACTTCCATGTCCAATGAACTCAACCCAACCTGGTACAAAGACGCTGTCTTCTACGAACTGTATGTACGCGCCTTCAAAGATGCCAATGCCGATGGGCATGGCGACCTGCGCGGTCTGCTGAGCAAGCTCGACTATCTGCAAGACCTGGGCGTTGATTGCCTGTGGCTGTTGCCCATCTGCCCGTCGCCGCTGGTAGACGACGGGTATGATGTCTCCGATTACCGTAACATACACCCGGACTACGGCACACTGGATGACTTCAAGGCGCTGGTAGAGGGCATCCATGCCCGCGGGATGCGCGTGATCATTGATGTGGTCGTCAATCACACCTCCGACCAGCACCCCTGGTTCCAGCAGGCGCGCGCTTCCAAGGAGTCTCCTTACCGGGACTGGTACGTGTGGAGCGACACACCCGACAGATACAAAGAGGCCCGCATCATCTTCAAAGACACCGAAACGTCCAACTGGACGTTCGATCCAGTAGCCGGACAGTATTACTGGCACCGTTTCTACTCCCAGCAACCCGATCTGAACTACGACAACCCGGCTGTGCAGCAGGAAATGCTCGATATCCTGGACTTCTGGTTGAACCTGGGCGTAGACGGCTTCCGCGTGGACGCTGTGCCCTACCTCTTCGAGCGCGAAGGCACCAACTGCGAGAACCTGCCGGAAACCCATCAATTCGTCAAGCGGATGCGCGCCCATATGGACGCCAGGTGGCCCGGTCGCATCCTGCTGGCCGAGGCCAATCAGTGGCCGGAAGATGTGCGCGCCTACTTCGGCGATGACGATGAGTTTCACATGGCCTTTCACTTTCCCATCATGCCCCGCCTGTTCATGGCTCTCAAACAAGGCTCTCGCCGCGCGATTGTGGATATTCTGCGCCGCACGCCGGAGATTCCCTCGCTGGCACAATGGTGCATCTTCCTGCGCAATCACGACGAGTTGACGCTGGAAATGGTCACCGAGGAAGAGCGGCAGTACATGTGGGAACAATACGCCCCCGAACCGCGCATGCGCCTGAACCTGGGCATTCGCCGTCGCCTGGCTCCCTTGCTGGACAACGATCAGCGCCGCATCCGGCTGATGAACGCGCTGCTGTTCACCCTGCCCGGCTCGCCCATCCTGTACTACGGTGACGAAATTGGCATGGGCGATGACATCTGGCGACACGATCGCAATGGCGTACGCACCCCCATGCAGTGGGACGACTCGAAGAACGCCGGCTTCTCGACCGCCGAGCGCCTGTACGAGCCGGTCATTGACGATGAGGTATACGGTTATCGGCGGGTCAATGTGGCCCGGCAGCGCGCCGATGCCGGTTCGCTGTGGCACGCCGTGCACCATATGCTGAGCGTGCGCAAGCGTTACCGCGCCTTCGGGCGTGGCACGTTCGAGTTTGTGCTTCCGGAGAACGAGGCGGTGCTGGCCTACTGGCGCGTATGGACTCCAGACGGAGCGAGCGCAGAAGAGGAACGATTCCTGGTGCTGATCAACCTCACCGATCAGCCGCAGACAGCGACGTTGGACCTGTCGGCCTATGCCGGGCACCGACCCACCGATGTTTTGAGCGGGGAGCAGTGGCCCCTGGTAGGGCGCTCACCCTACGAATGCACATTGTCGCCCTACGCCTACCACTGGTTGCAGTTCTAGCGGGCGCTCAGGCGATCTCGCTGTCGTCTATCTGCGTCTTGACCACGTGCACGTTGAGAGCGTTGGCCAGGGCAATGGCGACCGTATGGGCACAGGTCTCAGCCCGCTCATAGGCTTCCTGGTCCTCCTGGTGCTGCCGCAGATACTCCAGCCCTGCTTTGGAATCAACAGCGAACTTGTCGCCAATTGTGGCCCGTTTGCGCTGCAGCTCACTGCTTGTTCGGTGATTGGTCTGCATCAGCAGCAGGGACTCGTCGGCCAGGGTCAGGTAGACGCCCCAGGTGTAGTAAATGTAGGTGATCTCGGTCGCCAAGTTACGGCCTGCCGGCTGCGCCGTATGTTCGTGCACAATGGTATGACGCAGTTCTACATTGCGCACCTCGGCGGTGCGAATCTCGCGCCCCCGCCGGTTGCCGAAGAAGCCGGTCAGCAGGCCAGAAGGTGGCTGCAGGCGAATCAAACCGCGCTCAGTATCCACCACGCACTGCACAAAGGCGGGCACTTCTTCGCCTCGCCGACCTGCCGCCCGATCGCGCGCCACCCGTAAGGTGACCGATCCGCGCCCTGCCCCCAACCATACGCCAGGGTACTGCACGGGCAGTTTGAGCGACTGAGCGCGAATGCGCACCCGCTCCAGATCGATCTCCTCTCGCTGATGCGGCCCCAGCGGGCCGGTCGCCCCGCTGCGACCGGGGCCAGGAGGGGTCGCCGCAGGCAGCTTCTTCGCCCCGAAAATCTTGAGCGGACATCCCACATATTCCGCCAGGGCGCGGGCCGCGTGCTGGGCCGGCGCAGCATGGGCAGTGTTGGGGCCAGCGGGCCAGCGCACCAGTTCCAACCAGCGCGGTTTGTCGTCGCGCTGCCGCGCTAGGTGAAAGCCCAGCAACCAGCGCTGCGTCTTGGCGTCGTATCCCAACACCACCGCCTGCACAAATTCTACCGAGAGCACCGTGCCCGGCAGACCGTGTTGCTCGGCAAAGCCAGGGGTATATTCCAGCACACCGTTGCCGCGTGTCACTTCAAAGACCGGAATGCGCGAGAGCACCTCTGGGCCAGCCGGAATCAGCCGCCAGGTCACGTCGCGAATCTCGATCTCGAAATTATCCGCCTCGATGACCGCCATGATCCTCCCCCACCTCTTCAGGTAACCGCGTCGCGCTACCTCTAGTGTATGAAGTTTTGCCCGGCAAGTCCAGCGAAGGGAAGAGCACGTACACAGCGAACAAAAAGCAACAGGCGGCAGGTCTGCTGACCATGCCGCCTGACGCTCCCAGTTTAGGTGGCAGGAAGCGCGCTATTTGATCTCGACGACCGCGCCCGCTGCCTCGAGCTTGGACTTGGCGTCCTCGGCTGCTTCCTTGCTGACCGCTTCCAGGACAGTATTCGGGGCACCCTCGACCAGGTCCTTGGCTTCTTTCAGGCCCAGGTTGGTCAGGCTGCGCACGACCTTGATGACCTCGATCTTCTTGGGGCCAACATCCTTGAGCACGACGGTGAATTCCGTCTTCTCTTCCTCTTCCTCAGCCGCAGCAGCCGCCGGGGCAGCCGCAGCGCCCGCCATCATCATGGGCATCGCGCCCATGGCCACGGGGGCCGCCGCCTGGACACCCCAGGCTTCTTCGAGCATCTTCTTCAGTTCAGCCGCTTCAACAACCGTCAGGCTGCTGAGTTCTTCGACCAGTTTCTGCAGATCTGCCATTGTCAGAGCTTCCTTTCAAGTTAGCGCACGAGACTTGCGTACGGGTGATAGACAGGACACATTTCCCGGAATTCAGCCAGACCCATGGTCTAGGCCGCTTCCTTCTGGCTGTAGGCAGCCAGCACGTTGATCAGGCCACCTGTTGCCGCCTGAATGACAGCCACCACCTGACGCCCAGGTTCCTCAAGCAGCCCGACGAACTGGGACATCGGCATGGTGATCGTGCCCAGCAGTTGAGCACGCAATACATCGAGCGGCGGCAGTTTGGAGATGGCATCGAGTTGGTCTGCTGCAACAACGCTGCTGCCGATGACGCCACCCTTGACCACCAGGATTTCATTGGTGCCTGCATATTCAAGCACCGTCTTGATGGCCGCAGCCAGATCGGTGTAGGCAATGGTCACGGCGACCGGCCCTTTGAACAACGTTTCAGGCACAGCCATGCCCACTTCCTGCAGCGCCAGCTTGAACAGCGTGTTCTTGGTGACCGTCAGCCGGGCATTGCTCTCGCGCAGGCGAGCGCGCAGATCGTTGAGCTGCGCCATCGTCAGGCCGCGATATTCCGAGACGATCAGACCGCTGGCACCCTGCAGCATCTCCACATATTGGGCGAGCAGTTCCCGCTTACGTTCTTTGGTGATAGCCAAGCGCGCATTCCTCCTTTCTTTGGAAATGGTATTCCGCAGAGGAGACCAAAAAACGGTCTCCGCGCATCAGGCGAAGACCGTATCCCAGGCATGGTGATCACACACCGGAGAGCCGGTTGGGAGTCTTCACCTCGGCAGGCGGATACTCCATTAAGCCCAGCGGGGCACCTGCTGTCTGCGGCAAAAGGCCAACCTAAACTGGATGGTGAGTTTGCGCGGTCATCATAGCAGCCAGTCCCTGGCCCGTCAAGGCTGAATCTGGCCGCGCGTCAACGCCCCCGCCCCAGCCATGCCGCCAGTTTACGGCGAATGAACGCCCACCGGGCCGTACTCCACGCCTGTTGTGCCAGGCGATTGGCGAACGCCCGCTGTTCCGGCGGCGGCGGGGGTGCGTAGCGTTCCGCCACATAGGTGTGAGTGATGGTCGTCACCGGTTGCTCGATCTCCGGCAACTGCCCTACCAGATAGCGCCGGCGCTCGTCCGGCGTGGCCGCAGCATCGAAACGCAGCCCCAGCCAGCGCCCGTAGATGGCCAGTCGAGCATAGGCCCGCTGCACGGCAGAAAGTCCTCCCAGTCCGCGGTATTCTACATACCAGATCAGGAACAGGGCCAGCAAGATCAGCGCCGCAATGAGTAGCGCCAGCGCCCCAAGCGTCAGCAAGATCACGCGCAGCACATCGCTGCCCCCGCGCCCACCGACGCGCGTCACATCGGGCGGGGGCGGCGGCGTCGCGCTGGGCGCGGGCGTAGGGCTTGGCGTCGGCGAAGCGGGCACCATCGGGTTGCTGCTCACGCCAGTAGGGGTGGCCGCCCCTCCCCCTTCAGGAGTCGGCGGGGGCAACGTCGGGGTGGCCGTCGCGATAGGGGTCGGCGTGGGTACCGGCGTCACCGTCGGCAGCAACACCTGGGGAGCCATATCATCCCGCCGGTTGATGGGCGCTTCGTCGGCTGTCGGCTCAAATTCTACCCAGCCGTAGCCGGGAAAGTAGACCTCAACCCAGGTGTGCGCGTCGCGTTCGCGCACCAGATAGGTCTGGCGCTCCGGGTCCCAGGTGCCCTGGGCAAACCCGGCTGCCATGCGTGCCGGAATCCCCTGCGAGCGCAACATGAGCACCATAGCGGTAGCGTAGTAGTTGCAGTAGCCCTGTCGCTGCTCGAACAGGAACCATTCGATGGGGTCTCGGCCACGCGGCGGGGCAGGAATGGACTCGTTGTACTGGATATTGGTGCGCAACCAGAATTCAACCGCCCTGGCCTGATCGTAGGGGGTGACCGCGCCCGCTTGCCGGATGATCTGCGCCGCCAGTTCGCGCACCCGCAGTGATACGTCGCCCGCCCCCTGAAGGTAGAGCCGCAGCACCCAGTCGGGGTAGTCCTGGCCTGCCGCGCGTAACGCCGAGGCCGACGCCACGCTCACCAGCGAAGTGACTGTGTAGCTATCACCGCTGCGCAAGGGAGCGCGGGCGCGGATGATGGCAACATCGGTTGGGCCGTTGGTGTTCACACAGGTGCGCCCGAAGTCTTCCACGCAGTCCAGTTCGGCTTCCACTGGCAGCCCCATTTCGCTGGGCTGCGGAGCGGCGTGGATCAGGTCGGTGGAGCGAATGAGCATGGTGATCTGTTGGCGGACCGCTGCCCGCGCGCCGGGCAACAGCGAACCGATGTTGAACTGCAGTCCCGCCTCGTCGGTGAACGCCCGCACGGTGCGGATGTGCCGCCAGCGTCGTGCAGCAGCATCATACGCATCGTACACCGTCGAACGCCAATAGTAGCGCACGTCCGGCGGCCCCTCGACCTGTACCAGCATCACCGGCTGGTCGCCAAGCTGGATCGCGCCGCTCAGTTGCAGTTCGGCTCCACCATAGTAGTCGGCAGTGGCGATACCCTGCCCTTCCAGCGAGGAGAACAGCCGGTTCCACAGATCGGCGAGTTTCACCAGCGTATCGCCAGAGAGCAACTCGCGCACCCGCGAGAGATCGCGATCGTCTCTGGCCGTCGGTGCACGCCATGCCAGCGCGACCAGCGTCACCGCCAGCACTGTCCCCGTCCAGAAAAAGGCTCGCCACATCACCGGGCGAAAGCTCACCTGATGATCGAACCACTCGTATTCGCGCACCTTGAAGTGAGAGCGAATCAATAGCAGCAGCGCCAGCACGACGAAGCTGGCCAGATAGCGATCCAGCGGGGCATTGCCCTGGTAATAGAACTGATTGGTCACCAACACCAGGCCCGCGGGCAGGATGACGCGCCATACGCGGTTTACCCGAAACACGTGCCAGGCCGCATTGTGGCCCATGAACCAGAACAACACTGCCAGGAACAGTACAAAGACCACATCGTCGTTGGCTGGACGTTGTCCCGCAATGGCCTCGTCGAGCCAGGTCGCGACCTGCCCCAGCAGAATATGGGTGCGCGTCCACAGTAGCCCTTCTTCGACCAGCGTATATGCGCTGACCACCAGTACACCAGCCAGACTGTACATGGTGCTCAAGATCAGGGCCAGCAGTTCGGAATAATGGCTCTTCGCCAGCAGGAAACCGAAGCCAGCAGCCAACAGGCTGACCGGTACCAGCGCCCCCAGCCCATCCGTCCAGTGCGCAGTCGCCAGCGCCTGGGCGGTGACGATCATCATCGCCCACACCAGCAGAAGACTGGTCATATCGCCGGGGCCGAAGATCGCCCGCAGTTGATAACGCAGTCGCCGTCGCCAGCGCCCAGGCGCACGCGGTGCGCGCGCTACCTGGCGCGTAGGAGAGACTGGACGCATACGTTGAGCCGTAGCCACAGCATTCCTCATTCCCCGGCGGATAATCTGGTCTCGACCATTCACACCCCGGATGCTTTATTTCTGGTACAGGAGTGCCGCCGGGACATGTGACGATTCTAAGGCCCGTTGCAGCAACCGCCAAACGGGGTTGTGCAGCCGTTCCGATATGCATATAATCGCCGCCATGACACCCAAGAGCTACCTGCTACTCACCACCGTTGTGCTGACGTTAGCCCTGCTGGTCGCCTGCGAGCCGCTGGCACCCGCTCAGACCCCCGTCTACATTGTCGTTACCGGTGAAACGCCTGAAACGACCCCACCTCTGGCCGAAGGGACGCCCGCCGCAGCAGCCAGCACGCCTCAACCGGCGGCCCCCGGTGTGGCTGGCGTCGTGAATACGCTGGCACCCTCGCCAACGCCCACGCCGGTTGCCACCGCCCTGCCCTCTCCGACGCCTTTCAAGTGCGCCGAAGCCAGTGGGCGGGTGATCCAGTACACCGTCGCCAGTGCTATCACGGCCACAGAGGTAGTCAACTACGTCTATTTGCCACCGTGCTTCTACGACTCTCTGCAGCGCTACCCCTACGTGATCCTGTTGCATGGCACCGGCTACGACAACGGCATGTGGGTAGACCTGGGCGCGCCTTCGGTGATGGATCAGGGCATCGCCAGCGACACGTTGCCACCCATGGTGCTGGTCATGCCCGATGGCGGCCTGCTAGCAGAACTGAACGATCAGCCGGACGACGCGTCGTTCGAGACGGTGATCCTCAACGAACTTATCCCGTCACTGGAGCGCGACTTCTGCCTGTGGGGGTCGCGGGAGGGACGCGCCATCGGTGGCATTTCCAGAGGCGGCTTCTGGGCTTTCAGCATTGCCCTGCGCCATCCGGACGTGTTCAGTGCCGTCGGTGGGCACAGCCCGCACTTCGAGCCAGACAACGCCGGGCCAGATTTCAACCCGCTCGATCTGGCCGCGCGCCCCAATCCGGCTCTATCCGCCTTGCGCATCTACCTGGATCATGGGGCGAACGATTATGTGGCTGCCAACGTGCGCCGTCTGTCCGACCTGCTACGCCAGAATGGCATCGCCCACGACTACTTCATTGATCCGGTGGGCGCTCACGACATGAACTACTGGACATCGCACGTGGCTGAGTATCTCTCGTTTTATGGGCAACGCTGGCCGCACGACATCGCCGCCCTGCCTTCGTGCCTGGAACCGAGTCCCTGACAGCGGGACTTTTACAGCACAGCGTCGAAAAGCTGGAGCAGCAACCAGAACAACGTAAAAGCGCCGATGGCAGCCAGCACAATGCCGATCAGACATCCCCAGCGCCCGACGCGGGAGCGCAGCACGTAGCGCAGCACGGTCAGAAAAGTCACCGTCCCTCCGCCAGCCAGCACCGCGCCGATGTCGTCCACCTGACCGGCGAAGGGGATCAGATCGGGGATGGCATCTACCGGCGAGAAGAGGTAGAGCGCCGTCAGCAGCAGGATGGCCAGAATGCTGCCGCTGATCCCCCAATCCAGCGCTTGCCGGGCCAGAGGATCGCGCGCCCTGGTATGTCGCGCAGTAGTAGGGGCAGTGGCATAGGGATCGTCATAGCCGTACTCCTGCGGCTCATCGTATTCGTCGTAGATGTCGTAAGCATCATCTTCTGGGGGATAGTCGTCTCGCCGCGGCATCAGATTGTGCTCCCATAGCTGGAGATTCTGAGCGAAGTATAACAGAAGACGGGCAGACTGTCCTGGGAACGTAAAGGGATACAGCAAAGGTTGTCAGCGACTCTGATTTGCCCGATGTCCCTCCCCCCAGTTCCTTCTCCCGCGCGGGCGAAGGAGAGCGCGTGCAATTGAGAACAAGTCCCCTCGCCCCACAACGCAGTCGCGAGGGCGAGGGGCCAGAAAACGCGGCAGACTGCTCGACACACTCTGTACATGCCCCGAAAAGGGGCGTATCGTCCTGCAGAAAGATTGTGAGGCTGTAATCGCTCCCATCAACGCCAAAGCGGTATAATCACCGCGCGACCGACCCGCGTTCGCCAATCTATGCCCAAGGCGGTGACTGTGGAACTGATTACTTTCTGGCAAATCGTAAAGAGACGCTGGTGGCTGGTGGCGTTGCCATTGCTGGTGACGGCGCTGCTCACGCTGCCCGCCCTGCGTACCGCGCTCAACCCGCCTGCGCGCTACGAGGTGCGCGTCCGCCTGACCGCGGCTGCTCCTCCTGGCACGGAAGGGGCAATCGCCGATGCGCCATATCAGGATACATCCTATGTGGTGTGGCTGGCCTCGGAATACGTGGCTGTCAATCTACCGCACTGGATCACCAGCGACAGCTTCGCCCAGGAAGTCAGCATGATGCTGGCGGGCGAAGGACTGTCGCTCAGCGCCGCCGACCTGGAAGGCGCGTTTGCAGCAGATAGCTACCGCAGCATCATCACGCTCTACGTGCAGTGGGACGACGCCGCGCAGATTACCCCATTGCCCAGGCGGCCATCCGCGTCCTGCAGCAGCGCAACGCCGAGTACTTCCCGCAGTTCGCCGTATCGCCCGCGCGGGTAGTGGCGCTGGACAGCCTGAAAGTTCATCAGGTGCCGCCCCCGCTCAGCCAGCGCCTGTTACCCCTGGTGCGGCTGGCCATCGGCGCACTGACAGGAGTGCTCCTCGCTGGCCTGGCCGAGTACTTCGACGACCGGCTACGCTGCCGCGCCGATGTCGAGCGGCTGGGCCTGGAAGTGCTGACCGAAATCCCAGGAGAGTGATCGCCACCGTCCGGCCACTTTTTGGCAGACGCTAGCCCGACAGGCTGCGGCAATTGTCCGCGCGTCTGCTATAATACCGGCGCAGAGAGTGCTCTGTTCAAGGGAATCATAGCCTATGAACCTGATGCAATATGTGCGTATCTTGCTCCGCCGCGGCTGGATCATGGTTCTCGCCATGCTGATCACCGCTGGAGCAGCCTACGGTCTGAGCAAGATGCAGACGCCGGTCTACCGCGCTACCCAACGAGTCCTGCTGCAACCGGCACGCAATGACTACGGCCTGACCGAGACACTGCGCATTCTGCTACGCAGCTACGTCGTCTATCTGAACACGGATCAGCAGGCGGCGGCAGCCATTGACCGTCTGCAACTCGATATGACGCCCGGAGAGCTGCGCAGTCACACGACGATCAGCTCCGACCCCACTCAACTGGTCGTGCAAATTGACGTAGATATGGAAGATGGGCCGTTGGCCGCCCGCGTCGCCACCGAGTTGGGCCGCCTGCTGGTAGAGTACCGCACCGAAGACAACCGCGATCTGCGTCGCGAAGACCGCATTGACGCCATCCTTATTGACACCGCTACCTACGGCCTGCACTCGCCCAAGACCAAGATCAATGTGCTGGCGGGGGCCATTCTGGGTCTGCTGCTTGGCGGCGTGATCGTGTTCATTCTGGAATACCTGGAATCCAACATCCTGCGCAGCAAAGAAGACGTTGAGACCTTCCTGGCGTTGCCGCTGTTGGCGGCCATCCCAGCCGAAGATAGTCACGCATGAGGTAGTGCCATGCCCGGCCCTTCTCTGATCATGCTCACCAATCCACACGCGCCCGCCGCCGAAGCTTATCGTACCCTGCGCACCAACCTGATGTTCTACGGCGTTGACCGTCAGACCAGAGCGCTGGTGTTCACCTCACCGGTGCCCGGTCAGGGCGCAAGCACGGCCTTGGCCAACCTGGCTGTTTCCCTGGCGCAAGGCGGACACGAGACGCTGGTGATTGACAGCGATCTGCGCCGTCCTGTCCAGCATACCTTGTGGGGACTGCCCAACGAGCGCGGTTTGACCACCATGCTGCTGGACAATGCCGCCCTGGCCGATCCGCCGCTGCAGGACGTGGGCGTGGAACGCCTGCGCGTCCTGACCAGCGGCCCGTTGCCCCCCAACCCCGCCGATCTGGTCGGCTCGAAGCGCATGGATGACGTGATCGCCGCGCTGCGGCAGCGGGCCGACTACGTGCTCTTCGATGCGCCGCCGGTGCTGGCCGTCAGCGATGCGGCGGTGCTGGGGCACAAACTGGACGGGCTGATCCTGGTCTTGCGGGCGGGCACCGCGCGCCGCGACCATGCCGCCCGCGCCAGGGAGGAATTGGAGCGGGTCAACGTGCCAGTGCTGGGCGTGGTGCTGGTCAACGCGCCGCGCGACAGCGCCCTGAGCAGCTACTACACCCAGGCATAATTCGTTCGACCACGTGGAGAGGTGGGCATGAAGGGATTGATCCTGAGCGGAGGTAAAGGTACACGGCTGTACCCCCTGACCTACACCCGCGCCAAACAGTTGATTCCGGTGGCCAACAAGCCGGTGCTCTTCCGCGTCATCGAAGCGATTCGCGACGCTGGCATCACCGAAATCGGCATTGTGATCGGCGACACCGGCCCGGAGATCAAAGAAGCTGTGCAGGATGGCTCGCAATTCGGCGTGCGAGTGACCTACATCCAGCAAGAAGCGCCGCTGGGACTGGCGCACGCCGTCAAAATCTCGCGCAACTTCCTGGGCGATGAGCGCTTCGTGATGTTCCTGGGTGACAACGTGATCCAGGGCGGCATCAGCCCACTGATCGCCGAATTCGCCCACCATCACGAGTGGAACAGTCAGATCGTGCTCACCGAAGTGGAGTTCCCCGAACAGTACGGCGTGGCACGGCTGAATGGCGAAGGGCGCGTGGTAGAGCTGATCGAAAAGCCCAAGAACCCGCCTTCTAACCTGGCCCTGGTGGGCATCTACATGTTCGATCATCACATCTTCGAGGCTACGGACGCGATCAAACCGTCCTGGCGCGGCGAACTGGAAATCACCGACGCCATTCAATGGCTGGTTGAGCACGGCTACGTCGTCTATCCGCACATTCATCGCGGCTGGTGGATTGACACAGGCCGCCCCGGTGACATGCTCAACGCCAACAGTCTGGTGCTGGAGGAACTGACGCCCGAAATCCGCGGCAGTGTGGATGCTGCCTCCGAAGTGGACATGCGCGTGACGGTCGAAGAAGGCGCGGAGATCATCAACAGCGTGGTGCGTGGCCCGACGATCATCGGGCGGGATACGCGCATCATTAACAGCTACGTCGGCCCATTTTCCAGCATCTACCATCACGTCGTGATCGAAAACAGCGAGATCGAGCGCAGCATTGTGCTGGAACACAGCGTCATCCGCGATATCCCCACACGCATTCAGGATAGCCTGATCGGTCGTCACGCCGAAGTCACCGTCAACACCCTGCGCCCCAAAGCGCTCAAGATGTATCTGGGCGACTACAGTCAGTTGGGGCTGCTCTAGGCAACGCATGACAGGAACCATGACACCCATTCGCCTCATTGTCGCCGACCTGGACGGCACGCTGCTCAATTCCGAGCACGTAGTGACGCCGTTCACCGAACAGGCTATCCGCGCTGCGCAGGCACGGGGCGTATTGTTCACCGTCGCCACCGGCAAGACGTATCCCTCCACCGTGGCGCTGATCGAGCGCTTCGGGATCACCATCCCGCTGATCTGCGGCAACGGCACGCAAGTCTTCGCGCCCGATGGTACCCTGCTCTATGCCGACCCCATCCCGCTCGACTATGCGCTGGAAGCCATCGAGCTGGCGCAGCGGCGGGACTTCCTGCCGGTTGTCTATACCGAGATGGGACTGCTCACCACAGTCTATGACGACAACGTGGCCGAGCTGGTCGCCCATCATGAGCCTGTGCCCGTGCTGGTGCACGACTTGTATCAGGCACTGCGCGAACAGTATCGCCCTTTCAAGATGGTGCTGATGAATCAGGATCACGAAGCCGTCAACCGCTTCGCTGAGGAACTCCGCGCCACCTTCGACGGGCGGGCGCAGATTGTGCGGTCAGGGCTGCTGTCGGTTGTCGAGGTGATGCCCTTCGGCGTGACTAAGGGCACCGCGCTGTTGCACATTCTGGACTACCTGGGCCTGGAGCCGCAGCAAACGATGTGTTTCGGCGACAATTGCAACGATCTGGACATGATTCAGCGAGCGGGCATTGGCGTGGCGATGGCACACGCGCCCGAAGAAGTCCGCCAGGCCGCAGATTACGTCACCGGCACCAATGACGAAGACGGCGTGGGACACGCCATCTGGCGCTTTGTCCTCTCCACGCAGGAAGCACAAAGCGCGCCACAGACTGCAACAAGGAGCACCGACCGATGAAGACGATACTGGTCACCGGCGGAGCGGGTTTCATCGGCAGCGCCTTCGTGCGCCGCATGGTGACGCGCTATCCGCACTACACGATCGTTGTGCTGGACAAACTGACCTACGCGGGCAACCTGGACAATCTGATCCCTGTGCAGGATGCGCCCAACTATCACTTCGAGCGGGGCGACATCGCACACCGCGCGACAGTGCAGCGCGTGATCGAGCAGTACGGCGTGGATGCCATCGTCAATTTCGCTGCCGAAACGCACGTGGATCGCTCCATCCTTGACCCCGACGCTTTCATTCACACTGATGTGGTCGGCGTCTATACGCTGCTCGACGTGGCCCGCCAACTGGGTGTGCCGCGCGTGCATCATGTGAGCACTGACGAAGTCTACGGCTCGATTCCAGAGGGTTTCTTCCGCGAGGGCGACCCCCTGCTGCCCAACAGCCCCTACGCTGCCAGCAAAGCCGGCGGTGAGATGATGGTGCGCGCCTATCATGTGACCTATGGCCTGCACACCACTGTC